>Ga0182024_10018126_pt1 | contig 13141 bp, 14 predicted proteins | sample P32metaG_FD_120480 | JGI IMG/M metagenome (GOLD analysis project Ga0182024, IMG submission 120480) | Permafrost microbial communities from Stordalen Mire, Sweden - P3-2 metaG (Illumina Assembly) | ecosystem: Environmental > Terrestrial > Soil > Wetlands > Permafrost | place: Sweden: Stordalen...
CCGACTCGATCGTCTCGGCCGGCGCAGCGCCGGACGACATCATTGCAACGGCAAGGACAGCAATTGCGACAACACACCGGACGCACCACATCGCGCTCATTGCAACCACATCGGGTGGTGGGACGCGCAGGGAAACACTGCACTTTTGACGCTTTGATCGGGTGGCAGACTGGATGACACTCATTACGTCGCCTCGGTTGCAATTTAAGCATATAGCATGAACTCAAGTGATCAAATTTCATGCTTAAATGTGACCTGACGGATTTTTTGAACCAGCGGGATAAATATTACTGCATCGGCATGATCTCACCTAGGTGGTGAGCCAAAGGCGCGAATGTCTGGGGTGCCGGCGGCCGATAGTTGAGCGCCGCGAGCGGTCTGATCGTCTTGTAGTGCCTTCACCATTGCTCAATGACGATCTGTGCTTCCTTCAAGCTGTAGAAGATCTCCTGATTGAGGCATTCGTCTCTTAATTCTGCAGCGATATACCCGCTTCCCGGCAAGCTATTGGCGTCGCATTTCCCTGCGCCATCGACACTAATCTGGCGAAGCAGCGTCACAATCTGCGCCGCGCCAAACCCCTTCTTCAGCATGACCAAAGCTCCTTTCCCAAGCTCATTTTCTCACATCGCTTGGTCTAGAAAAGCCCGGTCAGGTCAGCCCTTCTTGCCTGCTAATTTTGGATCGCTGTCATCGGGGCCGCTTGTGAACCCGGACGTCGGCTCCACCCAGATCATATGGTCACGCACCTCATTGACGCCGGGTACATTTTGCGCAAGGACCTTGAGGGCCTCTCGCTCGCGCTCATCCAGGATTGTGCCCCAGAGATCGACGATGCCTGATTTGACCGTCACATCGACAAGGGCAACCGGAGCCCATTTCTGCTTGTCCATCTCCGCCACGATGCGCTTCCGTATGTCTAGATCGCTTTGGGCGGGAGGCAGCGCCGATCTTACGATGGGTAATATAGCGCGCATCAAATTCGCGCGGCTCACAATACCGATCAGGCGCCCATCACGCGTAACGGGCACGCGCTTGATCTTGTGACTTTCCATCAAATCAACAATCTTTTCGAGAGGGGTGTCTTCCGAAACAGAATACGGCTGATCCGACATGACCTCGTAGACCTTGCGACCGTGCGAATGGGTGTACTCGACGGCGGCCCGCCCGGGACCCAAAAACACTTCGAGCCAGCGTGGCCTGTGCCGTTCCGTTCCGGCTTCCGCGCGACGCAGGAAATCGCCTTCGGTAATCATTCCGACCAAGATGCCGGCGGGATCGACGACCGGCAATCCGCTGATTCGATGCTGCAGCATTAGCCGTACGGCTTCGAAGACCGACGCGTCCCGACCGACCGAGATGACACGCCGCGTCATTATATCGACAGCTTTCATGGACTGCCTCCTTGAGGTCGGAAAGCCAGCAACGACGGTAGCAATCACTAGGCGTTATATCAATGAAGGAAGCCAGCGAGGCTACGCCCAGCACGTTAAAGAATTTCGGGCGCGGCACAAAAATAAGGTGGTTCCAACGCACAAGGAAGATATCGAATGGGCGCGGCAAGGTAATTCGACCACTCATGGACCACCTTGCGCCTCTTTTCGAGCTAGTCGCTGGGCGATGGCAACTTGCTAACAAATGCGAATTTGTTAGCAAGTTGCGGAAGGGCTGGGGCGTGTGGAAAGAAGCGCGAGTATAGTCGTGCAGCACGCGCCAGAACGCTGATCAACGCCCAAGTACGCATCGGAGTAATAAACGCCACGATGGCGCGATCTAATCAGCGTCATCGAGTGGCGGACGTGGCGCTTTAAGTCCATGCTGATCGGAGAAGCGAAGTGCTTCGATGATCATTTTCTTTGCTTGATCCGGTTGGTCGTCATGAGTGTACTCAAGTCCGAGGAGAGAGGCGAATACATCCACATCAAGCGATTCGAGCTTGTCGGCCAGTTCTTTCAAGGTCATGGTATTGCCCCTATTTGCTACTACGATTTTGCATCACGAGACCTTGTGTCAGAACCCATATACTTGGATAACATCGCTGATGGTTGATGCAAACAGGCGAGGTTCCATGATGCCGCGGTATTATTTCCATCTCACCGATGGCAAACAAGTTCTGAACAATCACAAGGGCATTGACCTGCCGGGCAACGCCGCCGCTCGCGCAGATGCTGCAACGTTCGCGCGCGACCTCAAGCATGGCGCGGTCATGCCGGGCTGGAACTGGACCGGCTGGTTCGTCACCATAGTGGACCAGCACGGACACAAGATTGATGAAGTGCCGATTGCCGAAGTTTGAACCTGACAGTTCAGCGTATTCGTCGCGAATAACAGTAATTACGCGGGCAGCTCCGCAAGTTATAAAGTTTCCGTTGTAATGGTGATCGATGACCGTTGTGTGTACCGAAAACCTAAACTCGTACGTAATGGTGATGAAGTCCTATTGGCAGGTTCAACCGAAATTTGATACGAGCCATGCTCGATCCCTTTACAATGATCACTTAGGCCCGGTCGAAGGACCTCTGATCTATGATACGTTGGCTACCTATTTTAAGGATTCCCTTCGGCTAACGATGTGGGCTGCGCTTGCATCAGGCATCGTATTTTTTGTGTGTGCAACGCGGCTTTTGCCGGCGCCCTCCGATTTGCTCCTTATTGTGGTTGTGTCGCTTTTCATAGTCGGCCGCCTATTTCTCGATGATTCAAACTCTCGCCTCAAAGAGTGGTTTTCACTTTCAAACACCAAAGGTAGATGAGGGCCTTGCGAGTACAAATCCAGGCGATTTGTCGGAATAGCAGATGAGCGCGTTGTCGGAATGGATTTCCGCGCGCCATCTAAGCTATTGAGAGATTTAATGGGCGCGCCAGGCCTCGAACCTGGGACCCGCTGATTAAGAGTCACCTTTTATTATAAATATAACAATAGCTTGGATGTAAAATCCGCCAAAAGGAGCCATTTCAAATCAATTAGATACGAGCGAATTGTAAAACGCGATTTTGTTTGCTCGAACGTGCTCCAATCAATGCGGATGAGGTTTTCGGCACACACAGGCGGCCCGGCGGATACTGATCGGCATCCACGATACGCACGCTGTGAGCGGCTCCGTAGTTCTCACCGCTCACCTCTTCACAACATAGCATGATAAAGATGCATCCCGTAACAGGATCTTGATTTCAAGCTTTCACCGAACCCTCAACTACCACCTCAATAAGCTTTGTGCCAGGCCGGGCGAATGAGGACATGAGCGCAGGAGCCACATCCTTTGCCTCCGTGATGCGGATTGCCTCGAGTCCGAGAGCCTTTGCAAGGCCGACAAAATCAACCGACGGATCGACAAAGTCCATACCGATGAAATGGTCACTCTGGTGGAATGCCAGAAGTCGCTGCTTAATAATCCGATAGCCACCGTTATTCGCGATCACAACCGTCAAGGGCAGCTTGTGATGTGCCGCCGTCCACAGCGCCTGGATCGAGTACATCGCACTGCCATCGCCCGAGTAGCAAACTACTGACCTATCTGGATTTGCCAGGCTCACACCGACCGACGCCGGCAGCCCCCATCCGATACCGCCCGAGGCAAGAGCGTGATAGCCGAACCGATCACGATTGGGACGCAGCGCAGGCATATAACGTGAAGCAGTCAGTCCCTCGTCGACGAGGATGGCGTTAGCAGGCATCGCCTCGGCAACCTGCAGCGTCAGCCAGTCAGGGTCAATCGGCGTGCAATCCCGATTATTTGCGATCTCATCGACGAGCCTTGTGCGCTGCGCCGTCCAGTTCTTCGATGCTAGGGCGGCGATACCATTCTTTGCGCGTTTGTCGAGTGCGGCACCGCCCGCAGCCATAAGAGCTGGGATCAGCACCCGCAGTGTCTCTTTCACGTCGGCCTTGAGCGCCATTTCGGTCGCGTAGTTCTTGGCCAGATCCCATTCAACGAGGCCGATTTGTAAGATCGACATGCCATTCGGCAACGGTTCGACCTCGCTGTGGACCGACATACGCAGCGGGTCTGCCCCGAGAACAATCATCAGATCGTATGCGGCTAGCATGTCCCGGGTCTGCTTCTGCACGCGGGATACCGCCCCCATGAAGCCCGGGCTCTCCGACAGGAAATGCGCGCCATATGCGACCGACTGCTGATAGGCAGGACAACCGAGCGTCATCGATAAGAGTGCGGCTTCGTCCAGCGCATCGCTCTTCACGACCTCGTCGCCGGCGATGATAACGGGACGTTCTGCCCTAAGAATGCGCTGGACCAGTGCTTGCAAGGCCTCATCCGAGGGCTTCACTCGCGTATCGACGCGGGTCGAACGCCCAAGATCGACGCCGACTTCGGAATTCAGAATGTCCCCCGGTAGCGAGATGAAGACAGGCCCGGTCGGCGGTGTCGTTGCAACCTTAGCGGCGCGGCGTATGATCCGCGGTAAGTCCTCAAGCCGCGTCACCTCAATCGCCCACTTCACCAGCGGCTCGGCAATCCTGACAAGCGGCCCATAGAGCATCGGCTCCATAAGGCCGTGCCCCTGCTCCTGCTGACCAGCGGTCAGGATCATGGGAGTACCGGTGAATTTGGCATTGTATAACGCGCCCATAGCATTCCCAAGCCCAGGCGCCACGTGGACGTTGCAAGCGACGAGGCGGCCCGAAGCTCTGCTAAACCCGTCAGCAATGGCGACCACGAGGCTCTCCTGCATCGCCATCACGTAGGTCAGATCGGGATGTTCCTTCAGCGCATGCATGATCGGCAGTTCAGTCGTCCCTGGATTACCGAACAGATGCGTGACACCCTCGTCCTTTAGCAGCGCCAGGAATGCCGAACGTCCGGTGATGCGGTTCATGGAAGGTCTCTCGTTCTCGCGGCCGTCAATGTCGGGTTGGGGGCATCATGACCGGCTTCCAACTGATTGAGCAATGGAGCCTGGTCATAGCTGCTTTGCAGCCAAAAGAGGCGTGCCTCCACCGCCAGTCCTCCCAAATCTAATTTTCGGCACAGGCAGTTGTCCACGACGAGTGGGCACTGCCACCCCGCGCCACACTAGTCTTTTGAGATTGCTGCCATCGCGCTTGCGGAAGACTGGTAGACTCGTGCCGGACGGACATCAGTTTGTGTCGACTATTATTAGGCCGAGAACTCTCTATTTTAAACCAAAGTAGGCGCGACGCAACGCGTCATTCTTATGTATCTCAGATACTGTTCCGAAGAATCCGATACGGCCGTTGTCTAGCGTGTAAACGCGATCGGCGAGTTCCAGAAATTTAACGTTCTGTTCGGCAATAAGGAGCGCAAGGTCTTTCGCGCGGAATTGCGTGAGCACACGGACTACCTCTTTGACGAACAGCGGCGATAGGCCGGCCGAAGGCTCATCCATGACGATAAGGCGCGGGTTACCGGCGAGTGCCTTGGCAATCCCAACCATTTTTCGCTGACCTCCGGATAGGCTACTGACCAGCGCGCGACGGCGCTCCGCGAGGGCTGGGAATACTGCATAGAGTTCGTCGGCCCTCCCACGTATTTGGCTCCTGGGCAGGAACTGTGCGCCGATGAGGATGTTTTCCTCGACGGTTAGACCAACAAAACCTGAAGCCTCGGACATGTAAACAATACCGCGCCGCACCCGGTGGTCAGTGCGCAGCCGCGTTATATTCACACCACCAAAATCAACCTGGCCTCCCCATGCTTCGATTAGACCCATAATTGCTTTTAGAAGCGTCGTCTTGCCCGCGCCGTTGGCGCCGAGCAGCACAATGGACTCGTGTTCATGGACGCAAAGATCGACGCCCCACAACACCTGGATTCGTCCATAACCTGCGGTGAGGCCGGTTACTTGAAGCAAGGTTTTCGAATATCCGTCAGGCTGCATCCTCTCCTCCGAGGAATACCTCAACGACCTGCGAATTCGTAAAGGCGTTTGCCAGTGATCCTTCGAAAATTTCCTTACCCGCGTTCATGACGACAATGCGGTCGGTAATCTGGCCAATGAAGCCCATGAGGTGCTCGACGACGAGAAGTGCGATCCCGGAGCAGGCAAGTTCCTTCAGCTTGGCGGCGATATGCTCAAGCTCTGCGGGGTTTAATCCGGCCGCAAGTTCATCGACGAGCAGAAGTCGCGGGCCGGTCGCGAGCGCACGGGCCAGGTCGAGCATCTTCTGGCGCGCGCTATTGAGCTCGGCGGCGGGCTGGTCCGCGAAAGCCAAGAGGCCGAGCGAGGACAGCAACGCGTCCGTATCAGTCCGGGTATCACGGTTGCGCCCATATGCGATTGCGATGTCCACGTTCTCGCGTACGGTAAGGGTGAGGAACGGGCGGGGAATCTGGAAAGTGCGATTGATCCCGGCGTGGGCGAGACGGTGCGAGGGGAGACCCGCGACTGAGCGTCCCTCGAAATGGATCGAACCACCGTCCGGTGTGTAGAGGCCGGAAACGATATTGATGCAGGTCGTTTTGCCCGATCCGTTGGGGCCGACCAGCCCAAGAATCTCGCCCGCTGCCAAACTGAAACTCAGGCCGTCAAGGGCCCGGAAGCCGCCGAACTGCTTCACAAGGCCGTCAATGATCAGAAGCGGGGAATGGTCAGGGGACATTTAATCCCCAACGCCGTAGCAGTGAGACGAGGCCATTCGGCAGGAACAATACCAGACCCATGATCAATGCGCCGTAGATGAGCTGAAAGTACTGAGGCGTCGAAATCCCGACCGCATTGTAGAGGCCATAGAGAATGACGACGCCAAGGATCGGTCCGACCACCGTCGCGTTGCCGCCAAACAGGGCGAACACGATGGCGAAGATCGTGAACTCGCCGCTGAAGACCGTCTCGGGATAGAATACCGATACGTACCAGGCGAAAACGCCGCCGGCCAGGCCGGCGATCAGCGCGCTCAAGAGCCAGGCGATGATACGCTCGCGCACCACGTTAATGCCGGCCATGCCGGCGCTGATCGGGTCCTCGCGGATTGCCTGCAATGCCATGCCAAAGCGGGAATTACGCAGATAGATCACGAGACCGAGTGTTGCCGCCAGCACAGCGAGCGCCGTCCCATAAGCGAGCGTGGGATTGAAGACGCCGCTGAGGCTGATGCCATAAGGACCCTTAGTTATGCTTTCGAGGTTGGGGTTGGACACCACCTGCAGCACGGCAAGCGCGGCGGCAAGATTGGCGATGGAGAAATAGGCGCCCGATAGGCGAAACAGCGGTGTCAGAAACAATCCAAGGACGACAGCAGCGCCGGCCCCAACTGGCAGCGCCAAAAGTGGCGGCGCCTGCAGATGAATGACCATCAGCGAGAAGCCGTAGGCACCGGCACCAAAAAACCCGACGTAGCCGAATGGCAGATAGCCTGTGAATCCGTAGATGACGTTGACGCCCTGGGCGAGCATGATAAAAATCATGAAATTGAAAAGCAGAAGATGATTGCTGTAGACGCTCGGCAATATCGCAAACGTTGCGACCACCGGCACTAAAATCAGCAGAACGTGGCGCATGATCTTATGCACGGCGCACCTGCCGTCCCAGGAGCCCGCTTGGACGCACCAGCAGGATCGCAATCAGCAGCAGGTAGGGAAGAAGATTGGCCCATGAGCTGTAGTAGCTTTGCATGAACATGTAGGAAATACCGTAGACCAACCCCCCAAGCACGGTGCCGAGCGGATTGCCAAGAGAGCCGATGACAATCACGGTGAAGGACGTCACCGTCACCTCGACGCCCATTGCCGGGGTGATGCTGCCAAGCATGAACGGCGCAAAAACGCCGGCGACGGCCGCCAGTCCGAGGCCGATCCCGAATGCGAAAGCGGACACGCGATGGACGTTGATGCCGGTCGCGATCGCTTCCTCGCGATTCACCATGACCGCACGCGTCAGATAGCCGAGGCGTGTCCGGTAGAAATAAAGATAGACGAACAGGACGGCGAGGCCGCTCACCACGCCGCTCGCCACCCAGGCCGCCGGAAAGGTCTGACCGAAGATCTCGATGGGGCCATTGTCGACCTTGTGGCCGACGAAAAACCCTTTGACTGTAGCGATCACAATTCCGAGCTGCACGCCGGGGATGGAACGCTCGCTGGTTCCGAATGCAATGGTTGTGATTGCCTCGATGACTTGCGAGAGACCGAAGAACAGAATGAATGACAACATTTCCGGATCGCGTGCCTTGAGCAAGCGCGGCACAAGCAGATAATAGAGCGGCAGTCCGACGACCGCGAATAAGGCGAAAACGATCGGGATCGCGGAAATCGGATTGACGGCAAAAAGAGTGAACAACCAGAATGCGAGGAATGCACCGAGCATTAGAAAATCACCATGCGCCAGATTCACGATGCGCATGACGCCGAACACAAGATTCAGTCCGAGCCCGATCAGACTGAAATAGAGGCCAAAGAGCAGGCCAGCCAACAGGGTATAAAGAAGCATCAGGGCGGCCGGGCTTGGGTTTCGATGGCTGCCATCTCTTCCTGCACGATCAGGGACGCGGATAGACCGGCTTTCCAGTTGCCACGTCGTGCGGCCAAACTGTCACAAATTTCAAATGTTCGTGCTCATCAAGAATGAGTTGCCCAAGTGGGGTGATTTCCCCGATCTGCGCCCCGGTGGCGTCAAGTTCGAACGTGCCATCCAATGTCCTTAGCTTTCCGGACAGGCTGAAGATCGCCTTGCGCAGCTCAAGCTGATCGAGGCTATTGGCGGCCGCCAGTGCACTCTCGATCACGAGCCCGGTCGTGTAACCCGCTACCGAGTTGAATCCGAACTCGACTTTCGAGTCCACATATTTCTTGTCCCACGCAGCCTTGTAATCCTTGAGCGGCATGCCGAAGCTGGCCTGATAGGCAATTTCTGAGGACGGAACGTAGGTAAACACGTAGTTCAGACCGGTGCCTCCGACATTCTTCTCCAGAAGCTCGGTCTCGAGACCGGGATAGATGCAGAAAAGAAACTTCGGTTTGATGCCGCTGTCTTGGACGTTGCGCAGAAAGGCGATGTCGTTGGGTGCGTAGCCAAGTTCGATGACGGCATCGGGGTTAGTCGCGCGAATATTGTTCAGCAAGACGGTGTAGTTCGACGTTTCAGTCGGAATACCTTCATCGTAGACGATTTCGACCCCAGAATTCGATTCCTTGATGAACTTCCGTACTGCGTTCGCCTGGGTGCCGGTGAAATCGTTCGTGGAATATAGAATCGCCACCCGCTTGATTCCGAGCTTGGGGCCGTCGTGGGTGATGAAATCCGCGAGCGGCTTCGGCCAAATGCTCGAAACTGGATCGGACATCAACACGATGTAGGGATTGTCGGGGGTGAAGAAATTTGCTCCCGTGCCGGTTTGGTCGATAAGCAGCATCTTATGGTCGCGGGCGATCGGAACGGCCACCGACGTCAGCACGGATCCGGAATCTGAGACCAAAATGTCGACTTTGTCCTGGGTGATGAGCTGATTGTAGAGCGTCGCCGCAGTCGCGTTATTGCTCTGATCGTCATAAGCGATGAGCTTGAGCGGAATCTTCTTATTGAATGCTTTGACAAAAACGCCGCCCTCGGCGTTCTTCTGCTCAAGCCAAAGCTTGAGACCGTCATGGACCGGCATGGAAATGCTGGCGAAGCGTCCGGACGAAGCATAAAGGGTCCCGAGCTTGATCTCGGCAGGAGCGCCAGTTCCCTGAGCAAACGCCGTAGCCGAAGTCATCGATGCAACTAACAGCGCAAAAATTGCGTACCGTGTCATGAACGTCCTCCGCAGAATTTTTAATTGATTGGCAATGACGCTAAAACAACGGTCGTAGCGGCGCAACCCCGCTGTATGGTCTTTAATCAACGGAGGTGTCCGCTTCGGTGCGGACTTCGCCATCGATGGTAGTGCCGCCTGCCAGCAAGGCGTCGATTTCGTCAGCCGATAGCCCGGCTTCCCGGAAAACTGAAAGGCTGTGTTCGCCCAGACGCGGAGCGTGGCGGCTTATCTTCAAGGCGGAACCGTTCCATCGGCTGGGTATGCCTGTGTAGCAGATTTGGCCCTCGGTCGGATGCGATTTTGTTTCAAAGAACTTGACCGAGGCGAGATGTGGATCGTCAATCAATGCGTCGAGGTCGTTCATCGGTGCGCATGGAATATCGCACCGCCCCAGAAGATCAATCCACTCCGCGGATGTCCGCGTGCGCAGGATATCGGCCAACACGCCGTAGATCTCATTATAATGACGAACACGCGTCGCCTGGTCCGACAGGCGGGAGTCCAAAGCATATTGTTCGGCCCGACCGATCGCGGTAAAGAACGATTTCCAGTGCCTGTCGGTATAAACCAGAACGCATAAGTGGCCGTCGCTCGTTGCATAGGGGCGACGATTTGCGGTCAACAGCCGGCTGTATCCGGGCTCTCCAATGGGAGGATTGAACGAGCGCCCGCCGAGATGATCGCCCAGAACAAATTGCGCCATGGTCTCGAACATCGGGAGTTCGACCGACGGTGCCTCGCCGGTTCGATTACGATACAGAAGGGCCGCGAGTGTGGCGTGAGCGGCATTTATGCCAACGATCCGATCGACGAGCGTTAACGGCACATATTCCGGCGCATGCCCTCCGATGCGGGCGCTGACTGCCGGCACGGCGCAGATTCCCTGAATGAGGTCGTCATAAGCGGGCTTGCCGGCGTAAGGACCGTTCTCACCGTAACCGATCAGACTTACGTAAATGAGGCGCGGATTGGCCGCCCGCACATCTTTGTCTGTGAGCTTGAGCCGCTGCATCGCAGCAGGACGATTATTGTGTACCAAAATGTCCGCAGTCTCACACAGTCGCAGCAGGATCTTGCGACCTAGCACCTGCTTTAGATCGAGAACGACGCTGCGCTTGTTGCGGTTCAGTTGTAAATAGAGCGCGCCCATATCGGCGCTTTTTTTCGCTCCGCCCTTGCGCATCAAGTCGCCTTGAGGCGATTCAATTTTGATAACGTCCGCACCGTAATCCGCCAAAATCTGGGTGGCGTACGGGCCCAATACCATAGTGGTCAGGTCGACGATACGCAGCCCGTCCAACGGTGCCTGGATATCTTGTCCTGTTGTCGTTGGCGACATCGCAATTCCGACTGTTTCTAATCCGTCCACCGCATCATCGGATGACGCGACTTGAGTCTTCCTCGTAAGGTGGCGAGTAGATGACGAGAACTTTGCATGGCGTTGCACCGATCGCGGTAAAGACATGTCGCATGTCGGCAGGAAAATAACAGCAATCGCCGGGGCCGAGTTGCTGGCGCTGACCGTCGACCTCGGCAATGGCTGCCCCCTCAAGTATATAGCAGACCTGCTCGATTCCAGGGTGCGCGTGCGGCAGAGCGCCGTTTCCCGGCTGCAACGTCCCGCAAACGATCTCGACGTTTTTTGCACCCGTAAGCTTCGGATCGATGAGGCGCTTATTGACTGTGCCGGTATGATTGGCAGGGTGATAGGCGGGAACGTCCTCGGCTCGAACGAAGTATCGGTTGCTCATGGCGTCCCTAATATGACTTCGGCAGCCCGAGCACCTTCTCCGCGATGAAGCAGAGAATGAGCTGCGGACTGATCGGCGCGATCCTGGGAATCATACTCTCTCGGAGATACCGTTCGACGTGATACTCCTTGGCGTAGCCATAGCCGCCATGGGTCATGACTGCAGTTTGACAAGCTTTGAATCCGGCTTCGGCTGCCAAGTATTTTGCCGCATTGGCCATCGGCCCGCAGGCGATACCGTTATCATATTGCCGCGCGGCCTTGAAAACCATGAGATTGGCTGCTTCCAGTTCCATCCAGCATTCCGCCAGCGGGTGTTGGATAGCTTGATTTTTGCCGATCGGGCGATCGAATACGATCCGCTCCTTCGCGTAAGCCGTTGCGCGCTTGAGCGCGACGCGACCAAGGCACACCGCTTCCGCGGCGATCAGAATCCTTTCCGGATTCATCCCGTGAAGAATATATTCAAATCCGCGACCCTCCTCGCCAATTCGATCCTCGACCGGAACCTCAAGCCCATCAATAAACAGCAGATTTGAATCGACCGCCTTGCGTCCCATCTTCTCGATCTCACGCACCTCGATGAAGCGCCGATCGAGCGCGGTGTAGAAAAGACTCAAGCCGTCTGTCGGTTTTTTGCCAGCCTCAAGCGGCGCGGTACGAACGAGAATTAACATCTTATCCGCCACTTGCGCGGTGGAAATCCAAGTCTTCGTGCCACGCATCACATAGCGATTGCCAAGACGTTCGGCGCGTGTCTGCAGCTTCGCTGTTTCAAGACCAGCGTTCGGTTCGGTGACTGCGAAACAAGCTTTCTCCTTGCCTGCGACAATAGGCGGCAGCATCCGGCGCCTCTGATCCTCGCTGCCGTAGACGACCACCGGGTTGAGGCCGAAGATGTTCATGTGAACCGCAGAAGCGCCGGAAAAACCGGCGCCGGAGGCAGAGATGGCCTCCATCATGATAGCGGCTTCTGTAATGCCGAGACCTGATCCTCCATAAGCTTCCGGAAGGCAGATACCGAGCCAACCCTCAGATGCAAGTTCGTTGTGGAATTCGTGGGGAAACTTCCCATCGCGGTCGCACTGAAGCCAATAGTCGTCGTCAAAACGTATGCAGATTTTGGTCACCGCGTCACGCAGCGATCGTTGAAGATCTGAGAGTTCAAAGTCGATCGTCATGAATTCGGCGTCGCTGATGAATGCTGTTGGCCCGAACGCTTTTGTACCAGGGCGATGGTGAGATTAGTGCATCTGTTGTTGTAGTTCGAGAGGCTTGATTGAGGGCACCAATTGCTTATTGTTTTCGCAGCGTACGAGCAGTTCCGTCAGGATATCGAAACACAAAAATAATTGCGATTAATAGGTGTCAAAGCCGTATCCCACCTCATGATCACGAAACTCATGAACTTTGTCTCATTTTCATCGAAACCAAGTGCTTCAGTTGAAAACTGCGCCTGAAACACCGCTTCCAATACGCTGCTCACCAATCTTCAGCGTTTAGAATTTTGTCGCATCAGCGCCCCGCCGTGCGCGCTAATACCGGCTTGTTTTCAATACGCAGACCCTGCACGCTCCCTCATAACGTTTGTTACTCAGGGGAAGCCGATGTCATCCGCCACCACGACTCAAGCGGCATCAGCGCCGGGTACGTTTAAGGTTATTGCCGCCGCTTCTATC
>Ga0182024_10018127_pt1 | contig 13141 bp, 11 predicted proteins | sample P32metaG_FD_120480 | JGI IMG/M metagenome (GOLD analysis project Ga0182024, IMG submission 120480) | Permafrost microbial communities from Stordalen Mire, Sweden - P3-2 metaG (Illumina Assembly) | ecosystem: Environmental > Terrestrial > Soil > Wetlands > Permafrost | place: Sweden: Stordalen...
ACCAAGCCAGCGAACGACCGAGCCCTCAAGAGCGGTGCCCAGCGGCGACAAGGCGGCGAACGCGACGTTCTGGTTCACTATGGCGGCGAGCGAATCTCCCAATATGCCAATATCGATTGCCGACGGCGTTACGTAGCCTAGGAACATCGGATGCGTGGTCTTTACCGTGTACTCCCGGAGCAGTTCCTTGATGTCCGACAACAGCTCAGGCAGTGAAGACTCCGCGCGCGGCAGCGGCTCAAGCGGTACCTGTCGAAGCACGCGGTCGATGTTGGCCGGAGCCACCGGTCCCTGGTCCACGTTTTCCAGATGGCTCTGCCAGAATTCACGCAAAAAATCCGAGAGAAGAGAAAACTCCCGGCGCTGAATGGTTTCGATCGGGCCCGCAGGTTCGCGCTCTTTCTTTGGCAACGTTAGTCCCCCAAAAGCTGATTCGGTCTGTTCGCGCTTCGTTGACTTCCGCTTGCCCGCGCGCACCCGGCCAGCCGGGGGTTTGCCTGTTCGGTCTCTCATATGCCCCTCAACCCGAAGTCAGCATGTAATGCTGGACGGCGCCTCGCTGCAGCTGGATTAGCGCCCCGCGAAGGATCCCCTCGTGATACTCGCTGCCCGGATTGAGACAAAGCGTTCTGCCGATGTACGCTATTCCCTTGGATTCGTGGATATGTCCATGCAATCCGAGCAGCGGCTGGTGCCTCTCGATGGCCGTGCGAACGGCGGTGGACCCAACCGGGGCGAATTCGATGCCCAAGCCGGTCATCTGCGGACGAAGATCGCCGTCCAGTTTTGGCGCATTGTCGAGGTTGCTCTGGAACGGCGGACAGTGAAAATTGAAGATGCATCGGCCAAGATCCGCCACGTCGCTCACCATATTCTCGATCTTGCGGGTCAGCTCAGTCTCGAGAACATCTCTTGGGCAATGAAACGGCGTAACATTGGCGAACCCCGTGGAGATCATGGTGCAATAGTCGTCGACTTCGACGCAGCGGTCCTCGGGCCTCACCATGGTGGTGCTTGCATCAATGAGGGGATCGATCGAAAAATGATCGTCGTTCCCGGCGTTGAAAAATACTCTGATACCCCTGTCATGCAACCGTTCGTCGGCTAAGCTGACCCACGCCCGGATCCGCTCTTCGATCAGCTTGTTGAAAAGCTCGTCGCGCGCCGCCCCATCTACGAGCAGGCGGCGATATTCCTCCGGGCAGCACCTGAACACGTAAGAGCCCGCATCGGAGGCGCGCTCTTCGAAACGACTAATCTCCGTGGCCGTTTCAAGCTCCAGTTCCTTGCCGTTATCGACTGCCGTTCCACTTCCGGCGGTTTTCATCACGACAGGAACGAACGCCTTGCCGGTGACGTCGCCGCCAAGCACCAGCACGTCCGCCTCATAGTGCTTCGCGGCGTTCAAGAATTTCTTGAAGCACCTGTTCGATGCGTGGATGTCGGTAGCGAAAAAGATCCGGGTTGGTCGGGTCATGTGTGTCTAATGCTCGTCAACGGTTTCGTACCATCGGAGCCGATCCCCGATGAGCGAACGCAGTCGCCAGCCCAGACTCTTTGGCATTTCGCCGACGCACTGCCGAAGCCGTGCCAATTGGCTGGCAATGCGCTCGCGCTGTGCAACATTCAGGTAAGGCGAACTGGCCGTGATGGCTTCGATCCGCTCGATATTGAGGCTGAAGGTTCTAAAAAACCCCCAATCGGAGCCGCACACCTGCGCAATCCGCGCTTTGCTTATGCCGACATGGTCGTCCGGCCCGAGGTCGTGGTCGAGAAGCAGCATTTGAACATCTATGGCGTCTTTTTCCGTCAGCCCGAGGATTTGCATCTTCTGCAACATTAAATCCGCCAGCGCTATCGTTCGGTCGTGCAACTCCAGTCGTCCACGCAGGTCCAGCGAATGGCAAAACGAGAGCACGTCGTAAAAAATATCGCCTCTGACTCCATCGGCGTTGCTGTCAAGGATGGTACGGCGCAGCCCCGGGACGGTTGCGGAAGCTGCATCTTCCCTGAAGCCATGCCTTTGGAACAGATTGATGATCTCACGCCTCTGGGGGTAGCAAGCCGCGAAATCCATGTCACTGTAAGTGCGGCCGGCGTCTATGGCGAGTCGCTTGCCGTGACGAGCCCGTTCCCAGCAAGCCAGTCCTCCGCAAAGGCGTAGGACCAGTCCGGCTGCCCTAGCTTGGTCGAGCAACGGGTCCACGACGCTACGCATGATACGCGGTTCACCAGGAGTAGAGGAAATCTCCCGCCCGTCCGGTCTTGCAGTCATTCGGGTGGAATCTCGCTGTACAAATGGCCGAGGTCGACGCCGCCCCTGGCTCTATAGGCCTTGGTAGCCATATACACCAGAAATCCGCTCCCGTAGATCGCCACGAGCACGTAGACCGGCAACCACTCCCCGGTGACGCCGCTCAGGCCATTGTTTGTCAGTGCGCTGTACAGCACCAGCAGGAAGAGGACGGTGTTGCCGATCCCTGCTAGGGTAATGAGCGGCAAGCCAAGGACACGACGGCGCACGATGGCTGGCGACTGTTCGAACAGCTCCTTGCGGCGGTACGGAAAAACGATTGCGGCAATTCCGGCGATCAGAAAGCAGACGCTAAAGAGGGCGATGTAGTTCATGAATGTGATGCCGGCGAATACCTGCGCTGCCAGGAAAAGCTCAGCGCACCCCACCACGACCAGCGTTGCGACACGCGGGGCGCCGCGTCGATCGGTATGCGACCAGCGTTCCGGGGCGAGCTGATCAAAACTCCATGCGAAAATATTGCGTACGCAGACGGTCGCCATGACAAAGAGCATCATGAAGAACCACAAGAAGGTGCTCACGCTGATGAGCAGGATCGCACCGATATTGGTCGTTAGAATCCCGGCAAAAAACGACATAGACCCGCTGGTCGGAAGCGGACTCTTCTCCAGCGTTTGCAGGAGCGCGACGGCGTTGTTGAAGTCGCGGCCGACCACGTCATAATAAGCTCCCATGGTGATCATGTAGATCACGTAGCCGAAGACGAGGGCTCCGAGGATCCCGATGGTCTGCGATTTTTGCGGCTCCTTTATCTCGCCGCCCACATAGGCCGAATAGGTCACTCCAATGAACACCCAATACCCGACCGGAAGCGCCAGCAATGCTGACAGGAAATCCGTCGGCTGGCCGGTTTGCAGGCCGTTGGACCTTGCTTGCTCGATTACGGCGGCATAGGCGTTTTCCAGGTTAGCCTGTTGCGCCATGGCACTGTTGAAAGCGGCGACGAATTCGCTGTGAGAGGTGGTCAGGAACACCCACATCAGCATTCCGGTCCCGATGAGCGCGACGACGAAGAACGCGTTGAGGAAGCGTTTCAGGATTTTGGTCCCGGCCAGTGAGACGACAAGCACCGAGGCAAGCAACAATGTGCCGATGACAAACATCGGCACCGGCTTGAGAACGAAGCCGCCGCTATCGATCAGCGCCTTCGACCTCATACCGTATCCCAACGTGATAAGCGCGGGGCTGAGCGCGTCTCTCACACACCACGCCGCGTAAACGCCGACGCCCAGGAACTGGGACCACGTGAAACCCCAATTCGCCGCAAACCCCACCGCCGGATTCAAGGTCCGCGAGATGAAAACGTAGTCGCCTCCGGATCGAGGCATCGCCGCGGAGAACAGGCCATAAACCAGGCCGTTGAAGGCCGTCAGGATGAAGCCGAGCGTCAGGACGACGTGGATGTTCGCATTCGGGTACAATCCGCCGAGGAATGTCGGCGTGATCGCGAGCACCAGGCCCAGTGCAAAAGCCACCGTATTGAAAACGAACACATCGATTGGCCTGAACTCTTTTATGAGCCCTGACGTTTGACGTACAAACAATGACGGTGTGGCCAGCGCCATGATGAATCTCCTCGAAATTGCTCGGTGGGTCGAGTCGATTGTGATGAGCAAGCTCCGTGCCGGATCCGATCAAAGAATCTAAGCCCATGAATACAAAGACGTTTGAGCTCGAAGCCCGGCTTCTGGGCTTTTCCTTCGGGCCGGCCAGAGGGACCTTAAGCTCACCTTGCGTGAGAGATTGCTCACGATGCCCGGAGTTGATCGCTGCGCAGTCGCAGATGAGTACACTCGCTTCGATCAGCATCCGGCATCAATGCGTGTTCGCGGCGATAACATCGCCGCGCCGGAGCCTGGCAAGCGGGCGGACGATCCGTTGCACTGCCGCCGATCCTCGGTTAAGGACAGCGCCATCCATTGAAGCCGATGCGATCGCCCCGGAGGTCGATTGCCGCCACAGGAAGCACGGAAATGGCAAAAACTCCGGTGACCATCAAACGGGCGGACGTTGCGGATCTCGAATTCGTAATGGCAACGGAACGCATGCCTGGATTCGACCAATTCATCGGATGCTGGAACGAACGACAGCATCGGGCCGCATTCGCCAGCCCGAGCAGCGCGTATTTGCTGGGGCTACAGGATTCGTTGGAAGCGGAAGGCTTCGCGCTTATTCTCGACATCGATGACAGCCATGGAAATATCTTTCTGAAACGCATCGCGGTCCGAAAGCCGGGACATGGCTTCGGAACCAAGTTTCTGCGCTCGATTGTCGATTGGGTGTTTGCGCAGTCCGACGCCTATCGTTTTTGGCTTGACGTGCTCGACAGCAATGCGCGTGCCCGGCACGTCTATCGAAAGGTCGGCTTTGTTGAGGAAGGCGTGATGCGGAAGGCCTGGCGATTTCCCGACGGTGCCCGCGGCGACCTCAGGCTGATGTCATTGACAAGGCCGGAATGGAGCTAACGGCGAACTGCACTCGACGAGGTGATGTAGCCATCGTCACCCATCGATAAAAATTAGAAGCATTCGGCTTCATCAGATCACGAATCTGGATACAATGGCTGACGAAAGAGATCGGGGGCGGCGAGTATGGAACTCAAGTTCCACGAAAAAGTTTCGGGCATGGGCTGCCCTGCGGCAAGGCGGCTCGCAACGAAGAGCGACAGTTCTGCGATTTTATCCGTATACCCCATACAATTCATGATTTCGAGTAGCTGGGCGGTGGGGCCGATTTCGGGTTGTTCTGAAAACAATGGAATTCCGCGGCCGATGCCGTCGCCGTTATAGCTGGCCGACCGCGCCAGCAGTCCCTTGATTGCCTCCTGACGCTGATTGTTCAATTGCTCCGAGAGATTCTTGATATCCTTCAGGCAGTACAAAACATACAGAGCGTTATCGGCGGAGACCCATCGCCACTTGGGTTGTTCCTCGCCCTTTACCCAGGACTGCGACGCCGCATCCCAACTCGCCTCCAGGTCCGCCTGTAAGGTCTCTGTGAGAGCCGAACATTCCTGCCGCCATTCATCGGTAGCCGCAAGGCGCGGGTCGTTCATCAGGGCAAGCAGCGGTGCTGTGGTCCAGCACCATTTGTCGTCCTTGTCATCGCGATGCCGCGCCCGCCACGCCAGCCAGCGCAATCCGTTGGTGATGTGCTGAGCCAATCGTTGCTGATCGATGCTTACCAGGGCGCGGATGGCCCAGCATGTGTGCCGCAGATCGAGGGTCAAGGCGCGTTCTCCCCGCACGCGCCTGTCGGCAGTTAGCCGACCAAATCCTCCTTGTTCGCGATGCTGCGACAACAGAATAAAGGCTTCCGCGCGCCTCAAGGCGCCGGCGGCAAGTTCGGGGACAGGTCCGGAACCGGCCGCGAGCAGGGCCAACCGCTCTACAATCATTCCCGTGAAAGTCAGGCTTGCCCCTTGCGACACCCCGTGACGTGCGTCGTCGTCGCCATAGTAAATCCGGAGGTACCGATCATACTGGCGCGACCAGGCTCCCCGGCGCTCCTCGGGCCCGGTAAATTGATCCAGCAGTATCGTTCGTAGAACGAACGAGCCCACCGTTTTCGGCATTTGAAGCTCAGCCGGCAATGTCGACCACGTCGCCCCCAATCGATCGCACGCGCGGTCGGCGACGAGAGCTAGTGACTTGTCCAGCGCTTTGCCGGGTATAGCTTCGATCGCCTGAAACCCGCCCAGCCAGCCCGGTAACTCGTTGAACTTGCCATCGAGAGATACTGGAATAAGCAGGCTCCCAGAAGCGAGGGCCATCCCTGCTTCCTGCTGCACCCACGGTGATTTGCGAGAGTCGGCACTATCCAGAAGCACGACAACGTCGGAACGTCGAGCAGCACGCTGTATTGCTGGTGACCAGCGCCCTCCTGCCTCAATTGTATCCGGTGCGAGAAAGACGGCGAGGCCCTTCTCAATCAATAGTTTCCTGAGTTTCCTGGCAATCTTCACATCGGAATTCGCGTAACTGATAAAGCAATCCATTTTCGCTACACCAAATTGAAATTTCTCCATACTGTAGTAACCTCGCCCGCATCTAATACGGTAGTCGTATTTGGCGGCTCCGGTCTTTTTTTGCAAATATTATGGATGAACCGGCGCTCAACATCACTCATAAAATCGACACGACCGTCGCTGATCCACCTCTCATCCCACGATAGGTTTGGAATGACGTTTCGGGCAAACACGTTATTGCCGCACCGCGAGAATGCAGCCCGATGCCGGCCCGGTGTTTTGGTACTTTCGTCTAGCTCGTTATCGTTCAGGCGAAGATTGTCTGGAGCTATCTGATCGTATCCGACGACGTTCCATAACATCTCATACGCGAACGGGTAGTCGCAAATAACCAATGAATACTTCATTCAAAACCGGCGTCCTAACACTCTAGCGATGGCTACGCCGTGACGTCCCAAAGTCCTCTTGGCGCAGGTGTAGCCTAACTCGCGATATGCGTCGAACTGCTCAGGAGAATAAAACTGATTTGCAGTCGACTCGTTAGGGTAGTCGGGATGCTGGGCGCGATAGCCCCGCGCGACAAATGGAATTTCATCAATAAGGGAAGCCTTGATGTAGATCAGCGTCGTGATTTTTGTTGGGTCGTCATCGTATCGTATCGTGGCTTTGACGCAAGGAAGTTTCGCGAAATGCGCGTCATTGGGATAGTGAGCCTTGTCCGAGGTAGCGGGAATAATTTCGTCTACATTAGTCTCGAATTTGAGCTGCGCATGAAAATCTTCAGCAATCCTGCGCGTTAGCGAAACCAATGCCGGCAGCGCAGTATCTTTGTCCGCTTCCCCGTCTAATGCGATGATTAGATCGACCTTTCGTCGCACTAATTCATATACCCCCAAGTTTTCAAAATGACCGCCGTCGCTAATTTCCACGAAGTTGTTTTTCGCCTTATAGCCATGAGCGAAAGGTCCGTACCAAAGATTGGGAAAGAACGGGGTTGGCTTGATGAAGTTAAAGTATTCTGAGATCGACGGGCGCCGAATCCATACTCCTAGCCCAATATTAAACAGCATTAAGACGAGCGAAACGGCACGGTTTCGAGTGACGCCGGTGCCGGCATATCCTGAGTTTGCATTAGCGGCAGCACCTGAAGCGGCAATCGCCGTTACAAGTGATACTTCTCTATTCTTTCGTTCGTAAGCTTCGCAGCTTTCCCAACCATGAGACTCCCCTCCCAGATGTAACGGAGTGAACGCGAAGTTAGCCCCGCCGCGGCTGGCCAAGATCGGGTCCGGGTCGTTCACGAGAATCGCATTGCAATTGACGATGGGATAGAGACCGATTGGCTTTGCAACGCGGCCTTCCCATGATGCCGCGACGGACAAACGGTCGGCAGAAAATGACGCGGTTGAGCGACCGTCTGCCGTGCTATTCGCCGTAGGCATAAATAATTCCATCAATCGATCCCGATAGAACCGGTGCAAACTTATCGTGTTGGAATTAGATGCGACTCCAAAAATAGTGGAGATCACAACGATCGCCGCGGCGATCAGGCCAACATAGTAGTGGCGCTCCTGGAAACTGGGGTCAAACAATAAGCTATTAGAGGCGTAAGCAGCTAATAAGAATGTATACAGAAAGACGAGCGCAGCGAGGGCGATAAAAGTTTGTCCAATGAGACCGAATTCAAAGCGTTTGGACTGACTGAGATGACCGAATACTGCTGACGCAAGTCCCGATAAAATTGAGATCGTGCCTGTCGAGATCGGAGAAGCGTTTGCGAAGTAACTGTAGGAAATTGGGATGCTGGCGAAAATTAATGTGTAGATCGTGTACCGAAGAATTAGGCCTCCCCAGAGTTCGAAGCGTCGTCTTAGCCAGTAGTCGGCGTTTTTATAGATAGTTCCGAGCAGCGACATGCCGATGAGATTTATCGTCGGCAAAAGAAAGACTAGGGCGATGGGTATTGAGACAACCGCAACAACGAACGAAACGGTATCGATTGGCACCCTTGTGCGTCCCATTGTAGAATAGATTGACGACAGCAATGTGGTTTCGAAATAAAAGATTGTTAGTCCTATAAGCCCAGAGGCCAAAGCGCCGATCGTGAATCGTGACGTGGCCTTTTGCGGAAATTTTGTAATGCTGATAAATGCTACTGCTAGCGAGAGCATACTCAGCAAGGCGAGTCCTAAATAGGATAGGCCGAGCGAAGCGGCATAGACGATAGAAAAATATCCTGGTTGATCCGGCCACGAGTTCGAACCGTCGTCGGCAAGCGGGGTTACTCCGCATCCCAGAGGACGTGGCGCATTTGGGTTTGTTATCCAGCTTGGACAGATGAAATGGGGGAGTGCCATTGTTACGTCCGGAAGATGTTCCGAGACGAACAACTGTATGACCGGCGTCGACGCGAATTTCTGGATTGAAAAGAAGGCTAAGACGATTAAGGGGAACCAAATCGCGAGACTGAGGAAGACCGTTCGGATAACGACCGCAAGTGCCGAAAAGATATTCAGGCCGCTCCCAGGCAACAGATAGTTTGCGTGCCATCGAAGATATTGGAGATCGCTGTAGCCTTTTACCTTGTCGATACTTGAATCGGACGTCGTTCCATAAGGAAAGGAATCTTTGTCTGCGGTAGTTTGCGGGTCACGACAGAGCAGCCACTGCAAGCCAGCCCCAATATAGCCTCCACCAGAAACCGTCGAAATATAGTCAATGCGGGCAAGCACGCCAGATCGCGCCAGTGCCTGCAAGGCGCCAAGGCAGAAGGATGCTGATCTGATGCCGCCACCGGACAGAGAGACTCCAGTCCAGACTTCTTTGGAAGTTCGGTTCGTACGTCGGGCAATAGCTGTATGTTCAATTTCGAGGAGTCGTTGAAAACCTTCGTTTCCGCTCCAATAGTGCTCAATGCCACTTTTGTCCGTCATTTTCGCCTCCCAGCCGAGGAAGCATAAACTATTTTGGGCTTGACTAGAGCATTTTTTCTGATCGACTATCTCAGGTTGTCCACAGGGGCTATGAAGATGAGCTTAGCATTAAGATCACTAGGACAGGCCTTAGTATTGCTTTGTATTATTTCGGGACCAGCTGTGGCGCAGAGTTGCAATGCGCTCGCTGATGCATTGAATGTGTCGGTAGACGACCTTGTAGACGGCTCCACGTATGTTCGGGTGCCAATTGGGAAGTTGAACACATCGAACAGAAATGGCGATGGTTATCAATGGCGGTTGCTAGCCGGGCTAGCCGATCTCAACATGACGGGACCGCTGAGCGGTTTGTACGTGGTCAGGGATAGGACCAATCAGCCCCGCGTCGGTGTTGTCGTTGTAAAAACAGGACGCATCGGACTAGTGTCGAATACGAGTCCCGAGATGGTAACGCTGGTACGCAGAGACAACAGTATTTGTGCTTTGGGCATGTCCGATAAGACCGTGCGAGCAGAAGTCTATGATGGGTTTCACGATTACGGCCGCCAAGATTACGACACCGCTTCCCTTGCAACCTTAAACGAATTTCACACGCTCTACGGCAAAGGCTGCAAGCGGAGGACTGACGAGGATCGTGGTGGGTTCTTTCGGCATGTCAGCAACAGAGCCTCTTTCTCGTTTAACGAGGATGTTGTCGATAGAGGTGGCTACACAAACCTCGAGACTGCGGCAGCCAATTTTCGGTTGGGCCGGGTAGCCAACGCGCAACAGGTGAGGAAGTTGAATGAGAAGGTAGCAATCGGATTCAGCAACCGACAAGCAGAAGTCAAACCTTACGAAACGGCGATCGGTCTGATGTGCCTGTCGGTGACCATACCCTCGGTTGATCCAGGAAGTTTCTATCGCACCAATGACTTAGCAGCTCCTATCCCGAAGGATAAGCGGAGAGAAAATCGCCATTGAGCCTATTTTAAACAAGTTCTGTCTTAACTATCTCTGCGTTGATAGGCTTGACGGTGGAATGATGGCTGTTTCTGAAACAATTGCACAGGAAGCGGGGAGCTTGGATAACCAAGCGGCCCGCCGTGGCTCGTTTGTAGATCGGGGGATTGTCACTATTTTCTTGTCAGAAGTGCTTTTCTTCATTTGCCGCGCTGCTGCCCATCACACCACAAGTATTGACGAAATCGTATATTGGCTGGCCGGACTAACACCGTTCATCCTTCAGCTTGCCGGCCAACGATTTTTCTCGTGGAGATCTACGACGTACATTCAAATTTGGGTGATCTCCCTGTGCACGTTCCTCGCGATACAGTTTTCCGGCTTGGCTCATTTAATCGAATATCCACTAAACCTTAGGGTCGATGTTGGATTCTTGAGAAACGTCTTAACATCCGGGGTTTATGTTCTCATCAGTTCGTCTGTCTTACTTACGATACGGATGGTTTCGTCGAAGCGTGGGATAACAGATTTGGCGAAACCTGCATTTTCAATGGTCTTAGTGTGTTTGACTTTTGCGCTTCTTGTGTTGGAGCCTTATTGAGTCGTTTCCAATTTCGACGTTCCAGGCAGCGGCCGCCGCGCCTCTGATAATCCGGCTTTTCAGCGATTTCGCGCCTATTTTCGCGAATCTTCGGCACCACTAATGTCGGTCCAACGGTGTCTCAAACCGTCAGATCGAAAGCCAATTGCCTGTGGGTCCCGCTTACTCGCAAACGGATTCATAGACATACCCGAGCGCGGTTACGCACACTGCCCTCCCATAGTAGTTGCGTATCCGGAACGTGGCGTTTTGAGTTTTCAAATAACCATTCTGAAGGTCCTCCGGACACCCAGATGCCCGAGCCACCCAACGGGGGGGGGTGACACATGCGGTCAGTCTGCTGATGTCGAGCGGCCTGGATTGGGCCAACCGAATGAAACGGTTGGCATCGCTCGTCCTTGAGCTCGATATTTTCAGCCATTCATTTGTGAGCCGCGATGATCGTTGTTGGCAAATCACCGAGCGCGGACTTCGATTTCTCACCTTGCTTGAGGCCGGGGTAGTTCCGCGCAGATCATTGTTCCAAAAACATCGCAAATTGTGGCTGTTACGCCTCAACCCACCCCGATGCCCCCGAGGTTGATTGGCTTGAAACAGCGCAAGCCACGCCGAAATCGAATAGATCGAGGTCGACCCTCCGATGCTTAGGTAAGACTCCCACGCGTCAAAAATGCTTTGAGGCTTTACAGAGCACAGTTAGGCTCCTCTCGGAGATGATGCCCAAAGACCCTCCTAGGTCCCATTAGCCGCGTTTGGGGCCGCGGCAGGTGGGCTAGGACCGGGGCCCGGCGATCGCTTGGTTGGTCGCGTCCAGGACGGCGGCTGACCGCTGTATGGCCTAAGCGGCCATAATTCGGCGCAGGCCACGGTCTGGGGGCCCTACAGCGCGGAATGAGGGGCAAGAGCGCCAATGGGCGCCGATTCGACCCCACCTTCGTTCCCGTTTCTTTGTTCTACGCTCAGATACGGTCTGTTACCTTCTCGCGTGGGGAGAGCGTTCGATGCCAGTTCGTCTCTCTCCGCCAGCTTACCCAAGGCCGTGTGTTCTCCGGGCGAACTCGTCGGCAATTCGGCCCAGTGACTGCAGCGATTTCTCATTTGGGCTCTGGACCGCGTTGCTCGTTATCGATCACCATATGATCTACAACCACGAGCTTTGATTTCGGGTAATAGCCAAACATTGCGAAGCCGATGATCATCCTAGACCGACATAGCGCCGCGAAATAAAACGTTCCCTCCGGCGTTATCGGATTTGCGATCTTCTGTCTGATTTGATTTGTCTTGGTTCGCAACAACGCCGACGTATTGTTTATGAAAATCGCCAGCGCCTTATCTACGTCTGCACGGTCGGCAGGCGTAGATCCCAGGAGTCTCAGCTCGAAGGAAGCGTTAACTCTGCGTATAATTAGTAGTTATGTGGTGTTCTCGCAATAAGTGCCATGATTACACTATAAACGGATAAATTGTACAGCAGAATTGCTGCCGCCCTGGGAGGAATCCCCGACGCTGGGAAAAACTCGGGGGAACGAAGCCTCGCATAATCAGTGGTTATGGATATGTCCGCTTCGGCCACTGGCCGATTTCTTCCATAACATCTAATCGGCGAATGATCGCTGTGACCGCAATCGTTGCGCGCCACCGTCGCGAACACATGCGTGCCGATCCGCTTGTCGGCATTGAGGATCGTGACTGTCACGCCGTCGAGCGGCCCACCAGCCGCGGTGTCGGCAGTCGATCCGGACTTCACGCGACGGCTTGGTCTGAAGCCTTGGTGTGATAAGGTTACAGCAGCCGTTCATCGTGGAGTGACGACGTGCTGCTTGAAACACTTCTGCCGCTGGGCAAGGTCGACCCCGGCCTGCGCGCGCCGGAAATTCCGCTCGATCTCCATTCAATTGCCGCCGAGGCGCGCCTACTGGAAGAGATCGGCTACGACGGACACGTGGTCGAGGAAACCAAGCACGATCCGTTCATCCTGCTGGCGCTGGCGGCCCAGACGACGCGGACCCTGAAGCTCGGCACGTCGGTCGCGATCGCCTTTCCGCGCAGTCCGACCGTGACCGCGATGAGCGCGTGGACGCTGCAGAAGCTGTCCCGCGGCCGCTTTACCCTCGGCCTCGGCACGCAGGTGAAGGCCCATATCGAGCGACGTTTCGGCATGCCCTGGACGCCGGCCGCGCCGTGGATGCGCGAATACGTGAGCGCTGTTCGCGCGGTCTGGGATTGTTGGCAGAACGGCACGCCGCTCGACGTAAGGGGGCTGCACTACAACATCAATCTGATGGTGCCATTGTTCAATCCGGGCCCGATCGAACATCCCGACATTCCCATTCATATCGCGGCGGTGAACCTGGTGATGTGTCAGGTGGCGGGCGAAGTCGCCG
>Ga0182024_10018128_pt1 | contig 13141 bp, 8 predicted proteins | sample P32metaG_FD_120480 | JGI IMG/M metagenome (GOLD analysis project Ga0182024, IMG submission 120480) | Permafrost microbial communities from Stordalen Mire, Sweden - P3-2 metaG (Illumina Assembly) | ecosystem: Environmental > Terrestrial > Soil > Wetlands > Permafrost | place: Sweden: Stordalen...
CATGCGAACTTTGCGTCGCAATCACGCAACAGCTGGCGACAGCCTTCGTCTGTTTGTCTCAGGTCTTCGGTGTTCATTGTTTTTGTCCTCGTCCTCGTATTTACTCTCTATAGGTAAAACGTCAAACAAGGGCAAATGGTTCAATGCAAAATGGATTTTCTGCGGAATTTTCGGAAGGTTACCTGAGCCAGAGGAGTTCGGCATTCTACGGAGGTTTACCTGAGCCAAAGGAGTTCCGCATTCTACGGGAGGTTTACCTGAGCCAAAGGAGTTCCGCATTCTACGGGAGGTTTACCTGAGCCAAAGGAGTTCCGCATTCTACGGAAGGTTCCTGAGCCAAAGGTTCGGTCTGTTAAGGGAGGCAAGTACAATACGACGAGCAAATCGTGGGAGATCGCAGATGAAAGTTCTTATCATTGGAGCCAATGGCTATGTTGGCAATGTGATTGCCGAAAAATGCATGTCAAAAGGGTGGCCGGTAGTTGGATCAACTCGATCACCAGAGGGTTTTGAGCGCCTACGCAATCAAGGAATGCAACCACATTTGGGCTCCCTCAACGAGCCGGACAGCCTTCTTTCGGTGTATCCGCAAGTCGACGCTGTTGTCTACTCGGCCTATGGATACAACGACCCAGGCAACGCCGCGCACGAAATAGCACAAGGAAAGAGTCACATCAGCTGGATTCTAGAAGCGATGTTCGATTCTGGCAAAATCTTTGTCTTGACCAGCGGAACCGGCGTATTTCCCGACACTACGGACACGGTATTTACGGAGGAAACGCCGTTGCCGCCAACCGACTCACCCATCACGATGGCGCGAAGAAATCTAGAAATAGAAGCGCAGGCAGCAGCGCAACATGGCGTCCATAGCATTGTCTTGCGTCCGCCTACAGTTTACGGGCGTGGCGGTAGTTTCCTTGTGCCGCGCTTCTTGCTCGATCATGCGCGAAGCGTGGGTGAATCTGTATACATCGAAGGAACAGAAAATAACAAATGGTCGGCCGTGCACGTTGATGATCTGGCCCATCTGTACATTCTTGCTCTGGAAAAGGCGCAACCCGGGTCGCTCTTTCACACTGCTTCTGAATCCGGTATAACAACTCATAAAATAGCAGAATCGATCAGCCGGGCCGCAAAGCTGGGCGGCAAAACAAAAGCAATAACCCTGAAGGATGTTCAAACACTCTTCGGGCCCTGGGCTGAATGGTGGGGTATCAACAACCAGTCTTCAGGCGAGAAGGCAAGGACGCAACTGGGCTGGAACCCGCAGGCAACGCCAATGCTGGAAGACATCGAGCATGGATCTTACATGGCTAATGTAGCTGGAATCGCCACCCCTTGAACGCGCGATCAAAGGCTGCGCTCCATCAAAGGCTGGCGACAACCCCAAAAGTCGCACGCATGGCTTGACAATATAGCACGAAGGCAATATATTGATTATATGCCATATATTGTTATCTACTTGGAGGAGTTTGCTACTTTGATGCCCAAGAAAAAGAGTTGCGACTGCGAACTATTGTCAGTTTGGGACTACTTAAAGAGCGTGGTCCTTTGCTAGCCAGACCATTTGCAGATTCACTGAAAGGCTCACAAATAGCCAATCTCAAAGAGCTTCGCTTTCAGTTCGATAAAGCACCAATCCGTATATTGTTCGCATTTGATCCCAAGCAACAAAGCAGTCATCATTCTGGCTGGCAGCAAACAAGGTGACAAGCGCTGGTATGACACAAACATTCCTATAGCAGAGAAACTGTTTGCAGAGCACCTGGAAAGACAACGAAAGGCTGATGAAGAGAAGGCGCGAAAGGAGAAGGAAAAATGATTACCCACGATGACTACATGAAAAAGCTCTCTCCCGAACGCCGCGAAAAGGTTCTTGCCATGGCAAAAGAACTAATCGCCGAAGAAAAATCACTGCGGCAAATCCGCAAGGCTCGCGAGTTCTCACAAGTCACTCTTGGCGAAATACTCAACATGAAGCAAGGCGATCTGTCTAAATTCGAACGCCGCACCGATGCTTACCTGAGCACCATCAGGCGATACGTCGAAGCAATGGGCGGAACGCTAGATTTGATAGCTACCTTTCCAGATACTGGTCCAGTCAAGATTGTGAACATCGGAGACCTTGACGGAGAAGAAACAGAGGAACACGTTCTATAGCAGTGCCGAGTCTTTTGGACTGCGACCCTATATTGCCTCCGCTTGGTCCGTTCCAGTTGAAAGAGGTAGGTCGACGGTGAGCCAAACATCTTCCCGCATGCAACCATATTCGGTGCGCTCATAGTCACTGCCTGATTGCCTTTGGTATGTAAAAGTGCGAAGCTTTTCCATGGTACCTTTGTGTTTGCAATTTGGACATTCCATGGAAACAGGTGCCTCGACGCCTTCAGTGTTTCTTTTCGGAGGCTTTGCCGTAGTTGTAAAAGGTACATCGACAGTGAGCCAAATATCTTCCAGGGTGCACCTATATTCGGTGCGCAAGTATTCAACGCCAGGTTGTCGCTCATAAGCACAACCCAAAAGCCTTTCCATAAAACCTTTGCACTTTGGACAATCCATCAATCTTGGTGGTCCCATGCCTTGAATCTTTCTTTGCGGACGGTTCGTCATTTTTTCTCCAGAAACTCTGGGTATCGTTCTCCTAAATGGAGGGTCGTCCTCATAATAGAAGCGCCCTTTGATGGGCACGCCATTACACTTACTATCAATCAATTGCTCTGCACGTAGTGCATCAGCAAGCTCAGTATCAAACTTATCGGCTTCGGCTACAACTTCGCTGAAGTTCTGAACCCGCTTTTTGGCATCTGGCTCAACCCGAGCCATTTCGACTGACTCATTGAAAAGCGATCGACCTCTCTCAATGTCAAGCCTGCCAATTCCAGCACCAATTTTGGCAATGGCAAGAACTCGATCGGATCGCGCCGGAAGTTGCCGTTCGCGATCAAGTGCCTCTTGTAGCATCACTTCTGCAAGCTCTTTGTCGATCTTGGCCAGTCCAGCCAACGCCCACAAAGTCAGATTGATCCTCCACACCAGAAGCCTGCGCAGCTGACTGGCAGCCAGCGCGCATGTTTTAAATATTGTTGCTGCCCGAGTGGGATCGATTTCGATCAGCGACCATCCTACCTCAAGCATCAAAGAGATTCCTAAGACGATGTCTCCTCCCTTAGCTTTGCTGATGTCGAACCCATCGGGGCCAGGCACATCTGAATTTGTGATCCTGGCAATCATTTCTTCCGCTGTTCTCAAATAAGCTAACGCCCGAGTCTCAGAAAACATGTATTTTGCAACAGCTTGAGCAAGTTCGATGAATTGCTGCACAGCCTGGCCTGGTGCGCCCACCGTCGTAGGTAGCATAAAATCAGCTGCAGCAGAGTCAGCAGCCAGGTCAAAGTAGTGGAAAGCCTCATCGGGAGCACTATTGGACATTTGGCAGGCTAAAAGTTTTAGATAGCTAAAGTCCATTGAGGGAGCTGAATTAGCCCCGAAACACCCAGAGTCAGAGCGGGTTGCGGTAGTATTCTCTTCATTTTGGCGCCGCGTTGTCCTAGTATTCTCTTCGATGGCACAGAGCAGTCTCTGACATTTTGGCAAGTATTGTGCGGGTACAGTCAAAGAGAGACGGCCCAGAAAATTAGCTCTTTCCTCGCAGCTGAGACAATTTTCTGCCACATCCAGGCAAGCCCCAACCCAATCAGTTTGCGCCTCCTTGGCATCGATAACAAACATTAGTGCCGTAATTTCGGAAAGCATGTAGTGCACTTTCTGGCTCTCCCACTTAGTTACATCCCCCTTTTCGGACCAATCTAAGAAGTCCTCAAGTTGTGGCTTAAGCCCTTTTAGAAGACGCTCCTTTTGGGCTGGTTCCAAGGGCAGTTCATCTATTGAGTTTAGGGTGCCTCTTGCTCGAGCTAAATAAGTTTCAACGTTCAAGGCCCATGCCGGCAAGACTGCACTTTTCGCTTCAATTTTCGCTTCGTAAGTGGAAATCGACGTTGGCATTTTCGATTCAATATGCCCACGGCTGCTGATCTCTCGCATTAAAGGGACCAAAATGTCAGTGGCGTTGACACCACCATCACAGCTTATTGTTACCAGCAGCCGATCATCCATTTCAACAATGACCAAAAACCCGAGCGTAGTCCTGGCGACAATCTGATAGAGCCGATTATGGCGCAGCGTTTTTATCGAAGAAGCTGTATACAAAAAAATTGCCAGTGCCTCTTGGGCCAGAGACTCTGACTCCAAACCTGGTGGCATAGAACTACCCCATGACTGGGCGACAGCCTGTCCCTGAAGATCAATAAGCAGGGATCCTATAACAGATGGGTGGTGGTCCTGGATTACGGAAAGAAATTTCTGTGAATCAGTGGCTGAATCAGGTATGGCTTTGATCCTCCAGGCGTTGCGTCAGCATTATTCCACGTATTACACGTAGCGCCGTAAAGTCGTGCAATAGCTGTCTCCAGTCCGCTAAAATTGAGGGCGGCAATAGAACGGATGAAGCGTGACAAAGAAGAAACAGGTAAGCCCCGAGACAAGCGCTCTGATTTGTCTATGCCTGGCACTGCTGGTGGTGCTGCTGTGGCGCTACGGCGGCGTCGTCTGTGGCGCTCGAAACTTCTACCTGGGCGATAACACACTTTATTTCGAGCCCTTGTGCCGCTATATCGGCAATGCTTTCGCCCACGGGCGGCTGCCTCTGTGGAACTCGCTTTCGTACTGCGGCATGCCCCAAATTGCCATTCCTTCGCCTGGCATCTTCAATCCTTTCAGCCTGCTCTTTGCCATCATGCCCTTCAGTTCCGCGCTGGCTGTGCAACTGATCGCCCATCAGATTATCTGCGCGGCAGGCATGTTTTTCCTCATCCTCCTTACCGGGGCAGGGCTGTTTCCAGCTTTGATTGGCGGGGCAATTGCCGCCTTGAGCGGCTACATGTTCTCGCTGCACAGCAACTACACGCTTGTCCTGACCGCTTCCTGGATTCCCTTTGTCTGCGCTTTTTTGTTACGCATAAATGGGAAAAGAAGCAGAGGCAACGCCCTCAATATCATTGGCGCTGCAATCTCCACCGCCATGACTTTACTTTCCGGCAGACCGGAGATATTCGCACCATTTATGGTGCTCCTGACACTCTCACTGGCGCTTCTAGCCTATGCTAAAAAGGAGTGGAAAGTCTTCCTCTGCCGGGTAAGCACGTTGGCTTGCGGCACCTGCCTGGCGGCACCGATGCTCCTTCCACTGCTGGAATGGTCACACCTTTGCCCGCGGGCGGCAGGTCTCAATGCCGCCGAAGCTTTCACCTGGAGCGCCAACTGGTATGACTTTCTTTCCATTATGCTGCCTCAACCGTTGGGCGACCTCTCCGGATCCGCATCACACTTTTCAGCCATCGCCTCCTCACATCCAGGCGCCGTGCCTTATGTAGGGTCGACCTATTTAGGTATAGTGCCGCTCATATTGGCGGTTTACGCTTTTATGACACGCCCTCTAAAGGTACGAATCATCGCCATCGTCTCAATGATTCTGGTAGTGTCGTTGACCATGGGCAACAATTCATTCCTGGCACCACTGCTGGTGCACATTCCCGGATTGAACATGCTGCGCTACCCGATAAAGCTGATGTGCCTGCCACTCTTGAAGATTGCCTTCTTCGCGGCCATAGGAGCAGAAGTCGTACTCTCCGGTAATTTGAACAGCCAAACGCAACGCATTGCCGTTGCCATTTCGGCCGCCATTACTTTCTGCGGTCTCATCTTGATTATGCTGCCAGATCAGGTGACGTCTGCATTTTATGGGATGTCGAGCCAGAATCTCTCTTTCGGCATTGAATCGATCGGTTCACATCTCTTGGGGGCAGGTCTTTCCGCTTCAGTGTTTTGTGCAATCACACATCTTTTCTCCTCCAAAAAGATGGCTGACCGAGCGTACAAAGCCGGTTTGCTTACCTTTGTCGCCTTGCCACTGGCATTGCAGGCGCTTATCTCTCCCGCGCACCTGACAGATGCAAACTACTATCGGGCGGAAAGTGGTGTTGCCAAAGAACTAAAATCATATGCGGGCGGCAATTTCTTCCGCGGCCTGGCGACATATATCGTGCTTAGAAGCGCTCCCGCTGACTACGTTTACGGCAACGGCTCCGATCCGATTGCTTCCTTCCACGCTTTCAATCGGGATCTACTTGTGCCGAACACTCACATGGATGCCCTGATACCGAGCTCATTTGGATACGAAAGTGCCGAGACAGGTGCGTATCGGAAACTGTTTTTGGACGGTACCGAGCTGTTTGATTCTGCTTCAATCTTGACGGCCGGCGCCACCAGACCACAGACCAACGCAGATAAGGAGCTCGCCTTCAGCCGCTTTTGCCGGATGACCGCCACTGAGTTCGTGCTCACTCAAACTCAGGCAGTCGGCGCTGCCGGCACTTACAATGTCTCAGCTTTGAATAAAGAGTATTTTGACTTGCTGCGCACAGATTCAGCCCGGAACCTGCGCATTTATCGCACGAAAAACGCCTGCCCGCGCGCCTACTTTGCCCGGCACTGCGCCAACGGCGCAGACGCAACGCAAGTCGCCAGCCTGCTTGGCACCCTCTGGCAAAATAAAAATCGAGACTTTCCCGCCAGTGACACACTCATTGAAGGACTGCCACAAGAGACCGAAGACTTTGACCCGTCAGGCAGCACCTGCACCGTATCCGGTGAGGCAGATGAGCGCTTGGTTTGCGCGGTGAACGCCCACACCAACGGCATGTTGATCGTCACAGATCAAAACTATCCGGGCTGGCATGCCTATCTCGACGATAAGGCGGTGCCTATTCTCACTGCCAATTACCTGCAGCGGGCGGTGAGGATTCCTGCCGGAAAGCACAAGCTTGAGATGCGCTACGAGCCCGTGTCGCTATATCTTGGCGGTGCCCTCTGGGCACTGGCAGTAGTGGCACTAGGTGGATTGACTGGTCTTTGCTGGCGGGTGAAAGACTGATGGCTATTAGCAAAGGATTGTCAAAAAATACAATCTTGTTGAATACAATCCTTTCCAATAATGGATGGGTCAGAGATCTGCTTATCTGCATCTGGTTTATCGCCCTGGCTGTGATTATCAACCTTAAGCCGATCATGGATGGCATCCTGTTTGAAGCCCACGACGTTTGGCTGCACTTGTTCTGGCTCGATCAATTCTTCCACCAGCTCAGCGAAGGCATTCTTTACCCGCGCTGGCTGGCCACGGCAAATTACGGGCTGGGCAGCCCTGCTTTTGTCTTTTATCCCCCTCTCATTTACTTCTTAGGTTCGCTTGCCCGGTTTGCCTTGAATATCGGCACGATGCCGGAGTTCATTCTTTTGCAAACCGCATCTGTGGCAGCAGCTGGTCTGGCTGCATACTTTTCATGGAAAGACCGATTTGGACGGCTAACTGCATTTGTCACGGCCTCATTCTACGCGCTTTCTCCTTATCTCATGTTCGACTGTTATATACGCGCGGCCCTGACTGAGTCGTGGACTTTTACGGAATTGCCCTTGATTTTTTATGCCACCGATCGAGCCCTGGATGACGCAAAACACCTGCCCCTGCTTGTTCTTTTGTGGAGCACTCTGGTGCTCACTAATATTCCAATCACAGTATTAGCTCTGATCATCTGGTCAACATATGTATCGCTTCGTGTTTTCGTCGACCGCGGACAAGAAAAGATCACCGTGCTGGCACTGCGGCTTGCGCGTCTCTACGGCTGTCTCACTCTTTCATTCGCCTGTGCGGCGTTCTATTTCCTTCCCGCCTTTTCCGAAAGATCATATATCAATGCCAACGTCTGGTTGAAGCCGTCCGTGCTCGATACCACATACGGTGGTGCAGGGCTGGCCAAGAATCCCGAGCTCATCCCTTTGATGTTTTATGTTTTAGTCAGCGGTTTCATACTGGCGGCCGCGGCCACGGCGGCGTGGAAGATTTTGAAGGAGCCGATGGCGCCGTTGCTGGCATGGTTGGGTGTGTTTCTCATCCAGGCATTTCTAATTAGCGGTTGGAGCCGCCCGCTCTGGGTTCACATCAACGTTTTGCAATACGTACAATTCGCCTGGCGAGGTCTGGTATTTGTCTCGTTGATAAATGCAACATTTTTCGCCTGGTGCATGTTTTCCACGCTCAAACTGCCTCCTACCAAGAGGCTGCACCGCATTCTTTGTCTGGTCATGCTGGCACAGTTCTTGATCAGCAACGGACTGGCCGATTTTTTGCTCGCTAAATTCAGGAGAGGTCTCAACGGAACCGAGCCGCAAATGATCAGCAACCAGACCGACATGAAAGTTTATGCCGCTCGCGCCTCCACACTGCCTGAACTAATGAAGAGTGCGACCTGGTTTCCGGAGGCTTCTGAATACGCGCCCGTGATTCAGAAAACGCACCTGGCCGTGCCAGAACCGCGACCGACGCAACCACCCGTGCCGCTTGTGTTTTCGGACGCGCTCACCCAGGTGAGACGGTGGACAAGTTACGATCGCCAGATATCGGCAAGTGCCACCACGCAGACTAAGTTGAAGATCAGAACCTTCTATTTCCCCGGCTGGACTGCTTATATAGATGGGCAACGCGTTGCTATCGAGCAAGCTGATGATGGTCTCATCCAAATTGACCTGCCCACAGGTTTGCACCAAGTGGAAGTACGGTTTGAGCGAACCATCTGGGAGCGGCTTGGTATCTTGCTTTCGTCCATTTCGTACGCGGCAGTTTTACTGTGGTTTGCTGCCACTTCGTTCACAAAAAGAAACGACCGCGCTTAACCCCTCCTTAATATCCGTTATGTCACCATTGTGATTGAGGATGGAAAATTGAAAGGAGATCAAAGGTGGGAAATCGTAGAAGGAGTCAGCGAAAACCTTTGCTGAGCAGACTCTTCGTCGGTGCTCTGTTTTGGCTCGCTGCGAGAATCTTGGAGCCTGTGCCGGTGCTCGGTGCACTGGTGGACATCGTTGCATTTGCCGTCTAATACCCCGAGCCATGAAGCGGCAAGTATATTCGTGCCGCCAACATTCCTGGCACCATCAATGTTTTAGCGATTACGACGCATCCGGACAACCGGATGCGTCGTAGCATTATGCGATATTTTGCCACACAGTTTGCCACTATAAGCAGTGGCAAGCGAGATTCTCTTTAGTGGGTCTTCAATCGGGCTTCCATTGTGTCTAGCTGAGCCAATCGGGCCGTAGCCAATTGACCCGGCAGCATTCCTGCTTTAACCAGGCGATGGCGATCGATCTCACCCTTGACCTGAATCCTCATTGTATCGAGCAGCGAATAGGCGCTAGAAGGGATACTGATGAGCGAGCCAATAAACAAATTGGTGTTGGTTACCCGCGCCGATTCTTTAGTCTTTACGTTGAAGGCGTGGTTGGACCCAACCGCTGTAAAAAGAATGCCCGAAGCCAGCTTCGTACCGCCGACATAAATGCCGGAACCAATATTTTGGGTGGCACTCAACTTCGACTTAGCCGTTTTCTTTTCGGCAGATCGAACTTCGTCCTGAAACACTTTTTCGTGTGAACCGTACATGGCGCCTCGCTCGACCGCCGGCTGGGCATCGGAAACACTGCTTGCCGAAATAATATGATCGAGAGCGGCATGGTCGGCGACAAGCTGCTCAACCTTCATGGCCTCTGCCTCTTGCGTAGTCGGTTTCAGTCGCTTCCTGTGCGATTCAGCAATACCTTTAGCAAAGAGACGGCTGATGATTGGTCCGGTGATGAACAAACCTCCCGCCACATCAAACCAGCAACCGGCTCTAAGATTCATATACCGGCGGTGACGATGCAACGCCAGGAAGCCGTAATGGTAGCCGATGGCATTAGTTGTGTACTTGGAAAGATCGAACACGTACTGCATCTGCTGGAAAGCAAAGAGCCTGCGAGCACCGATGTGAAACCTTTCAAATTCCTGAAGTGCCTCATCGCGCAGATCCCGCAAAACCTTTCCTTCTGCTTGATCGATCGCCACATGCCCAGCAAGGGTAGGAGCCGATGCTTCGATGGCCGTAAGAGCGTCACGCTCCGCCAACAGTTTATCGATGTCATTCTTCAAACCGTTGACATGTGCCACTGCTACGCGGGGCGAAAACCCATGACGACCTGCCTGCATCTCATGATATTCGTTGATCGACATTTCCATGAAGGCTGCGGCACCACCAATGATTGAGCCGATCATAGGAACGTAATTGGCCGACTCTTGCAGCTCGGTATGGACATCCTCAGGAGTGTAGATGTGACTGCCCCGCTCTGCCGTACCGATGATGGCACCAGCCAAGCCCATGCCGGCGTTGACTTCTTGTAAACCGCCATAACGCCAGCTCTTCCAGCGACCCTGCTTGGCCACTTCAAGGGTGTAATGAAGATTGAATCGCTCTAACTCAATCAGCTTGAGCAGAATTTGCTGTGTCAAATCATCCACACGAGTTTCTGCCACGCTGGGGCTGACATTGACGCCACCACGCAGAATCGCTTGATTGTCGAGGTCGCCGGGAGCCGCCGCCGCGATTAAGGGGGCAGGTGCCGCTGCGATTGAGGGAGGAGCTGCCAGTGCCATTAAGGGCGCAGGCGCCGCGGTTAAGGGTGCAGCTGCCGCCAGTAAGGCTTGTGCCATCACCGGAGAATCTGGCGGATTGGCGATCTCGCCTGGTGCTACCGGCGCAGTCAACACTTGAAGAGTAGCCGATGCTACTAGAGTGCCACCACTGCCAAACTTGGTTTCCTTGATATCAAGAGTGGGCAAACTGGAAGGCGCTGCATCTAAACCGAGAATGGCGTTGTCAGCGGAAGACTGAGTTGCCGCCGGGATATTGCTTGCCCAACACAGAGTGTTCGACTGGACCAAAAGCGACATTGCCGCCACAAAACTGAAAAGCTTTGAGCTGGAATTCGTAATCAAGATACCCTTACCTTTTTTAGAAACGAGCCGTAAAAAACGATCGAAACAAAAGCCGGTGATAATACTACGGTCTAATTGTGAGTAGATTGTGGATCTGTAAATGAGAAGAGGCTCACAGCCTGCCTTTCGGTTAAGTACATGACATCGAATAAAGCCTGGCGGCGACCTTCATTTTAGGCACAAACGAAGCATCGCTCGGAGCATGTTCTCAGACCGTTTAGATTGCCATGAGTAACGCTTGCAAATGTGAAGCACCACCGAACATATATAGGTCGAGCGCTAAAATTTTGCTCAGATCAGCTAAAGCTATGTCCACAACCAAGCTATTTCCGCGAGCTGCTCAAGCGGAAGGTAGCCGCGCAAGCATAGATGCTAGCATTTGAGCAGCAAAACTGAAGGAGTAGGCAAACATGAGTTGTAGAGCTGCGTTCCTGACAGTAGCCGTCGGTGTAATTCTGGCGCTTACTTGTCTTGCACCTGTTGTCGAAGGGAAAGAGGATAGCTTGAAGGCAAACAAGCAGCTTGTTCTTGATTTCTTTCGCGTTGTGTTTGAAGCCGAAAATGCCGATGCCGCCAAGCAGTACTTAGCCCCCGACTACATCCAGCATAATCCACTGGTAGCTACCGGCAGAGAAGGTTTTATCAACTATTTCAAACCGAAGTGGAAGGCACCAAAACCGGTGCGGGCCACTCTTGAAGACGCGCCGGTTGAAGTCACGGCAGAAGGCGACCTGGTCACCCTGATGTGGAAAGTGAAGAAACCCGACCCACAAGACAAATCCAAAACCTATGAATCATTCTGGTTCGATATGTTTCGCGTCAAAGACGGCAAACTGGCCGAGCACTGGGATTGTGCCACCAAGAAATAAATCACAAAAAGACCCTGACAACATCCTGTGATGCCCGACTCCCAACCGCCAACAGCAAAAATGCAGCGGCTCTATCACGAGTTGACAGTTCACTATTGGGGCGAACCGTCAGAGATGTTTGTATTTGATAGTCGGCTGCTTGAGCGTCCATCCAATTTGAATTGCGTGCACGTTCCAGTCTGGGGCGCTGATGACGACTGTGATGTCACCACTTTTAACACTTTAGGATGTCAGAGAAGCGCATGTTGGGAGCTGATTACTTCACGGAGTTGCATTTCGCCTATCGTGGATCCCCAACGAAGGAAGAGCAACTTGAGGTGGCGCGCTTTCTTGCCAACCTGACAGAATATCCCTTCATGCACAACCTCAAACTCGACTGGTGGGAGCGATTAGCAAACCCGGGAAACATTCCTTTATTCAGCAGCTGCAAGCACCTGCTGCTTCATCCAGCGCTTGTGCAGGGTGGTCTTGAACTAATAGATGATCCGGATGGGCCAGTTAAACTGCTTTTCGTCATACCAATCACAGCCGACGAAAATCACACCTTGAAAGTACATGGACGGCAAGCCTTCATGGAATACCTTGAGGCCAACGAGGTCGACATCATTGCTCCTCGCGCTTGATCCACGGTCCAAGATTGAGCAATGACCGAGCAATTATGCTCTTCTAAATCCTTCGCCAAATCACTGAAATCATTGATACTTTAGCTGCGATTAAGCATTGCGCCACGAGACAGCGCATGCGTGAATGGCTTCAGCTGCACGATTTCGCATTGTGCATGGAGGCGGCCGCTTCTGCGTAGGTGCTCTTCATAGAGTCCCCACTCATAGCCGTCAAAGCTCATTTCGTGCACAGTGTCACTGAAAACGAATCTGAAAAAGAACCAGAGGATTGCCTTGGATCAAAACAGCAGCAATCCTCTCTTGCGCTCTCTGCCTGACTTCATTTATGTGAAAGCCGAAGATTTGCAACCGGAGCCCTGGCTGGAGGCGACGCTGCGTTTTCTCGCCTTTGAATGCGCGCATGAACAACCGGGCTCTTCTATCGCCATTGCCCGCCTGACCGATGTACTATTCGTTCAGGCACTGCGACATTATATCGCCGGCCAAAGCACCGCTGGCGACAACGGAGGTTGGCTGAAAGCAATTGCTGATCCGCAAATTGGAAAAGCATTGTCCTTAATCCACGAAAATCCGCAAGCACCATGGACGGTGGCGACCCTGGCCGGTGCCGTTGATATGTCCAGATCTTCGTTTGCCGGTAAATTCAGCACGCTTACGAAGACTACTCCTCTGGATTACGTCACTTCCTGGCGCATGAATAAAGCAAAAAAACTGCTCGCCCAGGGCTCTCA
>Ga0182024_10018129_pt1 | contig 13141 bp, 12 predicted proteins | sample P32metaG_FD_120480 | JGI IMG/M metagenome (GOLD analysis project Ga0182024, IMG submission 120480) | Permafrost microbial communities from Stordalen Mire, Sweden - P3-2 metaG (Illumina Assembly) | ecosystem: Environmental > Terrestrial > Soil > Wetlands > Permafrost | place: Sweden: Stordalen...
AGGCGGCCGCTGTGCCGGAGCGGAAGACGTACGGACTGACGCCGAGGGAACTCGAGGTCGTGACGTGCATTGTGGAAGGATGCAGCAATAAAGACGTTGCGAAACAGTTCACAATCAGCGAGGAGACGGTGAAGCGGCACCTGTCGAATATCTTCGATAAGACGGGCGTGTCGACGCGGCTGGAGCTGGCACTGTTTGCGATTGCACATAAGCTGGTGTTGCTCGATAGCTAGACAGATATGCTCTGTCTGTTTGGGGAAGCACTGGCAACTGCAACAGCGGGTTTCTCCACTGCGGCGGCAAAGTGCGCCGCCTTCGGTCGAAATGACGGTGGTTTTGTTGGTGGGAAGATGCGCTCCAAAGTGCGCCGCGTTCGTTGAAATGACAGGTGGTCTTCAGGTCTTGTGGTCTTCAGTAAGATGAAGATATGAGCGATGGGACTACTAGTTCAAACATAGCGGATTTGCTGGTGATCGGCGCGGGACCGACAGGGCTGGCTTGTGCGATCGAGGCGCAGCGGGCTGGGTTTACGGCGCTGCTCGTCGATAAAGGCTGCCTGTGTAACTCGCTGTTTCACTACCCGGCGCATATGACTTTTTTTACGACGCCGGAGTTGCTGGAGATTGGGAGTATTCCCTTCTCGAGTCCGAACCAGAAACCCAATCGCAACGAAGCACTGGAGTACTACCGGAAGGTGGCGGAGTTTTACGCGCTGGATGTTCGGCAGTATGAAAATGTCGAGCGGGTGGAGGGTGGCGACGGAGACTTCACGGTTCATACGGCGGATCGCTTTGGGCGCAAGATCGAGCATCGTGCGCGCAAGCTTGTGATCGCCACGGGTTACTATGACCTGCCAAATTATCTTGGGATTCCGGGTGAGGATCTGAGTAAGGTGAAGCACTACTATCATGAGGCGCATCCATTTTACGGACTGGATGTGGTGGTGATTGGGGGGAAGAACTCGGCGGCGATCGCGGCGCTGGATCTGTGGCGGCATGGAGCGAAGGTCACGCTGGTGCATCGCGGGGCGGAGATGCATCGACATGTAAAGTACTGGATTCTTCCGGATATCAATAACCGGGTGAAGAATGGAGAGGTTCAGGCTTACTTCAATAGCAACGTGACGAATATTTCAGAGGACGAGGTTTCGGTAGCCACGCCTGACGGAGAGATTACGATTGCGAATCACTTCTGCTTTGCGCTGACGGGATATCACCCGGACTTCAGCTTTATCGAGGGGCTTGGGGTGAAGCTCGATGAGGCAAATGATCGTTGTCCGGTGTGCGATCCGGCGACGCTGGAGAGTAATGTTCCGGGGATTTATCTGGCGGGAGTGATTGTGGCCGGCGAGCGGACGAATGAAATTTTTATTGAGAACGGAAGATTTCATGGGCAGTTGATCGCGGAGGATCTGCGGGGGAAACGGAGCGCGGCTTAGAAACTGGTGTCCTGCCGGACGGGCCCACTGCGCGTGGGGCGGCCACTTCGTGGCGGGTATACCTTGTCTCGTTAGTGCAAGCGATTGTGGTCCTCCCGTTGGTCGGGAAATGATGCCGCACTAGCCGATGACGCGGCGGAGGAAGCCTCCGATTCCCAGCCAGGTGAGCAGGCAGAGAGAGGCGACCAACATGCTCAAGATGAGGATCGGGTTCATGTGGGGCAGCGTTGGGGTGAGCGCGAAGCGGAGACCTTCGCTCATGTAGACGATGGGGTTGATGAGGACGCCGATCTGGAGCCAGCGAATTTGGGTGAGCGCGGCCCAGGGATAGTAGACGCAGCCGAGGAACGTGATCGGGATGACGACTACTCCAAAGATGAGGCCGATTTGTTGCGGTTTGACGCTGGTGCCGATGGTGAGGCCGAGCGCGCCAGCGATGAGACTGGAGAGAATTAATACTGCGACGAGGAAGAACCAGTTGCTGACGTGGGTGACGGGGTGAGTGGCGGGGACGTAGAAGGCGAGGGGGTAGACGATGCCGGCGGCGATCATGCTCTGGACTGCGCTGAAGCAGATCTTTTCGATTGCTACGGCTGCAACGGGGAGGGGGCACATGACGCGGTCGTCGATTTCGCGGGTGATGCCGAACTCCTGCGCGAGAGGGAGAGCTACGGCGGCGATGCCGCTGAACATGATTGCGACGGCCATGAGGCCGGGGAGAAGGACGGTGCTGAAGGCGCTGCCAGCCATGGCGCCGGTGGGATTCATGGCGGCGTTGGAGTTCATGTGCGGGATGACGTAGGTGAAGACGAAGAGGAAGAGCAGCGGGTTCATGCAGACGCGGATGGCAAAGGGAAAGAGTTCGCGGCGGAGGACGTGGAGATCGCGCAGGAAGAGGCCGGCGAAGGCGCGGGCGTACTGCACGGTCTTCGAGCTTTCGTTGCGGCGGGTGATGGCCGGATGCAGCGTTTCGTGTTGGGCCAGTTGAGTCATGAGGGTCTCGATTGTGCTGATGAGCTACTCGCGCAGGTCTCTGCCGGTGAGCTGGATGAAGACGGTTTCGAGGCTGGTTTCGGTGATGGTGAGATCGCGGAGGCCGTAGGGATTAGCTTCGCGGACTACGTCGGATAGGAGGCCGTCGGTGCCCTGAGCGAGAATGCGAACGCCCTTGGAGGTAGACTCCGCGCTGGCTACGCCGGAGAGATTTTGGAGCTGCTGGATCAGGGAGGGGATGTTTTCGTGGCTGCGTAAGTAGAGTTCGTAGACCTTTTGTGCGCCGACGGAATTTCTGAGCGCGGTGGGTGTGTCCTGTACGAGGATTTTTCCGTGATCGATGATGGCCACGCGGTCGCAGAGTTCGTCGGCCTCTTCCATGTAGTGGGTGGTGAGGACGACGGTGATTCCCTCTTCGCGCAGTCCGCGGACGGCCTCCCACATGGCGATGCGGCTTTGGGGATCGAGGCCGGCGCTGGGCTCGTCGAGGAAGAGAACTTTGGGGCGATGGGCGATGGCGCGGGCGATCTGGACGCGTTGCGCGAGGCCTCCGGAGAGCTGCGAAGGATAGGCGTCGGCGCGCTCCGCGAGAAGAAACTGTGCGAGGAGCTGGTTGGTGCGCTGCTTCGCCTCTGCGCTGGAGAAGCCGAAGTAGAGACAGTGGAAGTGGATGTTCTCGAAGATGGTGCAGGCGCGGTCGAGGGTGTTGTACTGCGGTACGACGCCGATGCTTCGGCGAGCTACGGCTGGGTGAGCGACTACGTCGATGCCCGCGATGCGAACTTTGCCGGAGGTGGGCAGGGCGCGGGTGGTGCAGATGCTGATGGTGGTGGTTTTGCCGGCGCCGTTGGGACCGAGAAGACCGAAGAGCTCGCCCTCATGGACGCTGAGATCGATGCCGTCCACGGCGACTACGCGCTGCTTGCCGTCGTATATTTTTTGGAGAGCTTCAATCTCTACGATCACTACGGATTTATCCCCCGACACAATCCTGATTATAAGCAAGTCGGAGCTAGGCTTTCGTTGTCCGAATCACGATCTTGCCGAAGTGAGACGCGGATTGCATGTGCTGGAAGGCCTCCTGCGCTTGATTGAAATCGAAGACATGGTCGATCACTGGGCGGAGCTTTGCTGCGGCGATGGCTGCGTTCATCTGCTCGAACATAGCGCGGGAGCCGACGTAGATGCCGTGGACTCGAAGCTGCTTGTGGAGGAGGGGCGTCAAAGACAGTGGTTCAGTGGTGGAACCGCCGCTGAGAACGCCGATCTGCGCGATGAGGCCACCGACGCGGGTGGCGCGCAAGGATTGGCCGAAGGTGTTGGCGCCGCCGACCTCGATGATGCGGTCGACACCTTCGCCGGCGGTGACCTCGGCGACCCATTTCGACCAGTCGGGGCGCTGCTTGTAGTTGCAGCCGGCGGTGAGACCGAGGGTGGTGGCGCGGGCTAGTTTTTCATCGCTGGATGACGTACCGATGACTTTTGCTCCGAGCAGTTTTGCGAATTGCAGGGCGAAGAGAGAGACGCCCCCGGTGCCTTGAATCAGAACAGTCTCACCGGGCTGAGTGGGGCGCGTTGGATCGCCTGCCTGGTGCAGGGCGTTCCACGCGGTGACGCCGGCGCAAGGGAGGGTGGCGGCCTCTTCGTAGGTGAGGTATTCGGGGAAACGGACGACGCCTTCGTGATGGAGGAGGGCGTATTCGGCGAGCATGCCATCGACGTCGCCGCCGAGGGCGGCTTTGGATTTTTCTGCGGTGAGCGGGCCATCCAGCCAGCCCTGCATGAAGATGCCGCAGACGCGGTCGCCTACATGGACGCGGGTGACGCCTTCGCCAACGGCGACGATCTCGCCCGCGCCATCGGAGCATGGGATGCGAGGGAGCGACATCTTCGGGTTGTAGAGGCCCTTCACGACCATGAGATCGCGGTAGTTGAGAGAGACCGCGTGGACCTTGATAAGGACCGAGGCGGGTGCTATTTGTAACTCGGGGAGTTCGACGGGTTGCAGATGTTCTAAACCGAACTGGGTTACGGGATATGCTCGCATGGAACCTCTGTAGTTTTTGCCGGCACGATAGAAGATGTGCTATGGGAGCGTTTTGTTGCAAAAGGGCGAGTCTTTTTTATTTGGAAGCAGCAGCGTAGTATGGAGCTATGTCGCGAGGCTGGGAGAGTAAATCCGTGGAAGAACAGCAATCACAGGCTGCCGCTCCGAAACCCGTCGCGGTAAATGATCATGCCGAGACTGCAGAACGTAAACGTCAACGCCAGGCTTTGGAACTGCAGCGGGAACGCATTTTGTCCGAACGGACCTCAAGTCCGCACCGGAGATCTGCCCTTACGACTGCCTTGGCCGATGTCGAAGAAAAGCTCGCAGAGCTCGGCTGGTCGATTCACCTTTAGCCGACGCTTAAAATCTGTCCTGCCGGACGGGCCTCCTGCGCGGAGAGCGGCCACTTCGTGGCGTGTATACCGGTCATGCCAGGACAGGCGACATTGGTCCTCCCGCAGGTCGGGATCAGCTATGGCGGTTGAAGACTGTCGAGTTGGCCTGGTCGATCGTGGTCATCACAACAGTGTGAATATTGACATGCGCTGGACGACTCGCGGCCCATACGATGGCTTCGGCTACGTCCTCTGGTTGGAGCGGCGTGATGTTCTGGTAAACCTTGGCAGCCTTCTCCTCGTCTCCACGAAAACGCACTGAGCTGAAGTTGGTCTCGACCATGCCCGCGTCGACCGAGGTGACACGTACGGGTGTGCCCATCAGATCGATCTTCAGGCCTTCGCTGATAGACTTCTCGGCTGCCTTGGTGGCGCAGTAGACGGCACCGTTGGCGTAGGTGGTGTAGGCGGCCGTGGAGCCGATGTTGATGACGTGTCCGCGGGCACGGGCGACCATGCCCGGGACGACCGAGCGAGTGACGTAAAGCAGACCCTTGACGTTGGTGTCGATCATCTCCTCCCAGTTTTCAGGATCGTCCTGGTAGAGCTTCGCGAGGCCACGGCTGAGACCGGCGTTGTTGACGAGAATGTCGATCTCGCTCCAGTCCGCGGGTAATGAGGAGATGGCGGATTCGACGGCCTGGCGATTCTGAACATCGAGGCTGAAGACGTGAACGGACTGTGCTCCGGCAGCGATGAAATCCTGCTGGATGGCTTGCAGGCTATCGAGACGACGAGCGCATACTAGGATACGGCAGCCTTCGTGTGCGAAGGCTATTGCGGTCGCTTTGCCAATGCCTGAGCTTGCGCCGGTGATCAGAACGGTTTTTCCCTTGAGAGATGCCATACCTTTTTATAACGAAAAAAAAGAAAGGCCGCACGAGGCGGCCCTTCTGAGAGTGAGGCGGTTTCTATTGGGGAGGCGCTGCGTCGGGAGAACTCTCGGTGACGCCGATCGCATCGCCGGAGACGACGAGGTTGACGCGACGGTTTTGCGCGCGACCGCTGGAGGTGGAGTTGTCCGCGACTGGCTTGGTTTTGCCATAGCCGGCGGCGGTGATGTTGTTTGCCTGAACGCCCTGGGTAACGAGGAAGTCCCTGACGGCGTTGGCGCGGTTCTCGGAGAGCTTCTGGTTGTAATCGTCGCTGCCTACACTGTCGGTGTAGCCTTCGACCTGAACCTTCAGGCCGGGGTAGGCTTGAAGGATTCCTGACACCTTGGCCAGGCTGACTTGAGTACCCGGCTTCAAGGTGTATCTGGCGGTGTCGAAGAGAACATCGGACATGTTGACGATGAGGCCGCGAGCGGATTCGCTGGTGGCGAGGACACTGTTGAGCTGGCTACGCAGCCTTTCACGGACGGCGTTTGCATCGGTGGCGCTCTTGTTCGCCTCCGCGGCACTGGCACGAGCGTCTGCAGCCTCGGCTTCAGCGCGGGCGCGGTCGGCGTCGGCCTGGGCCTGGGCTGCCCTGGAACGCTCCGCTTCGAGCTGCGACTGCTGTGCCTGCATCTGCGATTGCTGCGCCTGCATTTGCGATTGCTGCGCCTGATTCTCGGCGTCGCGCTTGGCGTTCTCGGCGTTCAACTGCCGCTCTGCTGCCTGTTTCCGTAAGGTCACGAGACGGGCATCCTCAGCACGCTGAACGGCCTGACGGGCGTAAGTGATCTCCATCTTGCGGTCACCCTTTTTGTTACTGTCGATATCGGAGGCGTTCCGGAGATCCTGCATGGCCTCCTGCATGATATCGGGAGCATATTTGTCGGCTCCGGCCATCTGGGCGATGCGGATGGCGTTATTTGCCTGGTAATACTCGAGCGGCGATCTCTCGTTGCGGGTGATCGGATTCATGATCGTCTTCGAACCTTCGGTCTGCGCATAGGCACCGCGAGGCAGGAGCAGGTAGTGGGCATTCACCTTCTCGAGGACGCCACTGGTGTTGTCGCTAAACACGTTCTGGAGAACGACGACGTCGCTGGGCTGGGTTACCGAAAAGTAAGGCTCGGCCGTGACGATGAGGCCGAAGGACTGGAGCGCCGTCGTGACCTCGATGTTGTTCTTTGTGCCGGCTGGAAGGACCTCGCCGAGGTTGTTCGGACGACCGTCGGGCGTGATGGCCCAGAGGACGTAGGTGAGGTATTCGGGGCCGAATCCGTTGGCAGGCGTCAGGCCTTGAAATCTTGCCGAGATGTGGATTCCACCGCGCTCGCTGGTGACCTTGGCCTCACCCTTCGCGAGGGGCATCAGTTGCGTCCCCTTAAAACTTATGTTGGTCGAGCCGCTGCGATGCAGGTAGTTCACGGCGTCGAGGTCGCGCTGAACAACCTTTACTCGGAAGAGATAGATGCCATTCTCCTGCTTTTCAGCGGGACTCACATTTGCGGGGTTCTGGGCAGTGGGGTTTGGCTCCTGGGCGGGCAGCGGCACTATTCCGTATCCACAAATTCCCGCAAGAGCGAGGGCCGCAAAAAAACTTTTGTTACGCTTCATGCACGTTCTCCTTACCGAAATTTGAGAGAGGCAACCGCGAACACACTGATTCGACGGGATATCGGCTACATGATGCGATGCGAACGAGAGAGCAAAGGTAGTCCAGACGATGAGCTTTTCAAGCACAGAATGGCTAGATAGCCGGAGACTGCTGCTGCAGACAATGTTCGATGGGGATGTTTCGAGAACCTGTCAGTGCGGAGCAGCAAGCAACGACGAAATGCAGGGGTCCTTCCCCCGTTCGACTACGCTCAGGGTCAGGATGACGACGTAAAACAGACAGCTGGCATCAGGCTCCCTTTTGCCCGGTCGACGACGGGTAGGCAAAGGGGAGCGCGATGGCCTAAGCGGAATACTGCTGCTGCGTGCTGGAGCGATGCACAAAGTGGTACGGAGGCCAGGGGCCTGAGAGTTGCATGCGGCACTCTTTCAGCTCAAGGGTGGCCGAGGTGTATTTATTTTGGTAACGCTCGATGGTCTTGTTATCAATGAGGTGGGCGATATCCAAAAGCATCTTGCCGGAGTCCATCCGCTTGCAGGTGATCTCTTCGGCGAGGGGCAGAAACATGCGATGCATTTGAACGGAGAGGGCGCGGGCCCTGGACTGACGCTCCCGTTGACGGCTGGCGCTCTCGCGGAGGCTGATCAGGTATTGCTGGCCGACGGTCATGTCGCGGGTGGAGTTGCCGGGGCAGGTGTCATCCACCAGGACCTTGAGGTGCATCTCGGCTTTGCCGCGGAGACGCTCGACATTGGCCTGGAAGTGGCGCTGGTTGGAGCGGACGGAGCGACGGAGGGCGTCGTCGTCCTGAAAGGTAGTGCCGAAGCGGAAGGGTAGGACGGTGGAGAGTTTGAAGCAGTCTGCGATAACGCGAGCGTGGTCTTTGGCGGCCTGCTGATCGAGCTTGGCGCAGTCTTCGGGAGTGTGCTCGGAGACGATGACGGCAAGATCGCTAGCTGGGAAGAGGAATGTTTGATTACCGGAGATGCCCGAAACTCCCGTGAGGGGCATTGGGCGGCGATGCCGGGAAAGTTCCGGGAATGCCTGACGTTCTGCGATGCAATAGGCGTACCATGCCATGATTTTTACCTTCCTTCATGCGCTGAGGGGTCTAACCGCCCCATCAGGAAGTTGGTTTTGAAACTCATACACGTACGGAGGTTTTGTGGAAGCTATTCATTTTCAATCGTTTTGAGTTCGCAGGCGTGCAATTTTGATCGCACACCATTGAGCCGAAACGGATAGTATGCCTATTGCAAGACGGTTGGCAACACTTTCTTGCGACGTAGGGGGCGCCGGGGAGGGAGGAAGACTATCCGCTCCGTAAATGAGGCACTTGTGCGGCTGAATGCTGCATGTTGAGCTTCGTGGGAGAGCATGCCGAAGGGCCTGATAGCGGGAATGGAAGAGGCCGGACCCTAGGCGTCGTCTGACCTGGCCGGTGGCGGGGTGCGGGTGCGCCAGGAGGGTGGATCCGAGGCAGTCATTGGCTTTGCGACGGAGTCTTCGGGGCTCGAGATGCCTACCACGCGCAAGATTTTTCCAATAATACGAACAAGAGGATGCATTTTTGACCTCACTGATTATAGAGCTACGTTTATTTTAGAAGTCATGAGCGCCGATCAAAGAACTGCCCCTATCCGCAGGCCAGGCACATTGCGCCTCCTCCTTTTGAGCCTGATCTCAGGTTTGTGCGCCTACCCGTTGTTCGCCCAGGCGCCCGCAGTCAAGCCTGCGCCCGATGTGGTTGTGTTTACCAATGGCGACCAGTTGACTGGCAAGATCGAACGCGGCACGGGCGACAGCATTGTGTTCAAGAGCGATGTCGTCGGCGAGGTCACCGTGTCGATGGACAAAATCAAAGCGCTGCGTTCGAACGGCAGCTTTGTCGTGCTGAAAAAGGATGAGAAGATCACGCGGACATCGAAGCAGCCGGGAACGATCACCTATGCGGACAATGCTGTGACGGTCACGAACTCCTCCAGTTCGACGGTGTCCGTTCCGACGAAGGATGTGGCTTACATCATCGATCAGGCCACCTATAACAAGCAGGTGACGAGCAATCCAGGCTTGCTGACTGGCTGGAAAGGGGCGATTACTGGCGGCGCCACAATCGTCCGTTCTACGCAGGAGAGTACTAACCTGAATGCGGGCGTTGCGCTCATACGGGCGATTCCGACAGTTCCGTATTTGCCGGCGCGGAGCAGAACTACCTTCAATCTGCTGGAGACTTACGGAAAGTTGACGGAGCCCACGATTCCGCAGACGACTCCACCGACGCCGACGGCAGTGGCGAAGACCAATATCTTTCATACAGAAGCCGAACACGATCGATACATCTCCTCCCGTGTGTACGGGCTGTTGGGGACGTCGTTCGATCACAACTTTTCGCAAGGGCTGAATCTGCAGCAGATCTATGGCGTCGGTGCTGGCTTTACGGCAATCAAGAATCCGAAGCAGGAGTTGGACGTAAAGGCAGATGTGCATTATGAGAGGCAGAACTTTGAGCCGCCTACGGTGAGCGACAATTTGATCGGGTCTACGTTTGCCGAGCTTTATCACCGTAATCTGCCGGCAAAGATCGTCTTCACGGAGTCCGGAAGTTACATCGCAGCGTGGAATCACTTCAGCGACTATTCTGCGATCGCCGCGGCTGGCCTGCAGTTGCCGGTGTATAAGCGCTTCGGCATGAACGTCAATGTGCTGGATAACTATCTTAACAATCCGGCGGTTGGATATAACAAAAACAGCTTTCAGTTTGTGACGAGTATCACGTATAGCTTGCCTTAGGCGGGAGGGGCTTCGATGCTGGCCTGTCGAGGCCGCATTGGATCCTCTGGGTCCTCATTGCTTGTAAGCGGCGGCGGGCCATCCTCACCTGGCCACGCTTTGTACTGTCGTTTGCACCTGCAGGGTTGCTAGTCGACGGTGCCTGTCCTGAATATCGAGGGACGCTATCTCCTGTTCCAGTAGACTAAACGGAGCAGGTAGTCTTTCAACCGAAACGGCAGCGTTCATCATTTAGGAATTCACACATGAAATTGCGTTTTCTCGCAGTAATCGCCGGGTTTGTTATGGCAACCGGCGTAGCCCAGGCTCAGATTGGCATCTACACCACTCCGGTCTTTTCCCGCATCAGCAACTCAACTCCCGACTCAGGGGATTTTGCGTTTCTCGGTCCGAATACGACTTCACTGGTCTTCGCTGGATTTGGTCTCGGTGCCTATGACGACCTTTATCACTCCGGGAATCTGGAGGCTGGTTTGGATCTTCGGGGAAATATCCTGAGAAAAAATGGCGCACAGCTAAATTCTCTTCTGTTTGGAGGCCGCGTCGCGTACAAGCCAACTGAGCGGCCCAACATTAAGCCTTACTTTCAGGTCGGCATTGGTGTCGGCTCATCCAAGGCGGCGACCAACCCGGTTCACATCAGCAAGCTGGAATACAACGTCGCTGCCGGCGTCGATTACAGCTTCGCTTCGCATGTGGATTTCCGCGTCATCGAGATTGGTTATGGGTCGGTCCAGACCATCAGCACCGGTGCTGTTGACCAGGTGGGCCCAGTGTCGAACTCTCAACTTGTCAACTTCAGCACTGGCCTTGTCTTTCGCTTTAAGTAGAGGCCGCTTTAAGTAGAGGCCTGGTACAACTCACGGTGTGGGGGCATCGAGGATCTGGGTGACCGGATCGGGGAGATCCTTGTCGGCATTTTTGAGCAGGAGACTGACCTGCCACATCTGGGTGTCGGAGAGGACGTGGTTGAAGGCGGGCATGCCGCTGAGGCGGATGCCGTTGGCGACCTTCCAGTAGGTCTCGCCGGTTTCGTCGTCGCTGACGCCGACGACGTTGCCTTTGGCGTGCTTCTTCCAGAGCGGGGGGGCCGCGGGGTACATGTGTTTTGCATAGGGCACATCGTGGCCTGGAGTGCCATGGCATTCAGCGCATTGGGTGCGGTAGATGTGCGCGCCGGACTCGAAGACATCTTCGCTGGTGCCGAAGGGGGCGGCTTTGACTTCGCGGTCGATACGGGCGCTAAGCGGGACACTGACGATTTGTTTTTCGAACGGGAATGGTTTGTCGGCGACGGCGACGGGCGGAGCGCCGAATTTGAAATACAGGAAGACACCGACGACGACGACGATGATGCCGAGAAGGAAGCCGAGAAGTAATTTGCCGAACCCGCCGCTGCCGCTGCTGCGTTTCGCTGTGCTACCGTTTCTTGCCATCTGGAGGCGCTCCTGGATAAGTTTGGAATCAGTCTAAATAAGTATTGACGGTGAACCACCGCTGAGATGCCTATGGATGTTCTAATAAGGGTGGGACGGCTGCTTTTCCAGCATGCGTACCCTTGAGTTCCACCATAGCAAAGCGCAGCTTGTGCAGGAGTAATCTTTGATGTTCGGTTTCAGGTTGAAGGTGAAGTGTGTAGCAGGAGTGTTGCTGGCGATACTAGTTGCCAGTGGAGCAAGTGCCGTAGAGGCGCAGACGACGCACCGGACGCGCCGGGAATCCAACGCAAACCGCAAGGCGCGCATTGCGAGGACGATTGAAGAAACCTATAGCCATCGCTATGAAGTGGCCGGAGGTGGGGGTTTTCTGCGCTTTCGGTCGGGAGAGTACCTGCAGAAGAACGACGAAGTTACGTTCTTTATGACGGGGACTTACTTCCTGAATCCGAAGCTGGGCATTATTGCCGACGTTCGTGGAATGTATGGGAATGCAAAGATTGGCAATAGCTCTCCCAACTTTCTTCCGTTCAAGCCGCAGATCTCGGAGTATCCGTTTATGGGTGGCGTGGCTTACCGGGTCTACGCGAAGGAGAAGGTCGCGGTGACGCTAACGGGCGAGGCTGGAGCGGCGCTGGGGAAGTTTGACGGCGATACCAAGGGGCTTCCTTCGAGCGCGCTGGGGCTGTGGCAGTCGGAGATTCGGCCAGCCTTCAGCGTGGGGGCTAATTTTGACTACAATTTTTATCCGAATATTGCGATGCGACTCACGCCGACTTATGTGGGGACTTTCTACCAGCTGAGCCCGCTGGACCCGGCGCCGAGTCCGCATGGGTCGTTTCAGAGCAACCTGGGGTTCAATATCGGGCTGGTGTATCGGTTTGGGAAGATCAAGTAAGGATTACTGGCGGTCCAGATGGGCGTGGCGAGAAATTTCGCCGCGCCTATTTTTTTTGGTTTGCACCGCAAGAGTTGCCTCTTTTCTACCGAGGTGACGGCGGTTCCTTAAGACGCCTAAAATGAGGCGACGAGGTAGATCTTAGACTCTTATGGCGACGATTAAGCAGGACGATTTTATTCAGAGTGTGGCGGATGCGCTGCAGTACATCAGCTTCTACCATCCGGTGGACTACATTACGAACCTCGCGCGAGCGTATGAGATGGAACAGAGCCATGCCGCGAAGGATGCGATGGCGCAGATTTTGATCAACAGCCGCATGTGCGCGGAGGGGCATCGGCCTATTTGTCAGGATACGGGGATCGTGACCGCGTTTGTGAAGGTGGGGATCGAGGCGCGATGGGAGCCGGGGATCGGCGGGATGATGACCATGCAGGAGATGGTCGATGAGGGGGTGCGCGAGGCGTGGCGGAATGCGGATAATGTGCTGCGGCCAAGCATCCTGGAGGACCCGGCGTTTACGCGGAGGAATACGGGGGACAATACTCCCGCCATGGTGGTGGTTGAGTTGGTGGAGGGCGGCGAGGTGGATGTGACGGTCGCGGCGAAGGGTGGGGGGTCGGAGGCGAAGAGCCGGTTTGCGATGCTGAA
>Ga0182024_10018130_pt1 | contig 13140 bp, 13 predicted proteins | sample P32metaG_FD_120480 | JGI IMG/M metagenome (GOLD analysis project Ga0182024, IMG submission 120480) | Permafrost microbial communities from Stordalen Mire, Sweden - P3-2 metaG (Illumina Assembly) | ecosystem: Environmental > Terrestrial > Soil > Wetlands > Permafrost | place: Sweden: Stordalen...
CCTGTAAGCAAGCATATTGAGATAAAGATAGAGTTCGGCTATTTCCGGAATATCACTCTGCAAATAGATCACACATTTCTCAGGATCGAGGCCGCCCGCAACAAGTTCAGATACCATCCGCCGCGTATTCGTTTTGAGATCCTTTGTATCTGCATGTGTGGTCAGGCTATGCCAGTCAGCAATAAAAAAATAACAGTCATATTCATACTGCATCCTCGCCCAATTCCGCAAAGCACCATAGTAATTGCCAAGGTGCAGGAAACCCGTAGGGCGAATGCCACTTAATACGATTTCTTTTTTATTTTCCATGGGAGACGAAGATAATAAAAGTGGGGAAGGCTTCAATTTCTGTTGATGGTTGATGGAATTCAAGTGCGAATCTCTGGCTAAAGTCCATCAACCATCAACTATCAACCATCAACCCTTTCCATCAACCCCTTCTATCAACGTTAAAAGCGTTCCAGATTTGGCCGGAACTATGCAAAATGTCCCCGAATCCTTTATTTTTGTCCCTAATCCTTTCTTCATGGAAGTAAATGATGCACTTGTTGAGCATTTATGCAAGTTGGCCAATCTGGAATTTGATGAAACCGGAATGGAGGAAATAAAAAAGGACCTCGAAAAAATGATCGGTTTTGTTGATAAACTGAATGCGCTCGACGTATCCGGAGTTGAGCCCTTGCTTTATATGGGAGAAGAAACGGACACGCTCCGGGAGGATATTTTCGAACCTTCCATAAGCCGCGCAGATGCGTTAAAAAATGCTGCCAAGGCTGACAAAGAATATTTTAGGGTGCCAAGGGTTGTTAAAAATCCTTCTGCATAACCGGGATTAAACAGAATAACCAGCCTATGAGTGTAAACATGATCATTCATCTTGACAGAATTCAGAAAAGTTATTTCATGGGAAAGCAGGCTGTTCCGGTATTGAAAGGGATCAGCCTGGAAATATTAAAAAACGAATACGTTGCATTGATGGGACCTTCTGGTTCGGGCAAGAGCACGCTCATGAACATCCTGGGCTGCCTGGATTCTCCAACAGAGGGAACATATATACTGAATGGACAGGACGTCAGTATGATGCCAGACGACGACCTGGCCGAAGTGAGGAATAAGGAAATCGGGTTTGTATTCCAGCAATTCAATTTATTACCGAGGCTTACCGCAGCAGAGAATGTTGCTCTTCCCCTGGTTTATGCTGGTATCGCCAGAAAGATCCGGATAGAAATGGCTATGGACGTATTGGAAAAAGTTAGTCTGACGGACAGAAGTCATCATAAACCCAATGAACTATCCGGAGGTCAGTGTCAGCGCGTAGCCATTGCCAGGGCCCTGGTGAATAACCCTTCAATTATCCTGGCTGATGAGCCGACGGGTAATCTCGATTCAAAAACTTCTATCGAGATCATGGAAATCTTTAACGCCATTCAGGCTGGGGGAAACACGGTGGTGCTTGTTACTCACGAAGAAGATATATCGAAATATGCGCACAGAGTAGTGAGATTAAAGGACGGTATTATCGAAACCGATAAAAGAAGAGAAGGCAAATACGAACCGGCTATATAATTTTTTCTGTCATGTCCCTTAAGATCTATACAAAAACCGGGGATGCTGGAAAGACCAGCCTGCTGGGTGGAACCAAAATACCCAAATCAAACATACGGATAGAGGCCTATGGCAACATTGATGAGTTGAATTCTTTTGTAGGGCTTTTGCGCGATCAGTATCCGGAAGAACGCGGCCGTGCTGTATTAAGAGAAATCCAGGATCGCCTGTTCACCATTGGGTCGGCGCTGGCCTGTGATCCCCATAAAGAAATTGCATTGAAGATCCCTGATCTGGTTGAAGGAGACGTACTGCTCCTGGAAAGAGAAATAGACGAGATGAGCGCCGTGTTGCCAGCGTTGAAATCTTTTATTTTACCCGGTGGTCATATTGTTGTTTCAACAGCGCATATATGCCGTTGTGTTTGTCGCCGTGCCGAACGTATCACCGTTGAGCTGGATGAAACAGAAGCCCTTGGTCAGCCCCTGATCATTATGTATCTCAACCGCCTTAGCGATTATCTGTTTGTACTGGCAAGATTTGCCGGCCACCTGTTGGGGGTGGGGGAAACGGAGTGGGTGCCAAGGAAAGGAAGTTAATGTGCTAATTTGAAAATTTGAAAATGATCCAGCCTGAAATACTTCATTTTTAAATTATCAAATTTTCAAATTATTTAATTGACCAACACCCCATCCTTCATATGCAAAATCCTGTCGCTCTGTTGAGCCAGCTGTTCATTGTGCGTAACGATCAGGAAGGTCTGATCAAATTGTTCCCGCAAATCTAAGAATAATTGGTGTAAGTCCCGGGCATTTGCAGAGTCAAGGTTTCCGGTAGGCTCGTCAGCAAAAACAATATCCGGATTGTTGATCAGTGCACGGCAAACGGCAACCCGCTGCTGTTCACCGCCAGACAATGCGGAAGGTTTATTTTCCATCCTTTGGCTTAGATCAAGGATTTCAAGCAGTTTTACGGCCCTGGTTCTTACCTCAGATTTTTTTTTGCCGGCAATCCATCCGGGAATGCAAACATTTTCCAGGGCAGAAAATTCCGGCAGGAGGTGGTGGAATTGAAAGACAAACCCGATGTGCCGGTTTCGTAAAGCGGCAAGGGCGCTTCCTTTCAAATTGTTCAGCCGCCGGTTTTTCAGAAGGATCTCGCCGGCAGCAGGTTCATCCAGGGTGCCCAGAATATGTAATAGCGTGCTTTTACCAGATCCTGAAGGGCCTACCATGCTCACGATCTCACCCTTAAAGATGTCGAGGTTTACTCCCTTTAAAACATGCAGTTCACCGTAATATTTCTGGATATTTCTGGCTGAAAGGATAGGCTGACCGGGTTCTTCTGGCATCATCAGCAAATATAACGAGCTTGGTTAAGCAGAAAATCCGGTATTTATCCCGAATAAATGGTATTTGGTGGTTCCATTATAAAAATTACTTTTGCGAAAAATTAAAGGAAGCGTTCCCTTCATTCTCCCGGAAGCTTCCATTGATCTGACCTTATTAAAAACAATTCAGAATTAAAATACAGGATTAAAGATGTTTTGGACCCTCGAATTAGCCAGTTACCTTGAAGACGCCCCCTGGCCCGCAACCAAAGATGAATTGATTGATTACGCAATCAGATCCGGAGCACCGATTGAAGTTGTTGAGAACCTTCAGGAACTGGAAGATGAGGGTGAGATTTATGAAGGCATAGATGATATCTGGCCGGATTACCCTTCGCAGGAAGATTTCTTTTTTAACGAAGACGAGTATTAAGGCTTATCTTTTATCTTACCGTGTATCCTTATTCTTTTCAAATTCGCGAACCACTTCCTCAGTAACTCCCGTAAAGGAAAAGCCGCCATCGTGAAAAAGATTTTGCATCGTCACCATCCTGGTAAGATCACTGAATAAAACTGCGCAGAAACCCGCGCAATCATCAGCGCTGGCGTTTCCGAGCGGACTCATCTTTTCAGCATATGCCTGAAATCCATCAAAACCTTTCACCCCACTGCCGGCTGTGGTTTTTGTCGGTGACTGGGATATCGTATTTACCCTGACCTTATTCTTAATGCCATAATAGTATCCAAAGCTCCGTGCCACGCTTTCAAGAAGGGCCTTGGCATCAGACATTTCATTGTAGTCCGGGAATACACGTTGGGCAGCTATATAAGAATAGGCGACAACGCTTCCCCACTTGCTGATGGCGTCCATTTCATAAGCTGTTTGCAAAATCCGATGCAGGGACATGGCTGAGATGTCCAGCGTCTTCTGGTTAAACCCGTAATCCAGTCCGGTATAAGGCTTACCTTTTCGCATATTAACGCTCATTCCAACGGAATGCAGGATGAAATCGATCTTTCCGCCAAAATGATCCATCGCCCCGGTAAAAAGTTTCTTCAGGTCATCGCTACTCGTCACATCGGCGCCAATCAAAGGAGCGTTGACTTCCGTTGCAAGTTTATTGATTTCGCCCATACGCAGGGCCACGGGTGCATTGGTCAATACCAGTGATGCTCCTTCTTCATTGCAGCGTAATGCCGTTCTCCAGGCAAGCGACTTATCATCGAGTGCGCCGAAGATGATTCCTTTTTTCCCTTTAAGAAGTTGATAGGCCATGGCACCTGACAAATTTGATGACGGCAAAAATAAGAAGTAAAAACTGAAGCTCTTTTTTTTACTTTTTAATTTTTACTTTTTAATTTTTAATTTGAATAGAAAGTTCATCCAGTTGCTTCCTGTCAATAGTCGCGGGCGCATCCAGCATTACGTCGCGTCCACTGTTATTCTTGGGGAAAGCAATAAAATCACGGATACTTTCGCTTCCTCCTAGAATAGCGCAAAGCCTGTCAAACCCAAATGCAATCCCTCCATGAGGAGGCGCACCATATTCGAATGCGCCCAGAAGAAAACCAAATTTGTGATTTGCTTCTTCACGGCTCATGCCAAGCGCATCGAACATCTTTTCCTGGAGTTCCCGCTGATAAATTCGAATAGAACCACCACCGACCTCATTTCCATTTAACACCATATCATATGCATTTGCTTTGATATCGGCATAGGGATGCTGCAGGTAATCATCAGGATTCGGAATATTCGGATCATTATCTATCATCAGCTTGATCTGATCAGGTTTCGGAGCCGTAAAGGGATGATGCCGGGCTACCCAACGGTTATCTTCGGCGCTGTATTCGAACAAAGGGAAATCGAGCACCCACAATAATTTAAATTCATCCGGTTTCCGGAGTCCGAGTTGTTCACCCATTTCCAGCCTCAATTCACTGATGGCTTTACGGGTCCTTTCTTCCCTTCCTGCGAGCAACAGAATGGCATCTCCTTTTTTTGCATTACAGAAAACGGCAATGGATTTCAGCCTTTCTTCACTATAAAATTTATCGATACTGCTTTTCAGCGTGTCATCTTCCTGATAACGGATATAAACCAAACCCTGCATGCCGATTTGGGGCCGCTTTACCCATTCAGTGAGTTCGTCAAATTGTTTACGCGTCCAGGAAGCACCCTCCGGAACGGCAATGGCCAGAACAGTTTCTGCCTGATCAAATACCTTAAATTCCCCCTTGCTGATGATGTGGCCGTCGGCTTCCAGCGCCCCCTTTCTTTTGAGAGGTGACTTGATATTGCTGATTTTCATCCCGAAGCGGATATCAGGTTTATCGTTCCCATAATTCCAAACCGCATCCTCCCAGCTCATCCGTTCCACCGTCTCGGTATAATCTAACTTTATTACTTCCCTGAAAATGAATTTAATGAGGCCTTCAAACATCAATAGGATATCATCCTGTTCAACAAAGCTCATTTCACAGTCGATCTGGGTGAATTCAGGCTGGCGGTCAGCTCTTAGGTCTTCATCCCTGAAACATTTCACCACCTGGTAGTACCGGTCGTACCCGCTTACCATGAGGAGTTGTTTAAATGTCTGCGGACTCTGGGGAAGGGCATAGAACTGACCGGGATTCATGCGGGAAGGAACCACAAAATCGCGGGCTCCTTCCGGGGTCGATTTGATCAGGAAGGGCGTTTCAATTTCCATGAACCGGTGTTCAAAAAGGTAATTCCTGGCAGACCGGTTAACTTCATACCGCAATTCCAGGTTTTTCTTTACTTCGTTACGCCGAAGGTCGAGGTACCGGAATTTCATCCGGAGTTCGTCACCGCCATCCGTATCGTCCTGAATGGTAAATGGAGGCGTAGCCGATTTATTCAGAATGTTAAACTGGCTCACTTTGATCTCAATTTCCCCGGTTGGAATTTGCGGGTTTTTGCTTGATCTCTCAGATACAATTCCAGTTGCCTGGATAACGAATTCCCGGCCCAAGGGGGTCACCGCTAGTTTTTCGTTCAAAGCTTCCCCTAATAACAACTGGGTAATCCCGTAGCGGTCGCGCAGGTCAACAAAACTGATACTTCCAAACTTCCTAAGGCTTTGAACCCATCCAGCCAGGGTAACTTCACGGCCCACATCACCCAGTCGCAACTCGCCACAGTCTCGCGTTCTATACATATTTCTACCTTGATTCAGCGGGCAAAGGTATGGCAACGGCGGGTAGCGGCAGAGGGTTTAAAAAAAATTAAAAAACCGGTACCCCCCACTTTCATTTTTAAAAAATAGTTAATACCTTGTAACATCCGTACGATTCACTCTCCTCATGATTAAACTTTAATAGGTAACAACACTCTTACCTAAAGCCCTTTGCATCCAACTCCCATGTAGGCCATTTGTTCCTGATCGGACCGACCTGAAGCAAGACAAAGAAAAACGGACCTTATGGAGATCATCATCATTGTTTCCCTCGTGGTGGGTGTACTGATACTGCACCGGAGTCTTTCTGAGATTTTTAACAAGTTTTATGTCCGGCGGCAGCAGCGGAAATTCATTGCCAACGAAACCTTTTATCATAGCATTGTTTCCAGATATATCCGCTTTTACAATAAACTGGGTCTGGAGGATCAGCGCAAATTCCTGTTCCGGACCTTTCTTTTCAAGAAGGCCAGGAAGTTCCATTACATTGAAGTGAAGGAAAGTGCGGAAATGCCCATCCTGATCAGCGCGGTTGCAGTTCAACTCACTTTCGGGCTCGATAAATTCATGCTGAATTATTTCAATGATATCTTCGTGTTGAAGGATGATTATCATTACGGTTTTTATTCCCGTCCGTTTATGGGGCATGTGGATCAGAGCGGTATTTATCTTTCCTGGGATAATTTCATCAAAGGCATCAGTGGGCAAACTCCTTACTGCAACGTTGGTCTTCATGAAATGGGCCATGCACTGGCTTATGTCACTTTCATCACAGAAACCGAAGAAGACAAGCATTTCAAGAAGGAATTCAAGAACTTTTCCAAAGTGGCACGCCCTATTTTTACCTCCATGCAGCAAGGAAACCGGAATCTATTGGGAGAATATGCGTCCGTAAACTACCATGAATTCTGGGCGGTATCCGTCGAAACCTTTTTCGAAAATCCCGTATGTCTCCGCCAGGAGCTGCCAGAACTTTATGAAGCCATGTCAAGGCTCCTGAAACAGGATCCATTGCAAATGCGCAGCGGAAAAACAACCTTCCTACTGAAGGCAGTTAAACAGGAAGCAGGAAGTTTGAACTAGTTTTCAGTCCTTCTTCATTAGAATCCTTTCAAAACGATTTATATCCGCCAGAGGGTCTATGGTTCCGCTTCCGATAATTCTCTGCGCCAGTTCCCGGGCGAAATATGGTGCAAGGGAGCAGCCCTTGGAACCCATGCCATTCAGTATTCCAACCCTGGGGAATTTTGGATGAAAGCCCACAAACGGCCTTCTTTCCAGCGTTGCAGGACGCACAGCTGCAAAATGATCTGTTATTCTATAAGGAACCCGGAGGAAACTCTTCAACCAGTTTTCCGTGAATAGCCTGAAGGTTTCCGAAACCTGATCGTTTGAGAATTCCCATTGATAAGAAGAGCCAACCCAAAAGATATTTTCTTTCCATGGAACCAGGCTCATACCCTTCTTAAAAACAGTACCCGGGGGAATATCCTTTATCTCCACCAATAAGCCTTCTCCTTTATTCAGGGCAAAAGGGAGCCTCTCAAAGAATGTATTTGCCGCGGACGCCTTTCCATCAGAAAAGACAATATAACGGGCATGAATATCGCGATATTCCAAATCCGCCTTATGCTGAACTAGCCCTCCTGTATCGAATGATTCTTCTTTCAGATATCCTTTCACCCTGATATGGTTTCGCCATAAAGTCAATAATTTTTCCGTCTGGACCAGGTAACAGGGACTTATAGCCCCCCATCCCAGATCATAGCTGAACCAGTGATCATACCCGGCAGTATCATTTCCGGAATGCAGGTAGGGCGAATCTTCCGCATACCTTTTTTGAAATGCCTGCAACATTTGCACTGTAGGGAAGAAATCAATAACGGAGGTTTCTGTAATCAGCTCAGATTGAAGAAATGAACCCATACTCTGGTAAGCCTTCCACGAAAAAGGCATTAGTTCGTCTATCATCCATGTTGTTACCAGCCTTCTTCCGGTCACGGGGTTTATCAATCCGGCTGCATGCCGGGAAGCTCCCGACGGATCTGCATTATCGATTACCCGGTAGGAGATGCCTTCCTGTTCCAGCCACCAACTCAACCAGGTGCCTGCCAGGCCCTGCCCTATGACCAATACTTCAGTTTCCTCCATAATCATTATTTTCTTTGCATGAATCTCCTCGTTTAGTTATATGGAATGTCCTTTAACGTAACTATAACACGGCAGGTTTAAACATAGCATTCTAAATGCCATCATACAACCGCATACATTCCACATACCTAAAAATAGTGATTATGAAAGCCAAATTTATTATCCTGGTTTCAGTCGGTTTATGCCTCGCTGCTTTAACACAGGCACAAATTCCAGGAAATTTTAAGGATAGCCGGGATTTGAACCGCGACCATCAGGAGATAGCCTTTGAACGGAACAGTAATATTCGTTTTGACCGTCATGAATTTAAAAGAGACATACGGCATCGCCACCATCACCGTCATCATCACGGGCATTCACATCGCGCCGTCTAAAACCTAATTCCGTTATTGTGAAAATGAACCGGCCAAATGCCAGGTTATAAAAAACCTGGCGTTTGCCGGATTTTTTTGTTATTTAATTACTTTAGCCATAGTTGCTCCGATATCCGCGGGACTCTGCACCACGTGGATACCACATTCTCCCAGGATCTTCATTTTAGCTGCAGCAGTATCTTCCGCGCCGCCGATGATCGCACCGGCATGACCCATCCTCCTACCCGCAGGGGCAGTTTGTCCTGCTATGAAGCCAACGACGGGCTTTTTATTATTTGCCCTGATCCAGCGGGCAGCTTCCGCCTCCATGTTACCGCCTATTTCTCCTATCATAACGATGCCTTCCGTTCCCGGATCATTCATCAGTAATTCTACCGCTTCCCTGGTTGTTGTTCCGATGATGGGATCGCCGCCAATACCGATCGCTGTGGAAATACCGAGACCAGCTTTCGCAACCTGGTCTGCAGCTTCGTAGGTAAGTGTACCCGATTTGGATACAATCCCGATTTTCCCTTTTTTGAATACAAACCCGGGCATGATACCAACTTTACATTCACCCGCCGTAATCACGCCCGGACAATTGGGGCCAATCAAACGTGTGTTTCTTCCGGATAAATAATTTTTCACTTTGACCATATCCTGTACCGGAATACCTTCCGTAATACAAACAACAAGTGCCAGTCCGGCCTCGCCAGCCTCCATGATAGCGTCTGCAGCGAATGCGGGCGGCACAAAAATAATCGAAACATCTGCCCCGGTTTCTTTTACCGCGCCGGCAACTGTATTAAATACGGGCCTGTCAAGATGACTACTACCGCCCTTACCCGGAGTAACTCCGCCAACCACCAGGGTTCCGTATTCAATCATCTGTGAAGCATGAAAACTTCCTTCCGTACCGGTAAAACCCTGCACGATAATCCTGGATCCCTTATTGACTAAGACTGCCATTTATTAGTGTTTAGATCGTTTATTTGTGGCGCAAAATTAGCTATTTCAGCAATTCATCCATATTCCGGTTGTTATCAATTTTTCCTTTCATCTCAAGCATACGCATATCCTTTGCATCCTGAAGAAATTCTGAAGCAAAAATAAAGTCATTGAGTTTTTTGTTCTTACTGAAAATAATTTCCTTGTTGGTCCCTTCCCATTCCTTTATGCCCTGATCCATATAGATGATATGATCGCCCGTTTCCATTACACTGTTCATGTCATGCGTATTAACTACCGTCGTAATCTTATATTCGAGCGTAATTTCTTTGATCAGCTTGTCAATCAGGATGGAGGTTTGGGGGTCGAGCCCGGAATTAGGTTCGTCACAAAAAAGATATTTCGGATTGAGCACGATGGCACGGGCGATGCCCACTCGTTTTTTCATACCTCCGGAGATCTCTGCGGGAAACTTATTATTCACGTCCTCCAGGTTTACCCGTGCCAGCACCTCATTCACGCGTTTTTGTTTCTCTGATAAGGAATCTTTCGTAAACATATCCAGCGGGAACATAATGTTTTGTTCAACGGTCATGCTGTCGAACAAAGCCGAGCCCTGGAAAAGCATACCGATCTGCCGCCGCAAGATCTTTCTTTGCTCTTCATTCATTGTCGTGAAATTCTGACCTCCGTAACTGATTTCGCCCGAGTCCGGTTCAAACAAACCGACCAGGCATTTCATAAAAACGGTTTTACCGCTGCCGCTCGAGCCGATGATCAGGTTGCACTTACCAGTCTGCATCACCGCGCTGACGCCGTTGATAACCGTTCTGCCATCAAATGACTTTTTTAAATCTTTTATTTCGATCATGAATTGAATTCTTATAACAATACGGCTGAAAGAACATAGTCTGCCAGCAGGATAAGCACACAACTTACGATTACGGATTGGGTGCTGGCCCTTCCGATTTCCAGCGCCCCGCCGTTCACATAATATCCATAAAATGAAGAGATGCTGGAAATAATAAATGAAAAAGTATAGGTTTTTGCCAGGGCAAAAAATACGTTGTAAGGAAGAAACCCCTGCAATAACCCTTTATCAAACTGGGAGGCCGCAACAATTCCGGTGGCCACACTCGCCAGTCTTCCCCCCCAGATGCCCAATACCATCGAAAGAACGACCAACAAAGGAATCGTGATCATCGCCGCCAGAATTTTAGGGAGGACAAGATAAGTGCGGGTATTAATTCCCATGATTTCCAGGGCATCAATTTGTTCGCTCACCCGCATATTACCCAATTCACCAGCTATCTTGCTGCCCACGACGCCTGCAAGTACAATACATACCAGGGTTGGCGAAAATTCAAGTATGACAGTATCCCGAACAATCATTGCAATAGTGGACCTCGGAAGTAGCGGGCTCACCAGCTGGTAAGCCGTTTGCAATGCGGAAACCGCACCCATAAAAAAGGAAATGATGACGACTATACCCAGGGAGCGAATACCAATTTCAACACATTGATGCATGAGTTCTTTCCAGTACATTTTGAAGTTCTCCGGTTTGGAAAACATGTCTTTCAGCATCAATAAATAACGCCCGAATTCTGTAAATATATTCATGGATGATTGCTGGAATGAAAGTACAATTTATTTTTTGCTTCGGTTCCATGCGCTGGACGGGCTCAGCGTTTCATTGGATGAAGATGCACATTTGATCTGCGCATCAATTACGGCCACGAGTGCCATATTATAAATGCTTCTTACCGAGCTTCCCAGTTGAAGAACATGCACCGGTTTTTTCATTCCCAGTAAGATAGGGCCGATCGCATCTGCGCCGCCCACTTCTTTTAAAAGGTTATAAGCCACATTACCTGCGGCGAGGTTGGGAAAAATAAGTGTATTCACTTCCTGACCCACCAGGGAGCTGAATGGATAGTTCTCTCGTAGAATTTCACTGTTCAACGCGATGCTTGCCTGCATTTCCCCATCAACAATCAGATCCGGATCCTTTTGCTTTACGATCTCTGTTGCCCTGGCTACCAGGCGCGCTTCCGGGGAATTGCTGGTTCCGAAATTGGAATAGCTCAGCATTGCAATGCGCGGTACCAGATTGAAATGCTTCACTTCTTTTGCCGCAAGCAGGGTTATGTCTGCCAATTCTTCGGCGGTAGGGTTGAAATTCACAGTTGTATCGGCCAAAAAAAGCGGGCCCTTCTTTGTGAGTAAAAGGTACATCCCCGCAATTTTTTTTACGCCATCCTCCGTCCCGATGATCTCTATGGCGGGCCGGATCGTGTCGGGATAATTTTTTGTAAGCCCCGAAATCATCGCATCAGCTTCTCCCGTTTCTACCATCATGCATCCGAAATAGTTGCGGTCGCGCATGATTTTTTGCGATTCATATTTATTAAAACCGCGACGCTGTCTCTTACTGAAGAAAATCTCCGCATAATTTTTTCTCCTTTCTTTCTGATCCTCCGACCGGGGATCAACGATCGGCAATCCTTCTATGTCGATTTTATTTATTGCAGCGATGGATTGGATCCTGTCCCTGTTACCGAGAAGGATCGGATAAGCTACTCCTTCATCAAATAATATCTGGGCTACTTTCAGGATCTTGAGGTTATCCGCTTCTGCAAAAACAAGCCGCCTCGGGTCACGCCTTGCCCTGCTGCCCAGCACCCGGATCAGTTGATTATCCAGGCCCAGCCTTTTATTCAGTTCGATGGCATAAGTGTCCCAGTTTCCAATGCTGGTTTGTGCTACCTGGCTTTCAATCGCGGCTTTTGCCACAGCGGGAGCCACAGTTGAGAGCAGGCGGGGATCAAGTGGCTTCGGAATAATGTACAATGGTCCAAAACTGATATTTTTTTCATTGTAAGCCATATTCACGATATCGGGAACAGGCGTTTTAGCAAGGTCTGCCAGGGCTCTCACGGCCGCGAGTTTCATGGCTTCATTTATTTGCGTTGCGCGCACATCCAGCGCGCCCCGGAAAATAAAAGGAAAGCCCAAAACATTATTCACCTGATTGGGAAAATCGCTTCGGCCAGTGGCCATGATAAGGTCGTCACGTACTTCAGTAGCCATTTCATAGGAGATTTCCGGATCAGGATTCGCCATAGCGAAAACAATGGGTCTCCTGGCCATGCTCTTCACCATTTCCTGAGTTACTGTATTGCCAACACTTAACCCGACAAAAACATCGGCATCTTTCATGGCTTTTTCCAGGGTCAGGTCTTCTTTATCAATCGCAAATAAAAGTCTGTCTTCATCGAGATCCTTCCGGTTTTTGTGAATGACACCATCTTTGTCAAATACAATAAAATTTGCAGCCCTGGCGCCGAGTGCCAGGTATAACTTAATACAGGCCACTGCTGCCGCTCCTGCACCGTTAATGACAAACTTAACTCTGTCAATTTTCTTTCGCTGCAATTCCAGGGCGTTGATCAGGGCTGCGCTGCTGATGATAGCGGTGCCATGCTGATCATCGTGCATGACGGGTATTTTCAGGGAGGCCCGTAATTGTTTTTCAATATAGAAGCATTCAGGCGCTTTGATATCTTCCAGATTGATGCCGCCGAAAGTGGGTTCAAGTGATTTTACGATCTGCACA
>Ga0182024_10018131_pt1 | contig 13138 bp, 12 predicted proteins | sample P32metaG_FD_120480 | JGI IMG/M metagenome (GOLD analysis project Ga0182024, IMG submission 120480) | Permafrost microbial communities from Stordalen Mire, Sweden - P3-2 metaG (Illumina Assembly) | ecosystem: Environmental > Terrestrial > Soil > Wetlands > Permafrost | place: Sweden: Stordalen...
CGTCGCGCATCCACGCAGGAATGCCCAGGGCGAGCAGCAAAACGATTTGCAGAATGCCCCACGCACTCCCGACGAAGTACAGCGTCGTTCGAACTCGAAATAGCTCGGTTGCCAGCTTCAGCTTGTCCGGCGGCAGCGTGTAGAACGCCGGACCATGCGCCGCTACGTGCAAGGCCTGGGCCTCCGTCGGTGTGGTTCTCTGCATCCGCGCCGAGATGACGATGAGTGTGACGACGGCAGCAAGCAAAAGCAGAAACGTGCGAAGACTCATCGACCGAAAGCTCCAGAGACACTGCAGCAAGTGTGCACGACCGAGCGCAGTAGCGCAAAGCTCGCGCTGGCGGGGAGAGTGGGTCAGTTTGAATCGGTCGAGGCAAAGTTGCTCTGCAGGCGGGAACCTTCCCAAGAGCCGCCGGTTGCAGACATTCGTTAATTGGTAGATGCAAGAGGGCGGATCAATGTTCACTGTTCACTCCGTTCACTCAGAAAGGCGAAGCGTGTTGATCAGGGCGGCAAGAGCAGCGGGCTGATTCCGGCGGCTCGGATAGTAAAGAAAATAGCCGGGGAACGTGGGACACCAGTCCCTGAGGACCTGGACCAGGCGTCCCTTGGCGATCATCTCTGCAAGAGACTCTTCCATCGCCGTTCCGATACCGACACCGTTCAATACCGCTTCGATAACCAAGTATGGATCGTCGAACGTCGCTGGTCCCTGGGGATTGACGGTGAGTGCTTTACGGCCCTTCTCGAACTCCCACCGGTAAATGCCACTACTGAAGCGAAAGCCGATGCATGCATGATCTTTCAGGTCCCGAGGCGTCCGAGGCAGCTTGTGGGACTTGAAGTATTCCGGCGAACCGACAACTGCGAGCCGCATGTCCTTGCTGACACGGACTGCAATCATGTCTCGCTGAATGAACTCACCGATCTGTACGCCGGCATCGAATTCCCCGGCTACGAGATCGACCGGGTCATTCGAGGACGTGACCTCTAAGACGACTTCAGGATATGCGATTGCAAACTGCGCCAACTTAGGTAGAAGCACCATATGCGTCGCTGTTCGCGGAATGATCAACCGGATTCGGCCGGCTGGACTCTCTCTCTGCTTGCGTACTTCGGCCAACGATCGCTCGATACGTTCCAGAGCGGGAGCGAGGTCCTGGAGAAGCGCATCACCGGCCGCTGTGGGCGATACGCTCCGCGTCGTTCGCGCGAGGAGGTGTAGCCCTAACCTCTTTTCCAAGCCTCGAATGGAATGGCTGAGTGCGGATTGCGAGATGCCAAGCCGGGCCGCGGCGCGGGTAAAGCTTCGTTCTTCAGCAACCGTGGCGAACGCCGAAAGTTCTCCCAGATCGTTCCGCATGATTCATGAATTTTACTCATAACTGCATCAAATACCAACAGTCTAGTCTCATAAACAATTCGAGCCTAGACTTGATATCAGCGCGGCGATAGCGACGTGGACAACCACACACGGACCGGCACGCCGCTTTGGAGAGGACAACAATGCAAAAACGCAAATTAGGCAAGAGTGGACTTGAGGTATCAACACTTGGCTTTGGCTGCATGGGCCTGAGCTTTGGCTATGGTCCGGCGACGGAAAAAGAAGAAGCTATCAAAGTAATTCGCGCTGCAGTCGAGGGAGGCGTCACCTTTTTCGATACGGCCGAGGTCTATGGTCCTCTGGTTAATGAGGAACTGGTCGGCGAAGCGCTGGCTCCGTTTCGTGGTGAGGTCGTGATTGCGACCAAGTTTGGCTTCAAAGCCAACCCCGCCGATGGCGGCAAATGGAATGTGCTCGACAGCCGCCCCGAGCACATCAAAGAGGTTGCCGAGGCATCGCTCAAGCGCCTGAAGGTAAATGCGATCGATCTTTTCTATCAGCACCGCGTTGACCTGGAAGTTCCGATCGAGGATGTTGCCGGTGCGGTAAAGGAGCTTATCCAGGAGGGCAAGGTCAAACACTTCGGCATGTCCGAGGCAGGGGCGCAGACGATCCGGCGCGCCCATGCGGTCCAACCCGTGACTGCCCTGCAGAGCGAGTATTCCCTGTGGTGGAGAGAACCGGAGAAGGAAATCCTGCCAACGCTGGAGGAACTTGGGATTGGCTTTGTTCCGTTCAGCCCGCTGGGCAAAGGCTTCCTTACTGGTGCGATCAATGAGAACACGACCTTCGCAAGCAACGACTTCCGGAACAGCGTTCCGCGGTTCAATCCCGAAGCACGCAAGGCGAACCAGCAGGTGGTTGATACGCTAGGCAAGATCGCGGAGCAGAAGAAGGCGACGCGCGCACAGATTGCCCTGGCCTGGTTGCTCGCGCAGAAGCCGTGGATTGTGCCGATCCCGGGTACGACCAAACTTCATCGCCTGGAAGAGAACCTCGGAGCGACGGATGTGGAACTCTCTGCCGAAGATCTCAAGGAGATTGAGAGCGCTTTTTCCGGCATCGAGGTGCAGGGGGAGCGGTATCCCGAGGCGATGCAGAAACTGGTTGGTCGATAGACCTTGGTGCAAAGGGGGGCCTCATAAGGCCCCCCCTCGCATCGAGAGAGGGCTGGGCGGTTGGCTGTTCAAACTGACGCACTACCTCCTAGCCGTTCCGGCCTCCGGGCGAATCTGCTCCTACCTCCAGGCCGAAGCGCGACAGCTCGCGCTTTTGCAGGTAGTAGTCGATGAAGAAGCCAATGCCGATCGCCAGGGGAATGATTCCGACAGCGGCTCCCGCCAGGACATCGCGCTCCTGCACGATCACCATCAATGCGAGAAAGAAGAGCGACAATCCTACGCCGACCGAGCACAGGATGATTCCGGAGCGGCGCGCATTGCCCAGGCTGCGCAAAGGATCTTTGACAGATCTACCGTCGTCCACACGGGGTCCGAGCATCAGCTCGATCTCGGAAGCGGGCAGACCACGCGCCACCATGGCCATGCGCTGGTCGGCCTTCATGCGTCGCGCCTGAGACGCACTGAAAGCCTGCGCGATGACCCAGACGATTGCCACGGCAAATGCTCCCAGCGGCACAATAAACGGACTGTCAAAATTTACCATTGGTGTTTCCTCCTCTTCCTGCCCGCGTTAGACCGGGGGGTGGCTTGAAAGTTTCACTCGCTTGTATGAAACTTTGGGCGCACTCTATGGTCTAACCCTGCTTGCACACTGACCTCACCTTCGAGCAGCTCGTGCGCGATCATCAAGCGATGGTCTTCCGCACGCTTGTGCGCCTGACCGGCAGCCGTGAGCACATCGACGACCTTGCCCAGAATGTTTTTTTTCGCCTGTACCGCGCGCTGCCGAGCTTCCGCGGAGAGGCGCTGATCACCACGTACTTGTATCGCATCACCGTCAACGTCGCGCAGGACGAATGGAAGCGTCGCCGTCGCGACGACCGCCCCCTCGTCTCGCTCTCCGACGAGACCGCGGACTGGGAAGCGCGTCTGCGACATCCCAGCCGCAACGCCGAAGAGCAGATGGAAGAGCGGGAGTTTCAGCAGATGGTCGAAGAGCAGCTCCAGCGACTAAGCCAGGTGGAGCGAACTGTACTCGTCCTCTATCATCAGGAGGAACGCAGCTATGAGCAGATCGCCCTCGCGCTCGGCCTGCCGATCGGCACGGTGCGGACGCATCTGCACCGCGGCCGCAAAAAGCTGCGCGAAGCCCTTCAGGAACATCCAACGAACGAGAGGAGAGCCCCATGCACGACGATCCGCTAAGTCAGCAGCACTTGAATCCGATGGAACTGGAGACAGCCAGGTTGGATCAGCGTGTCGTCCACGCCCTCGAGATCGCACCCGAGCCACAGGTCCCTGCAGGCTTCGCCGCCCTCGTCGCCAGCCGGCTTCCTGCTCGGCGTTCTGTCTCGCTGACTCGCACCCGCTACGGTTACTACGCCATGCTCGTCAGCATGGTCATCTTGCTGACGACTCTGCTACTTCTGGCTCCGCACACGACGGAACGCTCCATGTTCGAACTCACGTTGCAGTGGCTTCTCTGCGCGCAATTCATCGGGCTGGCGGTATGGCTGAGCGTCTCGCGTCGCGGCGTGTCGTAGCGCCTGTCGACCTAACCGAAGCTTTGCCGTCCAACGATCAGCCTTCTCCGCAAGCCTGCATCAGCAAACTGCGGGCAGTTCCGATACACTCGGCAACAAGCGAATTTTGCAGGCGAATCGAGCTCCCTTTCCAATGAAGAGACAAAGCGTAGCTGTGACCGGTGCCGGGTTGGCCGGTTTTGTACTACTGGCAATGGCGTCTCCCGGCCACATTGTTTCAGCGGCAGCAGCAAGTCCGGACCCAACGCCCGCTCCAACTCTGGTCCTCCTCGACACCATGGAGTCTGAGTTGCACCGCGCAATGAACTCCCTCGGCAACACCGCGACCGACGCGACCCAGCAGCCCAAACCCTACTTCCTCAGCTATGCCGTCTCGGATAGTGACAGCATCGCTCTCACGGCGCAGTTCGGCGCGATCACCGGCTCGCATGAAAGCCGCCGCCGCACCGCCGACGTGCAGGTGCGCCTGGGTTCGCCGGCCGAAGACAACACCCACGGCGACCATCGCAACAGCGCCCTCACCACTGTGCCGCTGCCGCTCACCAACGACCGCGAAGCCCTCGCGCGCAGCCTCTGGTTCGCCACCAACCGCGGCTACGGCAAGGCGCTCGACAGCTACCTCAAGGTGAAGACGGAGCAGCAGGTCCGCGCCAAGGAGGAGGACGACTCCCCCGACTTCTCCGCCGAGAAGCCAACCGACGCGATCCTGCCCGAGGCCCCGGCACTCTCCGTCGATCAGACAGCATGGGAGACTCGCCTCCGCGAGCTCTCCGGCCTCTTCAGGCAATACCCGGACGTCTTCTTTAACAATGTCGTCCTCGAGGCATCCACCGAGACCGACTACTTCGTCTCCTCCGATGGCACCAGGGTGGCCACGCCCAACCACGTTGCACGCCTGGTCATCGTCGCTCGCACGCGCGCCGCCGACGGCATGGATATGTTCCGCGCCGAGACCTTCGAAGCCGACGAAGTCGCTCACCTGCCGGACCAGAAGACCTTAACCGACAAGATGCTTGCCATGGGGAGAAACCTCGAAGCGCTGCGCGAGGCTCCTGTCACCGAGCCCTTCAACGGTCCGGCGATCCTGAGCGGCCGCGCTTCGGCGGTCTTCTTCCACGAGGTCCTCGGCCACCGCCTCGAAGGCCAGAGGCAGCGCGGCGATGAGGAGGGCCAGACCTTCACCAAGCTGCTCGGCAAGCAGATTCTGCCATCGTTTATCAGTGTTGTGGACGACCCCACGCTGACGAACTTCGACGGCATCCCCTTGAGCGGCCACTACAGTTACGACGATGAAGGCCAGCAGGCGCGCCGCGTCGACCTCATCAAGGACGGAGTGCTGGACACTTTCCTTATGTCGCGTCTGCCCATCGCGAGTTTCTCCACCAGCAATGGACATGGCCGGGCCGAAGTCGGACATATGCCCACTGGCCGCCAGGGAAACCTGATCGTCTCCTCTTCGAAGACCGTTAGCGACGCCGAACTGCGCGAGATGCTCAAGGCGGAAGCGAAGAAGCAAGGCAAAGCCTACGGACTGTATTTTGAAGACATCTCTTCGGGCTTTGCAGTCACGACGAGGCGCTCCCCACAGGCCTTCCAGGTGATTCCACTGGTCGTCTATCGCGTCTACGTCGATGGCCGTCCCGACGAATTGGTCCGCGGCGTCAGCATCGTCGGAACTCCGCAGGCTGCGCTGAATCGCATCCTCGCCACCGACAACAAGCCGGACGTTTTCAACGGAATCTGCGGCGCCGAGTCCGGCAGCATCCCCGTCAGCGCAGTCGCCCCGGCCATGCTGGTCAGCGAGATCGAGACCCAGCGCCAGGCCCAGGGAACCGCTCGTCCGCCGATCCTTCCACCGCCCAATGCGGACACAGCACCGGTCAACGGGAAAGGCGGCCAGGAATGAATGTGCTCCCAAACAAGTTACAAATAAGACGCTTCCTCTCCGCAGCTCTGTACGCAGCCATTTTATTTAGCACCGTAATGGTTACAAATTATGCCGCAGCAGAGAAGCCAGCAGTAAACGACGACCCGCTGCTCCGCGCCATGCAGGCCGAGCTCGACCGCGAAAAGGCGCTTCTGTTGCTGCCCGGCATGCAGCGGCCCTACTTCATCGAATACCGTATGGACGACGTCGCCACCTACGAGGCTGTCGCAAACTACGGCGCGCTCAGCCGCGAGGAGGCCAATCGCCAACGCGTCGTGCGTGTCACTGTACGGATTGGCGACTATATCTCCGATAGCAGTAGCAGCAAAGGCGACGGCACGCTCGAACTCGCCCCCACCGACGACAATCCCGAGGCCCTCCGTTACGCTCTCTGGCTCGCCACCGATGCAGCGTACAAGAATGCCCTGCGTGCCTACTCCGCCAAGCAGGCCGCGCTCAAGCAGTTTCAGTCCACGGAGGCTCAGCACGACTTCGCTGAGGCGAAGCCGGTCATCCATATCGCTCCCATCGTGAGGCTCGATCTTGACCGCGATGAATGGAAGCGCCGCATCGTGGAGGCCAGCGGGCTCTTCGCCAGCGACCCCGAGGTTCGCGTCTTCGCCGAGCACATCCAGTACTCCACGGCAAACATCCGCGCCCTCGCTGTCAATCGCTACCTCGTCAACAGCGAGGGCACCGTGCTGCGCCAGGGCTACACCGGCTACGATGGGGCCATCAGCGTCGGCGGCCAGGCAGCCGATGGAATGCGCCTCGCTCGCGATAACGGGACGGTCGCCGTCAACGCTAAAGATCTCGAAAGCGCGTCGGCGTTTCGCAAACGAGCCCTCGAAGACCTCAAAAGCTTCGAGGCGCTCCGCAATGCGCCCCTGGTCTCCGCGGACGACTACCATGGCCCCGTGCTGTTCAGCGGCGATGCTGCGGCGGACGTCATGGACCATCTCTTCACGCCGAACATCGAGGCCGACCGTCCCGAGATGGGCACCACCGCCCGCACCACCGGCGCCTACTCCTCCAGCTACAAATCGCACGTCCTTCCAGAGATGATCAGCGTCACCGACGATCCTCTGCAGACGAAGTTCGACGGCAAGCCGCTGCTTGGCGCGTATGCGATAGACGACCAGGGCGTGCCCGCACAATCGGTCAATATTGTTGTCAACGGCACGCTCGAGAGCTTCCTGATCGGCCGCGAGCCGGTCAAGGATTTCTCCACTTCGAACGGCCACGGCCGCGCCGCACCCGGACAGGCCGCGCACTCCCGCACCGGCGTCCTCATCTTCAAGACCAGTCAGCCGCTCTCCCGGGGCGACCTGAACAAACGCCTCCTCGAGATGGCGAAGCAGCAGGGCCATGATGTCTACGCGGTCGAAACCCTGGGCGGCAGCGAACTCCTTCCCCGTCTCCTCTACCGTGTCCAAGCCGACGGCAGTCGCCAGCTTGTACGCGGAGCGGTCTTCGACGAACTGGATAGCCGCAGCCTTCGCTCCGACATCGTGGCCGCGGGCAACGACGCTTACGTCTCGAACTCACTCGGCACCGTCCCCCAAACCACTATCGCCCCCAGCATGTTGTTCGACGACATCGGCGTCAAGCGCGCGACGCTCGAACAGCAAAAGCTGCCTTACTACGCGCCACCCGCGTTGCCCGGAAAGTAGAGGAAGACAATGCACCTTGATCCACGGCTTATCCGCGCCGGCGCCATCGCGCTTGCCATCCTATTGCTCTACGGCAGCCGTCTTTCCAAGGGCACAGTGCGCGAGACCCCGGAGGGACTTTCCTTTCGCATCAAGCCGCTCTTTGCGTGGTCGCGCGCCATCGCACTGCCGGCCTACATGCTGTTCTTCGTCTACATGATGATCGTGCAGAAGCAGACCGTCCCCTGGTGGATGGCTCTTCTCTTCGTAGCGGCGATCGCCCTGGGCCTCATGCAGATGCCGGGCACCATCGTTCTGACGCCCATGGCCATCACGCAGCGCTTCTGGCTGCAGCCGTCGAAGACCATCCAGTACAACGAAGTCGTCGCCATCCAGGGCATGCAGGGCGGCCGCATGACCGCAGTGCTTGGCGACAACCGCGTCAAGATCACGCACACTTCGAACCACTGCGCCGCAATGGAGTTTCGGCAGGAGCTTGAACGCCGCACGGGCAAGCGCGTCATTGTTTGATAGAGACTGATGTCCTGCCGGACGGGCCCACTGCGCGTGGGGCGGGCGTTCGCACGTCTTTTAACTTGTCTCGGTAAATCAGGCGTCTTGGCCCTCCCGTTGGTCGGGATCATAAATTGCCGACCAACGGGAGGCCCACAATCGCTCGTATGAGCGAGTCAAGGTACACACGCCACGAAGTGGCCGCCCCACGCGCAGTGGGCCCGTCCGGCAGGACATCAGTCCGTCCGAATCAAATAGGGCTGCGCGTCAGGATCTTTCGGATGAATGCCATCGGCAACCTCGGTCGCATGGCTCTTATCCGGCTGCTTCGGATTGATCCGCACCCAATGTCCTGTAGGCCCGGCGAACTCGATCACCTTCGCGGTCGTATACCGCCGCATCAACTCTTCCTTCAACTTCACCGCGTCCGACTCACGCGCAAACGCCCCAACCTGCACGCACCATCGCCCCCCAGGATCGGCATTCACACGAGCCGGCGCGGCAAAAGCCTCCACCCTCACCTTCGCCACTCCCGCGCGATACACCCCCGTCGCCTTCGCGGCCGCCAGCGACAGGTCGATGATGCGCCCATGCACAAATGGCCCTCGATCCGTGATGCGCACCACGACCGATTCATTGTTCGTCAGGTTGGTCACTCTCACCATCGTTCCCAGTGGCAATGTCAGGTGAGCGGCCGTCATGGCGTTCTGGTCGTAGACTTTCCCGTCGGCGCCTTTGCGTCCGGCATACGGCGGCCCATACCAACTGGCCAAGCCCACCTCAGTAGAAACCGGCTTGCCGAGATTGCCTGGCACCTGCGCAGGAACTCTCTGCACGTTGCGCGGCCACGCCGAAGCACTATCTCCAACTGGCGCGCGTTCATACCCATTGTTTGCAGTCCAGGTCGAGCGCGAAGCAGGCGGGGGCGGCGGGGGCTGATAAGCCTGGTTCGTTTTTTTGTGACAGCCAACGGCCACCAGCGCGAACGCCGACAGCACAGTGGCAGAGACCCGACCAACGCGGCTCACGGTTTCGGCGCATCCCGAGGCGGTGGAGGAGGAGGACCCGGAGTTCTCCTGGCGTGGTCATCCATCCGTTGCGCCAGCTTATGCAGCTCCGCGGCAGCGTCGCGCAACGCCTCGGAGCCATTACGCCGCACATCCGGAACAATCTCATCGTTGATGTACTTGGCAAAGCGGCGCAGATCCTCTTCCAGATGTGTTCCCGCCTCCCGCAACTGCTGCTCCCACCTGCGTTTGGACTCGTCGTTTGGCATACGCGCACCTCTCCACGATCAATTAGATGACTTGAAAAAGCCACGGTCAACGTCCATCGCAATCGATTCCATCCACGTGCCGATGTGGTAACGATCGCAACGCGCAATCGAATCAATCAGCCGAATACAACTTCCCATTCATTTCAGGCGTCTTTTATACATAGGTCATCTTCATTTTCTTACAGTGAGATGCTAGGCTGCGCGCCGCTACCATCCGGTAGAACCCAGGACCGTCAATTATCAGGGGAGTCTTTTGATCACGGCAAGTGCTTTTTTGACCTCAAAGACGCTCGTCAAGGCAAGCACTTTATCTTTCGTGCTGACCATGCTCGGGTCGGCTCAATCCCAGCTTCAAACCAAAACCGACCCACCCACCGCAACCACAGCCACGCTCTCCTTGCCGGACGCGCCGAGTTTTTCGAGCGGCAGCGCAACCGCAAGCGAATTCAGCAGTTCGAACGACGTCACCGCAAACGCCGACGATGAGGAATTTTTTCGAAGTTCGAGATACCATCTGCACCTCGCCAGCCGGCGCGAGATCACCATCCAGCCAGGCCAGACCGCTCCATCCCTCCGCCCGCACGATAAGGTCATTCTCGGTCTCAGTCAGTCCTTCACCCTCTTCTCAGTCATCGGATGGACCGCCTCCGCAGGAGCCAGCCAGGTAACCGACAGCGCTCCCAACTTCGGCACCGACAGCGGCGCATTCGGCGAGAGGCTCGGCGCCATCTCCCTCCGACTCATCAGTCAGAACATCATCGGCCACGCCATCTTCGACCCTGTCTTCCACGACGATCCCCGTTATTACAAAATGGGCTCCGGACATAACATCATCAAACGTAGCCTCTACGCCGCCACCCGCACTCTCATCACCCGGGCGGACAATGGCCGCGAGCGGCCTAACTATTCCCTGCTCAGTGGCAACCTCGCCGGATCGATGCTCACCAACACCTACTACCCCAGGCTGAATCGGGGCTTCGCCGAGACGGCCAATACCTTTGGCACCTCTATCGGCGGCTCGGCTGTAGGCTTCGTTGTCACCGAGTTCCTTGACGATGCGCTCAAATTTGCTCACCTTCAACGGCTCGAGTAGGTCTACCTCCCCTGTATTGTTGAATATGGGCAGCGGAGGGGTTTACCGAATGCGTCGGTTTTTGACACTGGTGTTCCTGCTATCTGCCATGACCCCTGCTCCTGCGCAGACCCTCACCCAGGCCGCCCCTTCGGCGATCGCTGCCTCCAGCCCCGCCGCCGACATCCTGCCCGATGCCCCCGGTGAGGAACCAAGCGAGACCCCAACCCAGCAGGCCGGCGTCGTCGCCGTAGCCGAAGCGTCCTTCAAGAACGACAACAACGGTGCGGGAACCTGCAACGTCTTCCGCGCCATGAAGGTCGTCTACGTCAACCCCCGCAGCTATGATGAGGTCCGCAAGCCCTGCAGCGAACTCGTCTACCCCTTCCAGCGCTTCCTCAACACCGACATGGTCATTCCCCTTACCTGGCAGCAAAAGGGATACCTCGCCCTCCACGACCTCACCGACCCCTCCAACTTCGGCACCATCGTCGGCATCTCCGCCATCACCATCGGCATCGATTCGCACTCCGCCTACGGCCCCGGCCTCAAAGGCTTCGGCAAGACCGTCGGCGTCAGCCTTTTGCAGGACGCCACGGGTCAGTTCTTCGGCGCCTTCGCCATCCCCGTCATCGCCCAACAGGATCCGCGATACTTCCGCATGCCGCACGCCAAGCTTTCCAAGCGCATCATCTACTCCGTCTCCCGTACCTTCATCTCCCGGCACGACGACGGCACACCCATGCCCAACTACGCCGCGCTCTTCAACTACCCCATCGGCGCCTTCATCTCAAACCAGTACGTGCCCGGTATTGCCAGCGACACCTCCTCCACCATCGTCCGCATCGTCACCGGCATCGCCACCGACCCCGCCAACAATCTCCTCAACGAGTTCCTCCCCGACGTCGCCAGCCGCGTCCACGTCCGCATCATTTTTGTCCAACGCATCCTGAACAATATCGCCAGCGGCGCCAACGGCGTGACCCTGCAGTGAACAAACGGCATTAAAATTGCGTTCCGCTCCGCCGTCCGTTTTCGCCATTCAATGCAAATTCTCGCCATTCAATTCCGAAGGCTTCGGTATGCGGTTCCATCTGCGTACTCTTACAGATGAATCGATGGTTCTTGCCGCTGCATCTTCTTAGGAAGAAAAGCGATACGTTGAATCAGCGAGAATACTTCCGGCGATGCCAACATCTGATTAAGCTGATAGAAAAGACCGGAACGACATAAGACGAACACTTAGGAGAACTGAAATGCCGAAGGCAAAATTAGCCGAAAAAGCTCTCACCTATGGAGCTAGAGCAGGTTGGGTCGTATTCAACAAGCTGAATTCGTTCAGCCCCAATGCCAGCTTCACCCCGCGCTGGAGCGACAAGCCGTTGCTCAAGAGCTATCAGAAAGAGAAGCCACCCCTCGGCTGGCCACGCACGACTGACTCTCTCTGCCCGCGCTGCATCCCCGAGATCCGCCAGCAGATCGTCGACGGCAAGCTGCCTCACGAGATTCTGCTCAACGAGAAGGTAGGCGAGATCAAGGCGCAGATCATCGAGCGCGATGGCCAGATCCTCATGGTCAAGGACTGCCCCATCCACGGCCACTTTGAAGACCTGATGTCGATCGATACTGCGTTCTTCAAGCATCTCGAAGAGGTCTTCCCTGGCCGCGACATCCGCGCGCACAACGATGAGAAGCTCCACAACCACGGGACGTCCACCGTCACCCACGGCCGCGGCTCGGTCCTCACCATCGACCTCACCAATCGCTGCAACATGATGTGCGACCCCTGCTTCATGGACGCCAATCAGGTCGGCTTCGTCCACGAACTCACCTGGGACGAGATCAAGACCATGCTCGACAACGCCGTAACCATCAAGCCGCGTCGTCAGATGTCGGTCCAGTTCTCCGGCGGCGAGCCTACGCTCTCCCCGTACTTCCTCGACGCCGTCGCCTACGCCCGCAAGGTTGGTTACACCAGCGTTCAGGCCGCGACCAACGGCATCGAGTTCGCCAAGTCCAAGGAGTTCTCGAAGGCCGCTGCTGAAGCCGGTCTCCGCTACGCCTACCTCCAGTTCGACGGCATCGGCAACGCGGCCAACTCGCACCGCAAGGTCGGCAACTCGTTCGACGTGAAGCTCCAGGCCATCCACAATCTGCACGAGGCCGGCGTCGATATCGTTCCCGTCACCTGTATCATCAACGGCATTAACAACGAGCAGGTCGGACGCATCATCGAGTTTGCCCTCGACAACCCGAAGAAGATCAACTTCCTCAGCTTCCAGCCCGTCAGCTTCACCGGCCGCGACGAGGACATCTCCGACGAACGCCGCATGGCACAGCGCTACACGCTCTCTCATTTGGCGCACGATGTGAAAAACCAGACCGGCCTCGGCGAACCCACGCGCGACTGGTTCCCCATTTCGTTTATGTCCACCTTCTCCGACTGGGCCGACCTGGTCCACGGACCCGACCGCGACTGGGGCCAGCTCTCCTGCGGCTGCCATCCCAACTGCGGCATCTCGATGGCACTGATGATCGACAAGGAGACCAAGGAAGCAGTTCCCGTCACCGCGTTCATCAATGCAGATCGTCTCGCCAAGGACGTCGCCCGCATCAACGACGCCGCCCGCGGCAAGTGGCTCTCGATCA
>Ga0182024_10018132_pt1 | contig 13138 bp, 10 predicted proteins | sample P32metaG_FD_120480 | JGI IMG/M metagenome (GOLD analysis project Ga0182024, IMG submission 120480) | Permafrost microbial communities from Stordalen Mire, Sweden - P3-2 metaG (Illumina Assembly) | ecosystem: Environmental > Terrestrial > Soil > Wetlands > Permafrost | place: Sweden: Stordalen...
GGCCACCAGGCGGAGGCCGAGGACGCAAGCTGGGCCTTCGGCCATCCCGAGAAGATTGCGGATTTTGGTTGGCGCGCGGTTCACCTGACCGCAGAGCGGGCGAAGGATGTGGTCAAGGCATACTACGGCAAAACCGCCGAAAAGGCCTATTTCGATTCCTGTTCGGACGGAGGGCGCGAAGCGCTGATGGAAGCGGAGCGTTTTCCCGAAGACTACGACGGTATCCTGGCGGGCGCACCGGCCAATGCCTGGACCCGCTTGCTGTCCTCAGGAGTGAGTGTTGCTCAATCCACGATAGGCGACCCCCGCGGGTATATCTCGAGCCTGAAGCTGCCGGCAATCCAGCGAGCCGCACTCGAAGCTTGCGACGCCTCGGACGGTGTCAAGGATGGCTTCCTCAACGACCCGGCAAAATGCCATTTTGCCCCGTCGGTGCTGTTGTGCAAGGATGCGAATACGACGGACTGCCTTACCCAGCCACAGGTGAATTCGCTCAAGACTTTTTACGGGGGAACTTCCATGTTCCCGGGCTATGTCATGGGTGACGAGGAGAGCTGGGCCGTATGGGTCATGGGCAACGGTCCCGGGTCGGGCGCCGGCATTCAATATGTACAAAACTACTTCCGCTACATGGTGACGGGCGATCCAAAATGGAACATCCTCACCGCCGATGTGCCCGAGTCGTTGCAGCAAGCGACCAAGCAAACCGCAGCTGACCTGGATTCGACGAATCCGGATCTGAGCAAGTTTCGCGCCCGCGGCAGCAAGCTGATTATGTATCACGGCTGGGATGATCCCGCGATCTCGCCCTGGAACAGCATTGCCTACTACCAAAGCGTGCAGAAGGCGATGGGTGACGCGGAGACGAGCGAATTTGTGCAGCTCTACATGGTGCCCGGCATGGAACATTGTGTCGGTGGACCCGGTCCAGCCGCATTCGGACAGCTCGGTATTGCCACCACCAACGGACCGAAGTACGGAGTATTTGATGCCCTGGTCGATTGGGTAGAAAAGAGTGTTCCCCCGCAGAAGGTGATCGCCACAAAACATGACGCCGACAAGAAGGCGATCATGACTCGACCTTTGTGCCCCTATCCCGAGGTGGCGAAGTACAAGGGCACCGGCGATACCAACGATGCCGCTAGCTTTGCCTGCACCAAACCATGAGACTCGTCCTGACTAAAGGCTGGGTCAAGTCCCGTACGGTTCTTCCAATGCTTTCACTCCATGTGCAACGATTCTTCCGTCCGGCAACAGTCTTTTTGCCCGCATAGCAGTAGCGTTGGAAGGGGCTGCGCCCCATCTTTTTCGTCCCATGTACGCTGGTGCGAACATGGGGCACCCGTCCAAATGAGTGGCTTCGACGGGCACTTACTGGTCGAGACGGAAAGAGAGGTCCATGACGAAACCAACTTTCCTGGCTATAAGTCTTCTTGTTGCCTCGCTGGCTGGACAGCCTGCCCAAAGCGCAAGCAATCAAACAGCCACGCCGGTCAAGCATATCGTGGTGATCTTCGACGAGAATGTGTCCTTCGATCACTATTTCGGGAACTATCCGAACGCCCTCAACCCGCCCCACGAGACTGCCTTCCAAGCACATCCGGGCACGCCCCAGGTAAACGGCCTGACGCCGATGTTGCGTGAGCGCAATCCGAATTTCCTGAATGTAAAAGTAAATCAGGGCTTCGCCGTAAATCCCTTCCGGTTAGGTCCTGCGCAGGCTTTCACTGCAGATCAGAATCACGGTTATACGGAAGAACAGCTTGCTTTCCATGCCGGCCTGATGGATTCTTTTCCGCAATATACTGGCCTTCCTGCTCTTGCGACCCAGAAATTCCTGCCCCAGAGTATGTTGGACGCCCCGCAGGAGTATGTTCACCAGACCAAGGGATTGGTGATGGCCTACTTCGACGGAAACACAGTTACCGCGCTATGGAACTACGCGCAAAGATATGCCTTGAGCGACAATTCGTATGGATCGACCTTTGGTCAATCCACCCAGGGAGCCATCGAGCTGATCTCCGGCCAAACCAACGGTGTGACCGACCAGATCAATGCGACAGCTGACCTGGTCGACGGCGGCAACGGCACCTATACCGAGGTCAATGATGGAGATCCCATTGGAGACAAGTGTTCCAGTCCTACATGGGGGCAACTGCGCTACACCGGAAACAATATTGGCCAAATGCTGAGCAGGCACGGCGTGACCTGGGGGTGGTTTGAAGCCGGCTTTGATTTGACCAGAAAGAACCCGAATGGAACGACGGGCTGCCAGCGTAGTACCTACTCAAAAATCACCCAGGGATCCCCAACTGATTACATTCCCCATCACGAGCCCTTTCAGTACTACACGCCGACGGCCAACCTGCTGCACACCCGGCCATCCTCCGTGCAGATGATTGCCAGGGAAGGAGACGGCGCGAACCACCAGTACGATAGCGACGACTTCTTCGCTGCGGTCAAGGCAGGCAACTTCCCTGCAGTTAGCTTCTTGAAAGCCCCCGGCTATCAGGATGGGCATGCCGGCTATTCCGATCCGCTCGATGAGCAGGCCTGGCTAGTGAAGGTAATCAACTTTCTGGAGCGCCAACCGGAGTGGAAAAACACCGCCATTATCGTGGCCTACGACGATTCCGATGGCTGGTACGACCACCAGATGGGCCCCATCGCAAACCAGTCGACCAGCAGCGCGGATGGCCTGACCGGCCCGGGCCAATGCGGCAATGGAGCGACTGCGCTCCCCGGACCCGCAGTGGACCATGCCCAGGGCCGCTGCGGCTACGGCCCCCGGCTGCCGCTGCTGGTGATCTCCCCTTTTGCCCGGCGTAACTATGTCGACCACAGCGTGACAGATCAGACTTCGATCCTGCGCTTCATCGAAGACAACTGGTTGAACGGAGAGCGCGTTGGCGGCGGCTCCTTCGACGCCATTGCCGGTTCTATCAACGGCATGTTTGATTTTGCCCATCCCGATGCGCGGCCCTACATCCTGGATGAGTCGACGGGAAGCGTTCTCAACCAGTGACAGCCCTTACTCCCGCGATGGGAGATTTGAGCTCCGCATGCCGGTCAAAGTCTACGCTGGCAAACTCCAGCGATCGAGAAACTCTCGCTCCATGCAGCGCCAGCGTTCGAAGATCTAACAAAGCTGCCCCTCGGATGCATCACTGATTTCGATCTATCCGATCGTATCTATTCATTGGACGCGATAGGAAGCGGCTGTCATGGTTAGAGCATGAAGACTAAGTCCATTCTTCAGATACTTCTGCTTTCCGCGGTCTGGGGAGTGTCATTCCTCATGATCCGCATTGCCGGCGCCACCTTTCCCCCGCTTTGGGTCGCGCTCCTGCGCTGCACACTGGGAGCGGCCATGCTGTGGACCATCCTTAATCTCGGCGGCCATAGGCTGCCGCCACGCCGCCTGCTGCCCTGGCTGTTGGCCGTCGCCCTGTTCAATAACGCTCTGCCCTTCGCCCTCTTTGCCTGGGGCGAGCGCACCGTACCCAGCAACATCGCTGCCGTAATCAACGCGACTACTCCCATCTGGACCCTGCTGCTCTCGATGGCCGTCCATCGCACCCGGGCTGCCTTGTTCACCATTGCCGGCGTTCTCCTTGGCTTCGGTGGCGTGCTGATCGTCGTGGTCAGCCATGCCGGCGATCCCGTTGCCGACCATGCGGCGGGCGGGCTTGTCGCCGGCACCATCGCGATTTCGCTCGCTGCCCTCGGCTATGCCATCGCGACCGTCTTGGCCAAGGCCAAGCTGCAGGGGCTCGACCCCATAGGCTTGGCGACCACTCAGCTTAGTCTTGCCGGCCTCATGATCCTGCCTGCTGCTCTTGCCGGGGCGCACCCCTCCGCCCTGCGCCTGGCCCCGGTTGCTGCCATCGCTGTGCTCGGCTTTGCCGGCAGCGGCTTCGCCTACCTCCTGTATTACCGCCTGCTTTCCCAGGTCTCCGCCACCCACGTCGCGGCCGTTACCTATCTGCTCCCTCTTTGGGGATTATTCTGGGGGTTATTTGCCCACGAGCCGATCGGCCTGTTCACCTGCGCCGGTGTTGGCATCACCATTGCCGGCCTCATCCTCTTGAATCTGCGACCGCGGGCCACCCAGATCCAGCCCACTCGCACTCAACCGGAAGCGACGTTGGGAATACCTTCCAACTTGAAAGTCCAGGGATGATAAACGAGTAGCTCATCTTGAGGTGGCAGGTCGCGATCTCTTTGAAATATGCTTCGAGGCCAAGAGTAGTTGGTGGCTCCATGTTTCTGCGCCGGCGCCGTCTCGGACTGGGCTGGTACAGGCAGCGCCGGGAAAGGGCAAATGACGATCATAGAGTCGGCACCCCTTCGCCGGATCGTAGTCAAAGTCGACTTCGTTAAACCGTTTGTAGCCCATAACGTCAATGAATTCACCTTGGAGCCGGGCACATCTACCAGGGTCACCTGGACGATGCAGGGCTCGAATCTCTATTTCATGAAGCTACTGGGCATCTTTGTGAACATGGATCGCATGATGGGGAAACACTTCGAGGCCGGCCTTGAGAATCTAAAGAGAGCAGCGGAAAGTTGACTGCATGAGTTACGGCGTTCGCTGCAAAAGAATGGTTTGAGAGAGCGCTATGTAGCATACTATTGCTTATCTAAAGTAGTATGCTACATAGGGTGGAGGAGGAGGATAACGAATGCTTAATCTCAAGCCCAGTGGGCCCCGCTTATACGTGCCCTGCTGCGTACTGGCCATTGCTCTCGGCCTGCAGGTGGAAGCGCAAAGGGTAGTCACTTCGCAATACGACAACGCGCGCACCGGTGCGAACCTGAGTGAAACCACTTTGACCACGCGCAATGTAAACGTCCAGCACTTAGGGAAAATCTTCACCTTACACGTCGATGGAGACATCTATGCACAACCGCTGTTCCTCGGCGGTGTCGAGATTCCAGGCAAGGGCCGCCACGATGTACTCTTCATCGCCACTGAGCATGACAGCGTCTATGCTTTTGACGCCTATGGCGATCCCTCGTCTCCTTTGTGGCAGGTGAGCTTCCTTAAAGACGGCTCGATCACGGTACCGGCGCGAGATGCGGAGTGCCCGTTTATTCAGCCGGAGATCGGCATCACCTCGACCCCGGTTATTGACCCGGACACGGGAACACTCTATGTGCTGGCCCGCACCAGAGACCGGTCAGGCCTGCTTGATTATCGCTACGCACAACGGCTGCATGCGCTCGCAGTAACCACTGGCGCCGAAAAGTTGGGCGGCCCAACAGAGATTCAAGCCAGCATGAGCGGTAGCGGCAGGGGAAGCAACGGGGGAAAATTGACCTTCAATGCGTTGCGAGATAATCCGCGGGCGGCTCTGTTGCTGAACCATGGCGTGGTTTATCTCACCTGGGCCTCGGCCTGCGATGTCGGCCCATATCACGGCTGGGTTATGGCCTACGACGCCCGGAGCCTGAAGCAGAAAGCGGTCTTCAACGCATCTCCAGATGGGGATGACAGCGGCATCTGGGCCGGTGACACCGGGCCCGCGGCAGATAAGGCCGGCAATATCTTCCTGGCCACCGGCAATGGCGTTTTCGACGCCGGCAGAGGAGGTCGCGACTACGGCGATAGTTTGCTCAAGCTGGATGGAGCGAGCTTGAAGCTGAGCGACTATTTCGCTCCCTTTGACGCCGAAGACTTGGACGCCAGCGATAGCGACCTGGGTTCCGGTGGGCCGATGCTGCTGCCTGATCAACCGGGAGCTCACCCGCACCTGGCGGTGGTGGAGGGCAAGGGTGGCACTCTCTACCTGATAGACCGCGACCACATGGGCCACTGGCAGCCTGGAAGTGATAGCCACGCGGTACAGACAATCGCCGTAGGCAAGGGCGTTTTCGGATCAATGACGTATTGGAATCATTACCTCTATGTGCTGAGCGACAGCGACGCGCTTCGCCAATTCGGAGTGCAGGACGGTAAGCTCTCGTTCAAGGCGGCCAGCGGCAACACTTTTCCGGGTGTATCCGCGACCCCAATCGTGTCGGCTAATGGACCCAAGGATGGCGTCGTGTGGGTGCTCCGCTCCAAGGTTTGGAACGCAGGCGACCAGCCGGCAGTTCTCCACGCCTACGATGCTGCAAATGTCGCCCATGAACTCTACGATAGCGAGCAAAATGCCGGACGCGATCGCGCCGGCCTGGCCTTGCGGTTCAACATCCCCATGGTCGTGAACGGGCATGTTTATGTGGGGACAAAGCGCGAAGTGGATGTCTATGGACTATTGCCAGGCACCGGCAGATGAGTGGAGAGTTAAACCATGAGTGAAGTGAACGACTATCCCTACGAGACTCGCCTGAATGTTCTGTACCCACCATTGGAAACGATCGATGCGAGAGCTCTTGCCGACGCCTGCGAGTTTAAGTGGTACAACCAGACGCTCTGCCAGGTGAACGAATCGGTTGTTCGCCTGGGCGTCTTCGAGGGTGAGTATCACTGGCACAAGCACGATGCGGACGACGAGTTCTTCTACGTCCTCGAGGGCCAACTACTCATCGATCTTGAACCCCGTACCGTCACCCTCGATCCTGGACAAGGTTTCGTTGTTCCGCGGCGAGTGGTCCATCGCACCCGCGCACCGCGCCGCACGGTAGTCCTGATGGTCGAGAACAAAGGCATAGTCCCCACCGGCGATCCGGCGGAATAGGAAATCAGCAGTTCTGATATTTCCAGTTGCGCTGCTTCCCTGCCGCGATCCACTCCACCGCGGTCGCAATCCGTTTGTCCCGAGTCTCCTGACGTTTGGCGTCGGCGAAACACTCCACGTACTCGCGTTTGCAGCTGGGACTGAACGCCGCAAAAACGGCCGTGGCTTTCTTGTTTTTCTGTAACGCCACAGAGAACTCCGCCGGCGTGTCCACAATTTTTGGCGACTTCACCACCTTGCGCCTGGCCGCGATCGGGCTCGTGTACTGTCCGCTGTCCACGAAGGCGGCGGCCTGGCGAATCCAGCCTAGCATCTGCTTGTCGGACGGCAGGTCCGCCACGCTGGTAATGCGTCCCAAAGAGCCCATGGCGTCCCGTCCCAGGACCCCGACCCCGCGCAGCACAGCGCCGATCTCCTCACCCCAGAAGCCGAAGCTGCAATGCTCTTTAAACGCCGACATGTTGCAGAGGATCACACCGCGGTACTCAAAAAACGGTCTGCTCCACTTGATGGTTTCCTCAACTTCGGGGCAGGCCCTGTGCACCAGATCCCTTAAGTGCGCCATGATCGGCCGCGCGAACGGTGGGACTTTGGCGAGATATGCATCCACCCTGGGATTCAGGGTCTGAGTAGCGACCATGTTCGCTCCTGTTTCGCTTGAAGGTTACTTGGCCGTCACCGGTACCGACGCGATGTGTTTCTCCCACGCGAGTTCGATCTTTCCCTTGCTGCCGCCGCTGCTGGTGATCGTATACTTCAGCACTTCAATGGGAGCGGGAGGCGTGCGCATTTCCATCTTCACCCGGCCCAGATCTTGGGAAGCATCGTATTGTGTGCCCCACTGCCCTGTCTGCTTGCTGATCACCAGCTCCCAGGCATTGGGATCTTTCACATTCACATACAGAGTGTAATCGCCCTTTGGCACCGCCAAGCCGCCGATATTCAAATCGGCATCGGTGTGAAAAGCTGTGGCATCGTTCGCGCCGGCGCGCCAGATGGGCGCGGTTGGATCCTGCATCACGCGACCGCCTTCGCCGAAGATCTGGCGTCCTCGAACCGAGGGCGCGCAATACTTGATAACCAGAGTTGCGCTACCGATCTTGCCCGTTGCCGTCTCTGGAGGGCTGGTTTGTGCCCACGCACTGCTCAGAACCGCCATCATGCTTGCTAATACCAGGACATACTTCATACGCTTCTGCTCCTGCTTCATTCCTACACCTATCTGACCTTGGCGAGGGTTCCGGAAAAGGCGAGTGTAGAGCCTCCGCGATCAGTCCATTGAGGGAATATCACGTGCGAAGGTGTTCAGACAAATCAATCTTTGGGTGGTGGTCGTTGAAGGGTACGGGCTTTAGCCCGTACGTATCTGATTAAAGAGATGCCCGGCTTTAGCCGCTGAGGGCCGCTTTCTACTCGCAACAGCCATTTTCCGCAGCCTCCTCAGCCTCCCGAGGAGCCGCGCGAAGGGCACGGCTTGAGCTTCAGCCGTGCCGCAAATGCCATGCTGTCGACGCTGCTTTAGCCGCTGCGGTACGCCTTCAAGGACATCGAAAAGACTTATCCCCGGGGGCTAAAACCCTTTCAGTGACAGCTCGGGGCGCCACGGGTGAGGCTCTGCCCTTCGTACAAAGCGTTTTTCGCACCCTGTTCAGCTACGGCTGATGAGGGCTGCAGAGGCTACGGAAAAAGTCGCTGCTGCGAGTAGAATGCAATCCTCAGCGGCTAAAGCCGGGCGTCTCTTTAATAGGAAGGGTACGGGCTAAAGCCCGTACCCTTCAACAGCCCTTGGGGTACGTCTTTCCTATCCACCCCGGGATCTACTGGTTAGGGGGCGCGACAGCCGGCGGCGCTGCCGGGGCAGGTTCGGCTGGCTGGCTTGGTTTTGGTGCAGACTGCCGCGCTGCCGGATCCGCCGGAGGCGTAACCGCGGCAGACTGCGACGGTTCAGGGGTTACCGGCAGAACAGCCGTGTTGACCACAGCAGGATCATCACGCAGCTTGAGATAGAGTGTCCCGGTAGGGCGCGGCACGCTCAGCGACGTATCGCCAAAGCCTTCCGGCACGGTGACTGCATTCGCCAACTGAGCATCGGTACCCACCTGCTGCAGCAAAAACAGGTCCGTTCCCACCAGCGTGCACAAGGGAGCGCCCTCTGCGCACTTCAACTCTTTCAACTGCGGCACGCGCACCAAAGTAGCTAAAGGCTGCCAGTCCCCTGCCACGCCCTGAGCGTTAAGCGGACGAAAACGCAGCGGGCCAAAGGCCGACCCTCCGAAAGCCTTCGCTGGATCGAGGGTCGCCAACGCCGTTTTACTGTCCTGCAGAACGATACCGCCTTCTCCCACGCGAAGCGTGGTGGAGAAGCCACTGTCTGCGCTAGCCACTTCAATTTTCTGGTCTCTGGGAAAGGATACCGGCGCCTGGACAAAGAACGTAAGCGTCGCGTGTTCAGGAAGTTCATCCTGGCTGCTCAGTTGTACCGCGGAAGCCGCTCCATCCGAATGAACGCTCTTATTCAGCAGCTTTACGCTCGGCCGTGGTGCCTGCACGGTTGCCTCCAGATCCAGCACCCGTCCGTCTTTTAGCGTGACCTTGGCCGTGACCCTATCATCCTGGTGGTAAGACGTGGATGGCGGACCGGTGAGCAACAGCGAGTCTTCATTGCCACTGTGCGTGAGCGACCCTGCGGGCGAAAAGGCAGCATCGTTGACGGTCATGGCGGCGACCTCATCCAGCCGGGTGCCCTTCAACACCCCCTGGTGATCGCCCGCGTAAATTGTCAGGCTACCCAGACGCCCAGCTTCGGAGTAGGTGTGCAAGGGGACCTGATCCGGCTTATCCAACCCCACTTGCTTTACCTCCAGATTCACCACCCCCGCCTGCTCCGAGTCGAGCGGCATGTCAACCTGGATCTCATTAGGCTTAACCGCCTTCCAGGTCGCGTCCAGCGTTTTACCCTGCGCATCCTTCATCGTTACGCCGTCCACGCAGGAAACCTCGGCGGCATCCAGATGCACGGTGTCCTTGCGGCCAACGATCAGCGCATGCTGGTCGGCGGAAGCCAGTGTCCACTGTTCCGGATGAGCGCTGGCAAGATGAAAGCTCGGGCCTTCAAATGAGTCGAAGCCCCAATAGCCGTGCAGGGTTCCAGTTGCGTTCGAAGGCAGCTTCTGAGCTCCCAATGCCTGGGCATCGATTACAAATCCACCTTGCATAGCATCAGGGGTCGCGGGAAGGTCAACGTTCTGTCCTGACTTGTTCTGCACTCTGAGGACGAAGTCGTGCGCGTAGCCAGTGGCAAAAACATAGGGCGCTCCCACCACCGGCAACACCAGTGGCTTGGTTTGCGCGCACAGTGTGCTCTTGGCGTCCATGGCATGCAGCACCGGCAGCTCTGGCGTTTGGACCGCGGGTAAACCGATCACCAGCACCGACTGGGGCTTGTGAAACGATGGCGGATTATTCAGCTTGAGAGCGAGGGTGTCGCCCTTCGGGATGACGAGCGCCGGCAGGTACTGGTATTCAGCGGTATGGAAGCTGTCAAGAATCTTTGCCATATCCATTACCGTGCCTACATACACGCTGTAGTAGCCGCCGCCTGCCTGTTGGGTGTACGACATTTGCGCCAGCATGTCACCGGCTGAACCGCCGGTAAGCTGCTGCACCACGCTCTGGCTGCGTCCGTTGTCGAGCACCAGGCTGTCAGGATTCTGCACCAGGCAAGGCGCCTGTTGCTCAGTTGGTTTATCGAAACACTGCTGGTCGACCTTGATATTGAGGCTTCGCGCCAGAAGCTTGGTCTGGTCTTCTACAACCTTGGGATCGCCGGCATCCACCGTCTTCACGCCCGCCAGGTAGGTATCGAGGCGTGCCCGATCGAGACTTGCCTGATGAAGATCCTGCGCTGCGCGTACGAAAGCGCCCGGCCGGCCGCGCACCGCGTTGCGCAGGGTGCTGAAGTCTCCCCCCGTCTCCGGGGCAAGAAACACCAGAACCTGTTGCGCGCCCTCAGGGACCGTCACGTACAGACCCTCTTCGCGAATCTTTTTATTCCAGGTTTCTGCCTTTGTGAACCAATTCTCGGGTGGTGGATTGACCGAACCGCGAAGAAACGCAACCACCATTACATAGCGCGCCCCCTCCTTTTCGGGAAGGTCGGGGTGCACCCACAAGCGATCCCCGGGGGCCAGGTTTGCCACTGTGCCGATGGGCAAAGTCTTGCCTGCGCGGGTGACCTTTGCTTGGATACGAGGCCCGTCGAGGTCGAAGGCTGGGCCGCCATCCGCGTGTGCTAGTCGAACCGTGAACAACAGCAGCAGACACCAAAGTAACCGATAGACTCGCATACTCTGATTATAGAAGTTTTTGTCCTCGGGACAGTTGCGGCTCAACTTAAGGAGGGTCGTCGCAGTGGCAACACCACTTTAGTAACCACTGCAGCGCTAGCGAAGGCAAAACGCCATCGACGTAAATGCAAATTCCATTAAAAGAATGACTTACAGGCCTTAACCAACGTGCCGCTCGAAGTTTGCGGGGGTGGTGCCCCTGCGGGCAGCGATGCTGGATGAGAGCGGACCCACGGATGGCTACTTCGACCGTCACGGTCTCACGCCGTGGTGACCGCTCTCCAGTGGCCCACTGCTAGTGTTTGACTGCGATGGCCGATATTTCAATCTTGGCGCCGCCGATGAGGCCTGCAACCTGAACCGTGGCTCGCGCGGGTTTGGGATCTGGGATGAGCGCTTTGTAGACTTCATTCATTTTGGGCACATCATCCAGGCTGGTAACAAAGACGGTTACAGAAACGAGGTCGGTCATCTTGAAGCCTGCCGCGTCCACTACTTTCTTTATCGCCGCGATGGTGTTCGTGGTTTGCACGCCGATATCTAAGCCCGCCACCTTGACATTCTCATCGCGGCCTTGCTGGCCGGCCACGTAGAGCGTATTGCCCGCAACATAGCCGCCACTAAACGGCATACCCTGCTTAAAGTCGATCGCCTGGTTTTGAGCAAACGCGCTGCCCGTCGAAAAGCCGGCCATCAGACCGGCCATCAAGAAGACTCGCTTAGCCGCTGGTGAATACCGCATCTTCATCCTTTTTAGTTCTCCTGTCCTGGGGATGGCCCATTCTCTCACTTCCTACGGAAGCGAAGCCGGACGACGGCCCAGCACGAAAATCCCACCACAACCAGCTTGCCCAGCGTCCTCATTCAGATCTCCTCCGGTCTTGCTGACCATTGGAGTCATCCACTATAGGCCGGAGTTCCGTGGCAAAAACGGCTCATGGACTGAGTCGCGCGTCTAATGAGGCATGGCGGATCACTCGGCTTCCCGGCAGTACGTGTCGCGGGCAGACAGCCACTCACTACTCGCCTCATTTGAGAAGCTGCCCGGCAAGCCTGGGAACGGTTTCTTCGGCCCCGGGTCCATAACCTGGCGGGTCAACCGCGAGTCTGCGGTCTTTCTCGGCGCCGGACGCGCGGCATTGCTGCAACTGGCGCACCCCTGGGTCGCGGCCGCGCTGGTCCAACACTCCAACCTTTTGCACGATGCGGTGGGCCGTTTTCACGCGACGTTTCGTGTCATCTACACCATGCTGTTCGGCAGCCGCGCCCAAGCCATTGAGGCCTCGAAACAGCTGTATCAGCTCCATACCGGCATCCGCGGCGAACTGCCGCATACGGTTGGCGCATACCCCCGGGGCGAGCACTACGAGGCAAACGAAATAGCCGCCCTTCGCTGGGTGTATGCCACTTTGGTGGAGAGCGCGATGTTGGCTTACGAGTTTGTCTTACCGCCGCTCACTCCTGCCGATCGTGAACAGTATTATGCCGAGAGCAAACGGATGGCCGCCCTCTTCGGCATCGCGCCAGGAGCACTGCCGCCGGATTGGGACGCCTTTTCCCGCTACATCGCGCAAACCATCGATTCGCAACAACTATGCGTCGACCCGGCTGCTCTGGCCCTGGGCCAGAGTGTGCTCTCTGGTGTGGGTACGTGGCTTCGCCCTCCGCACTGGTACAAAGCGTTGACGGCATCCTGGATGCCACCGCGACTCCGCGCCGCTTTTGACCTGCCTTTTGGAACGCGGGAGGAATATGCCGTGATCCGGGCTGCGCGTTGGCTGCCCCGGCTCTATCCTTCTACACCCGGCTGGTTGCGTTTTGTCGGCCCTTTTCACGAAGCGGAGGCTCGGCTATGCGGCCGCTCCCCCGGCCCACTCATCCGTAAAAGCAACTCCTTCTGGATGGGCCAGCCTCGATTGCTGTATTCAGGGCTAGCAGAATAAGCCGCGCATGCCTCACGACGAACGGCACAGCTGGAGTTGATGAGTGCTTGAGAGTCTTTGTGAGAACTCGCATTGATCGGCTTCAGTCCCGCAGGGACGTCTGAGTGTAGCCCAGGACGGCAGTCCTGGGTCTGTACGACCCAACGAAAAGTCCGGTAGGGAC
>Ga0182024_10018133_pt1 | contig 13138 bp, 13 predicted proteins | sample P32metaG_FD_120480 | JGI IMG/M metagenome (GOLD analysis project Ga0182024, IMG submission 120480) | Permafrost microbial communities from Stordalen Mire, Sweden - P3-2 metaG (Illumina Assembly) | ecosystem: Environmental > Terrestrial > Soil > Wetlands > Permafrost | place: Sweden: Stordalen...
CGAGATCGGTACGACCGTTTTTCGAATCATTCGCTAGGTCGCGAGTCGAAGAGGACGAGCGCGTTCGTGGCCTCGCTGTCTTCGGATCGGGCGGCGCCTCGTGTCCGACGGATCGGTGAAGCGAGTACATGCTTCGGGAGCCAGAAGCGCGGGCGGGCCGAGCTTCGCCGCCCGGGAGGGCGGTGCAGTTCACGGCAAGGTTCCTGAGAGAGCGGGGTCTTACCCTCGAACGCGGCCCCGGAGCCGAACGAACCCGATCACATCCTCGTTCGCGGGAAAAAAGACGAACGGCGTGAAGAAAGCACTGAAGAAGAACGCCCCCTGGGTCGTTCAGGGAGAGCGCGCCCGCAAACCGTCTTACGGGCCTTGGCCCCGATGACGTGCGTGCGGACCTCCGAAACGCACCAGAACGTGCCACATGAGCTTCAGCTCTTGGAGCACAGCGGTGGAGCTACCACGATCGGCCCATGCAGAGGGGTCGCGTCTTAGCTCTAACGCCGCTCGACCGATCGCTGCGGCATCGACGTAGCCATCCATCGCGATGCGTTCGGCCAACGACGGCATCGCGGGTCCGCGAAAATCTGCCGGTACCCCAGCCGCTGGGAGTCCGAAGCCGCAATGCCAGTAGCAACGGATTTCATAACGCTCGCAGAGCGCCTCAAGGGTGCCGCCGGTGGCGGTTCCTTTGAAAGACGGATCGGCCACGAGGATCTCGACGTCGTTTTGTAGGCGAACCTCCCCGTGCACCTGCGCTTCTATGTAGTGGTTCAGGTTCCTGCTCAGCGTCCGTGTCGATGGATCCTCGAACGGCCGATCAAGCTCCGTCAGGAGTCGATCGATCAGCCGTGGCGCCGACAAGTTCTTTTCTCCTACGGCGAAGTCGCGCGTGAAGCATTCAGCGAAGAGCGCCGCCACAATGTCGTCGAACTCCTCGTAGGTTCCCTTTTCGGGAAGATCGTAGTGCGAATCGAGATACGAGTACGTCGAACGTGCTGCCACTTCGGGCCTCAGCAGGAAGTAGCAGGAGCCAAAGCGCGGCGCGGGCCCGTCAGGGTGGCGCATGAGATCGAGTGCGCCGTACTTGGGTCGATGCGCCGCTGTCGTACCATCAAGTTGGTACGCGCCGCCGAAGAGCCTCTTCTCCCATTGGTCTCTTGCGCCACCGGGGAAAGCCGAAACGCTGCCGTTCGACAGCATGGTTTCGAATTGGCTCTTGTAGATCCCGCCATCGAGCAGGGCTTCGGCGACCGTACGCAACTGCGGATCGGGGCGATCGGGATGGAAGTGCAGTGATACTCGGGCGTACTTCTTGATCTTCAATACGGCGCGGTCCAGGTCATCGGCAGAGAGGTTCGACATGGCCAGTATCTCGTCGAGCAGTGCTCGGGCCGCAGCCTTCCGCGTGCGTGCGTAGGCAGTAACGTGTTGCAGGGCGTGCCGTTGCGAGCAGTGCAATCCCACATCGCTTCGCCTGGTCTCATCCATGGTATTCGCCTCGCCCACAGTGCATTGCGCTGGGCCGGGCCGGCAAGAGCGTCTACGCCACCTGCGCCACGAACCCGATAGATCCTCGCACGAACTTCTTCGCGTTCGCGAGCTGCTCGTCGAGGGCCCGCCCTAGAAGAGGTCGAAGACTGCGCTCAGTCACGATCTTCGCAGGGGTACCCGGGAGCAACGACCTTACGTTCGATAGGATCATCGGATACGGCGTCAACAGGTTCGTTTGGTAACTCCGAAAGAGATACATCTAGTTTCCAGTCGGGGCGTACGGCGCTCTGCGCGAGCAGGACGTCGTCGAACATCGCGAGCCATTCAGTGGTGTCACGATCCAAGCTTCCCTGCGGTGTCGAGCCACCAAGGGTTGGTCGGTCTGCCGTGCGGTAGTCTTCTTTGCCTCGCGAAGGGACTTCTTCACAAGGCTCACAACCTTTCAGTCTCCGCACGATTACGAGGCAACAACCACATACCTGTGCGTCGTCCGCTCCGCGCCATCGAACCTCTCCGTGAACGTGCTGTCGCGCACGAACCCGAGCCTCTCGGCAAACTGGCAGGACCGGACGTTCATCGAATCGATGCGAGCGTATACACGTTGCAAGAGCAGCTCCCCGAAGCCCAAGCCCAGAACGCCTCGGACAGCTTCGGCGGCGAGACCGCCGCCCCAGTGCTCGCGAGCTACGTGGTAGGCGATGTCCGATTGCTTCTTCTCGTGGTCGATGCGGACCAGACCGACCGTTCCTATCCCCTTGCCTTCAAGGGTAATGACCCAGCCGATGGACAACCTGGTGGTGTTCTGCACGAGGATTCGGGTCAGAAGCTGCCGCGCATCGTCGAGGCTGGCGTGAGGCCTGAAAGGAACGACACGCGCGACATCGGCGTCGCGATGAAGCGCAAACACGAGGTCAGCGTCGCTGTTGGTAAACGGCCGCAAGACCGTACGCGTGAGGGTGAGCGTCGGAGACACCGTCATCTCAGTAACTTCGGCAGCGCGGGGCTGGCCATGCGTTGGAGCATCGCTCTCATCGGAGCCGCGGCGGCTTCGCCCGCGAACCGAAGGTAGGCGAGCGTGTTCTCGCGCTTTCGACCGACCTCCTCGGTCAACGCCAGGACGTCGGTCACGAGGGTCCGCGAGAAGAGCTCCACGAGATCAATCGGGGCGTCCTTGTACTCGGCGGCGTTGGGTTGTTGCGGACTTGTCAGCAGCGAGGAAGAGCGTGCGCTCGAAACCGCGGTGGCCGGTGAAGGTCTCGGCGAGGCTCTGAATCGAACTGCGGAGGTCTGACATAGGGCCACGCTGTAGACGACTGCGGCCTGCGTCTTCAAGCGAGATTCGCCGTAGAATATGTCCGGCGTCCCGGCGCGTCGGTCGTCAGAAACGCTGGACAGGAGAGACTCATGGCCGAAAATCATCGAGACACCTATCTCGAACCCACGCAAGACTCGGGTAGGGCCTTTGTTACCCGCGGCATTTCCGGCAGCGTGGTCATGCTCAACCTGCTCAGGTTCCGAGCAATTGCGGACTATTCTGCGGCTCCGAAGCTTGCGCCCCCGACGCCGATGAGCGGCGCGGCGGCCTACCGGCTTTATGCTGAACACACTCTTCCGCACCTGGAGAAATCGGGTGGAGAGATGATGTTTCTGGGAAGAGGCGGAGCGTTCCTCGTCGGGCCGAGTGACGAACACTGGGACGCCGTGATGCTCATTCGGCAGCGCAGCGTAGCGGCCTTCTTGGCCTTCGCTTCGGACGAAGGATACCTGGCGGGGATTGGGCACAGAACTGCCGCCCTGGAGGACTCGCGATTGCTTCCCCTCGTTGAGGGTCCAATGGCGGAAACGCTACGGGAGAAGTAGCCGTCCATGACGAAAACACACGGACTACGATGAGAAGCAGCTCCGCGACTGGTTGACGACCCCGTCGGCCATCACCGCGTTCTGTCATACTTCCACCCGACGCCGTGGATGGGCGCGGCTCGCGGGGTGCGATGCGAGGACGTCGCGACACAGCAACCGGTCCTCTCCGCGCGACGAGAGAGCGTTTCGGCATGGGGAGAGAGCCGCTCCATTCAGCGGGAAGATGTGTCGGTGTTCACCGGTGCATTATATGGCTTGACGGGCATATAATCGCATCGATATATGTCTGTCGTGGAATCATCCTTTGCCATCGTCGCGGAGCCCAATAGGCGGGCCATCTTGAGCCTGCTGCTCTCGTCGGAGCGCTCTGTGGGCGAGATCGAGCGCGAGCTTCGACTGTCGCAGCCGTCCGTCTCGAAGCACCTGCGTGTGCTGCGAGACGCTGGGTTCGTGGAATCACGAATTGAAGCGCAGCGGCGCCTCTATCGACTGAGACCGGAGCCGCTCATGGAGCTCGACGCATGGCTCCTTCCCTTCCGTCGCTTCTGGTCAAAGCACGTCGATGCCCTGGAGCAACACTTGGACAAGATGGAGAGAGTGCCCTCTGTGAAAGGAAAGAAAAGACATGAGCAGCCGTGAGCAATACGCGCCGGGTGCCGCATCAGGCGCTGAGGTTCGAAAAGATGGAGAGAAGTGGACGCTCGTGCTCGTCCGCAACGTCGCCCACCCTCCTGCAAAGGTTTGGAAGGCGCTCACCGATCCAGCGCATCTACGCGAATGGGCCCCGTTCGATTCTGACCGGAACCTCGGTACCGTGGGCACCGCAACGCTCACGACCGTGGGGGCAAAAGCGCCGCATGTAACCGAGACCCAGGTGAAGCGAGCCGACGCACCCAAGGTGCTCGAATTCAACTGGGGGGGACAGGACATCCGCTGGGAACTGCAGCCGCTGGGAGCGGGCGGCACTCGGCTCACTCTTTGGCACAACATCGACCGTCGATTCATCTCGATGGGCGCTGCGGGCTGGCACATCTGCTTCGATGTGCTGGAGCAGTTTCTCGCCGGTGAGCCCATCGGACGCATGGTTGGCCCCGCGGCCATGAAGTTCGACGGCTGGCAGCGCTTGAACGCCGAGTACGCAAAGCAGTTCGGCGTGGAGACCCCCAGTTGGCCCTCCCCCCCGAGCTGAGCATGCCCCGCTCCAAAGGGATGGTCATCGGCTTCTGGATCGTCACCGCACTCTTCTGTCTGCAGATAGGCTTTACCGCCTACGCGCAACTACGCCTGCCGCAAGTGGCGGAGGCGTTCACCCATCTCGGCTTCCCCGCTTACTTCCGGGTGGAGCTCTCGTGGGCCAAGTTCCTCGGCGTGGCGCTGCTGCTTGCGCCGGTGCCGGTGCGGCTCAAGGAGTGGGCCTATGCCGGCTTCGCCATCACCCTCGGCTCTGCGCTCATCGCCCACTTCTCGGTGGGCGATGGCCCGGAGGCGTGGGGCTGGGCGGCGGCCACCAGCGTGCTCTGGGGGCTCTCGTACCTCTTCTGGCGCCGCCTGCAAGCCACGCCGGCGAGTGCCGGCGTGTCCCGGTCCGCAGGTCGAGCGCCGTAGGCGGGGGCGTAGTCTACACCGGCGACGTCGATGACCTTCGGCGCTTGCAGCGTCACTTTCCTACCGTGCTCCTGATCGCCGTCTGAAGGCTGCCCGACATCTCGGCGCGCCCGGGATCAAGCCGCCCACTGGGCGAGGGCTGAATGAAGCAAACCAACAGGACCCGGCTTGTCTAATTCGTCATAACCGAGCAGTCACGCTTCGCTCGGACCACCTGCCAGCACCGCCGGAGTCCCTTCCAATTCGAATGTTGTCTATTCAAGTTGGAATTGTGTCAATTCAAGCTCGAAATGTGTCTGTTCCTGCTTGCCGAGCGCCGTTACGACCACGTTTCGTGCGTTTCGAGGCTGCCGCGGTCGCATGGCGCCTGAGAAGCGTGTCTTTTCGATCTGGAATGGTCACCATTCCGTCAAGAAGAGCAGCAAGGCGAGTCGAACGTGAGGCGATTCTTCGAAGATTCGACTCCATTCGAGCTCGAAAAGTCACAAGACGAAGAAGAAAAGCCACTCGGCGAGCAAGAATGGTGTCTCTTCCAATTGGAATTGCCTACCGACGAGATCGAAATGTGTCTCTTCGAAGTCGCAGACACTCCTTTTCCGCTCGAAACGCGGCTTTTCGAATCGTCCAGGTGACGATCCTGCCGCCGATGCCTGCCTATTTGGAACCATTCGCCCTACCGGTTGTCGGCAGGTCTCATGCTCTCGCCCCTCGCGACCCGCTCCGACGACGACAAGCACCTGCCCCCCGGAACCGTGGCTTTTCTCGTCGCGGCGCTCGGGATCACCTGGGTCCTCCAGCTCCCCGCGGTACTCGCTCGCTGCGGCTTGATCGCGGGCCCGGCGGAGCGCTTCATGCTCCCCGTCGGGCTGGGGGGCTTCGGGCCGCTGATCGCCGCCGTACTCGTGTCGCGCGTCTACGGAGGGCGCGCGGGCGTGCGCGCTCTCTTTCGACCGCTCCGCATCTGGCGCGTGAGCGTGTGGTGGTACCCCGTCGCGCTGGGCCTCTTTGCAGCCGTCTACGTCGCGGGTATGGGCGTCTACGCTCTTTTCGCTGGGAAGGTCGCCGGACCCTGGCTCTATCCTCCCGAGAACGGCCAGCAGATCGTGGCACTGTTCCTATTTCCTCTCGTCGAAGAGCCCGGTTGGCGCGGCTTCGCTCTACCGCGATTGGAGCAGCGCTACGGTGCACTCAAGGCCAGTCTACTGCTCGGCGCCGTCTGGGCGTCGTGGCACACGATGATGTTCGTCTTGCAGGGGGCGACGCCACCCCTCTTCGTCCTCATGATGGTCAACATCGTGGCGGGCAGCGTGGTCTTCAGTTGGCTCTACAACCGCACTCGAGGAAGCCTGCTCCTTGCGGTCGTGCTGCACGCGGGCGCTCACTTGAACAATCCCTTTCACGCACTCCCGACTCGAGTGACACCCTTCGTCGTTTATACAGTTGCCATCTGCGTCGTTGGCGCCGCCGTGGTGCTCGGCGATCGAACGGCCTGGCTCCGTCCGAGCTACGCCGCGCTGGAGTAGCTCCCGTGCCGTCCTCGCCCTTCTCGGCGCGGGACCGAACGTCGCGTGGCAGTGATTCGGCGATCGGGATAGATTCACCCCCATGTGGTCACGCGGCAGACTCTCAGCGGTCGCGAGCGCGCTCGCCGTAGCGGCGTGGTGCGGCGCGTGCACGTCGATTCTCGGTGATTTTTCCGCAGGTGCCGGCGCGAGCGACGGCGGCGGTTCGCTCGACTCGACGACCGACTCGAAGGCGGACTCGAACGGTCTCGAGGGGTCTTCGCAGGCCGATTCCGCGAGCGAAGCTTCTCTTGATGCAGAAGCGAAGGACTCCGGCTGCGCGTCGGCAGTGTGCGTCACGCAGATCGGCGCAAACGGCCATCACACGTGCGTAACGCTCTCGGATCAGACCGTCCGATGCTGGGGCTCGAACACGTACGGGGAATGCGGACCGAACGCCGACGGCGGCCAGACGCCCGTGGCCGTGCCCGGGCTGGGTCCCGTGCGCACCGTGCGCGTGAGCGATACGGCGAGCTGCGCGCTTCTTTTGGATGGCAGCGTCTGGTGTTGGGGCGACAATTCTCACGGCACTCTCGGCGTCCGGGACGCGGGAGGGCTGGAGCCCGACGGCGCTTCGATCCCGTCTCCTTTGCCGGCTCAAGTGGTCGCCGCAGGGACGGCCGCGGAGCTGGGCGTCGGCGCGTACCACGCGTGCATCGTGACGAACACGACGCCCACGGAGCTGATGTGCTGGGGCGAGAACACTCTCGGGCAAGCCGGCGTCGCCGACGCGTCGACGGTCTTTGCTCCTACGGTGGTGCCGACGACGAACGCCCTACGCGTGACGCTCGCAGCGTTCGACACCTGCTTCGTGAGGAGCACTGCCCCGTCGGGCGAATGCTTCGGGGACAACGCCTACGGCCAGCTCGGCAATGGCAAGACGCCCGACGACGGAGGGATCGACAAGCTGGCCCATCCAGTACCGTCACCGGTCGACTTCGGCGCGTGGGGCCCGATCTCGAACTTCGTCCACTCGACCGGGTATCACACGGGCATCGTGCTTCAGTCGGGGCAGGTCGCTCTGTGGGGAGCAAACGGCAACGGGCAACTTGGACTCGGCCAGGACAGCGGCGGAGAGTCGAACACGCCCACGCTCGTTCCGGACTTCGACGACGTGACGGATCTGTCGTTCCCGCAATACGCCTCGTGCGCGTTGCGCGCAGACGGGACGGTCTGGTGCTGGGGAAGCACCGCTTACGGAGAGACAGGGAACACGACGAACGGCGGATCCATTCAGTATGCACCTACTCAGGTCCCGGGGCTGACGCAAGTGACCGCGATTGCCGCGGGGCTCGATCACGTGTGCGCGCTCGTCGAAGGCGGAACAGTCGAATGTTGGGGGTGGAATGTCGACGGCGAGCTCGGACGCGCGACCTCTGCTGCGTTCGATCCGTCTCCTGCGCCGGTGCAGTTTTGAACTCGGAATGACCGCGTCCGACCGGAAGGCGACACGCGCCCTCGGTGCGCTCGCGCAGCTTTCGGCGCTCACGTCCGCCCAGAGGCACACGTTCGTCGCGTGCCTGCTCGGCTGGGCGCTCGACGCGTTCGACTTCTTCATCCTGATCTTCGCCGTAAAGGCCGTCGCCGAAGACTTTCACTGCCAGGTGAAGGCCGTGACGCTCGCGATTTCGCTCACGTTGGCGATGCGCCCCGTGGGGGCACTCCTCTTCGGATGGGCCGCCGACCGGTTCGGCCGACATCCGACGCTCATGGTCAACGTCATTTCGTACTCGGTGCTCGAGCTTTGCTCGGCCGCCGCTCCTTCCTTGCCGGTGCTCATCGGGATTCGAGGCCTCTACGGGATCGCAATGGGGGGCGAGTGGGGCGTCGGAGCCGCGCTGGCGCTCGAGTCGGTGCCGGCCGAGAGTCGCGGCGCCGTCTCGGGCCTTTTGCAGCAAGGGTACGTGCTGGGGTATCTGCTCGCCGCGCTGCTCTTCGGCGCGGCGTTCGATGTTCTCGGCTGGCGAGGCATGTTCGTCGTGGGGGCGTTGCCCGCTGGGCTCGTCCTCTACATCCGCGCCAAAGTCCCCGAGTCGAAGACGTGGGAAAGGCGGCGCGCGGTGCCGGGCGATCTGCGCCGCGCGCTCTCGGGCAACGCTCCGCGGTTCCTTTATCTCGTGGCCCTCATGGCGGCCTTCAACCTCTTCAGCCACGGCACGCAAGACCTTTACCCCACGTTCCTCCAGAAGCAGCGCGGGCTCGACGCGCATGCCGTGGGGCTGGTCGCTGTCGTCTACAACGTAGGAGCGCTCGCGGGCGGGCTCTCTTTTGGAGCGCTGTCCGAACGACTCGGACGCCGCCGCACGATCGCGACTGCGGCGCTGCTCGCGTTGCCGATGATCCCTCTTTGGGTGCTCGCCCCGAGCCCGGTGCTCCTCGCGGTCGGAGCGTTCTTTCTTCAATTCATGGTGCAAGGTGCGTGGGGAACCGTGCCAGCTCACTTGAACGAGCTCTCCCCCGGAAGCGTGCGAGGAACGTTTCCCGGCGTCGCCTATCAACTGGGCAATCTCATCGCGTCGTTCGCGGCGACGCTTCAAGCCTCAATCGCCGAAGCGAACGGAGGCGACTACGCGCTTGCGCTCGGGGTCATGACGGCCGTGGTGGCCGTGGTCCTGGCGGCCATTGCCTTCTTCGGCCCGGAAGCGAAGGGCATCGAGTTCGAGGTGGGGTAGCGCGGGCGAGTCGGTCACCCGTGAGAGCGGCGTTGCCGGGGCATCCCCCGATGTGTTGAAGTGACCAAAGCAATGACAAAGGCGAATACATCCAAGAAGATGAGTAAGGCCGACTTCGTTCGCAAGCTGCCTCCCACGATGCCTGCCGTCGCGATCGTCGAGAAGGCGAAAGCCGCAGGGCTGAAGCTTTCGACGAACTACATTTATCGGGTAAGGACGGCCATCAACGCCAAGTCGCGGCCACCCAACGCGCCGACGAAGAGCGCGTCGGTTGCAGCCGCGTCACGAACGCCAACGACGACGAAAGCGGCCTTCGTCCGCGCCTTGCCTGCGACGACGCCTGCCAAGGAAGTCATCGCGAAGGCCAAGGCGGCGGGGTTCTCCGTAAGCAAAACGTACGTCTACCTCGTACGCGGCACGACCAAGGGGCCCGCCAAGAAGCGGCCTGCGGCGAAAGCGACAACCTCGAAACCCGCGTCTACCGGTGCACCCCCTCCGGCCGGCAAGAGCAGCGACGCGGAGAGCTTGCTCACGGCCGTCGCCGGGGAGCTGGGACTAGGGCACGCCATCACGCTTCTTCAAGCGGAGCGCGCGCGTGTCCGGTCCATCTTGTCGGGGTGAGCTCGACGCATCACCACGTCCCGACGACCGCCAGCCCGCCCCTTCGCGCATCCACGACGGGCACGACGTGAAGACTCGCGACCGGGCCCGCTTTCGGGCGCGCCGATACCCAGAGCCACGCGCCCGTCCCCAGGGCGAGCATGCTCACCCCGAACGTCACGAGCGATGCGATCTCCGCGCTTTTCGCTTCGTCGTGCGCGGCGAGCCCCTCCGCATCACACCCGTTCGCGCTGCAGTGTGCGCTGGCAGTGCCTAGGTCGGAGAGACTCTCTGCCCCCAAGACGACGCCGACGCCGAAGCCAACGATGCTCGCGGCACCAAGACTCAGCGCGACCAGGCGACCCGTGTTTCCGTCACGAATGGGCGTCGGAAGCGCCTCGGTCCCGGCGGCTCCCGAGGGGGCGGGATCATCGACGAGGTCGGGAACAGTCACGACCTGGGCCGTGCCCCCATGCCGCGCACCCGCCTCGGACGCAGCCTCGACTTGGGCGACAAAGCCCTTCTTCGCGGGGGCGGTCACTTTGAGCACATGGTGGCCTGGATCGACGAAGAGCGGCAACGCTCTCCGTGACTCGGGGACCGCGTCGCCATCGATTTCCACGCGCATCCGCTCCGTCGCGGGGAGGCGGAGTTGCACGCGGACGAGCGCGTGTTCGAGCGCCGTCGCGTGTTCATGCGCGAAATCGCGCCGATCCGTTTGTCCAGCGTCGGCTGCCCACGCGGCGGCGTCGGTGAATTCCGCCCAGGCGGTCGCCCCCTTCCCTTCCTTCTCATGGCAAAGGCCGAGGTTCAGGAGCGTGCCGAGCTTGGGATCGAGCCGGAGGCTCTGACCGAGCGCCTGGCACGCTTCGTCGACATGTCCCGCGTCGAGCTTTTCGGTCCCTTCACGGAAGAGCGCGTCGGCGCGGGCTTCTGAGTCATCGGCCGCGGGCGGCGCCGCGTGCGCGGATGCGGCCGAGAAGGCGAGCGCGCAAAGCGAACCCGCCGCAAACCATGTTCGTCGCGTCGTCATCGAGGACGAGGATAGGCTCTCAGTTGCGCGACTTCAAAAAGCTCGGGCGCCCCTTCGTTTTCTTTTCGGGGGCGACCGGTGCTTTGGGGGCGGGAGTGGCGCTCTTGGGCGGGGCGACCTCGACGCGCGCGGGAGCGCTCGCGACGGGAGCCGACGGCGCGACGAGTTCTTCGACGACCGCGGGCGCCGGTGCGATGGGCGGGCTCTTCGGGGAGGAAATCGGGGCAGCCGCGAGGGTGGAGGGACCGGTCGCAGCGCGAGCGGGGGCGTGCGCGAGCATCGCCAGGAGAACCAGCGCCGGGGCTGCCGCCGCCGCGAGCGCGATCTTGATGCGCGAGCGGACCTGTCGCGTGGGGCGCACGGTGCGGAGGAGGAGAGGGCTCGGCAGATGCAACTCGGTGGGGGTAAGCGCGATATCGACCGCGAGCGCGATCCCTGTCGCCATGGGAGGCGGGAGTGACGTCTGCGCCGCGGCGACCGCCGCCGCGACCAGATCCGAGCTCGACGCCGTCGACTTGCGGATACGCCCGACGGATCGCTGAGTCTCCTCGACGAGATGCGCCCACCTGCCGGATCCGAGCGGCGCGAGCGCTTGCGCAAACTCGCCTGCGTCGGCGAACCGCGCGTCCGGGTCTCTTTGCAGCGCCCGCGCGACGATCGCAGAGAACGCCTCGGGGAGGCCCGCGCGGTGGGTGGCAAGCGGGGCGGGCGTCTTCTCGAGGATCGCCGCGAAGATCTCGCCGGGGCTCTCGCCGTCGAACGGGAGCTTGCCGGTGAGAAGCTCGTAAATGACGACCCCGAGCGACCACAGGTCCGCGCGAGGGTCGACGTTTTTGCTGCTTCGGAGCTGCTCGGGGGACATGTACGCCGGCGTCCCGAGGCACGCTTGCCCCGTCAGCTGCTTCCAGCGCGCCCGCTCGGACTCCTGTTTCGAGATGCCGAAGTCGAGGATCTTGACCAGGTTGGGTCCTTCGTCGCGAGCGCGAAGAAAGAGGTTCGCGGGCTTGAGGTCGCGGTGGACGATGCCGGCGGCGTGCGCTTGCCCGAGGGCAGCCAGCACTTGAAGCATGTAGTCGCACACATCGGCGGGGGCGAGCGGTCCTTCGAGCGACAGAAGCTCGTCGAGGTCGCAGCCGACCAAGTGCTCCATGACGAGGAAGGGCAGGCCATTTTCCAACGAACCCGCGTCCATGACGCGGACGACGTGGTCGCTCTTTACGCGCGCGGCGGCTTGGGCCTCGCGAACGAAGCGCTCGACGACTTCGTCGCCGCGCGCGGCGTCGACGAGGAGCACCTTCACCGCGACGCGCTGATCGAGCATCAAGTGATGCGCGGCGAAGACGACGCCCATGCCCCCTTCGCCGACGATCTTCTCGATACGGTATTTGCCGGCGATGACGTCGCCTGCCTTGGGGAGTACGGGAGCCGAAGTCATCGCTTGTCGCCTAGTAGTGAATACGGCCGGCGGCGAAGGACCTTGAGCCCGCGGAGCGCGGAAGGGCGCGCTCGCCTTCCGCAGATTCGGTTACTGCGCCGGGACGCAGTCGAATCGCACGCGCCAGTCCACGACCGTAGGCGCCGCGCCTCGGTCCGTGGTGGGTGTGAGCGAGAAGGTGACCTGTAGAAACGGCTGGCTCCCAGCGCTGCTGCTGATGGACGACAGAGCCGTACTGAGCGCGAAGTTCGTCCACGTCGCGCTCTGGTTGGCGGGGGGGCCGCTCAAGGTACCCACACTGACCGGAACCGTGGGCGCGTAGGTCGTCGCGGTGGTTCCTCCGACGACGCCGGAGGTTTGGACTCCGATGCCGATCGACGAGTTGGTTCCGCCGCTCGCCGGCGTCAACGCCTCGAGCCCCACGTCGACCCAGGAGACGAGGTCTCCGGGGGGACACGAGGTGCCGGCGTAATCGACGGTGAACTGGGAGGGGCTGTACGTAATGGTCTGGGCGGGGGTGCACACACTCTGGGCGCAGACCGAGTTCGGGAAGCTGCAGCATTGGCTGCTCGTCGAGCACGCGGCGCCATTGGCGGCGCAAGACGCCGAGGCGGAAGAGGCGCAGTGCGCCGTCGTTGCCGGGGGCGCGTCGAGTGAGCACACCGAGGGGGAGCAGCAGTCGAGGTTCGACGTACAGAGGCTGGCAGACGTGGTTCCCGCGGCCTCGCATTGGTTCAGCACCCAGTAGCCGCGCGAGTTACCGGCGAGCAATTCCTGTCCCGGCAAATAGAACGCCGGATAGCTCGGGTCTGTACCGGGCGCAGCGTTCGGGTTGATCGCGGCGACCCAGAGCTTCTTGGTCGTCGGCTCTACGCTGATGTTC
>Ga0182024_10018134_pt1 | contig 13138 bp, 12 predicted proteins | sample P32metaG_FD_120480 | JGI IMG/M metagenome (GOLD analysis project Ga0182024, IMG submission 120480) | Permafrost microbial communities from Stordalen Mire, Sweden - P3-2 metaG (Illumina Assembly) | ecosystem: Environmental > Terrestrial > Soil > Wetlands > Permafrost | place: Sweden: Stordalen...
ACCGCGGAGATCGACGAGGCTATTGAGAATTTGAATCTGGCGCTGGCGTAGCAGGGGTGGGGACAAGTTTCCATCATAACGGCCTGCGTAAAATCGAATTGCGGTGATGGCCGGATTTTCCCAGACGGAAGCAGACCAAGACTCAGGTTCAAAGGTCGAACCTCAGACAGCCTGCAAATTAAAGTCGATGCCCTCACCCTTTCTGCAGAAAACCTCGGAAAGTGTGGGCCACCCGCGATTATGGGCGAGCTCGATTTCTTCAAACTCCTTCTACTAGTTGAACACAAAATATTGCCTCTTTGAAACAATGCTCCTGCACCGCGCGACAGGGCGAACCGTCATTCCAAGCCTTCGCAGCCTGAATGCTTGGGAACTGTAGGACTACGGTACTTCCGACATAACGCAGTTGGACTGGCAACTTACAGCTTAGGAGCCGATGGCAGGAGGAGAGCATTGGAGCGGCGAACCTTGCGAGGGTGCGTAATTCAGGTTGACATCTTACCCGAACACGGGCAGACTCGGGTTATATGTCTACCCAAGACTCGAAAGAACGATTGGAATTGCTGCAGGGCACACTAGATCTTCTGATTTTGCGCACGCTGATCTTTGGATCGCAACACGGGCAAGGGATTGCGCGCGCCATCCAGGAAACATCGCAAGAAGAGCTGCTTGTCGAGCATGGCGCTCTCTATCCCGCGCTGCAGCGCCTGGAAGAGCGAGGCTGGATCTAGGCGAAGTGGGGAGTATCTTCCAACAACCGCAAAGCGCGGTTCTATGCGCTGACGGCAGCCGGCCGCAAACAACTGGCGAAAGAAACCAACAAGTGGAAGCGATTGACGGGGGCTATTGCGCGGATTCTGGGACCCGAGGAGGCCTAAAGCCATGTTCGGAGGCAAACGCAAAATCGAGGACTTCAACTCCGAAATCGAGGCCCACCTGGAGTTGGAGATCGAGCGTTTGCGGGAGCAGGGGCTGAGTGAAGAGGAGGCCCGAGCACGCGCACGCCGCTCCTTCGGCAACCTCACGCAAGCGGAAGAGCGCTTCTACGAATCCCACCACTGGATCGGGTGGGATCATTTCTGGCAGGATGTCCGCTACGGTTTGCGCATGCTGCGCAAGTCTCCCGGCTTCACCGCCATCGCGGTCTTGACGATTGCCTTGGGCATCGGGGCGACGACGGCGATTTTCAGCATCGTCGATGCGGCACTGTTGCACCCGCTGCCGTACCCACAACCGGAGCAACTCGTAAGCATCGCGGATGATCTTCCCGGCGTAGGCGCACTGGACGTGGGGATATCCGTTCCGGAATGGCAGGATCTTCAGCGCTCCGGCATTTTTACCTACGTTTCGCCACTAGGGGGCGGGGACGTAAACCTCACGGGCGCGTCCAAGCCCGAACGCATCCGCTTTCTTAACGTAGCGCCGAATTATTTCGCGCTGCTGGGCGTGAAACCGCAGATGGGCCAGTCGTTTAATCCTGAGGATCACACCCTCGGATTTACTCTGGAAGGTCTCATCAGCGACGGCCTGTGGAAACGAGCCTTCGCGGGCGATCCTCATATTCTGGGCAAGAGTCTCCGACTGGACAACGACTTGTATCGCGTGATCGGCGTCATGCCGCCCGGCTATCACGATCCGGGGCGGACGGCGGAAGAAAGAAACATCGAGATTTGGCTGGCATCGGGTTTTGCCGCCGAGCCGGCCCCTCCGCCGCTGCGCAGTTTGCGGATTCTTCCGGAAGCTATCGCGCGTATCAAACCTGGACTGACGCTCGCGGCTGCGCAGAGTCGCGTAGACGCGTTGGTCGCATCCTTAAAGAAAGAATTCCCAAAGGACTATCCGCCGCAAAGCGCATGGACGGTGCGCTTAGTGCCGCTCCAGGAGAGCGTAGTTGGCAATGTTCGCCAGTCCTTGATTCTGCTGCTTGCGGCGGTCGGATTGGTTCTGCTGATCGGCTGCGTGAACGTCGCGAATCTACTGCTCGCTCGCGCCAGTGCGAGAGGGCGCGAAATGGCCCTTCGGCAGGTGCTCGGAGCCGCGCGGCAGCGGCTAATCTCGCAACTACTAACCGAGGGTTTGCTTCTCTCGCTGGTCGGCGGAGCAGCCGGACTAGGGATTCTTTACTGCACGAAGGGGCTTCTGCTCCGGATCGTGCCAGAGAGCCTTCCGCGGCTCAACGAATTGTCGATTAACTGGTCCGTTTTACTTTTCGCTCTGGTCGCCACTCTCGTTTCCGGCACGATTTTCGGCTTGGCTCCCGCGTTGCATGGCGGGCGGCCGGATTTGACAAGGATGCTCAAACAGCAAGGGCGGGGCTCGACAGGCTCCGGGCAGCAAGCGCGCACGCGGCGGCTGCTGGTGGTCACGGAATTTGCACTCTCTTTGGTGCTGATGATTGCCGCGGGCCTTCTACTCCGCAGTTTTGCGGATTTGTTGCATGTGAGTCTGGGATTCGACCCTCAAAAAGTAATGGCGGTGCGCCTGTGGCTGCCAATTCCGAACGATCCGGAGACCGACGTCTACCGAACGGCTGCTCTGGAGGCGCCGTTCTTGCGCGAAATACTTCGGCGCGGCAGAACGCTGCCCGGAGTGGAACAAATTGCTGTTGGTGATTTGGCAGCTTTTCCACTAGGCCATGATCGAAACGACCTAAACCCATTCCCGTTGATCGTCGAAGGCCGCGAGACTCCCAGCAACGAGGCTCCTTTGGTCAACGGTTCGATCGTTACGCCAGACTATTTTCACCTGCTGGGCATGACACTGCTGCGCGGCCGTCTGTTCACCGAATTCGACGACGAGAAGGCACCGCAAGTCGCGGTGATTAACGAGGCCTTCGCGCAGACGTACTGGCCAAACGAGGAACCACTCGGCAAACACCTCAGGTTAAACGACGCACGTGGCGCGGCAACGAACACTTCCTGGACCACGGTCGTCGGCGTGATCGCGGATGCTCGAACGGAATCCATCTCGGAAGCGAGTGTTCCGCAAATCTATCTGAACTTGTACCAGAGGCAGGCGAAAGACCTGGCGATATTTGTGCGCGGGCGGCTCGATCCCGCCGCGACTCCCGTCGAGTTGCGCGAGCAAGTGCAATCCGTAGATCCAACGCTTCCTGTTTTTGGTGCGCAGGAGCTCAACGAAACGGTATCCACGTCTCTAGCCGAGCGGCGATTCTTGATGGAAATCGTGGCCCTGTTCGCGCTGACCGCTTTGCTGCTCGCGGGGCTTGGAATTTACGGCGTGATTTCGTACATCGTAAGCGAGCGCACTCACGAGATCGGCATTCGTATCGCGCTTGGCGCAGAAAAGAAGAGCATCTTGCAGATGGTCTTGCGTCAAGGATTGGGCCTAGCCGCTGCGGGTACTGCGGTTGGTCTCGTTGGTGCTGTGATCGTGTCACATCTGATGACGGGCCTGCTGTACGGCGTGAGGCCGACGGATCCACTGACCTTCGCGGGCGTCGCCGTTCTGCTCATCGGCGTCGCTCTGCTTGCTTGCTACATTCCGGCGCGGCGCGCGATACGCGTGGATCCGCTGGTCGCGCTGAGACACGAATAGTTCGCCGCCTTGGATAGAAGCAAGTGAGTGTCGTGCGTACCTCAAACCGAAGGTTATCGCGAATCGAAGGAGGATTTACGATGAAGCGGACTTCGCTGGCGGTCGTCGCGGTCACTCTGCTTGCCTTCGGCGGAACGACACTTTACGGTCAGGGGCAATCGCAGGACCAAGCGCCGCGTCCGGCGCGTTCCCGAACAGAAGAGACGCTGGAGATTTGGAACGGCGTCGGGAACAAACTAATCGCCATGGCCCAGGATTTTCCCGAAGACAAGTACGATTTCAAACTGCAGAAAGAGCAGCGCACCTTTTCAGAAAATCTTCTCCACGTCGCGGCAGTCGACTACGACATAATCCGCACGGTTTCCGGATCAAACATCGGACCGGACTTCGACAAGAACAAACACAACCCTTCGCGCGACGTTTACAAGACAAAAGCAGACGTAGTGAAGCTGATACAGCAGGCCGTCGCGGACGGAGCAAATCTGATTCAGCAGCAGGGCGACGCCGGGTTGGACAAGATTACGGAAAAAGCGTGGGGGAGCAGGATGGTCCACGACTCCTACGCGTGGATGTGGGCGGCCGAACACAGCGGCGAGCACTACGGACAGCTGGTGGTGTACTACCGCGCGAACGACCTGGTGCCGCCGGATTCGCGGCGGGATCAGGCGCAACCGTCGCAGCCGCCGCCGGCAATACGTGTCGTTGAGCTGAAGGCGACCGACGGCGTGCTTTTGAAGGCAACCTACTTTGCCGCGGCAAAACCCGGCCCCGGCGTCTTGTTGTACCACCAGAGCAACCGGACACGCGACTCGTGGGACGCTGTAGCTCGGCAACTCGCGGCGGCTGGAATCAACACGCTGACGCTCGATAGACGCGGATTTGGCGAAATCGGCGGCAAAAAGCTGACAGACGGTCGCGACGACATTGACACAGCGTTTCAATACTTGGTTTCGCAGCCAGGCGTCAAGCGCGATGTCATCGGCGTGGGCGGAGCCGGGTGGCTCGGCGTCGACCGTTCCGTCGAAGTAGCGCGTCAACACGCTGCTGAAGTGAAATCGCTGGTATTTGCTTTCCGGAGAGGCCGTCCAACAAGGCCTGGAATTCATGCGCCAGGCGTCACAACTACCCGGACTGTTCGTCGTGGCCGACGACGACGAATACCCTCCCACCGTGGAGGCAATGGAATTGCTGTACATCACCTCCTCCAACTCAGGCAAGAAGTTCGTCCATTACTCCGCGGCGCAAGAAGCGCCTTGGCTATGGTATGAAGACAGTAGCGGCAAAGTTTCCGCCAACGGCGGCCACGGAACCGACATGTTCAAAGTTCATTCCGAACTGCCCGGCATTATCGTGGATTGGTTTGTGACCACGCTGATCAAGACACCCGGTCACGCCCCGGCGGACACCGTGGCATCTGCCGCAATCATCAATCAAATCCGGACGCCCGGCGGAGTCGCCCAGGTCACGCAGCAACTAACGGAAGCCCGGCGAAAAGATCCACAAGTGCAGTTGTGGCCGGAAGTTACCCTTAACATCATAGGTGATGATCATCTGGGCACGCGCGAGCCGAAGTTAGCGATTGAGATTCTCAAGCTCAACCTCCTCGCGTATCCGGACTCGGCCGATGCGCATTCCAATCTCGCTGATGCCTATTTGGCAGACGGACAGAAGGATCTGGCCCGCGAATATGCCGAAAAGGCGCTGTCCATGATCGACTCACACAAAGCGCCATTGTCTTCCTGGTCCGACACTGAGCAGCGGCGCGGTGAGGTTCGGAACGACGCCCAGAATGTACTGAAGAAGCTAAATGCAGCTCGGTAACGGGGAGATCGATCATGGGATGCTTGAGAATCCAGATCTTTTGGGCTCCAACAAATTGAGGAGAGTTACTCGAATGAAACAAATCCAAATGTTCTTGCTGTTGATAGTGCTCATCGTCGCAGTTGCCGTCTCCGGCCAGCAAGTAGCGAGTGGCGGCAGCGCTCCCGCGGACATCGTTTACGCGCAACCCGGCCAGCTCGTTGACGCCGGTGGATTTCGGCTGAATCTCTACTGCATGGGGAGCGGCTCGCCCACGGTCGTCTTCGATTCCGGATGGGGAGACTGGGCGCCCGCGTGGTCGAAGGTGCAGCCAGAGATCGCCAAATGGACGCGCGCCTGCAGCTATGACCGCGGCGGCACTGGATTTAGCGATCCCGGTCCCATGCCGCGTACCAGCGTGCGCATCGCCGAGGAGCTTCGCACGGCGCTTCACCATGCCGGCATCGGCGGGCCCTACATTCTGGTGGGATCCGCCTTCGGCGGCGACAACGTGCGCACGTTTGCGGACTTGTACATGGACGAGGTTGCGGGGCTGGTATTGGTTGACGCCGATTCCTCCGACGTCGAACCGAAGTCAATGCAAGAAGATGAACATCGAGGACATGCTGGGATTCCCTCGGATTTGCGCGATTGTCGAAACTTGATTGCCGAGCACAAGCCGTTGCTAGCTCAACCGTCAGGTCCTGGGCAGCCACCACAGACCTGCGCTCAACAGTTTTTTTTTCGCGGCCTGCCGGAAGCTGAGTGGTCTCCGGAATTGAACGCCAAAATGTTGGAGATCGCACGAACCAAAGTTGCCATATATGACGCTTATTCTTCAGAAATGGAACAAACACCGGCGGACGAAACCTATCTGCAACAACACCGCCGCTCATTCGGCTCCCGCCCCATCCGCGTGCTCACCTCGGGAAACCACGCTGTCGGCCACCTGGAGACGAAGCCTCCAGACACGCCGAAGCACCTCAAATATGAGCAGGAGATCACGCTGGCCCAGGCACGCTGGCTTACACTGTCTTCGAACTCTAAACAAATCTTCGCCCACCATAGCTCGGAGTACATCCAGTTTGACGAGCCGGAGACCCTGATCAACGCCTTCCGCGAAGTGTACGACCAGACAAGACGACCCGTAGCGCGCGATCACTAAGGGCACTGCCTACAGAATTCCGAATGTGACTGCTTCCGTGTCGCGCGCGTTCCCAAGCGGACGAGTCGCTGAACCATGACAAATCGATCGTCACAAAGTTTAGAAATGACCGCGATCACTGCAGGAGGATCCTATATGCTCCGTTACTTTGAGCGGCCGGGCCCCGGGCCGGCGATTTTTTAGGTTCACGGGCTGGGCTGCTCGAAGGCAGATTTTATGGAAATGACTTCAGTTTCCGAACTTCAACCATTTCGTTTGGTCTCCGCAGACAACCCGGGTTGCGGCGATTCTTCTTACGATGAGAACCATCCGCTGAATATTGACGCCGTTGTGGAAGTGATTGAAAGCTTTGTGGCTCATCTGGGTCTTGACCGTTTCCTCCTGGTCGGCGGCAGCACGGGAGGGCTTGTCGCTTTGCTCTACGCGGAGCGGAATCCGAACAAAATAGGCGGCTTTGTGAACGTGGAAGGTAATCTTGCGCCAAAAGATTGCATGTTCAGCCGCAAGGTGATACCTCATTCCTATTCGCATTTCGAAAAAGTGGTATTCCCGCAAATGAAGACGGCGCTGTTCGCACAGGCAGGGCGGGGATTTGCGAAGCATTTACAAGTTCTGGAGAAGGCTAACCCACGGACGTATTACGATTACGCTTTCCAAACTGTTGAGTATTCAGACCATGGCAATCTGCTGGAGCGGTGCCTGAATCTCCCGGTTCCAAGATGTTTTCTGTACGGCTCAGAGAACCGCCATCTATCGTACTTGCAACGACTCCTTGGGTCAGACTGCACTGTCATAGAAATACCCAATGCGAATCATTTCCTGTTCTACGATCAACCGAATTATTACGGAGCGGCCCTAGCCTCATTTGCTGGGAGTTCCTGTTCATTCTCACCAAGGGAAGGTCAGGAGAGTCACTCTAATGAACAAACACGAGTCTTCCTGGGGTTGGCAGCGCTCATCTTTGTCACGGCGGCCTCGGGATCGCGCACAAAGATTGTCGTAGCGTCAAGCACGCCGCAGACGCAACCGTCTCAGCCGCCTCCATCAACGATGCGGCGGTCCTGGCATCTTTGGCAATCTCCGTGCATTGGGTGACCCGGAGATCGCGGCAGAGTGCGGGCTTAGACTTCCAGGATTACAGGGAGAATAAGCGGGCGCTTGGAGGTGTGTTTGTTGATGTAGCGCTTGAGGTCTACGCGGATTTTTTCTTTCATTACGGACCAATCCATTTTTTCTTCGGAGTTGGACTGTTCGACGGTCTTTAGGACCACGTCGCGGGCGCCCGCCATGAGTTCCTGCCCGTTATCGCTGAACATGCCGCGGGTGACGATTTCAGGTTGCATATCCATGCGCCCGGTGTGTTTGTCGATGGCGATGATGGGGACGACGACGCCGTCTTCAGAGAGGTGCTTGCGGTCGCGGATTACGGCTTCTTCGATTTCTCGAGGGAGCCGGAATCGACCAGGACGCGACCTGCGGTCACAGGGTCGCGGCGATAGGCGCCATCTTCAGTGAATTCGACGGTCTGCCCGTCTTCCAGCAAGAGGATTTCTCCGGACACGCAGCCCAATTGGTGGGCGAGGGCGGCGTGGCGGAACAGGTGGCGAAATTCACCGTGGACGGGAATGAAATATTTGGGTTTGCAGAGTTGCAGGACCAACTTTTGTTCTTCCTGGCTGGCATGGCCAGAGACGTGAATGGTCCCGCCGGAATTGTCGTAGTAGACCAGAGCGCGGCGGCGGAACATGTTGTCGAGCATGCGGAAAATGGGCTTTTCGTTGCCGGGAATGATGCGGGCGGAGAGGATCACGGTGTCGTCTTCGTCGACGGAGACGAAGCGATGATTGTCGACGGCGATGCGCGACATGGAGGACATGGGCTCGGCCTGACTGCCGCTGGCCAGGATGACCAGACGCTTGGGATCGAATCCGCGAATATCCTGGGGGCGGACGACCATACCGTCGGGGATGCGGAGATATTCGAGGGAATGAGCGATTTCGATGTTGTCGACCATGCTGCGGCCCACGAAGGCTACCTTGCGGCCCACGCGCGACGCGATGTCGATGACTTGCTGAATGCGATGAATGGAAGAGGCGAAACACGACAGAACTACCCGACGGGGTGCGGAACGGCAGAGATCTTCGAGGCGCGGGACTACGGCGCGTTCGGACGGCGTGAATCCCGGTCGCTCGACGTTGGTGGAGTCGCTGAACAGCGCCAGCACACCTTCGTTTCCGTAGCGGGCAAACGTATGCAGGTCGAAAGGGGCTCCGCCCACCGGGGTTTGATCGATCTTGAAGTCTCCGGTGTGAATGACCACGCCGAGCGGCGTGCGAATAGCCAGGGCGACGCAATCGATGGTGCTGTGCGTCACGGGGATAAATTCGACTTCGAAGGGATCGATCTCGACCAAGCGGCCAGGGATTACTTCGCGAAGAGTGGTGGAATCGAGGAGGCCTGCTTCTTCCAGACGCTTCTTGACCAGCGCGAGAGTGAATCGCGTGCCATACACGGGGACGTTCAGATCGCGCAAGATGTACGGTAGCGCGCCGATGTGGTCTTCGTGGCCGTGGGTGAGTACGATGGCTTTGACGTAGGCGCGATTTTGTTTGAGATAGGTAATGTCGGGAATGACCAGGTCCACGCCGAGAAGTTCGGACTCGGGGAACATCATTCCGGCGTCGATGACAATGATGGCGTCACCGAGCCGCAACACCATCATATTCATTCCAAATTCGCCGAGGCCGCCCAGGGGGATTGCTGTAAGGGAGTGCGAGGTCTTACTCAAAGAATGGTTGTCTCCATTTATTCAGCATTGATCGTATCACATGGGGCGTGCGAGGAGAGTGCGGTGAAAAAGCGTTGCTTAGGTTGGTGGTGGAGTTAACGTTGAGATCCTTCGGCTAACCTTTTCGGATAGCCTCAGGATGACTGGGTGGGGTGGTGGATTGAGTGGTGGATGGGCAGAGGTTGGGTCAAGGGTTAGATAGAGTGTTTGGTCGTGTCACGTTTGAGGTCTCGCAGGGGACATCGGGGGCGCCAGACGGTGAAGCATTTGGAACCGGGCGGAAGTTTGGTACATCAAAGAGTGCGGCTTGAAGGAGAGCGAGATGAGCGAAGAAAACGGAGAAGTAACACGCAGAAAGTTTTTGGGAGCTGGATCGGCGGCGATGCTGGCGGCGGCTGCGGCAAGCGTTGCGGGTGCGCAGGAGGCGACGAAGCCGCCGCGATCGCCGGATCATCATTTGCCGAACGAGCAGAATCATGGGCCACAGAATGCACCGCTGGAAGCGGAAAATCCGAGCGCGGTGTGGGCGACCGAAACGGATTCGGGGACGGTGCCGCCGTTCAAGTACCCTTTCGCGCTGGCGCGAAAGAGGATTGAGAGTGGCGGGTGGACGCGGCAAGTGACGGCGAGGGAATTGCCGATTTCGAAGACGATTGCGGGCGTGGAGATGCGGTTAACCGCGGGGGGAGTGCGGGAACTGCACTGGCACGTGTCGTCCGAGTGGGCCATCATGCTGTACGGCAATGCGCGGATTACCGCGGTAGATGCTCAAGGGAAGGGCTTTGTTTCCGACGTGGGGGAAGGCGATCTGTGGTTATTTCCACCAGGCGTACCACATTCGATTCAGGGGTTGGGCCCCGATGGATGCCAGTTCCTTCTGGTGTTCGACGATGGAAACTTTAATGAGTTTGAGACGTTTTTGCTGACCGACTGGATTGCGCATACGCCGCGCGAAGTGATGGCCAAGAATTTCGGAGTGGCGGAAGGGACATTTGACAAGACGCCGAAAAAGGAGCTGTTCATTTTTCAAACCGACCTACCGGAAGATTTGAAGAAGGAACAGCAGTATGCGGCGGAAGGAACCGGGACGGTGCCGCAGCGAATGGACTTCAAGCCCAGCCAGATGAAGCCGACGAAAGTGACGCCGGGCGGGGAAGTGAAGATCATCGACGCGAAGAATTTCCCGATCACGCGTATTTCGGCGGCGATCGTGAAATTGAAGCCGGGAGGATTGCGCGAGCTGCACTGGCATCCGAACGCGGACGAGTGGCAGTACGTCATCAGCGGACAAGGGAGAATGAGCGTGTTCACGGCTGGAGGGCGAGCGCGGACGATGGATGTCCAGGCAGGAGATGTAGGCTACGTCTTGCAATCGAATCCGCACTACATCGAAAATACCGGGGACACCGAGATGTTGTTTCTGGAAATGTTCAAGAGCGCTTACTACGAGGATATCTCCTTGGCGGAGTGGTTGGCGCATACGCCTACGTTGCTGGTCGATCAGCATCTGAAGGTTGGGCAGGCGATGTTGAAGGCGATTCCTAAGGAAGAGGTTGTTAACCGGCCTTTGTAGATGATCAGCACCGGCTCACGAGGCAATCGCTGGGATGCGCAAGCGCGGCCCTACATCGTGAGCCCGGGCATGCCGGGGCGCAAGAGTCCCGCTTGCGCTAGATGTAGCGGCTGCGTTTCTGATCGCTCAACGGGCACCGCCTGCGAACAGATGTACGATGGCGACCAGGATGATTGCGCCTACCGTGGCTGCGGCAAGGCTGAAGAGGAAGCCACCGCCGAGAATGCCTAGTTTCATGAAGAGCCAGCCCCCCAGGACCGAGCCGACGAGACCAAGAATGATGTCCGTGATGCAACCGTACCCCTCGCCGCGGGCAATTTTGCCTGCCAGCCAGCCGGCGATCAGGCCGATTACGATCCAGCCGATTAGGCCGCGCTCGTATTGCTGGTATTGGACGACAACCACGCGATCCTGAAGAAAAGTTAGGGGAAGTGTCGCTAACATTCGGCCTCCTCGGGCGAACGGCAGTGGTAGTGATGTGGTGATGTGGGCATTGTAGCTTTGAGGCGGAGAAATACCAACAGAGAGAGACGGTTGCAGAAGCCGGCGCTATCAGTCGCGCCGGTGCTAGCCTTCGTTTTAGGGATGGCTTGGTTGCTGTTGAGTCATGCAGTGGAGGGTGCCCAAACCCAGGACTAGATCGCGGCAGGCGATGCCTACTACCTCGCGGTCGAGGAATAGGCCGGCCAGGGTGTTGAGGGCCACGCGATCGTTTGTATCGTTGAAGGTTGGGACGATCACCAACTTGTTGGTGATGTAGAAATTTGCGTAGCTGGCGGGTAGGCGCTGGCTGTCGAAATAGATCGGCGCGGGCATTGGTAGTGTTTCGATCCGGAAGGATTTGCCGTTGGTGTCTTTCATGGAACGGAGTAACGCCAGATTTTCTTTCAGGGGACCGTGGTTTACGTCGGCGGGATCCTGCTCTACTACGGCTACGATGGTCGTGGGGTTCACGAAGCGGGCCAGATCGTCGACGTGCCCATGGGTGTCGTCACCGGCGATGCCGTTGCGCAGCCAGAGGATTTGCGTGGCGCCTAGATAGTTGCGGAAGACTTGAGCGTAATCGTCGCGGGTGAAGCCCGGATTTCGCTCTTGCCTGGTGCTGAGGAGGCATTCTTCAGTGGTTAGGAGGGTGCCCCGGCCGTTGACGTCGATACTGCCGCCTTCGAGGACTACGCGGCGGCCTTTGTGCGTCGGCTGCCAGACGCGGTGTTTGAGTTTCTTGTTCACCTGAGCGGCGGCTACGGAGTCTTTTTTATGATTGTTGTACTTGGCCCAGCCGTTGAAGAGCCAATGCGTGTAGGCGATTTCTCCGGTGGCGTTGCGGACGGAAATGGGGCCAGAGTCGCGCATCCAGCCGCGATTGGTGGGTACGCGAAAGAAATCGACGGCGGCCAGATTGGCGCCGGATTTTTTCAGGATGGCGCGAATCGTGGATTCAGCGGCGCGATTTTGCACCAGAAGATAAACGCGCTCGACGCGCGCAACGTGGCGGACAATCTCCGCGAAGGCCCACGGGATCGTTGGGAATTTTCCAGGCCAGTCGGTCTGTTCGTGCGGCCAGCCGAGCCACGTGGCGTGGTGATTTTCCCATTCGGCAGGCATCCAGTAGCCGAGATCGAAGGGAGTTGGAGTCGAAGCAGGAGTTCGCGTTCGCGGCATGCGGATTATTCGCCGAGCCAGCGATTGAGGATGGGGCTGTAGGCGTCGATGCGGCGGTCGCGGAGGAACGGCCAATTGCGGCGGGTATCTTCACTTTTGGCAGGGTCGCACTCGACGACCAGGATCTCTTCTTTGTCGTTCGATGCTTCGCTGACGACTTGGCCGAAGGGATCGGCGACGAAAGAATTTCCCCAGAATTCGAGACCTGCATCACCAGCTTCCGGCTTGCCTTCGTAGGCGACGCGGTTTACGACAGCTACGTAGATGCCGTTGGCGATGGCGTGCGCGCGTTGAATGGTGCGCCAGGCGTCGAGTTGGGCGGCGCCGAACTCGGCTTTTTCGTGGGGGTGCCAGCCGATGCTGGTCGGATAGAAAATGACCTGCGCGCCGCCTAGCGCAGTCACTCGCGAGCCTTCCGGATACCACTGATCCCAGCAAATCTGCACGCCGATTTTTCCATACTTCGTGTTGAAATTCGGAAAACCGAGATCTCCGGGCGCGAAGTAAAATTTCTCGTAGTAGAGGGGGTCGTCGGGGATGTGCATTTTTCGGTATTTGCCGAGGAAGCTGCCGTCGGCGTCGAGGACCGCGC
>Ga0182024_10018135_pt1 | contig 13137 bp, 6 predicted proteins | sample P32metaG_FD_120480 | JGI IMG/M metagenome (GOLD analysis project Ga0182024, IMG submission 120480) | Permafrost microbial communities from Stordalen Mire, Sweden - P3-2 metaG (Illumina Assembly) | ecosystem: Environmental > Terrestrial > Soil > Wetlands > Permafrost | place: Sweden: Stordalen...
CCCTTACCCTGGTCGAAGGCCTCAAGCAGCTTCCGCCGCAAATCGTCCGAATATGGTCGCGCCATAGCATGTGCGCGGAGTTTCGCCATCCACACTATACACCTTCGAGAGAAATGCTCTAGGAATTGAACGAGCCCTAATTAGGTTTGCGAGAATCACGAAGGGTGCATTCGGTCTGACGCGGCGGGACGGGCGCTCTTCGAGCTGTGCTGTTGGAGGTCCCGCTTACTTGCCGAAGACGGTCGTCAGGGATGCGACCAGGTTGGCAACGGTATTATTCGGCTTCGGCGTGTCCAGTTGCACAGTATAGCGACGCAGTCGCGGTCCCATCACAATGGTTCCAACCGGCACAGTTTCGGTAACGGAGTAGACATTCTGGGTGATGCAGGGCGCCTCGGCGCCCAAATTTCCCTGGAAGGTCACGCTGAGGTTATACGGTCCGCGTTCTGCTTCGAGTGGTACGAGCAGACCGATCGTTCCATCCTGGTTCCAGAGAACGAGGGTCGGATCAACCACATTGTCCGGGTTCGTCAGCCGAATCCAGCGCCAAATTCGCTGCCAAGGTAGAGGCTCCGGGCTTTGCATCAGTATGGCGTTCACCCACAAACCCGTGGAGTCGGTGAACAGGCTGATCTCGGTATCCGGAACAGCAATGGGCGCTGTTCCACTGGCCATTTCAGCGTGACCGAGGGCGGCGATGAGGCCGTCGAAGATCGCAGTCACGGCAGTCGAGAACGCATTCCAGTCCGCGGCGATGGTCTGCCGGTCCTTGACCAGCGCGGCGGCCCCGTTCGTTGCCGGAACTCCGCCCGCCCGGTCGTCCGCCAGCGGATCGAATGAGACCACGAGAGACGCGAGTGTCTGCCGGTCGGTGAGGTATTGAACTCCTTTGGAGACGTAGGCGTTGACCAGAGGCGTCTGTCCCGTGAGCCAGGTAATTGTATTGGCGGCGGCTACATAATTACGGATCGGAGTAGCCCCGATAGCCCCGGCCAGTTGATTCGCAGCATTGGCCAGATGCGCTGTGAAGTTTTCATAGCGCGAAGTGGTGAATTGCACACGCTCCAGTGTAGTCAGCGAATCTTCGTAGGTGAAGTAAGCGTTCAGAGACGCCAGAAGTCCGATCGCATCAGTGGCCTCGAGCACCGAATTCAACGAGGCGTGCCCCTGATTTGCCACTGCAAGCTCGGCGGCGCGCCCTGCATAGAGCGGACCCGCAACCAGGTCGAGCGTATACCTCGTCGAGGGCGCCAGAGGCTGGAACCAAATCTTTTCGACCGACTGTCCGGCGTTGTATTCGGCAATTTCGTGCGCGAGTTCGCCGGCGACGCCCGGATTGATCTGCTGCACTGCGGTCGCACCGCCGTGGTTGATGAGTTTCGCTTCGTGGATCAGCGACGGCAGCGAGGGTGACGCGAATATAGGCGTCGCTTCGGCGAGCACGTCGGGTCGAACCATCTGCGCCGCGCGCTGCGTGAGCCACGTCTGCTCGAGACCACCGAGCAGCCACGGCGGAAATGTCACCGGCATTTGCGGGATATACGAGGGCAGCGGCGTTGCCACCTGTCCCGCCGCCAGCGCGCTCTGCTGCGGGATCGATGGTACGTGAATGGCATTGGGCGCGAGTAATGTATGCCGGTTATTGCGGTCGACGCAGCGGAAGTGCAGCGAGAGATCGACGCTTTCGTTGGAGTATGCCGTGTAGAGTGCGTTGACGTAACTCTCCAAGAACTCGACGTTCACGTCGTAGCCGAAGTAGGCCGCCGACGCCCCGTCGAGGGGCCACGACCACTGCGTGTAGGTATGAAGGTCAGTCAACGCGCCGGCAAGCGGTGAAGCCGCCGTCGGCTGACCTACCGAGCTGCAGTTTTTTTGCAGCTGCGGATAAGGCACGGGCGTCACCGGCACGGGAACTGCGGCGGCGGTTCCTAGCACGGTGCCGGGGCCGCTTGCGGTCTGGAAATAAGCGAATTCGACGATGGGATCGCCATAGGGCACGGACTGAAACGAGCCTGAACCGACGCGCTCGGCCTCGACCATTGTCACGGCGGCCAAGGCGTAAAACGAGGGCGCATCCGGCAAAATGGCCATGGGAACCGGAGCCGCGGTGTAGTCGAGCGAGTACAGCAGCATCAGATTGCCCGACACCGGGATCGTGATTTCCTGAACCGCCGCGCCGGTGCTGGGAAAGTTGAGCGTCCACGCGTTCGAGCCGCTGTTCTGGTAAGAGCTCTCCACAGTCAGCGGAACGCCGTCTCCCGAGCACGCGGGAGGATTCGAAAAGTCGAATTCGCCTTCCTCGACATAGACAAATCCGGTGATGGAAGTTACAACGCTTGGCTGCGGGAAGCGAATCGTGACCAGCGGATTGGTCGCCGAGCCATTCGTCGTAAACAGAAGTCCCGTCGTACTCACCGCTCCTCCGAAATCGGCGATGGTCGGCGGGGCAATACCGGCGGCGACCGTGAACGTGAGGTCCTGGTCGGTGAAGGACGAACCGCTCACAGCGATCTGGGAGCCGCTCGTCCATTGAGCGGTCCACGATGGACCCGGCAGCAAGCGCCAGGGATAGACCTTGAGCTGCGTCATCGCCTGCCGTGGATTCGCATTCGTCGTCTGCGCTGAGAGCCATACTCCGCTTAGCTGCGTCACACCGATGGCCGGAGCGGGATTGGGCGGAGTCGCGGTCGTGCATACCAGATTCCAGGTGGTCGCGGTCGCGTCGTATTCCCACAACGCGACCTCCAGCAGAGTATGCCGGATGATGAATTGCACCACCGGAGGGTTCGGATTGATATCCGACATGTCATCCGTGCCCATGATGGGCGGCTGCGGCGCACTTGGCGTTGGGGGCAACGTGGGGAAGCTGCCCCAGGCCAGTGCACCCGCGAAGGCGGGAAGAGGAGGAGGAGAAGGAGGATAAGAGATGCCGGTGTTGTCGCATGTGCCCTGCGAAAAGTTGAGAGTAAAGTGCGCATCTTGCGGCACAACCGGCGCCAGCTGCTTGGTGCTGGTGTTATTAGGAATCATGTCGGGCGGCGTACTGGCTGTACGCCCCGTGTCTGCGGTGAGTCCGAGAATCCCCGGCGTGGTGGGGTCGTAGATAACGGTCTGGTCCGGCAACACAGCGGGCTTCGCGTGAGCTAACAGCACATAGTGATCGCTGGCAGGCTTGTCCGCCGAGTCGCAATGGTCGACTAGGGTTGCGTCAAGGTGGCTCAGGGCCAGCGGCGCCGGCGGAACCGTGCCGTCGTCTCCGCCCCAGGTGAGCGAAATCGTTGCACCAATGTTCGGCAGCGGCCATGGCAGATCCAACTCCACGCTCAATTCGCCGTGAATCCAGAACGGATTCGGTGCGCAGCCCTCCAACAGAGCATCCGCGGTCAGGCCGACGTGTATGCCAAAGGCCCCCAGCTGCAGATTGCCATAGAGCTGGATGCCCCCGCCGATCTGCAGTGGCGACCACTGGATGGCCGCCAGCGTGGCGAGGTAAGCGTCGACGCTGGCCGACAGCGGCCCGAAGCTCCAGGAATTCTTGTAGCCCGTCCACGTGCCGGTGATCAGGCCCGTGTCGCTGACCACGAAGTAGGCATCACTCTCAAACAAGTCGAAGATGCGCGCCGAACAACGCTGCTCGTGCGGCGGCTTGCCGAGCGCGAAATACCACTGCCCCTCGCCAACAAAAAGCTCCGCCGTCGCCTGGATGTCGAGCACGACCGGGATCGAATATTGCGCGTCCACGGTGAGATCGAAGGTGCCGGAGTTGCCGTCAAAGGTGGCCATCGCCTCGAAGTTGGCGTCAGTCGATGCGCCGGTGATGCGCGGCGACAGAATGTTCGCCTTACCGATCAGCGAGATCACCGGCCCGGGCAGCATCAGAACAAGCATGATGGCCGCAGAGACGGTATAGCCGTCGTCGGCCTCTGTGCCGATCGTCGCTCCCGCCCCAATGGCGAAGGCGCCCTGGCTTGGCACCAGCCATTTGTAGAAATCAGTTGCGGAGTAATTCGGAGTACCGTAAAGATTGACGCTGCCGCTGGTCGTTCCGCTGCCCACCTGTCCAGAATTGGGTTCGCCCTGCGCGGGATACTTGTACCACTGCCACCATGTATAGGCCGGCTCAGGCTGAGGCTGCAGTCCGGTCGCGACGAGGCCCTGCAATCCGTAAAGCGCTACGTCGAGAAAGAGTGGAATGCCGAGGGGCAATTCCGCATCGACGTCGAGAAAGAAGACTGACTGTCCGCCGAATGTTCCAACAATAAAATTCGCGTCGACTTCCAGATCAAGGTCCGCGGCGTCGATGACCAGCTTCACCGCCCCTGCAAAGACGTTGACCTGCTTGCCGCCCGCGGGCGCCGGACCCGCCGGCGCAATGAAGTCGAAGATGTAGCCCGGCAGCCCGGCGGCGGTCAGATCCGCGGGTCCCATGGCGTGCGTCACCTGGAAGTGATCGATCTCGCCATTGATCGTCAGCACATCGGGAATGGCGAAGTCGATGCTGACCCCCTGGAAGGTAACGCCCGGGTGCGTGATGTTGATCTGAAGACCGCGCACACTCCCGCCGAGCGTCAGACCCTCGACGAGGTTGATGTCGCCGTTGAAGCCGATCCATTTGTCGCCGTTGCTGTCCGTGCCGAAGCCGAGTTTCTGGAGCGCGACGTGGAAGCCGTAGAAGTCGAGCGCCATCTGATTGGGCAGGTCAATCCAACCGCCCTGCAGCGTGATGTCGCCCTTGCTGTCGATGCCGAGGCCCTTCAGCTCGATGCTGGGCCAGGACAACCCCTCGGTCTCGATGATCAGGTTGCCGGAGATGATCAGCGTCCAGACGCCATTCGTCTCGGTGATTTCAAGCGAAGCAACGTCGATCTCCACGCTGCCTACGCCCGTGAGGTCATACACGAGCTGGACCAGACCGTCGGCCGTCGACGGCTGGGTCGGAGCCGCGGCTACCGAGATGGTCAGGTCTCCCTTTGCGTTCGTGCTGACCTCAATATCCACGACCTGCGGGTTTCCGCCGCTGTCGGTGAAGAAGGGAATGGTGAGTTGACCGCCGATGTGGCTCGCTGCCAGACCGCTCTGGGCCAGGGTAATGTCAAAGGCCGTCAGGCCTACGGTGAAGCCCGCAATGGTCGCGCTTAGCGGATTGGCGTCGCTGATTCCATCGATGTAGAAGCGGCCGGAAATCCCCTGCGCGTTGACGAGGAGTTCGTCGATGTTGACCGACTGGCCGCCCGAAAGAGTAAGACCGGCGCTCACCCCGGAGCTGTCGGCGCTGATCATGACCACGCCCGTTCCGAAGGCAGCATCCAGGGCATCCTGCAAAATCGGCAATCCCAGCGATCCGAGCAGTGACGTTGGCGATAGCGAAGTGGACATGCGCGTCGATCCTTTCAGGCAGCGGGGAAGAGCGGGGCCGCGGCGGTCAGCTGCTGCGAGATTTCAGCCATCTCAGCGGCAGCCACGCCGAGATCGGGTAAGTCCGTGAGCAGCGTCTGAAGTTGTCCGAAGAGCGCGCTCGCCGACTGCAGCGTGCTCGCCGCCGCCACCGGAGCGAACCCCTTCGACATGTTGAGAACCAGATTCAAGCCGCTCAGAACCGTCTTCGCGTCCGTCTCTACTGTGGCTAACTGGCCGATGTCGCCGGCAAGACTGGCCAGGGCGGCCGCAAGCCCCGTCAGCGCGGAGTTGATGCCATTGCCCAGCGAAGTGAGATCGCTCGATGCGCTCAGGATCAGCCCCAGCAGCACCTGCACCGGCGTGTAGAGGGCGCCATCGGTCGCAGTGTTGGACCCGCTGGTCCATGTATCGGGGGTCTGAGGCGGGGTAGGTGGGGTATTCAGCGGCGGTTTCGGCGCGGCAATGAAGGACAGCGCCTGGACAATGGGTGCGAGCGGATCCGGAGGCGGCATAATGTTTGCCTTTCAGAAAGGTGAGAGCTGCGATTGCAGACTGCTCTCGGACACAACCGGCGAGGAGTTTCCTAGGGAAACAGCGTGACCAGCGCCGTCATGATTTGGGCCAACTGAGCAATTTCTGTGGCGGCCGTCGTCATATCTGCGCCCGCCTGGGTCACCAGCGCATTCAGCTGTCGCTGAATGGTCTGGAACAAACTGCTTGCGCTGTTGAACACCACCGCCGTTCCCGCTGGCGCCAGCGACTGCAGCATCGAGAGCGTATTCTGCAGTCCGCTCATCACACCTCCAACATCAGTCAGGCTGCCCGTGCTCGTCTTGACTGCGCCGCCGATTGCAGTCATCACGGATGCCGCGGACGTAAGCGCGCTCTTGATGTCGCCGCTCACCGTCTTCAAATCTGGGGAGGCATTGAAAATGGCCTGAACCAGCGTCTGGATCGTAGTGAAGAGCGGGGTCTCCGTGGGCGTCCCCGTCCCGTCGGCGGTGGGAACGATGATGGGGTTGAGGGCCGTAATCACGTCCTGAATCGGATTGTCCGCCATGGTTCTTCCTTTCTCGAACTGGTTCCTGGTGAACTACACCGTGACCGGCATCAGCATCTGGGCTGCAAAGACCGATGACGATGCGGAGCGGTTGCCAGAGATATCGATCGAAACCACGGCATAAGCATTCAGAGCCGATGTATTGGGCTCCGGAACACCCTGAATCGCGTTGGGATCGCTGACAGGAGCGCTGTCGATAAATCCTGCGCGCCGTATCGGAACCACGCCCAGCGCCTTCATCGTTGTGCCCCACGTGGCCACCACGACCACGGGAACGCCGCGTCCGAGGCCAATGCGCAGGCCCTTCAGGCGCGACTGCGTTGCAAACGACGTTACCAGCTGCGCAATGCCGCCTGCCGGCGGAGTCCAGTAGTTGAACGCGAGCTGACCCGCCGGACCAAGAGCTTGGACGTAATCGCTGAGACGGTAAACGCCGTTCACTGTATCCGGCGGCGGCCCGGTTGGCAGCACCACCTCGCCCATGTCGCTGCCGTTGTAGTCGCGCGCGCACAGCCGCGGGTCCGGCACGAAGCCAACGATGCGCGGATCGATGTTCGCGCCCAACCCCTGCACAAACGACAAGGGCGGATAACTCTGCGTGTTGTATTGCACCGACGGCAACTCGCCCGGCGGGCTCGGATGCGCAGGGTCCGCGCCGAAGTAGCGCAGATCCGCCAGATCGGCAACGCTTGTCCCGCGATAGACCGCATACGCGGCCACGTCGGGATTGGTATCGAGCGCCCATGCCACGATGAGGGCCGACTCCGTCGGCTGCAGCTTGTAGAGAACCGGTGGCCGCGGTGGTGTGACGATCTTCGTATACCAGGGACCGATGGATTTCGTCGTCGAACTGAAGCTACCCGCCTGGTTGACGGCGGCCAGCCGGTACACCGTCCGGCCGTAGCCGTTGCCATTTACCGTGTCGATGATGGTCGTCTCAGGATTCATCGGCTGCGCATTGACACGCACGTAGCCGGGAGAATTTGCCGTCAGGTCGGCCAGGGCGCACAACTCGTCATCCAGGAGCCCACCGTAAAAGTGTTCGACAAAAGCCCGCTGCCCTCCGGTGTCGCTGAGCAAGGTCGTTGCAGTCAGCGGCGTATAGGTGGACGGCGGTGAGCTGTGGGCGGCGATGTACGACTGCAGCGCGTTATACGTGCTCAGCCACTGGTTGACAGCAGAGATCCATGCCGCGAGGTCGGCCCGCGGAACGCCGCCGTCTACCATTATCGGATTGGGATCTGCTGAATTCGCGGGGCTGAGAGCGTTGCGTCGCTTCACATCGACCAACGACAGCGAGCGCACCGGCTCCCTCTGCAGGACGTACCCGGAAACTCCCGTGACTGTCGGCGTGGTAAAAGGAAGCGTCTGGTTCGCGTCCCCGTTCGCGTTTGCGGGGTTGTAGTAGCGGTGGTTCACCTGGTGAATCGGCGTCGGTGGTGCGGCCGGTAGCGGCGGGGCAGTGGGAAGCAGCCGCTGCGGACCATTGAAGATCATCGGGACTGACTGCGGTTCGTTCCTGGTTGGACCGCCATTGGGATCGACGATTTGCTCGCCCGCGAGGAATGGATTCTGCGTGGACCCGGTAACCGTCACCTGCGCGCGCCCAGTCTGCTGGCTGATGGGCACATCGAAAGGCACCGGGAAGATGAGATTGGTACCAAAACCGGATGCGAGATAAACAGGCTGGCCGAGGTAATCGCTGTTATTCGCGATGATGCGGGCAGAGCTGCTGGCCGTCAGCGCGGCCACCACCGGTGACGTTGCGTTGGGAGGGGCGGACACCGATACCGCAGGACGAACCGCATACCGGTCCGACGAGCCGTCGGGCAGCGTAAGCACCAGCACCTGCCCGGGATCGGTGCTGCCGAGCACGGTCAAAGGGGGATTGGTCTGCACCTCAACCGTGTAACTCAGCTGACCCGGAGTGATGGCCGGTGTCGGCGTCATGGATGTGACTGTGAGTTGTTGAATCGCTGGCGCGGGCACGACAAGATCGCTGGTCGTCAGTGTTCCGGTCACGTTGCCGCTGGGGTCAAGACCCTGGACCGAGATGCGCGCCGTCACAATATCCGGATACATCATGAACGCGGCACCGGCCCAGTTCACGATCAGGTTGAGGGTGCCCCCGATCCATGCGGATCCGTCGGGTGAGGGCGCGCCTCCGCCAGCCGCCGAGTTATCGAATTGCAGAATACGCATGGCGGTCGGCGCTGCGGCGATCTTCTCAACACCACGCGGAGCGGACCAGGCGCTCCAGGTACCGAGCGCGCCGAAGAGATCGAATCCCGCTACGCGATGGCTCCACCCCTGCACGGGATCGGGCCGCTGTGAATCGACCAGCCGGTATAGCTCTGCTGTGGTGACGCCTGAATTCTTCACCGGTGCCGGAGCGCTGCGCGTCGCGATCCAGCCAGACACGTTCGTCGCACTGCCTGCGACACCGCTGTCCTGGCGCTGCGCGACAAATCCGATCGGCGATGTCGGCGGTGGTAGTTGAAGGGGATTTGCCACCGGATCGCCGGGCGGAGGAGTGGCAGAAGGGGGAGGCGCAGGCCACACTACATCGAACAGGCTGCTGGGGACCAGCGTCAGCGTATTCGTGTCAATGTCAGCTTGGCGATGACGGAAGGTCGTGGTCGGTTGACCCGGCGCAGCGACGGGCTGAATTGCAACCGGCGGCGGCATGATTGCGTAGCGGGTCCCGATCGCGTCGGGAGACAGCGGATGCAGCGTGACCGAGCCAATGGCGATCACATATCCGCTCGGCGAAGGAAAGGTCCCGCCGATCACTTGAATCTGATCGATCATCTGTGCTGAGCTCGGCGTGTTTACGGTCACCGTTTGCAGCTGCGTCGCGTTAAAGTTCGCAAAGGAAACAATCGTTCCCTTCGACAATGCCTGAACCGTGCCATTGCCCGACACCTGGATATCCACTCGCGACACGGGTTGCGTGAGCGCGATGGAGACCTGCGGCATAGGGGTTGACGGTATCCACCACGCGCCCGGCGAAGCGGCCAGCAAGAGCGCGTCGGGCTGCTGCGCCTGTGTCAGCCCGGCCGCAATCCCGTTCGCGATGCTCTGCACGAAGGTGGGCGCGGTCGGATCAACCTGCGCATCGTAGTTGCCGTTGCCGTCGAATTTCGTCCACCGCCATAGGGTGGTGTCACTGCCGAGCGGCGCAATAGTTAGGCCGCCAAACGTGGCTGAGCCGCGTGCCAGCGGCGCTCCCGGAGACAGCCCTGGGAAAATCACCTTGTTGTCGCAAGACGTTGCACCCCAGTATCCCGTAATGCAGTAGTCGTACTCGACGCCGGCGGCTACCTGATCGTCGACAAAATAGAGCCCGAGCACGCGCGCGAAGTATGGATCGAGCGCAAGCAGCAGCAGTTCCTGCATTACGTTGATATTGAGGTTGGGTGCGTTGGCTCCCGACGGAGACGGCGGCAACTGCACCTCGTTCAACAGCGTGTTTGAAAAACCATTGACCAGCCGCATCAGCTCTGCACGCAGCTGCAGCAGTGCGGCGTCCTGCTTAGCGGTCGTCAGCGTCGCCTCCAGCTTCAGGGTTCCCAGCCGTCTTCGCGCCTCCTGAAGGTCGGCGAGCGCCACAGCCCCCGGCGGGGTTGTCGCCGGATCCGGCGCGCCGAAATACTGCGCCGGCCAGTGAATATTTGTCACCGGAAGTGTGAACGGAACTCCCCAGCATTGCCATCCGTTGTCGTTCGTCGTGCCCCAGACCGGCTGCCCGCCGCCGGGTCCGTTGCCTCCGCCGCCGGGCACTGAGCCCGTCCCGCAGCCGCAATCCGCCGGCGGCTGCATCGTCCCGCAGCCGCATTCGTCCACGCTGCCCGCGCCGACAACGCGCACGCACGCGATGGCGGTCGCCTGCACTGTGATGCGAAAGGCTCCCTGCTCTACCTTCACGGCACGTCGGCCTGAGACGGTCAACACACCATCGGCATTGGAGCTGAAGGTCTCGATGATCACCTCGTCGCAGCCCGGCGCGGCGCATCCAGCCAGCATGACGCTCTGGCAGGGCTGGCGCATGACGGCCTCCCACCCGCCATCCTTCGTGGTGCTGGCGATCGCGTTGCTCTCGATCGATTGCGTGGTTGCAGCCGAGCTTTGCGCTGACGCAGCCAACTGGGTCGCCGACGGCGGAGGAGGGATGCTTTTCTCACCTTTGATTGCGGCGCGCCGGCACAACCAGAACCCTCCGGGCGGAAAGCCGAGAGCCGCCAGAAAACTCCAGCGCAGGTGCACACCTTTTTGCATGGGCTGGCCGTCGAAGGTCGGCTCCGACCCATTGGCTACCCCGCCTTGCAGCGCCAATACGATGTTTCCCAAAGTCAGCCTCCGGAACTGGGGATCAGACCGCAGCACCGCGCGGAGGGAGACGAAGTCTCCCTCCGTTTCGGTGCTACTCGACACTTCCCAGGCGGACCGGGAACTCAGTCTGATTCCAGGCTCGCATTGATAGGGGGGGAGCGCGAGCCTACGTGAGGTCTGTTTAGCTTCCAAGGAAGCCAATCAACCGAGGGAATGTTGATTCCAACACAAAACCGCAGGGACTGTGCAACTGTCAAGAAGAATCTTGTCAAGAAATGCAGATCCGAAAATCTCCCCGACAGTATTGCGAGCCTCGACGACACCATCGAAGAGCAATATCAGCGTGTCGCCGGGTGCAAACTAGAGGACGTACGGAAGATAGGGCAGACGAGCAGACGAGCAGACGAGCAGACGAGCAACGCATCGCAGAGTGAATGCAGTCACACGACACGAATGTCTTTGACGACACCTTCTTTTATGCCGTCCTTCAACGTCGCGCCACAGATGTTTCGCAGAGTCCTCCGTTGTCGTCGTCCAATCGACGACTCGGTCCCGACGCCGGCATTGGGATTTCCGCGGCGCAATAAAAGCGCTAGCAGGCGCCGGACGCTCTGCGAACCAGATTTCATCTTGGTCTCTCGAGCTCCCGAGCTTCTATCGCCCGGGAAAAGACACTTCTCGGACGTTGAGAACTTCTTCGGCGTCTTCCCCTTCACCTCGTGATTGCGCAGACGTTTGGTCGCTTGCGACTGTTTGCGAGGGCATTTCTCGGGTTGTATTCTGCCTGACGAATTTCAGGACGCCTGCTGCCGGCATTTAGATTTGGAAATGCAATTCGTATCAACCCATTGGACGCGGTGATATGGGTTGGAGCAAGGATCACCGGGGTGGTGTTTCTAGACGCTCCACGTCCACTACCATGGGAAAGATGTACTTTCGGGGGTGTTTAATAGAAAAGTTAGCGTAACTCAATTGTATTGAGCTGATTTGGATCCCCCTCTCTCCTTGCGGCTGTGGCGGAGCGCCGCCCACGGTCTCCGTGACCACGAAAAATGAGAGCTGGTTCCGTCCCCGGGCGCCGCGTCCAGGTGGTTATCGTTCGCCCCCGAAGGAAATCCTCCGCCGGAGGCACCACGCGCAGCAAATTTCGCTGGGGTCATTGTCACGCTCGTGAAGATGCGTCATAATCTCGCCAGAAAAACTGCCAATCAGACTACAGGCAGCCGTGATTAAATTGGGGTATATTTTGGGGTGTCTTCTTCCTCGCAGATTCACGATTTCTCAGTAAATATGCGCTGTGGGACACGAATGTGGTAGCGTCTCTGGCCACCACTATTACCAAATCTGAGTTCATCGGCCGCGCGAGTGTCTTTGCGCGCAGCGCAGGATTTTTGACCGCGGCCATGGAAAGTCCCGCGGTCGGCGGTTCAATCTAGTCCCTGACCACCATTCAAAAAACTAATGAAGCCCGGCAATGTATGCAAGTTTCGCATCTCAGCGGCACTCAGCCGGAGCGATGCCGGAGGGTGCGTTTGCACGTCGAACGAAGGTTGGATACTATTTCGAGCGATCAAAAAGGACGCCGATGAATCGCCGTTAATTCTCCGCTCTGCTTCCCGTGTTCGCCGCCGCTTCAGCGTTTGATCCCGCTGAGGCGCAAAATGCGCCTTCTCCCACGAACCTGACGAAGCTCGAATCCGGCCAGTATGTGGAAGGCGCGCCGCGCGGGCCGTCTGCCACTGGGCGCACCCAGAGCCGCGTGCTTATAGGTATGTTGCCCGACAATATTCGGCTGGAAGCGCATGTCACCACGCTTGCGCCTGGTGCGCCACCGGAGCCCATCGAACATCACAAGCACACGGAGATGTGGTTGGTGCGTGAGGACGCGATCTCGCTGACGATTTCAGGCGCCACTCGAACGATCAAAGCCGGCGATATGGGTCTGTGCATTGCCGGCGACGAGCATTCGGTGGCGAACGCGAGCAAGACCCAGCCGGCGTCCTACTTTGTGGTGGCAGTTGGGCCTCCGGAGTAGGCTCGGAATCAGTTCCTTGTTCGCCCGCGACTCGGCTTTACTGGGCTGCGACAGGAATCAAAATAAATTGCCGGTTACCTGTTCAGCGGCGGTGTAGATGCGCGCTTTCAGGGCATCGCGTGTGAGGATGGGATCGTCTTTCAGCGTGCTGTTGAGGTCAATGGTAAAGACCTGATTGCGCACGCGGCCAACAGCGCGCTCGCCAAGCTCTCCGCGGCGAAGATCTGCGGCGCAATAGACTGCCTCGTTCCCGATGGCGTTGAGGGGTGCGGCTCCTCCTCCGCAAGCCTGGGCGACCGAGACCATGCGAGCA
>Ga0182024_10018136_pt1 | contig 13136 bp, 13 predicted proteins | sample P32metaG_FD_120480 | JGI IMG/M metagenome (GOLD analysis project Ga0182024, IMG submission 120480) | Permafrost microbial communities from Stordalen Mire, Sweden - P3-2 metaG (Illumina Assembly) | ecosystem: Environmental > Terrestrial > Soil > Wetlands > Permafrost | place: Sweden: Stordalen...
AACTCCCGGATTCGGCGAGAAACTCGCGTTTCTGACGGACAATTACATATTCGTGGCGGGCGATGCGGTATAACGAATTAGAGACCCGGAGAACCCGAATTATGCTACGTACCCTGATGATCCTGACCGCGATTGTTGCCGTTGCGCCGATGTGGGCGCAGGACGTGCCGGACGCCCCAGGCAAGGACACCACCGTCCGCATCTGCACCGGTTGCCACGGCGCGGAAATGTGGGCAGGATCGCACAAAAGCTCGAACGACTGGGACCAGACCATCACCACGATGACCGAGAAGGGCCTTTCGATCAACGATGCAGATTACGCAACCGTGCTCGACTATCTTTCGAAGAATCTTGGCCCGACGCCACCTAAGGTGAATATCAACAAGGCCAGTTCCGCCGATCTTGCCAGGGTACTCGCGATTACACCAGCACAGGCCGATGCCATCGTCGCGTACCGCACGAAAAATGGTGACTTTAAGGATCTCGACGGCGTAAAGAAGGTGACCGGCATCGACGCCTCCGCTATTGACGCCAAAAAAGACAGCATCGTCTTCTGATGAAACTCCTGGTCTTGCCTGCCGCCCTTGTTGTCAGCTGTCTTGGCGTCCTGCTCATGGCGCAGGACGACGTACCCGACGCTCCTGGCAAGGCGATGACACTGCAATATTGCACCCAGTGTCACCCGAGCGACATGTTCTCCGGCACTCGCAATAACCCGAACGGCTGGGACCAAACCATGGCTACCATGACCGATAAAGGCATCACATGGGCCAGCGACGCCGATTATGCCACGGTTCTGAACTACCTTTCCAGCTGTCTCGGTCCGGCATTGAAAACCGTCAACATCAATAAGGCTGCGGCATGTGAGATCGCAAAGATGCTGGCAATCTCTCCGCGGCAGGCCGACGCCATAGTTGCATACCGCGAGAAAAACGGCGCGTTTAAAGATCTGGACGGAGTGAAGAAGGTGGAAGGTCTCGACCCGGCCTCGCTCGATGCGAAAAAAGACACGATCACGTTCTGATTCAGCCGAAAAACAGATGACTGTGCGCGCAACCCCTGTCACGGTCGTCTCCCCCGAGATTCACCGCCGGAGTCACGCGCCAGCCTATCCTTGCTCTCTGTTGTATCGTGTAAAGGGTTGCTGCCGCCAGCGGAAAATCGTCATTCGCGGTACATTTCAACATCTTTGTAACGCAGCAATTGCTGGACTTACGCGCTGTCCGTGTTGGAACCTTGTGGACGTACTGTGAATAAAACGAGAAACTCATGATTTGTTCCGGAAGAAACGCCGCGACCGGGGATTTTATTACGGTCGAATTCGATGAAGTGATTCACAAAGTGACCCCCGGTGACCCCGGCGAGTCGGGTGATACCGATCTCTGGATCGCGCCCGGCTTCATCGATATCCAGGTCAACGGTTTCGCGGGTGTCGATTTTAATATTCCCGAGACGCCCCAGAGCGGCATACAACGCGCGCTCGATCTGATCCTTTCCACTGGCGTCACCCGCTGTCTCCCCACAGTGATCACCGGGCCGCCGGAGGACATGGTCGCTTGTCTTCGCAACCTGGCGCAGGGCCGCCGCGAATTGCCGCTCGGTCACGCGATCGCCGGCTTTCATGTGGAAGGCCCGTACATTGCTCCGGAAGACGGCCCGCGCGGAGCGCACCCGCTCGATTCCGTCCGTCCGCCCGATCTGGCCGAATACCATCGCTGGCAGGAAGCAACCGGCGGAGCCATCCGCCTCATCACGCTTTCGCCGCATTGGCCCGGCGCTCTCGATTACATCCGCGCCATCACGCGCGATGGCGTGACCGCCAGCATCGGCCACACCGGAGCCACGGCTGAGCAAATTACCGCCGCGGTCGATGCCGGCGCCACGCTCTCCACCCACATCGGTAACGCCGGCCACAGCGTATTGCCGAAGCATCCGAACTACATCTGGGATCAGCTCGCTGAAGATCGCCTCAGCGCCAGCTTTATCGTGGATGGCATCCATCTGGGCGCGGCATTCCTGCGCGCCTCAGTGCGGGCCAAGACGGTGTCGCGCTCCGTTCTGGTAACCGACGCCTCCGCACCCGCCGGCGCAGCACCCGGCCGCTATAGGCTCGGCAGGCAGGAAGCCGATCTGACAGAGGATGGCCGGGTGGTCCTCAAAGGCACGGACCGGCTCGCGGGTTCTGCTTTGAAAATGAACGACGCCGTCGCGAATGTGATGCGGATGGCCGGCATCGGCCTGCGCGATGCGGTCGAAATGGCCACTGTAAATCCCGCCCGCGTGGTTCATCTCGAAGGCCGGTCGCAGGGCCTCGTGGTCGGAGAGCGCGCTGACCTCGTTTTGTTCCGCTCTGCGCCAGGCATCGCGGTCGATTCCGTTTATCTGGATGGCAAACGCATTTGATGGATGCGGGCAAGCCCGCGCTGCCATAATCGAATCGTGGACTTCGACTACACGCCTGAACAGATCCAGCTGCGGCGCGAAGTGCGTGATTTCGCCGCCGCTGAGATCGCCCCGCACGTCATGGAATGGGACGAAGCGCAGACCTTTCCGCTCGAAGTGATCCGAAAACTGGGCCGTCTCGGCTACATGGGTGCGATTTTCCCCGAAAAATACGGCGGCGCGGAACTGGGCTATGTCGAATACGCCATCATCATTGAAGAGCTGTCGCGCGTGGATGGTTCAGTCGGAATCATCGTCGCCGCCCACACTTCGCTCTGTTCGAATCACATCTACAAAGCCGGCAGCGAAGAACAGAAACAGAAGTATCTGCCGAAACTCGCCTCGGGCGAATGGCTCGGCTGCTGGTCACTGACGGAATCGGAAGCGGGTTCCGATGCCGCGGGTACACGCACCACGGCCGTGCGAAATGGCGATCAGTGGGTGATCAACGGCGCGAAATCGTTCACCACTAACGCGCATTATGCCGATGTCTGCGTAGGCATGGCCGTTACCAATCGCAGCGCCGCGCAACACGGCATCTCGGCTTTCATTCTCGAAAAGGGCACACCGGGTTTTCGCGCAGGCAAGAAAGAAAACAAGCTGGGCCTGCGCGCCAGCGCTACAGGCGACGTGATCTTCACCGATTGCCGCGTGCCCGAATCGCAGCTGGTGGGCAAACAGGACGAAGGCTTCGTCGATAGTCTGCGCATCCTCGATGGCGGCCGGATTTCGATTGCCGCTTTATCCATCGGCATGGCGCAGGGCGCTTACGACGCCGCGCTGAAATACTCGAAGGTGCGCAAACAATTTGGCCGGCCGATATCGGAATTTCAGGCCATCCAGCACAAACTGGTCGATATGGCGACGAAGATCGATGCGTCGCGGCTGCTGACGTACCGTGCGGCCACACTACTCGATAAGGGCAAGCGCGTGACACGCGAATCGGCGATGGCGAAGTTGTTTTCTTCTGAAAGCGCCGTGTGGATTGCGAATGAGGCCGTGCAGATTCACGGCGGCTACGGCTTCATCAAGGACTATCCGGTGGAAAAATTCTATCGCGACGTTAAGCTCTGCACGATCGGCGAAGGCACCAGCGAAATCCAGCGCCTGGTGATCGCGCGCCAGTTGTTGAAGGATTAAATGACCGCACGCGAACTGGCCCAGCTTGCCACCGCCGTGGAAAACGGCGAATCGCTTCCCGCCGACCTGCCCAAGGGCGACGGCCTCATCGTCGGGATCACCGGCCCCCCGGGCGTCGGCAAGAGTTCGCTCGCTGGCGCACTTACTTCGGAATTGCGCCGTCGCAGCAAAACGGTCGCCATCGTTGCGGTCGATCCCACCAGTAAAGCAACCGGCGGCGCGATTTTGGGCGATCGCATCCGCATGCAGAGCCACTATGCCGACCCCGGCGTCTTCATTCGCTCCGTCGCCACACGCGGCGCGCATGGCGGGCTTGGCCGCACCAGCATCGCGCTGGCCCGTTTGTTCCGCGGCGCGGGTTTCGATTTCGTGCTCGTCGAAACAGTCGGGGCGGGGCAGGATGAAATCGATATCGCCGCCTCCGCCGATGCCACGCTGGTGGTGCTGGCCCCCGGCATGGGAGACGACGTGCAGGCCATCAAAGCGGGCATGATGGAAGTCGCCGATATCTTCATCGTCAACAAGGCGGACCGGCTTGGCCTCGAACAAACCGTCGGCGAAATTGAGGCGATGCTTTCGCTTTCTCCCGCCAACGAGCGCGCGCCGATCTTCCCCACCGTGGCGATCAATGGCACTGGCGTTCCGGAACTCGTGAACGTGCTGGTTCATCTTGCCCCGAAAGTTCGCGATCCCAGCCGCGACACGCAATGGCTGATCGATCACGTCGGCATCGCCGTACGGTCGCTCGCCGAATCGCTGCCGTTCTATACAGAACAGATGGGTATGAAGCTCACGGGCCGCGAAACTGTCGAACACGAACGAGTGCATGTGGCCATGCTCGCGGCCGGCCCATCGCGAATCGAGTTGCTCGAACCAACCTCGCCCGATTCCACCATCTCGCGGTTTCTCGATAAGAAAGGTCCTGGCCTGCATCATGTCGCGATGAGCGTCAACGATCTGCAGGCAGTCCTCAAGCGTCTGGAATCCGGCGGCGCCAAACTGCTGGGCTTGCCCCAGCGCGGCGCGGGAGGACACCTCTATGTGTTCGTCCACCCGATCAGTTCCGGTGGCGTACTATGGGAGATTATTCAAAATCAGGGAGTCTGAAATTTGCCCAAAATCGGCGTCATAGGCGGCAGCGGTCTTTACTCCATGCCGGGCTTCACCGGCCAGCGCGAAGTTACGGTGGAAACGCCGTTTGGCGCGCCTTCCGATAACTACATCGTTGGTCAGCTGGAAGGCCATGAGGTGGCGTTTCTCGCGCGTCACGGGCGCGGCCATCGAATCTCGCCCTCCGAACTGAATTTCCGCGCCAATATCTACGGCATGAAATCGCTCGGCGTCGAGCGCATCGTTTCGCTCAGTGCCGTGGGCTCGCTAAAGGAAGAACACAAGCCGCTCGATTTCGTGATTCCCGATCAGTTTGTGGATCGCACGCGCGGCCGCATCTCTACATTTTTCGGCGAAGGCCTGGTCGCGCACGTGAGCTTTGCCGATCCCGTCTGTCCGCAGCTTGCCGCTACGGTGCATTCGGCGTGCGGCGCCGCCGGTGTGAACGTGAAAAAGGGCGGCACGTACATTTGCATGGAAGGCCCCATGTTCTCAACGAAAGCCGAGTCGAATCTCTATCGCTCCTGGAATATGGACGTCATCGGCATGACGAATCTCCAGGAAGCCAAGCTCGCGCGTGAGGCTGAGATCTGTTACGTCACTGTCGCCATGGTCACCGATTACGATTGCTGGCATCCCGAACACGATGCCGTGGAAGTGACCGACATTATCCGCGTTCTCACTCAGAATGCGGCGAACGCAGCGCGGGTTGTGGCCGAAGCGGTGCGCGCCATGCCGGCCGCTCGCGAATGCAAATGCGGATCGTCGCTGGCGCACGCGCTGATCACCGATAAAAAGCTGGTGCCGGCAGCCACGATCAGGAAGCTGGAGCCGATTGTCGGGAAGTATTTCCTGTAAAGAGACCGCCGCGGCGCTGCTGACGGCCGTCCGACGGGACGAATTTCCGCCGGAGGAAACCATCCGCGCGCTCGGCGAAAACTGCCCAGCCGAATTCTTCCGCGGCGTGGTGGAACCGCTTGCCGATTCTTTCGACCCCGCGCAGGCTGCCGCGTACGAGCGGCTGATGCGTGTCTGGATTCCCGCGATTTCCGCAGTCATACCGGCGATACCTGCGCGCGTCGACACCGTGTATGTGCTTTCGCGCGTCACCCTCGGCGCCGATATCAAAATCGTCAGCCCGATCCTCGCCACCATGAAGCAGCGTTTTCCCGCCGCACGCATTGTTTTCGTGGCGAATCGCAAGTCAGCCGAACTATTCGCTGCCGATCCGCGTATCGAACATTTGAACGCCGATTACCCGCGCACTGGCCCGGTCTCCGCGCGCCTCGAATTCGCCCGCGAACTCCGCATGAAGCTGCAAAACGAAAACAGCATCGTAGTGGATCCGGATTCGCGCATGACACAACTCGGCCTGATCCCGGTCTGCGAGCCCGCGCGCTACTTCCATTTCCCCAGCAGAATAGCCGGTGGCGATAGCTCCCGGAATTTGACCTGGCTCATAGCGCAGTGGCTGCAACAGACTTTCGGCACTTCGGAACTCGCGTACATTGCACCCGCAGCCGGCGAGTCCATATCCGGCGCCGCCGTGAGCCTCGGAGTCGGCGATAACGAATCCAAGCGCGTCGGCGGCGATTTCGAATCCCGACTGCTTGCCGCACTGGGCAAAACGTACGCCACCATCTGGGTAGACCGCGGCATTGGTGGCGAAGAAGCTCGCCGAGTCACGGCTGCCGTCGAAGCCTCCGGAGCGGCTGATCGCGTTCGCTTCTGGGAAGGCAGCTTCGCCGGCTTCGCTTCCATCGTTTCGCAATGCGATCTCTACGTTGGCTACGATTCCGCCGGCCAGCACGCCGCCGCGGCCGCACGCGTCCCGCTGATCTCGATTTTCGCGGGCGCACCCTCCGAACGCTTTCGCGATCGCTGGGCCGCTGCCGGACCTGGCGGAACCGTTAGCATCCCCGGCGACGCCCGCTATCCGGACGCCGTGCTGGCTGCCATTAAACTAGAAATAGAGGGCGAGGCCGAATGAGTCTGGAAATACAGGAGCGCGAGCGGGAAGGCATCATCCTGCTCGATTTGAAAGGCCGTATCATTGCAGGCGACGAAGTGGGCGCATTCCGCACCATCATTGAAAGGCTTTCTGAGTCGGGCCAGCCGAAAATCATCCTCAATCTGCACCACGTCGATTACATCGATAGCCTGGGATTGGGCACCATGGTGATGTGCTACACGCGTCTCCGGAAAATCGGCGGCATTGCGAAATTATCGCAGCTCAATCGCCGAAATCTCGAACTGCTGCTTCTCACGAAAATCGATACCATCTTCGAAGTTTTCGATGATGAGACTGAAGCCGTGAACAGTTTTTTCCCGGAGCGTGAAATCCGCCGCTTCGATATTCTCGCATTTGTGCAGCAGCTCAAAGAAGACAAGTAGAGCTATTTCCCTGAAGCTGGCAGCAGCCCATAGACGTCCACCTCGCCCTTCGCGCCAATATACACGCGCCCGTTGGCAATGGTCGGCACCGTAAAACGCATCGCAGGCCCGGCTACCGAGTTATAGATTTCATGCGCGATATTGCTCGCATCGAAAGCATGCAGCACTGCCGGCCGGTCGCCGAAATCGTTCCACGCTTTCGTTTCAAGCAGCCACGCGATGCCATTCTTGTTCCCATTCGCGGAAACCGCCGGAGTCGCGCCCGGATTGCCAATCTTAACAGTGCTTTTCGCCGCCGGGATGTCGGGAATAGTACCGTGATTCAGCACAAAATCCGATAGCGCATCGTCCGAGGCCTGCACATACAAGTGGCCATTCCAGTAAGCTGGCGCCGCGTAAATACCGCCGCCGAAATGCAGGACCTGCAGCACCGGATTCGCAGCAGCCGTCTGCCGATGCCCCAGACGATCGCGGTCCAGCACGAACATAATTCCGTTCTTGCCGCCAATCAGAATCAGGTGCGGATGTGGGCCCGGCTGATCTGGCAGCACAATCGGACCGCCCGACCCGAGATCCTGATCGCTCGCATTCATCGCTGCCTCATCGGCTGGCGTAAAGTAATCGCGCCCCGTCATTGATCCGGCGTTAATTCCCAGCTTGAGCAGACTGTCGCCGTAATCGCGTCCGCCCGTGTTAACCGTAAATTTTCCGTTGCCCGTCGCGGCGTAGATATTACCCTGTGCATCGGCGGCAGGCCCGTTGTCGCTTTGCCAGATGCCCGATTCGCCGGCATCGGGCGACGTATTGAACACGGCTGTCTGTCTCAGCGTGTGCGCATCGTAAGCCATCACCCAGCCGTGATACGGTTTCACATCGCACGAAGATGCCCACGTGAGAATCACCTGGCCGTTCACCAGCAGCAGCGCCGCGCGAGGCAATTCACGAAGCGCGTCAAAGCCCTTCACGCTAATCTCCACAGGGCTTCCAGGCTTCTCCTGACCGGTAGCAAGTGACAACGCATGTAGCCGCTGCGAGTAATACGGCGAACTGAAAATCCCGCCGCCCTCGCTCGTGCGCGCCAGAACGTAAATGGTTCCCGACTGCGCATCGATCACCGGAGTTGGCGTAATCCCGATGCCAGGCTGAATGAACGGACACATCGCATCCTGCGATGACACCGGACTCAACCCGCTGCCCGCCTTCAGGAAACTCGCGTGCCAGAGAGGAGCGCCACCGCCGCTATCGGCATCGAACGCATAAACGCTGTCATTCTCCGTGGCGACGAAAAGGACGTTACGCGAACCCTTACCCGGAACCGCAACCTGCGACACATACAAAGGCTGCGCGTACATTCCGCCATCCGCCTTCAGCGTGAACAGCTTGCCAAACTGGCGCGAATTCACATTCGCCGGCGTCAGGGCCGTTTCATAAGTATTCGCGCCGGTGCGGGCATTATCCACCTGCGAAGTCAGCATCTGTGCGCAGAGAACCGCGCAGCTAACCGCCGCCCCGAGAATAAATCGCCGGAACATTACTGCTCGCTGGTTTCCTCCACGAATTTCTCCACCGGCACTCGATAGATAGCGGGTTTCCCGTGCCGATCACTGACAAAGAAAATATTCTGGCTGTCGGGCGCGAAAACCACCGTCACCATCGCCGGATCCGACGCACGGTGCTCGCATAGCGTCAGTTCACGCCTCGTCACTCTCAGCAAAATAATAATGTACGCCGACGCCTTGCTGCGGCTGGCTCCCGAGAATACCGACGCATCTCCATTCGGAGCGAACGCCCCAAACTGGCTGGTGCGCGCAATCTGCTGATCCGTATCGTCGTCCGGATTCACCTCGCGCAGCGTGATCAGTTCCTTCGGGTCGTCAGGAATATGCAGATAGACCAGCGTGCGTCCGTTCGGCGCCCACAGAGTCTCTCCCACCGTGCCCGCCGCCAGCTTCAGTTGCTTCCGGCCGCTGCCATCGGTATTCACAAGCCAGAAAGCATCGCCCTGCCGGTAAGCCACTTGCGCATGACGCGGCCGCGCCATGATGAGATCGATCTTCGCGTCAGCTTCAACAACCGTCCCGGTCTTTTGCAGCGCCACCCGCATGATACGCGGACCTTCAGCAAAAAGCACAGAGCCATCCGCCGCCACCGTGAAACCGGTGCGCGCGGAACCCTCCGGTCCTTTATACACATCGCGCGGCTTGAGCGAACTGCTCGTCACACTCTGCAGCACCGGCCCGTCGAAGTAGTAAAGGAAGCGGTCGTCGGATGACAACGCGAAGCTCGCCACATCCAGTGCCGCCGCGCTCGTCAGCTGTTTGGATTCTCCGCCCTTCAGATCCAGCCGGTAAATCTGCCGCGTGCCATTCCGCTCGCTCCAGTAAATCATCGCATCCGAGCGTTTCGTGAACTGCCGCAGATGCGGCGCCGTCAGCCCGCTCGCGAACGTCGGATTCGTCAGCCGTACCACTTCGAGCTCCGTGGCAGGATCGGCATAGCGATTGAATTCTGAGCCGGTCACTGCGCCAACGGTCATCGACAGAAAGTCGCGACGGGATATGTTTGGAGTGCCGATACACCGATTTTATCTTCATGCAAATGACGGCATTACACTGGTCCCTTGGGCCTGACCAAGGTGGAGCAGATTCCGCAGCGCACACTCTATACCGGAGCCACCATGCCCGCCATCGGCCTCGGCACGTTCGGCTCCGACCAGATTTCTGCCGATGAAGTCGCCACCGCCGTGACAGGGGCCATCGAAGCCGGCTACCGCCATCTCGATTGCGCCTCTGTCTATGGCAACGAACACGCCATCGGCCCGGCTATCCAGCAATCCGGCATCAAACGCGACGATCTGTGGATCACCTCGAAGCTCTGGAACGACCAGCATTCGCGTGTTCTCGAATCCTGCCGCCAGTCGCTCTCCGATCTCCGGCTAGAACGCCTCGACATGTACCTCGTCCACTGGCCGTTCCCCAACTTCCACCCGCCCGGCTGCAGCGTCGATTCACGCAGTCCCGACGCCCGCCCCTACATCCGTGAGAATTTCATGGACACCTGGCGCGAAATGGAAAAGCTGGTCGATCTCGGCCTCACGCGGCACATCGGCACGTCGAACATGACGATCCCGAAGCTGCGACTGCTCCTCCGCGACGCCCGCATCAAACCGGCCGTCAACGAAATGGAACTGCATCCGCACTTCCAGCAGCCGGAACTTTTCGATTTCGTGCGCGCCAACGGCATCGAGCCGATCGCTTACTCACCGCTCGGCTCTCCCGGGCGGCCCGAGCGCGATCGCACGCCGCATGACACCGTGGATATCGAAGACCCCGTAATTGCAGCCATCTCGCAGCGCCTGGGCATTCATCCTGCCGCAGTCTGTATCAAATGGGCAGTGCAGCGCGGCCAGACGCCGATTCCTTTTTCCGTGAAGCGCCGCAACTATATCGCGAACCTGGAATGCGTCACAACGCCGCCGCTCACCGCTGCCGACATGAGCGCCATCGCAGCCGTCGATAAAGGCTGCCGGCTAATCAAAGGCCAGGTTTTTCTCTGGCGCGACAATCAGAGCTGGGAAGATTTATGGGATCTGGACGGAGTAATTAAATCATGAAAGCAGCCTACTTACCTGGCAACAGCACAACCGATCTGCGCGAAGCACCGGTCCCCGAACCGGGACACGGCGAAGTTCTGCTGCGCATGAAAGCCTCCACCATCTGCGGCTCCGACATTCGCTGCATCTACCGCGAGCATCTTGGCAAAGGTCCCGAAGGCTACCAGGGCGTTATCGCCGGCCACGAGCCCTCCGGACAAATCGTCAAAACCGGTCCCGGCTGCCGCCACTTCGGTGTTGGCGCGCGCGTCATCGTCTATCACATTTCCGGCTGCGGCATCTGCAACGATTGCCGGCGCGGCTACATGATCTCCTGCACCAGCGACAAATACCGCCGCGCCTACGGCTGGCAGCGCGATGGCGGCATGGCGGAATACCTGCTCGCCGAAGAAAAGGATCTGATCCACCTGCCCGATCAGCTTTCCTATACCGATGGCGCGCAGGTCGCCTGCGGCTTCGGCACCGTCTACGAGGGTCTCGAAAAGATCGGCATCAGCGGCAACGATTCCGTGCTCATCACCGGCCTCGGCCCCGTCGGTCTCGCCACCGCCGCGCTCTGCCGCAAAATGGGCGCGCAGAAAATCATCGGGATAGACATTGTAGATACACGCATGAAGCTCGCCACGGACCTGGGCCTGTGCGACGAAGTTCTCCGCAGCGGTCCCGGCAATGTGGCCGACGTGCGCCGCATGACCGGTGGCCACGGCGTCGAGCGCGCCGTCGATTGTTCCGCCAACGACGAAGCCCGCACCATCGCCATCCGCGCTACCCGCAAGTGGGGCCGCATCGTGATGCTGGGAGAAGGCGGCCGCGTCGAATTCAATCCCTCGCCCGACATCATCCACGATCAGAAAACGATCTACGGCAGCTGGGTCACCTCAACGTGGCTGATGGATGAACTGGTAGAGCGTCTCGTGCGCTGGAACCTGCACCCCGAGGATCTGGTGACGCACCGCTTCGAACTGGATCAGGTAGGCGATGCCTATACCCTGATGGCCTCAGGCGAATGCGGAAAAGTTGCAGTCTGTTTCGACGAAGAACTGGAAGTCGTCTGACCGGTTACGCCAGAGCCTTTCCATAAAGCACAAGCAGCCGCGCCCACGCCTTCTCCGCCAGCGGTTCGTTATAAACCGTCGAATCCGGAGGGCACCAGCCATGCATGGAGCCTTCGTACACTTCGATCTCCGCCGGAAGCTTCGCCTTCTCGAACGTCTCCTTCAGCGCGACCTTATCGGTCGGGGCCTTCGTATCATCACTGGCCGCGATCGCAATCAGGAACTGCGCCTTGCTCTTCGCCGCCTGCAGATGCGGACTGTTCGGCATAGCAGTCACCAGCCCGCCGCCATGAAAAGTCGCCACCGCTCCCACGCGATCCGGCATCGCCGCCGCCGTCCGAAACGCCAACGGACCGCCCATGCAATAGCCCTGCGTCCCCATTTTCCGGTTCTTCGCCACCGGCGCCTGCTGGTCCAGCCACCCGACGAACGCCTTCGCATCGGTCATGTGCGTGGTCTCGTTCAGACCCTGCGCGAGCGGCATCACCTGTGCAATCGGCGTCGCGCCGCCATTCTCCGCGGTCGGCGCCTTCTTGACGCGATAGAACGGATTTACCACGAGCACCGCATAGCCCGATTCGGCAAGCCTCTTGCCCATCTGCCGGAACGCCGGACGCAGTCCGAAAATATCGGGCCAGATCAGCACGCCCGGAGCCGGGTCGCCCGGATGCACGAAGTAGCAGTCCGCCGTGCCATCGGGCGTCGTGATGTTCACGTCCGCCTCGGTCACCGCAGCCGCATTCGCGACACTCGGCAGCATCATCGCCATCCCTGCTCCCAGTATCTTCCCGAATTGCTTCCGTGTCACCAGCCCGAGAGCCTCGGCTTGCTTCCGGTCTTCCTCAATATGGTCCTGATCGCACATACGGATATTCTACCCGTATGGATCAGAGCAGCGTAAACGTCACTTTCACCTGAGCCCGAACATTGACAGGGACACCCTTGCTGGTGCCCGGGCGAAATATCCACCTCTGTACAGCTTCGATGGCCTTTTCATCGAGGCACATGCCCAGACTTTTGATGACATCGATATTGGTGGCCTTGCCGCTGGTGTTGACGACAATCGATAGCATCACAAAGCCGGTCAGATGGGCTTTGCGCGCGTCGTCGGAATATTCCGGTTCCACCTGGGTGACTATCGTGGGATTGGTGACGCCGTTGCCGGGCGAGTAGATACCGCCGCCGGAGCCGCCACCCGAGCCGTTTCCGTTTCCATTGCCGATGCCGGTGCCGCGGCCGTTTCCATTGCCGCCGCCGCTGCCGAAGCCTCCTCCTCCGCCGATTTGTCCGAGCGGGTTGCCGATGGCGCCGGTGGGCGCGGCCCAGGCGTCGGGCGGAGCGATGAGCGATGCGTCGAGGACCAGAGCCGGGTGGTCGATGGT
>Ga0182024_10018137_pt1 | contig 13136 bp, 9 predicted proteins | sample P32metaG_FD_120480 | JGI IMG/M metagenome (GOLD analysis project Ga0182024, IMG submission 120480) | Permafrost microbial communities from Stordalen Mire, Sweden - P3-2 metaG (Illumina Assembly) | ecosystem: Environmental > Terrestrial > Soil > Wetlands > Permafrost | place: Sweden: Stordalen...
TTCCCGCAGACGGCCCCGCTTCGCATCGAGTTCGTGGGACGACTGTCGGGCTGCCTGTCGGTAACTCAAGAATTGACCACGCACGTGGAAATCGAGCGCGCCGTGGAGCACGCCGTCCGTCAGGTTCCGTGCACCACGCTCGATTTCGGCGCCGCGGCCGACGTAGGAGTCGATGGCACGGCGAAGTCGCGGTATCTGCTCTTCGTGGAATTCCAGGAGGGCGCCGCACCGGCCGACGTCGCGGCATTCGCGGCGGCGTTCGACGAGGGACTCGGCACCGAGAACCGCGTCTACCGCGAGCACCGCAAGGGAGAGGTGGCGCTTTTGGCGCCGCATGTCATCCCGCTACGCACCGGGGGCGCGAGAGCATTCCTGGAAGAAGTTACGCGCGGAAACGTTCAAGGGAAGTTTCCGCGCATCATCGAAGACACGAAGAAAGCACTGCTTTGGAAGCATGCGAAAGGCTCGCCATGAACCGGATCGGAGTCGCCATCGTAGGAGTGAACGGAGCTGTCGCGTCGACGGTGATCGCCGGCGTCGAGCTGATGAAGCGCGGGCTGGTTCCGCGAATCGGCATGGTCACCGAGAAGACGGACGCCCGGATCGCCGAGTCGATCACCGAGCTCCTGGAGTTCGCACCCCTCGACAGCCTGGTCTTCGCCGGGTGGGATCTGCAGTTCGCCAACGTGTACGAGGGTGCTCTGCATCACAAGGCGCTGCCGGCGCACCTGCTCGAGCAGGTCAAGGGCGAGCTCGAGCGCATCCATCCATGGCCGGCGGTCTTTTCGTCGTCGTACGTCGAAAAGCTGGTGGGCAAGAACGTCCTCCCGGCCAGCGGGTACCGCGAAGAGATCGCCATCCTCGAACGGAACCTCGAGAGCTTCAAGAAGACTCACGGTCTCGACCGTCTCATCATGGTGAACCTCGCCTCCACCGAGCGCTTCATCGAGGTGCAGCCGGCCCACCAGAGTCTGCGCGCCTTCGAGGCAGGGCTGGACGCGAGCGACCCCGCCATCTCGCCGGCCATGCGTTACTTCTATGTCGCCAACAAGCTCCGGATCCCGTACTGCAACTTCACGCCGAGCCTCACCAACGTGCCGGCGCTCGCCGGCCAGGCGGAGGAATGCGGCAATCCCTTCGCCGGCATGGACGGAAAGACGGGCCGGCCGCTCCTCAAGACCGCCATCGCCTCGATGTTCCGCGCCCGCCGGCTCCTCATCGAGGGGTGGTACTCGACCAACGTCCTCGGCAACAGCGACGGCATGGTGCTCGACGGACCCGGCTCGAACAAGACCAAGGTTCTCAGCAAGGCGGCGGTCCTCGATTCCATCGTGGGCTATCACGTCGAAAACCACCAGGTTCACATCCACTACTACAAGCCCCGCGGCGACTCCAAAGAGGCCTGGGACAACATCGACATCGTGGGTTTTGCCGGTGTGGCGATGCAGATCAAGGTCAACTTTCTGTGCCAGGACTCCGCGCTCGCGGCGCCGCTCGTCATCGATCTCGTTCGCCTCCTCGACGTCGCCAAGCGGGTCGGCGAGCGCGGTATCCAGAGGCAGCTGTCCTTCTTCTTCAAGTCGCCCTACGTCGCGCCCGGAGAGACGCCGGTGCACGACCTCTTCAAGCAGGAGAAGCTCCTCATCGACTGGGCCCGCGCCCACGCTCACGGCAAGGCGCCTCTCGCCGGCGCGCACACCAACGGCGTGAAGGCGCACGCCGAGCGCACGCCATGAATTCGATCGCGCTCTTCGGAGGGACGCCCGTCCTGTCGAAGGAGGCGCATCGTCGGTGGCCGATCGTCGAAGCAGAGGAGCGAAGCGCAGTAGCGCGGGTGCTCGACCGGGGCATCCTGTCGGGCCCCTTCGCGCCGGAGTCGATGGCGCTGGAGCAGGAGTTCGCGCACTACGTCGGCGCGAAGCACGGGCTCCTCACCCACTGCGGAACGAGCGCGCTGCTCGTGGCGCTGGCCGCCGCCGGCGTCCGAGCCGGCGACGAAGTGATCGTCCCCGCCTACAGCTTCGTGGCGACGCCGCTGGCGGTGGTTCTGGTGGGCGCGCTCCCGGTGTTCGCCGACGTCGACCGGGACACGGGCTGCCTCGAGCCCGCCGCGGCCGAGGCCGCCGTCACTTCGCGGACGCGGGCCATCATGCCGGTGCACATGCACGGCTGCGCGGCGGACATGGCAGCGCTGCTCGAGGTCGCGCGGCGACACGACCTGGTCGTGGTAGAGGACGCTGCGCAGGCGCACGGCGCCACGTTCGGCGGCAAACCGGTGGGGGCCATCGGCGCCGCGGGGGGCTTCTCGCTCCAGTCGAGCAAGAACCTCTCGGCCGGCGAAGGCGGCATCTTCGTGACCAACGACGACGTGTTGGCGGCGGAGGCCGGTGCCATCCGCAACTTCGGTCAGGATCTGGCGCGCGCCGAGTCGTCCAGTTTCGACCCGACGCGCCCCCTCGACGGGACGCGATCCCTCGACTGCAAGCGCATCGGCTCGATGTACCGCGGCAACGAGATGATGGCGGCGTTCGCGCGGGCGCAGCTCGCGAAGCTGCCCGAGCGCACCGTGCGAGCGCAGCGGAACGGCGAGCGCCTTTCCCGCGCCCTCGCCGAACTTCCCGGCGTCGGGGCGCCGCACGTCCCGCCCGGCAGGACGTCGGTGCACCACAAGTTTCGCGTGCGGGTCGACCCCGCGGCGGCCGGTGTCGGCATTCCGGCCGACACGCTGCGCGACGCGCTGGTCCAGGCCCTCCGCGCCGAGGGGCTCGAAGTCGTCCTCTGGCAAGAGGCGCCGCTCTCCGCGCAGACGGTGTTCCAGAAGCGCGAACCCTCGGGCGGCTTTCCCAGGGCGCAGCCCGGCGGGACCGACCTCGGCGCGAACTACGATCCCGCGCGCTACCCGCATACCCGCGCGCTGCTCGACGGCTCGCTGGTTCTCTTCTCCCAGTCCTGCCCGCTCATCGCCCAGGAGGACGCTGTGGTCGACCGTTACGCCGAGGCCTTTCAGCGCGTGTGGCAGCATCGCCAGGCGCTGGCCGAATGGGCAGCGCGCACGCGGTCGTGAAGCGGGCGGCGACCGTCGCCGCGGCGTCCCCGTGGCGACCGGGCTGGAGCCTTCTCGGGCGACTCGGACGGGTCGCGCTGGCCATCGGGGGCCTGGCGCTCGTCGCCTACCTGGTGACCAACGCGGGGGCGGGGCGCGTGGCCGCGGTGCTCTTGCAAGCGGGCCGCTGGCTGCCGATCATCTTCGCCCTGGAGGTCTTCCAGATGGGGACGGACGTCCTCGCGCTGCGCTCCATTCTGGAGGGACGCTGGCGGCAAATCCCCCTGGCGACCTGGGTGCGCTCTTCTGCCATCTCGTACGCGATGATGACGCTCCTCCCCGCGGGGCGCGCGGCGGGCGAGGTGACTCGCGCCACGCTCTTCTCGGTGCACATCGGCACGCCGCGCGCCGCGACGGCCGGCACCTGCCTCCAGGCCGCGTATCTGTCGGCGAACGGCATGCTGTCGCTCGCCGCCTGCCTGGCGGTAGCCTCCCGCTTCGGCCTGCGGGCCCCGCTGGCCATGCTCCTGGCGGGAAACGTGGTCTTCCAGGCCATCATCGCCGGAAGCCTGCTCGCCATCCTGCGCGCCGCGCGCATCGGCCGGTGGCTCGACCGCACGCGGCGGCGTTTCGTCCCGGGCGCCGAGGACTCCCCCGCCCTCGAAACCGGGGAGCGCCGGCGGATCCCCTGGCGCGCCGCGCTGGTGTGCAGCGTGGGCCGCGCCGCGCAGACGCTGCAATACGGCGTCATCCTCTACGCCGTCGGCGGCACCCTCACCGCCAGAAACGCCTTCATCACCCACGGCATCCACCTGGTGGGCGCGACACTCGGGGACATGCTCCCCAACCAGCTCGGCGTGACCGACGGAGCCTACCGCGCGTTCGCGACCGACCTTGGCTTCGCCGGCGAGCCTGCCCGCGCGCTCTCCATCGCCTTCGTGGTGCGCATTGCGCAGCTCAGCCTCGCTGCGATCTGCGTGGTCGTAGCTTCGCTGACGCGGCACGGCGCGTCGCACGGCGGAGCATCGCCAGGGTCGTTGCGTGCAGACGCCCGTTCGTAGCCAGGACGTCGCCCGACTCGATGTACCCGTCCCCGCCGTCCGGCTCCGAGACCCTTCCTCCCGCCTCGCGGACCAGCAGCGATCCGGCGGCGACGTCCCAGGGCTTGAGGCCCAGTTCGAAGAACACCGCGAAGCGGCCCGCCGCAACGTAGGAGAGGTCCAGCGCGGCCGCCGCCATCCGACGGATCCCGGCCGCCTCGTACATCACCTCGCGGAGCATCTCCAGGTACCGCGCGTGGCGAGAGCGCGCGCCGGCGTGAGGAATGCCCGTGGCGACGATGGCCCGCGACAGATTGCGGTCGCCGGCGACGCGCAGCTGCTGTCCCTTGAGCCAGCAGCCCCGCCCTTTCTCCGCCACGAACATCTCGTCTTTGGCGGGATCATGCACGACGCCGGCCACCAGCTCTCCCTCCACTTCGAGCGCCACGGCCACGGCGAAATGGGGAACGCCGTGGAGGAAGTTGGTCGTCCCGTCCAGCGGGTCGACCACGAAGCGCGTGCGGGCATCCGCGCCGACGGTGGGTGCGCTCTCCTCCGTCAGGAAGCCGTGCCGCGGATAGCGCTGGAGGAGGAGTGACCGCAGGAGATCCTCCGACTCGCGGTCGGCCGCCGAGACGAAGTCCGCGCGCCCTTTGAGCTCGACCTTCAACGTGTCCCGCGCGAAAAAGCGCACCATGAGGCCGTCCCCCGCACGTCGGGCGGCGCTCATCATCGCGCGCAAGTCTCTCGAAGGTCGGAGCATTCCGGCGGAGATAGTACAGAAGCCGCGTTGACTCGAAGCGCGTTCCGCTTACGCTGGCAGCCGCTCGATGACTCGAAGCGAGGGCCCTACCCGCTCGAAGGCGGGAAGTGGTTCCGTGCCCCATGCACGGGGCCCCGGCCTGCGGACGCGCGCGTTCGTCGCGTGGACCCTCCGGCACGGGTGGTTGCTCTGGGCGGTCGCCGTTCTTCTGGCCATCCCCGCCACCTTTCGCACCGTCTCGCTCTACGCCCACCTCAAGAGCGACCTCGAAGAGCTCCTCCCGCGCGAGTCGCCCAGCGTTCGCGCGCTCGACGAGATGCGCCGGAGGATCCCCGGCCTGCAATATCTCGGCGTCGTGGTGGACACCGGCAGGGCCGAGAATCTTCCCGCCGCCGAGCGCTTTCTCGACGATCTGGCAGCCCGCATCCGCGCCTACCCGCCGGAGAGGGTCCGCGAGGTGCGCACCGGCAACGAGGTCGAGAAGCAATTCGTCGAGAAGCACGCCCCCCTCTACGTGGATCTCGACGACCTGAAGGAGATCCTGCACCGCATCGAGGCGCGCCGCGACTACGAGGTCGAGAAGGAAGGAGGTTCGCTGCTCGACGACGCGCAGCCGCCGCCTTCGCTCGATCTGTCCGACATCGAGAGCAAGTACGACAAGCGCCTGGTCGACAAGAAAAGCGAGAGCGGTCGCTTTTCCGATGCAAACGCGCACATCACTCTCCTTTTCGTCGAGACCGGGGAGTTCACCACCGGCGCGGAGAAGTCGCGCGCCCTTCTCGAGCGTGTGCAGGCGGACGTGAAGGCGCTCGGCGTGGGCCAATACGCGCCCGGGATGCGGGTCGGCTATAGCTCCGATGTCGCCATCGCCGTGGAGGAGCTCGATGCGCTGGAGGCCGACCTCTCGCTCTCCACGGGGGTTGTCTTCGCCCTGGAGATCGCGGTCATCGTCGTTTATTTCCGCTGGTGGCGGGCCATCGCCGTGCTCTTCCCGCCGCTTTTGATGGCGACGGTCTACGCGTTCGGGCTGGCGTCGCTTCCGCCTGCCCGCATCACGGAGCTCAACTCCAACACGGCGTTTCTGGGGTCCATCATCGTGGGCAACGGGATCAACGTCGGCATCGTTCTCCTGGCGCGCTATCGCGAGGCGCGGCGAGGAGGGCTGGGCGTCGACGACGCCCTGGCGCTCGGTGTGTGGGGCGCGCACCTCGGCACGCTCGCGGCCGCCTTCGCGGCGGCGATCTCCTACGCATCCCTGCTTCTGACCGAGTTCCGCGGCTTCCGGCAGTTCGGAGTCATCGGCGGCGCGGGCATGGCGGCGTCGTGGGTGACGGCCTTCGTTCTCATCCCCCCGCTGGTAAAATGGGTGGATCGCGACGACGCCGCGGTGCTCGTGGCGAAGAAGCAGGGCCCCGGAATCATGGGGCGGGTGGTGACCTTCGTCGAGCGCTGGCCCGCAGCGATCGTCGCCGTGGCGCTCGCCGTGACGGGGCTCTGCGCGGTCACGGTGTCGCGCTTCGATCGAGCCAACCAGCTCGAATACGACTTCTCGAAGCTCCGGCGCATCGACACCTGGCAAGGCGGCGACGGGTACTGGGGGCGGCGGGTGGACAGTCTGCTCGGGCGCTACCTCACCCCCACCGTCGTCCTCACCGACTCGCCGGGGCAGGCGCTGGCGGCCGAGCAGGCCATCCGCGACTCGGTCGACCACGGCGCGTTGCGCTCGATGGTGGCGTCGGTTCGCGGCGCGGACGACGTTCTTCCTCCCGAGCAAGAGGCGAAGCTCGGCGTCGTCGCCGACATCCGGAGCGCACTGACGCCGAAAATACGCTCGCTCGTTGCCGAGGATCGACGGAAGAGGCTCGACGACCTGCTCGGCCCGGAGAACCTGGAGCCGCTCCGGCTCGACGACCTCCCTCGGTCTTTCACCGCCGGCATGCGCGAGAGAGACGGTAGCGTCGGGAAGACCGTTCTCGTCTACCCGCGCCCAAGCGACACCCTCTGGCGCGCGCAGGCCATCCACGAGTTCGTGAAGGAACTGCGCGCCAGCGGGGGACGCGCCGCGGGCTCCATTCCGCTGTCGGACGACATCATCGCCTCGATCAGCCGCGACGCGCCGATCGCCAGCGCGGCCTCGTTCGTCGGGGTCATCGCCGTCGTGCTCCTCGTCCTGGGCGGCCGGCGCTCCTCGCTCTACGTCATCGGCTCGCTGATCGTCGGCGTCCTCTGGCTGGCCGGAGCGACGATGCTGCTGCACGTCAAGATCAACTTCTGCAACTTCGTCGCCTACCCCATCACCTTTGGCATCGGGGTCGACTACGCGGTCAACGTGATGACCCGCTACGTGCAGGACGGCGAACGCGACGTAAGCGGCGCCGTTCGTTCGACGGGCGCGGCCGTGGGGCTCTGCTCCTTGACCACCATCATCGGCTACTCCTCGCTCCTCTTGGCGAAGAACCGGGCGCTCTTTCTCTTCGGCGCGACCGCCGTCCTCGGCGAAGTCGCCTGTCTCACCGCCGCCGTCGTTGCCTTGCCGGCCCTTCTCGTTCTCCTCGACCGGACGAGGCGAGGCCTCGCCGGACGGGGCCCCTTGCGAAGCCATCCCGGGGAGGACGCTCCGCCCGGTCCGGGGCCCGGGGGTGCTGATTCTGCGCACCCGGATCGGAGAGACGCGATGGCCTCCCCCCCTTGCCCGCCTGACGCCACCCCCTCCCGCGTCGACGGGTAAGCCCCGATGCCGCTCTCTTTGCGGGCTGCCACCGGGCGGCGCCGCCATTACAGCAATACTGCATGTTTCTCGTAAGACTGCTACGGATGGGAAATTCATGCAGTGCCTACGTGCAGGCGGCCTGGTTCTTTGCCATGATCCGCTCTCACTCGGAGGAATCGCCGATGAGCCTGGACGACAATCTCTGGTACGTGAAGACCGACGATGGAGATGTCCACCGGGTGACGCTGGACCAGCTCGACGAGGCGTTCCAGGCGGGGCGAATCGACGAGAACGTCATGGTGCTCGGTGGAGACGCGACCCGGTGGACCAAGCTCGGCCAGCTCGCCGGCCTCGACGAGCCGCAGCGGGCCGCGCCTCTCGCGAGCAGCCTGCGTCCCGTCAGCATGGACCTGAGCCTTGGCGTCGATGAGAACGTCTTCCGAAGGAAGTCGCGGAAGGGCCTGGTTCTCGGCAGCTTCGTCGCCGTCCTCGCGGCCTTCGGTGGGTTCCTGGCGTTGAATCGCGGTCACCTGGGCAACACCAAGTTGTTCAACTTCGCCGCCGCAGCGGCGGTCGCGCCACCGGCACCGCCGGCCGATCCGCCCCCGGGGGTCGCCGACCCGCCGGCCCCGGCCCCCGCCGCCCCCGATCCGACGACGACGACCGCGCCTGCGTCAGCCTCCCCGGCGGACGCCAATGCCGCCGCCTCCTTGAGCGACGCCCAGAAGGCCAAGCTCGCCGCGGCCGACAAGGCGCTGGAGCTGAAATCCAAGTCGCACAAGAAGGGCCATGCGGCGGCCAGCCGGACCGGCGGCCACGGCTCCTCGAAATACAAGGCGCAAGGGTTCACCACGGGCGGAAACAAGTTCGACCCGCTGAACGCGAGTTTCTAGCGGCGGCGAATGCCGCCCGCGTCCTGGATCGTCACGACGGAGTCCGTCGCGGCTTTGGCCGGCGGACTCCTGGAGGCGGCGAATCGGCACGCAAGCCGTCCCGCGTGAAGCCGGGCCTTTGCGTCGCGCTCGCAGGGGTCGTTGCCATCGCGCTCGCGGGTTGTGAGGACAAGGCTCCGGCGGTCATGCGCTCTCGGATCCGTGTGCGGCCGATCCCAGCGCGGGGGGTCCGCGGGCCGGCGGGGGGCGTGCGGTGCGGCGTGGTGTGGGATCCCGCGCTCGGTGCCATCGAGGACGGACGGGTCGTCTTCGAGGGCGGGCACGTCTCGGCCCTGGGGCCGGCGTCGAGCACACCGCGCCCGGACGACGAGCTCGATCTTCGCCCCCTCTTCTGCATGCCCGGCTTCGTGGACGCGCACACGCACCTGACGTCGTACGCCCACCAGAGCGGAACCGATGGAATGGAGAGACGCCGCGCCGAGGCCGCGCGCAACGCCGAGCGGACGCTCCGCGCCGGGGTCACGTCGGTGCGCGACCTCGGCGGCGAGGAAGGAGTCGACCTCTGGCTGCGAGCGCGCATCACCACGGGAGCCCTCCCGGGTCCGCGGATGCAATGCGCCGGAAGCCAGATCGGGAGCGACGGTCCAGTGGGAGGCGCCGCGGGAGCGAAAGCCGCCGTGGATGCCCACGCCGAAGCGGGCTTCGACGTGATCAAGCTCTTCGCCACGGGGAGCGCCGACGATCCGGTTCTGCTCATGACCGCGCAGGAGATCGTCGCCGCGACCGACGAAGCGCACGCGCGCCACCTTCGCGTCGCCGTCCACGCCATCACCGCGGAGGGCATCGACCGCTCCATCGCAGCGCGGGTCGACTCGATCGAGCACGGATCCGAGCTCTCCGTCGAGCAAGCCTCGGCCATGGCCTCCGCCGGCATCGCCCTCGTCCCGACGCTCTATATCCTGCGTTACTACATCCACGACGCCGATACCCTCGGCCTCTCCGCGGAGCGCGTGGCCGACTTGCAGCGCACCGTGGACACGCTCATCGTCCCCTTCGAGCGCCGCTTCCCGTCGATCCTCGCCACCGGGGTCGAGGTGGCGTTCGGCTCCGACGCATTCATGGCGCTGCACGGGAGGAACTTGCGCGAGATCGAGGCCATGGTCGAGGCGGGGATGACTCCCGAGCAGGCCCTCCGTGCTGGCACCGCCACGTCGGCAGCGCTTCTTGGATGGCAGGGCAACGTGGGATCGGTGGCTCCCGGCGCCTACGCGGATCTCGTCGCCATGAAGGGGGATCCGCGGCAGGATATCTCGGCCATCGCACGACCCTCGCTGGTTCTGAAGGGCGGCGCGGTGGTGCGGGACGATCGAAGATAGCAACCCATGCGCGCCGCACGTCGCTTTCTCCTGGCTTGCGCTTTGACGGCGTCGTGCTCGCGCTCGCCGCGGCCGCCTCTCGCGACGGCGAACGCAGGCGCCGGCGCCATGACCGCGGAAGCGCTGCACGCGCTCTTTTCGGAAGAGTGGGACTACTCCATGAAGGAGGCGCCCGCGTACGCCTCGCGCATCGGCGACCGGCGCTTCGACGACCGCTGGCCCGACGTCTCGCCCGCCGCGAACGAGCGGCGCGCCTCGCACGACCGGGCGGTCCTCGCTCGTTTGCGCGCGATTGATCCGCGCGGCCTGCCAGCGCAGGATCGCCTGAGCTTCGCGCTCTTTCTGCGCGATCGCGAGTCCACGGTGGAAGGACTGCCCTTCCGCCTGGGACACCTGGCCATCGATCAGACCGGCGGTATCCAGAGCGCTGACGAACTCAGCTCGGAGCTGCCCTTCCGCGACACCCACGATTACGACGCGTGGGTGGCCCGGCTGCGCGCGCTGCCGGCCTACGTGGAACAGACCACGGCGCTGCTGCGCGAGGGCGTGAAGGAGCACATCGTGCACCCACGCGTGGCGATGGAGCGCGTGCCTGCGCAAATCGCCAAGCAGATCGTGGACGATCCGGAAACGAGCCCGTTCTTCGCGCCTCTCCGCCGGGTGCCTGCCTCGATCCCCGGCGCCGATCGCGAGCGCCTGACGCGCGAGGCCCGCGCCGCCATCGCCGAGGGCGTGGTTCCCTCCTACCGCCGCTTCCAGGACTTCTTCGTCCGCGAGTACCTGCCGGCGTGTTTTCCGGCGGTGGGAGCTTGGCAGCTCCCGCGAGGGGACGAGGCCTACGCCTACCTGACGCGCATGCACACGACCACCCGCATTCTCCCGCAGCAAGCACACGACCTCGGCCTGCGCGAGGTGGCGCGCATTCGCGGCGAGATGCTCACGGTCATGCAGACGGTTGGCTTCAAAGGATCGCTCCAGGAGTTCTTCGCCTGGCTCCGTTCCGACCCGCAGTTCTTCTACGGCAACGGGCACGCGCTCCTGGAGGCCTACCGGGCCACCGCCAAACGCATCGATCCCAGGCTCGTTCGCATGTTCCGCACCCTGCCGCGCACCCCCTACGGCGTCGAGCCAATCCCCGACGCCATCGCGCCGGACACGACGACGGCCTACTACGGGGAGCCGTCGGCAGACGGGTCGCGTGCGGGGACGTTCTACGTCAACCTCTACCGACCCGAGGCCCGGCCGAAGTGGGAGATGATGGCGCTCACCATGCACGAGAGCGTCCCCGGGCATCACCTGCAGATCGCGCTGGCGAGCGAGCAGCAAGACCTGCCGGAGTTCCGCCGGCACGCGGGCTGGACGGCGTTCGTGGAGGGATGGGGACTCTATGCCGAGTCTCTGGGCGACGAGATGGGCCTCTACGACGACCCCTATGCCAAGTTCGGCCAGCTGACGTACGAGATGTGGCGTGCGGTGCGGCTCGTGGTCGACACCGGCATCCACGCGATGCACTGGGACAGGCAGCGCGCCATCGATTACTTCCTGGAGAACACGCCCAAGACCGTGCTGGACGTGACCAACGAGGTCGACCGCTACATCGTCTGGCCGGGGCAAGCGCTCGCCTACAAGATCGGTCAGCTGGAAATCCGGCGGCTCCGGGAAGAGGCGCGAGCGGCGCTGGGCGGCCGCTTCGACGTCCGCGAGTTCCACGACGTGGTCCTCCGCGACGGGGCGATGCCGCTCGACCTGCTCGCCGAGGAGGTCGAAAGGTGGATTGCCCGCCGCAAAGAGCCCCCGAAATAGGCTACGTTGCCTCGCGTGCGATCACTCGTGGTGGGCGGTGCGGGCTTCATCGGTAGCCACCTGGTCGACCTGCTGGTCGAGCGGGGGCCCGTGACGGTGTTCGACAATCTGTCCGTCGGGAAGACCGACTTCATCGCGGAGCATCTGCGATCCGGCCGCGCGACGCTGGTGCGTGGCGACGCGCTCGACCTCGCCGCGCTCACCGAAGCCGTGCGAGGTCACGACCTGGTCGTCCAGCTCGCGGCCAATCCGGAGGCGCGCTGGGGCCTGGAGCGTACGCGCCTCGACCTCGAGCAGGGGACCATCACCACCTACGACGCGCTCGAGGCGTCGCGTCTGGCCGGGGTCGAGCGCTTCATTCTCTCGTCGAGCGGCACGGTGTACGGCAATACGTCGGAGCCGTGCGCGGAGATGGACCTCGGGAACCTACCCATTTCGCTCTACGGGGCCAGCAAGCTGGGATGCGAGGGGCTGGTCTCGGCCTACGCCGAGTGCTTTGGCCTCCGCGGCTACATCGTTCGCTTCGGAAACGTCGTCGGGCGGCGAGGAACGCACGGCGCCATCCTCGACTTTTGCAACAAGCTCAAAGCTCATCCCGAGTATCTGGACGTGCTTGGCGACGGCCGCCAGAGCAAGCCCTACTTGCATGTTACCGATTGTGCTGCTGGCATTCTCCACGTGCTCGACCATGCGCCCGAGTCGCTCAACGTGTACAACCTTGCGCCGCCGGACTGGACGAGCGTGTCGCGCATCGCGGATCAGTGCGTGGCGGCATCGCCAAACCCCAAGGCACGCATCGAGTACTCCGGCGGCGTGCAAGGGTGGCGCGGCGACGTGCCCACCTCCCGCCTCATTTCCGACAAGCTCAACGCGCTGGGGTTCCGCCTCCGATACACCTCGGACCAGGCGGTGGACATGGCCGTAAGAGAGGTCGCGCGCGAGGTCTTCGGCCGGTAACCTCGAATCCGTCGTTCGAAGCAGCCGTAGTGCCCTTCACGGTCGTCGCCATACCGCAACCGCCGTGGAGTGCAGCAGCAAGGTGAACGTGAAGGTGGTGAAGCCCGCGATCATCAGCAGCAATCCGGTGACGCCCAGGTAGTTCACCGGCGTCTCGACGGTGAGCGCGAACGCGTGGCGCACGTAGAACGCGATGAGCGCCCCGCCGAGGACCAGCCCCACCAGAAAGAGGCCGGCGGCGATACCCACCGTCCGCGTGTACCGGAAGCGGGCGAACCACTTCTTCGAGATGTCGCCCGAATAATCGAAGAAGATCTGCGCCAGGATACCCATGTAGATGCACTGCAAGCCCAGCGTGGCGAGCGTCAACCCGAAGAGCATCCAGTGAAAGGAAAAGACGATGGGCCCCACCGCGAGCGGTCCGAACGACAGGGGCAGCGTCAGCGCGAAGCCGAGCGTCGCCAGCACCAGACCGGGGCGGTAGAGAAAGAACGCCGCGCCGTAGACGAACATCGCGCGTAGGTTGATCCAGGCCGCCGCCCAGGGGGAAA
>Ga0182024_10018138_pt1 | contig 13136 bp, 12 predicted proteins | sample P32metaG_FD_120480 | JGI IMG/M metagenome (GOLD analysis project Ga0182024, IMG submission 120480) | Permafrost microbial communities from Stordalen Mire, Sweden - P3-2 metaG (Illumina Assembly) | ecosystem: Environmental > Terrestrial > Soil > Wetlands > Permafrost | place: Sweden: Stordalen...
CGCGCCGCGGCGGTCGCGGATGCTCTAGGGCAGGACGCGCCGGCCCCAGGCGAACTGGTCGCCGAGCCAGCTTCCACGCAGGGGGAGCACGTACACGCCCCTGGCCGGAGGAGTGGATGACCCCGGCCCGGTCAGCCGGCCCGGTCAGCCGGCGCGGCTTGCGGCCAGCTTGGTGGTGGCTGCGCCGGCGGCGGCCATGACAGCGCGACGATTGGCGGCTTCCCGGGAGCTCGAGTGGCGGCTGATGGGGGCGGCGACGCCGATCGACGCGAAGGCGTGGCCGTCATCGGCCCGCACCGCCGCGGCGACGGCCCACGCTCCGTCGTAGGTCTCCTCCCAACTCAGCGCCCAGCCTCTGCGGGCGATCACGGCCAGCTGCTCACGCACGAGCTTGGCGCGGATCACGGTGCCGGCGGCGAGACGCTCCCGCGGGTGTTCCAGCACCTGGTCGATCTGCGTCTGAGGGGCGAACGCCAACAGCGCCTTAGCGGTCGCCCCCGCGGTGAGCGGGACGCCGGTTCCGACCACTGCGGTGACGCGCAGGCGCTTGGAAGAATCGACCGTCGCCACATAGCGCGCCAGTCCGGAGGAGAGCTCCGGTACGGCGAGGATGACCAGCTCCTCGGTCTGCGCCGCCAGTGCGCGCAGCTCGGACTGCAGGACCGAGGCGAGATTCAGCGAGGCGTCGGCGCGCCGGCCGAGTCTGACAGCTGAGATCCCCAGCCGGTAGCGGCCATCGTCGGCGCGCAACAGGTAGCCGGCGTGCTCGAGGCCGCGCAGGATGCGGTTCAGCGTGCTGGACGGGATCGCCAGACGCGCGCGCAGCTCGGTCTCGGTCCAGCTGGGGTACTCGGCGTCAAAGGCCTCCAGCACCTGCAGGACCTTCTCCAACACCTTCGGAGTGTCCGGGTCGGCGGTTCGCGGTCGAGCCATGGTTGCGCGGATCTCCCAGTACTGCTACGTTGCGCATCGATGGGAAATATTTACCACTATACGGGAAACTATAAGCGATGATCAGGACCGGCGACGAATACCGCGACTCGCTTCGCGACGGCCGCTCGGTGTGGATCGACGGCGAGAAGGTGGCCGACGTGGCCACGCACCCGGCGTTCCAGCCGATCGTCGACGCCCGGGCGCGCATCTATGACCTCGCCCACGCCCCGTCGACGCAGGACGTGATGTCGTACGTCGATGCCGAGACGGGCGAGCGGTGCCCCACCGGATCCAAGCTGCCCTTCACCAAGGACGACTGGCACGCCAAGCGCGACGCCGTCGACTGCGTGCTGGACGATCTGGGCGGCATCGTCACCCGGGTCGGGGACGAGACCGTGGGGGAGATGTGGTCGCTGTACGACGGCCAGGACGTACTCGACGAGATCGACCCGTCGTTCTCAGAGCACATCCGCAGCCACGTGGCCCGCGCGGCGCTGACGGATCCCTTCCACGTCTCGGCCAACACCGATCCCAAGGGCGATCGCTCCCGGCGCCCGCAGGAACAGGATCCCGACGTGCTGCTCCACGTCGCCGGCGAGAACAGCACCGGGATCATCGTCCGGGGGGCCAAGTTCGAGACCGCGGCCGCCTACGCCAACCAGGCGTTCGTCAAGCCCACGATCGGCGACTGGGGTGACGCGGTCCTGTCTGACTATGCCGTCGGCTTCATCGCCGACATGGGCGCGCCGGGGATCCGTCACATCTGCCGCTCGTCGTTTGTCGGGCGGGGGGATCCCGCCGACTATCCCCTGTCCAACCGGTTCGACGAGATCGACACGATGATCGTGTTCGATGACGTCGAGATTCCGTGGGAGGACGTGCTCTTCTACCGCAGCACCCGCGCCGCCGCGTTCATCCGGTCCACCCTGCACCGCTACAGCGTGTTCCCGTTCGTGCAGCGCCACCTGCGGCTCGCCGATCTGCTGGTGGGTGTCTCGTACCTGAACGCGCTGCAGACCGGAGTGAAGATGCACCAGGCCGTGAGGGAGAAGCTCGCTGAGTTGGTCTGCTACCGCGAGGGCATCAACGCGCATCTGACCGCGGCGATCGAGCTGGCCGAGCCGAGTCCGAGCGGGCTGAAGATGCCCAATCAGGCGCTGCTGTATACCGGCCGGGTGCTGGCCTGCACCCAGCTGCCGGCGATGATGCACCTGGCGCGCGACCTGTGCGGCGGTCAGTTGTGCGTGACCCCCAGCGCCGCGACCTTTTCCGACCCTGAGGCCGGGCCCTGGCTCGAGAAGTACCTGGCGATCGGCGACGTCTCGGCCGAGCAGCGGCGGCGGCTGTTCGCCTTCGCGCGGGACCTGCTCAACTCCGACTACGCCGGGCACCGGCTGACCTTCCAGCTGTTCGCGCAGTCGCCGGCGTTCGCGCATCTGCTCGCGGTCTACAACAACTACGACTTCGACGGCCCGGCGGATCTGGTCCGCCGCTACGCGGGGCTGGATCACACCCCCCAACCGGCTGCCGGCACCGCAGCGGCCGGCATCCCGGCGAGCGGCACGCGGTGAGCGATCTCAATCTGGTCGGCGCCGCCCAGGTGGCGCTCGTATCCGACCGCGGGACGGCCCGACGGGGAGCCCAGCAGGGCGAGCTGGATCTGCTGGCCGACGGCGCCGTCGCGATCCGGGAGGGTGTGATCGTCGCCGTCGGTCGCACCGACGAGGTGCTGGCGCAGTGGAGCGATGGCGCCCCCACGTTGGACGTCTCCGGCGCCACCGTGCTGCCCGGGCTGATCGAGTGCCACTCACATCCCCTGTTCGCCGGCAGCCGGCATGGCGAGTACGCGCTGCGGCTGGCGGGCGCTTCGCTGGCGGAGATCGCCAGCCAGGGAGGGGGCATCTGGGCGAGCGTCCTGGAAACGCGGCGGGCGACCGACGCGCACCTGCTGGAGCACCTGGCCGGGTCCTACCGCAAGATCCTGATGGGAGGGGTCACGACGCTGGAGGTCAAATCGGGATACGGGCTCGAGCGCGAGGAGGAGCTGCGCCAGCTCGGGATCCTGGAGCGCAGCCGCACGCTCACTCCGATGGGACTGGTGATCTCGTTTCTCGGCGCCCATGTGGTCCCCGCCGGCCGCGACGCCAGCGCCTACACCGACGACGTGCTGGAGATGCTGCCACGGGTCATCGAGCAGGGCATCGCCCGGTTCCACGACATCACCTGCGAGCGCGGGCTGTTCACGCCCGCCCAGGCGCTGCGCCTGTTCGAGCGCTCCCGCGTGGCGGGCATCCCGACAAAGGCACACTCCGACGCCTGGGCGGCCTCGGAGGGGTGGCGCACCGCCGTGGCCGGCGGGGCGGTGTCAGCCGAGCATCTGACCTACACCCCGGACGAGGAGATCCGCGAGGTCGGACAGACCGACACGATCGCAGTGCTGCTCCCCCAGGCCGAGCTCGTGTACATGACCGACCGCCGCGCCAATGCCCGGCTGCTCATCGAGCACGAGGTCCCGGTGGCATTGGCGACCGACTACTGCTCCTCGATCCATGCCACCTCCCTGGCCGGCACGCTGGCGATCGGCGCCCCTTGGTTTCGGATCACGCCCGCCGAGGCGATCGTCGCCGGGACGCTCAACGCCGCCTATGCGCTGCAGTGCAGCGCCGACCGCGGCTCGCTCGACGTCGGCAAGCGCGGCGACCTGACGGTGCTGTCGGTGGACCACCCGGCCGAGCTCTGCCTGGCGGTCGGGCAAGAGGTGGTGTCCGACGTGATCATTGGCGGCGAGATCGTGCACAGCAGCCGTCAACCCCCCAACGCGCCCAGGGAGGGCCGAGGAGCCAGATGACCCACCAGCGGATCCGTCCCTTCAACACCAAGGACACCTACCCGGACCAGACGCTCGACAACGACCTCAGCCAGGCGGTCGTGGCCGGTGACACCGTCTACCTGCGCGGGCAGGTGGGGCAGGATCTGGACACGTCCGCGTCGGTCGGCATCGGTGATCCGGCGGCGCAGGCCGAGCAGGCGATGCACAACATCGAGCAGCTGCTCCAGGAGGCCGGCGCTCGCCTGGACGAGATCTGCAAGGTCGTCATCTACCTGACGGACATCCGCCACAGGGAGGCGGTCTACGGAGTGGTGGGCCGCTGGCTGCGCGGGGTGCATCCGGTCTCCACCGGCCTGGTGGTGAGCGGGCTGGCGCGCCCGGAGTGGCTGGTCGAAATCGACGCCACCGCGGTCATCGACCGCGACCGGGACCGCGGCGCCGACGCCCAGGCCTGACGGTCCCGTCGCGATGGTCGACGTCGATTCGCTGGCGACGTTCGCCGCCATCGCCGCACCCACCGGAGCCGAGGGAGACCGCCTGGACTGGCTGGAGCAGCGTCTGCAGGACGCTCCCGGGCGCCGCGCTCGCGACGGCGCCGGCAACCTGGTGTGGCGCTTTGGTGAGACGCCGCTCGCGCTGCTGGTGATGGCGCACGTCGACACCGTCTTCGACGCCGCGACCCCCCTGGCGATCGAGCGGGACGGCGACGCCCTCGTCGGCCCCGGAGTGGGCGACAACGCGGCGGCGGTGATGGCTGTGATCTGGGCGCTCGCGCAGGTCCGGCAGCCGCCGGCCGGCCTCGCGGTCGCGTTTACGGTGGGCGAAGAGGGGCTTGGCAACCTCCGCGGCGCCCGCCAGGTCTGCCGTGAGCTCGCCCCCGCCGCCGCGCTGGCCGTCGAGGGCCATGGCCTTGACAATGTCATCACCGATCATGTCGGCAGCCTCCGGGCGCGAGTGTCGGTGCACGGCCCCGGCGGTCACTCCTGGTGGGACCGCGGTACGCCGAGCGCACTGCACGCGCTGATCGAGATCGCCGGCGGGCTCACGGCGACGGGCGCCAACGTCGGCCACCTCGCCGGGGGCGGGGCGGTCAACGCGATTGCCGCCGACGCGCAGATGCTCACCGAGCTGCGGTCGCTGGACGATGCCGATCTGACGCGCTTTGAGCAGACGCTGGCGGCGCTGGACGTGCCGGCGCCGCTGTCGCTGCACTGCGAGGTGGTGGGGCGCCGCGGGGCCGGGCGGATCGACGTCAACCATCCACTGGTGCAGAGCGTGTTCGCGACCCGGCGGGCGCTCGGACTGCCGGAACGCTGCGGGTCAGGGTCCACCGACGCCAACGCGGCGGCGGCGCTTGGCATCCCCGCCGTCGCGATCGGCTGCTGCGAAGGCTCCGGGATGCACACCCTCCACGAACGCATCGACCTGCGCTCCCTGGAGCTGGGCTGCCGCCAGCTCACCGAGATCATCCGCCGGGCCTAGGCGGGCAGAACCTCGACGCCGATGTCGCCGAGCCGGCTGCCGTTGATCGCGTTGAGGTCCATCGGGCAGGCCGACAGCACCACGATCGAGTCGATCACCGCTGCGAAGGTCATCTGGTCTCCCGCCCGCGCGGGGGAGCGGTGGAACTCCAGCCGCCCGTCCGGCTGCCACGGGATGTTCATGAACAGGTTCAACGGCGACGGGATCCGCTCGGTCCGGATCTGGTGGGCGGCGAGGGCCTGGCGAAAGTTCTCGGCACAGCTGGGATGATCGGCGGCTCCACCGAGCTGGCGGTAGCGCTCCGGGTCGCAGGCGGCGATCAGCGTGTCGTGCACCCCGGGGCTGGTGTCCTGCACCAGTGTGAGCATCGGCTGCCGTCGGGAGCTGTAGAGGTGGTCACCCGGGGCGGGGACCAGCTTGCTCAGCGAAGTCCGGGTGTGCTCCATCGATAGCTGCTCATCGGGATCGGCGGGATTGACCGCCCACATGTCCACGACCTGCCCGCCATCGAGGTTGACGAGCTTGAGCCGCTCGCCGGCACCCAATTGGACCGCGACCCCTTCGCGGGCCCGCAGAGTGCGTGAGCGGTCCGTGGTCACAGCGGGGCCACGCTGCCGTCGGGCGACATCCGTTCCAGGACCGACCGTACCCCCGCGACGGCCTCATCGGCCTCGTCCTCGGTCATCACCAGGGGAGGCGACATCACGAGCGTGTGCGCGCAGTCCCGCACGAGGACGCCGGTCTCGCGGCGGATGACGTCGTGTGGAGCGGAGTGCATCGAGAGCGGCTGACGGGTGCGCTTGTCGCTCACCAGCTCGATGCCCAGCATCATTCCCGCACCCCGAACCTCGCCGACGACCGCCAGCTCCTCAAGCGGCGACAAGCGGTCCAGCAGACGCGCCCCAGTGTCCCGCGCCCGGTCCAGCAGGCCCTCACGCTCGATGATCGCCAGGTTGCGGAGCGCCACCGCGCAGCCGGTCGGGTGGCCGTTGTACGTGAAGCCGACGGGGAAGCCGTGGTCAGACGACAGATCGTGGGCAACCTCCTCGGAGACGAGGACGGCGCCGAGGGGAAAGTAGCCACTCGTGATGCCCTTGGCGGTCACGATCATGTCCGGCTCGACGCCGAAGTGCTGAGCGGCGAACCAGCTGCCGGTGCGCCCGAAACCCGTGACGACCTCGTCGAATATGAGCAGGATGTCATGGGCGTGAAGCAGCTGGCGCACGCGCGGCCAGTAGTCGTCGGGCGGCACGATCATGCCGCCGACCCCCATGATCGGTTCGCCGATCATGGCCGCGATGCTGTCGGCGCCGAGCTCCTGGATGGTGCGCTCTAGCTCGTCGAGGCAGAAGTCCGTGGGATCCCGCCCGTCGAACAGCTCGCTGCGGTAGGGCCACGGCGGCGTCAGGTGCCGGACGTGCGGCAGCATCGGCCCGAACCCTTCGTGGTAGACGGGGAAGCCGCTGGCCGATCCTGAGCCGTAGCCGATGCCGTGGTAGGAGTTGCGGCGCGCCAGGATCCAGTCGCGGCCCGTGCGTCCACGGCGATATTGCACATAGCGCGCCATCCGCAGCGCCGCCTCGTTGGACTCAGAGCCTCCGCTGGTGAAGTAGACGCGGGAGATCGACTGCGGCGCGAGCCCGACCAGCCGTTCCGCCAGCTCGATGGCCCGCTCGTTGGAGAACTCCCAGAAGCTCGTGAAGTACTCCAGCCGTTGCATCTGCTGGGCAGCGACCTCGGCGATCTCGGCCCGGCCGTGGCCGATCTGGGCGAGCCATAGGCCGCCGGTGGCGTCGAGATACTCGCGTCCGTCGGCGTCACGGAGACGGCAGCCGCTCCCCTCGGTCATGACGACGCGCTCGTCCACCGCGCCAGGGAGGTAAGGGTGGATCAGTACGCGCCGGTCGCGCTGCGCCAGCAGCTCCTGACCGGCGGTGGCGGACAACATCGACATCGGTTCCCCCTCGGTAGGCATTCCCGGTCAGTCAGAGCCGGCCGCTTGACACGCTCGCCACGGCGCGCATAGTGTATACAACCAGCCACCATGCCCGTCGGCTCTCAAGCGCAGCTCGAAGCGGTCGTGGGCGTGCCGTATCACGCGCGCATGCGGGCGTCACTGCGTCCGCTGATCACTCCGGAGCTCGTCGCCGAGCACCGCGCGGCGCCCCTGGGGCAGCACAGCGACGCGCTCCAGCGGGTCCTGAACTATCTCGGCAGCCTTCCGATCGACGGGAAGCTGATCGTCGAGCACGACGGCTCCGACCATTGGTACGTCTCCAGGCTGGGCGGGTTTCCGGCCGTCATGGCACATCGAATGGCGGGTCCGTTCGACGCTGAGGGCGCCGCCGTGGATGCCGTCTTCCGGCAGCGCCTCCGGGACGTGTTCGGAATCGACTGCGGCCGCTGATGGCCGCGCCCACGCGGTTTCCCACATGGGTCCTTGGCTATCCGTCCGACCTGAGTGTGGCGCCCGGCGAGTCGGTCGACTTCCACGTCAGCGGCGCCGGGGCGGACGAGGTCGAGGTCCAGCTGGTCAAACTCATCCACGGCGACACTCAGCGGGCGGGCCCGGGCTTTCACGAGATCGAGGTCCCGTCGCGGGTCGACGGGACCTATCCACTGTCCGAGCAGGAGACCCATCACGGCTCCTACGCCAGGATCGCGGGCATGTCCGCGCTCCTGCCGCCCGCGGGCGCCGCGCTGAGCCTGTTCGCGATGGTGCGAGCAGCCGGTTCTGAGCGTGCACAGCCGCTGATGACGATCTGGGACGCCGCCACCGAGACCGGGGTGGCGCTCGTCCTGGAACCCGGACTCCGGCTCGCGCTCTGGACGAGCGCCGGCGATGGGTCTGCGCGGGTCACGCTCGGAGACGGCCTTTGGGCCGAGGTCTGGTATGCCGTCTGCGGCACCTGGGATCCCACGACCGGCCGGATCAGCGTGCGGGCCGTGCCGGTGGTCAACTCCTACAACTCCCGGTTCGGTCCCGTGGCCATACCGCCTTCGCGGGGTGCGGAGGCCGCGGCGTCTTCGTGGACGGCGCCGCCCGCGGTCGATCTGCTACTCGGCGCATTCGACGCGGCCGACGGCCGGATCGTGCGCGGCGCCTACGACGGCAAGATCTCGCTGCCCAGTGTCTACGCGCGGGCATTAACGCAGGAGGACGTGCTCGCCCTGGCCGGGAGCGGGGCCGCCCCCGCCGTGCAGGAGGGCCTCCTGGCCTGGTGGGACCTGAGCCGCGGAATCGAGGCGAGCTGGGTTGCGGGCGGCACCTCGGCGAGCCCGGACGGCGAGCTGGTCAACATGCCGACGCGTGCCGTCACCGCGCACAACTGGGACGGCTCGTGCTACGAGTGGTCCCACGCCCCCCAGCAGTACGGCGCGGTCCACTTCCACGTCGATGACGTCGACGACGTCGGCTGGAATGCGATGTGCACGCTGGATGTCACGCCGGACTTTGCCTCCGGCGTGTATGCGCTGCGGCTGCGGGCCGGCGGATTCGAGGATCACACGCCATTCTTCGTTCGAGCGGCGCCGGGGCGGGAGAAGAAGGTGGCGCTCGTCCTGCCCACGGGCAGCTACCTGGCGTACGCCAACGAGCATCTGGCCACCGCCGCTCCGATGGGCCAGGCGATCGTGGGACATACGCCGTCGCTGCAGCCGATGGATCTTCTGTTGATGGAGCACCCGGAGCTCGGACTGTCGATGTACGAGCTTCACGCTGACGGCAGCGGGGTCTCGCTCAGCTCGCGGCGGCGGCCGATCCTCAACATGCGTCCCCGGCACCGCTTCAGCTTCATGGGCACCTGGCAATTTCCGAGCGACCTCTACATCGTTGACTGGCTCGAGCACGGCGGATACGACTACGACGTGCTGACCGACGAGGACGTCCATCGGGACGGACCTGAAGCGCTGCGTCCCTACCGCGCGGTGATGACCGGCTCGCATCCGGAGTACGCCAGCGAGCGGATGCTTGACGCCTACGAGGCGTACGTGGCCGGCGGCGGCAAGGTCATGTACATGGGCGGCAACGGCTTTTACTGGGTGATCTCGTATTCGCCGGAGAAACCGTGGGTGATGGAGGTCCGCCGGGGCGAGAACGGCGTGCGCGCGTGGCAGGCCGGGCCCGGGGAGACGACTCATAGCACGACCGGCGAGAAGGGCGGACTGTGGCGCGACCGGGGCCGCGCGCCGCAGAAGCTGTTCGGAACCGGCTTCACCTCCGAGGGCTACGGGGGGTCGTTTCATTACCATCGCATGCCCGACGCGGACCTCCCGGCCGTGACCTGGATCTTCGCCGGTGTCGACAGCGACGACCCGATTGGGGACTTCGGCCTGGTCGGTGGGGGCGCGGCCGGGCAGGAGATCGACCGCGCGGACGTGACGCTCGGGACTCCGCCGCAGACCCATCTGCTCGCCTGCGCCCAGAACCAGGACGATTCGTACAAGGTCGTCCCCGAGGAGATCGAGTTCATGTTCGACGGCGTGGGCGGAACCGAGCACCCAAACGTCCGCGCAGACGTCACGTACTACGAGACGCTCGCCGGTGGGGCCGTGTTCGCCACCTCCTCCATAGCGTGGTCGGGCAGTCTCTCCCACAACGGTTACGACAACAACGTCTCACGGATCACCGGCAACGTGCTGGACCGTTTCATCGGGGAGCGACGATGAGCGAGACATTCGTGCTGCTGCACGGCTCGTGGCACGGCGGTTGGGCGTGGGAGCCCGCGGCGTGGTGCCTGCGCGAGCTCGGCCACGAGGCCCACGCCCCCACCTATCCGGGGCATCTTCCGGGCGCCGATCGCCGCGGCATCCGTCACGCGGACTACGTGTCCGCGGTGACGGCGTATCTGGAAGGCCACGACCTGCGCGACGTGGTGCTGGTCGGGCACAGCTTCGGCGGCTCGGTGGTCAGCCGCGTCGCGGAGCAGATCCCGGACCGGCTCAAACGGCTGGTGTTCCACACCGCGTTCGTGGTGCAGGACGGGGCCAGCGTGAATGACAACTTCCCGCCCGAGCAGACGAAGGCGTTCTCCCGGGCCGCTGCCGGCAGCCCGGACAACACCGTGGCTTGCTCGTGGGAGGTCTTCCGCGACCAGTTCATGCAGGACGCCTCGCCGCACCTGGCGCGCTCGGTCTGGGAGCGTCTGGTTCCCCAGCCGTTCACACCGTGGGACGAGAACCTCGACCTGAAGCAGTTTCATCGCGGCGAGCTGCCACGCAGCTTTATCGCTGTGCACGACGACCGTGCGCTGCCGCCGGGGGAGTGGCACCCGACCATGTCCTCCCGCCTTGGAGACTTCAAGCTGGTGGAGATGGGGGGAAGTCACGAGGTGATGTTCACTCGCCCCGCCGAGCTGGCGCGCAAGCTCATCGACGCGGCCAACGACTGACCGATGCGCAGCGACGCGCCGCGCATCCTGTCGCTGACCCCCGAGTCCGTGCTCGGGCCGGTCTACGACAGGGCCCGCTCAGGCCTGGCGCCCCACCGCCTGCTGACCGCCGAGCGGTCGCCGAACGTTCTGGACGGCCCATTGCGTGACGCCGACTACGTGATCGGCGACTGGATGCACGAGCTGCGCCTCGATGCAAAGCTGCTCGACGTCGCTGAGCGCTGCCGGGCCGTCTTCCAGCCGACCGCGGGGATCGAGAGCATCGACGTCCGGCACGCGGCCGCGCTGGGAATCCCGGTCGCCAACGCCCCTGGCGCCAACGCCCGCGCCGTCGCGGAGTGGACGGTGATGGCGATCCTGGCGCTGCTCAAGGACGTCTGGCGACACCACCAGGGCATGCTGGCGGGCCGCTGGGAGATGGTCGAGGCGGCGCGCACCGGGGTGTACGAGCTCGGCGACCGCACCGTCGGGATCGTCGGCCTGGGTCGCATCGGCCAGGAGGTGGCACGGCGGCTGGCCCCGTTCGAGCTGCGCCGGTTGGTCTACGCCGATCCGGTGCCGGCGTCCGCGGAGGTGGAGCGGCGACTGGGGATGGAGCGCGTCGAATTGGACGAGCTGTGCGCGGTCAGCGATGCCGTCTCCCTGCACCTGCCACTCACCGAGTCGAGCCGGGGTCTCTTCGGTGCGCGGCGGCTCGCCCTGATGGCACCGCACGCCGTGATCGTCAACGTCGCCCGCGGCGCGGTCCTCGACGAACACGCGCTGGCCGACGCGCTCGATGCCGGCCGGCTGCGCGGGGCTGCGCTCGACGTGTTCACGCAGGAGCCGCCGCCGGTCGATCACCGGCTCTGGGGCCGCCCCAACGTGCTGCTCTCCCCGCACCTGGCCGGATCGACCAGCGAAGCGCGGGAGCGGATGATCGGCGCCGCGCTGGAGAACCTGGACCGCGTCCTGCGCGGGAGCTCGCCCGTGAACGTCGTGAACGGAGTGGACGGCGTACCGCGCGGCGCGCCGTGACCCGGTGAGTGGCGCCGCCGCCGCGCCGCAAAAAAGCGCGGCTGATCCGCCAAAACGTATACAGTCCATACTCGACAATTGTCCCTTGAGGTGAGGAGCAACAGTTGAAGGCTGCTCGTTTGGTCGAGATCGCCCAGCCGCTGGTCATCGAGGATGTGGCCGTGCCCGAGCCGGGCCCGCGGGAAGCGGTTGTGCGCGTGGCGGTGGAGGGCATCTGTCGCACCGACTGGCATACGTGGATGGGCGACTGGTCGTGGGTCGGGCTGGCGCCGCCGCTGCCGATCACCATGGGTCACGAGTTCGCCGGCGAGATCACCGCGGTGGGCGCGGAGGTGACCGCGGTCCGGATCGGTGACCGGGTGGCGGTTCCGTTCCACGAGGCGTGCGGCCGCTGTCCCTACTGCCGGGCGGGGCGCACCAACCTGTGCGACGCGCTGGAGTTCCTCGGCATGACCCACGACGGCGGCTACGCCGAATACGTGCGCGTGGTCAACGCCGACCTCAACTGCGTGCCGCTGCCCGACGAGGTCTCAAGCGATGACGCCGCGGCGCTCGGGTGCCGGTTCATGACCGCGTGGCACGCCCTGCAGCACCAGGCCGGCCTGCGCGCCGGCGAGTGGCTGGCGGTTCACGGCGTCGGCGGTATCGGTCTGTCCGCGGTGCAGATCGGCGCCGCGCTCGGCGCCGGAGTGATCGCCGTCGACATCGACGACCGCAAGCTGCAGGCGGCGCGCGGGCAGGGCGCGGCGGTGACGATCGATGCGCGGGATACCGATGTGGCGCAGGCGGTCAAGGAGGCGACCGGGGGCGGCGCCCATGTCGCGCTGGGCGGCCTGGGGGCGGCATCGCTCGTGCAGGCGGCGATCCGCAGCCTGCGCAAGGGCGGCCGGCTCGTTCAGGTGGGCCTGACCAGCAAGGAGGAGCAGGGAATCGTCGGCATCCCGCTCGACGAGCTGATCGAGGCCGAGCTGACGATTGTCGGCAGCGTCGGCAACCCACACATCCACCTTCCGGCGCTGCTGCAACTGGTCGGCGATAAGCGGCTGGATCCGGCCGCGCTCATCACCGAGCGGGTCTCGCTGGAGCAGGCCCAGGCGGTGCTGGAGCGGATGACGAACTTCGACACCGTCGGCTTCGCCTTGATCGACCGGTTCTAGGCGAGCGGCACGCGACTTCGAGACGTGACAGGGCAAATTGTCTCTTGTATACTCTGCACACGTGTGAGCGTGAGAGCACGCGAATGCCGCGCCGAGAGAACCCGGCGCTCAACCTGAGAGGCCGCCCGATGTCCACTTCCAAAGGCCGAGTCACGCGGCGTCCGCCCCGCTATGGCCTCCGCTTTCACGACGACGGTGACGGGTTGCGCCCCGAGCGCCCGCCTTCGCTCGCCGAGCACGTGTGCCGGGTGATCCGCGAGGACATTCTCACCGGCCGCCAGCCCGCCGGCGCACGGCTGACCGAGGCGATGGTCATGGAGCGGACCG
>Ga0182024_10018139_pt1 | contig 13135 bp, 14 predicted proteins | sample P32metaG_FD_120480 | JGI IMG/M metagenome (GOLD analysis project Ga0182024, IMG submission 120480) | Permafrost microbial communities from Stordalen Mire, Sweden - P3-2 metaG (Illumina Assembly) | ecosystem: Environmental > Terrestrial > Soil > Wetlands > Permafrost | place: Sweden: Stordalen...
AGCCCGGCGCCGATCTCCCGACGACGTACGCGGCCGACACGCAGTCCCGCATCCAAAAGCTCGACCAGCTAAAGGAGTCGGGACTGATCGACGAGGCGCAGTACCAGGCCAAGAAGCAAAAGCTGATCGACGAGCTATAACCGTGTGCGCCATCAGCAGCAACCTCACCGCGCACTTCAGCGAGCCCCGCGAGCAGCCCGATGCCGCAATGGCCCACTGGCGGACAACCCGGCCGGCGTGGCTCCCGGCCCACTACAAGGAGATCGACACCTCTTACAATTCGGTGACCTGGGAGTGGCGCCACGTGGGGTGGCCCATGCGGATCATCCCGTTCGCCGGCTTCTTGAGTGGGGCCACCTGCTACAGGATCACCGCGCTCTTCGAGAGCGACGGGGGCTTCGGCTCGAGCATCACGGTGAATGGCCAAGCTGACCTAAAGACCCAAGACGCCATCAGCTCGGCCGCGCAGCAGTACGAACCGGGCGGGGCGATCTAACCGAGCGCGCTAGCGGTCCGTTTGCACCGCCACTGAGTCGGCGCTGCCCCGGGTGCGGAGCACGCCGCTCCTCTCGAGTGCCGTGATCTCTGCGTCGCTCAGACCCACCTCTTCGAGGACTTCTCGGTTGTGCTGGCCGATGAGTGGCGCATGGCGCCTGACCGACGCCGGGCTCTTGGTGAAGCGGACCGGCGGGGGCACGAGCTTGTAGGTGCCTGCCACCGGATGCTCGGCTTCGGGCAGCCCGTCGATGATGTCGTCCAGGTCGGCAGACTCAGCCGCCGGGATGGACTCCCTGCGGCAAATTTCCAACCAGTCCTCGGTGGTGCGGGTGGCCATCACCGAGTCGAGAGTCGAGTACACGAACGAGGTGTGCTGGTATCGGCCCTCCCGTGACAGGCGCGGGTCCCCGACGAGATCGTCCCGTCCGCCCGCCCGCAGCAACGCCACCCAGTGTGCGTCCAGGTACGGGAACGTGGCGATCCAGCCATCGATGGTCCGCTGCGGTCGCCGGTCGGGCGTGAGGATGCGTTGGTAACCGGTCTTGCGCTGCGCCCGGTCCTCCCCGCTCATCGCCCCGGCCCCGTGCTCGACCAACATGAACGCACGCAAGGCGTCCACCATGGGGACCTCGATCTCCTGGCCCTCTCCGGTGCGTTCCCGATGGAGGAGCGCGGCCAAGATGGCGTACGCCAGCACGAGGCCCGAAACCTTGTCGGCGATCAGTGTCGGGGCCATGGCGGGCGTGCCGGTCGCCCGTCGAACGACGTCGGGCACCCCGCCGGCGGCCTGGATGATGTCGTCGTAGGCGGGCTCGTCGGCCTGGGGGCTGTCGGAAGCAAACCCGTGGGCCCGACAAAAGACCACGTCCGGCCGGACGGCGGCAACGCTGTCATAGCCGAGGCCGAGCCGGTCGAGCGGCCCGGGGCGCAGGTTGGTCACGAACACGTCGCACGTGGCGGCGATACGCAGCACGGCGGCCAATCCGGACGGCGCCTTTAGGTCGAGAGCCACGTTTCGCTTGTTGCGCAACAGGTTGAGTGAGATGTCAGAGAGCTGACGCACCGGCCCGGGCCCCATGCCCCTGTTCGTGTCGCCACGTCCGCTCTCGATCGAGATCACGTCGGCGCCGAGATCGCCCAGCACCTGGGTCGCGAGGGGTCCCATGACGACCGAGGTGAGGTCGAGCACCCTGATCCCGTCCAAGGGGCCAGCCCCGGTCCTGTTGCCGGTCAAATCTTCCCTCCCCGTCGCGGTCCAACTCCGTTCGGCCGCGAGTCTGTCATCGGCCGTCGGACGAGTCACGACCCGGCGTTCCGACGATGGGCTACCTTGCCCAGGTACGCGTCTCCCCCGTTTCGTCCACCCAGGAACCCCCACGTGTCCGACGAATCCACCGAGCGAACCGGCGCTCCTGACGTCACGATCTTCCACAACCCGAGTTGCTCCAACAGTCGAGGCGCACTCGGACTGTTAAGGGAGCGATCGGTCGACCACGAGGTCGTCGAGTACCTGATGACACCCCCCGACCGAGAGACGCTGGAGACGATTTTGGCGAGGCTCCTCAACCCGGTGACCGAGCTCGTGCGGACGACCGACCCGAAGTTCGTGGCGCTCGGTCTCGACCCGAGCGCATACGCGACGCCCAACGAGGTCATTGACCTGTTGCTCGAACACCCCGAGCTCATGCAGCGCCCGGTCGTGATGAAGGGCGACCGAGCCGTGATCGCCCGGCCGAGCGATCGGGTCTCCGACGTCCTCGGTTAGCTCTCGGCGCCGTCTCGATCCCGGTCAACTCCGCCCCGACTCGGTGCGTGGGTTGGGGCGGTTTCACTCCCCTTAACGATGGGCTGGTTCGTGAAGGGTCGCCGGAAACGTCGGAGCTCGCCGTGCCTGCGCGGCGCACTCGAACGAGTGGGCCAAACCGACGAGCATGCGTTCGCTCCAAGCCGGGCCAACAAACGAGAGACCGATCGGCAGGCCGTGCTCGAAGCCCGCAGGAACGGTGATGTGCGGGTAGCCGGCGACGGCCGCCGGACTGGCGAAGCTGTCGAGGTGGTGGTCGCCGTTGACGAGGTCGGTCGCCCATGCCGGCCCGCTCGTCGGCGCGACCAGCGCGTCGAGGTGGTTGGCCGAGATCGCGTCATCGATGCTCTGGCGGGATTGCCGACGGCACCGGGACAACGCCTTGACATAGGCCTCGCTCGTCAGCGCCCCGCAGTTCTCGGCCTGCTCGAACAATTCCTGCCCGAACCACGCCATCTCCTGGTCGCGGTGCCGCTCGTTCCAGGCGATCACGTCCTTCAGGCTTGTCACCGGGGCATCGGGAGCAAACTCGGCCAACCAAACCGGAAGGCCCGCCTTCAGCTCGTGGAGCAGAACGATGAGCTCGTCCTCCTCGGGCCCATCGGGTAGCTCCACCGGATCGACGAGAACCGCCCCGGCCGCCCCGAGCGTTGCCAGGGCACGGCCGAACACCTCGTGGACGTCTGGGTGGTCGGCCCGGTTCCGGACCACGCCCAGACGCGCCCCATCGAGGCTGGCCTCATCCAGGAACTGGGTGAAGTCCATTGCCTGCGCACTGGCGGTGGACCCGTCCTGGGGATCAGGCCCGGCCATGGCGGACAGCAGCGCCGCCGCGTCGGCGACCGTTCTGGTCATCGGCCCCGCCGTGTCCTGGGTGCTCGAGATCGGGATGATCCCGTCCCGGCTGACCAGACCCACGGTGGGCTTCAGTCCGACCAGGCAGTTGACCGAGGATGGCGAGACGATCGACCCGTCGGTCTCGGTGCCCACCGCGATTGTGGCCAGATTGGCCGCCATCGCAGCGGCCGACCCCGAGCTCGAGCCGCTGGTGTTCCGATCAAGCGCGTACGGGTTGCGGGTGAGACCACCAACGGCGCTCCAGCCGCTGCTGGAACGGGTCGAGCGGATGTTGGCCCACTCGCTCAAATTCGTCTTCCCGAGGATGAGCGCTCCCGCCTCCCGCAACCGCACGACGAGGTGTGCGTCCCGGACGATCCTGACCCCCACGAGGGCCAGCGACCCGGCCGTCGTGTCCATGCGGTCGGCGGTGGCGATGTTGTCCTTCACCAGGACCGGGATGCCGTGCAAAGGGCCGCGCAACCGGTTGGCCCGACGCTCGTCATCGAGCAGGTCGGCGATGTCCAGCGCGTCGGGGTTCACAGCAAGCACCGATCTGATGGCCGGCCCGCGCTCGTCGAGGGACCGAATTCGATCGATGTAGGCGCTTGCGAGTGCTCGCGCGGTCAGCCGGCCCGACGCCATCTCGGCCTGTAATCCGGTGACCGTGGCCTCGAGGTAGGGAAAGTCCGCACCCGGGACGGCGGGCCCCGGAGCCACCAGGCTCACCGAACGATCAGGCTCTCGGTCGGTCGAGCACGGCTGTGGGGCAGGCCATTTTCAAGCATCGACGGTCCGCCACAGTTCTCCACACACATCTCCCCCGCAGTGGTCAATCGATCATGGTACCGGCGACCCTCGGAACGGTCGATGGACTCCGAAGCCCGGCGGGACAATCAGCCGGTCATGACACGCTCTGCGGACTGGCGGTGCAGCATCTTGGCGTCCCACTTCGCTTCCACGTTGGCCAAACGCCAGTACAAGAGGGCGACGATCCACGTCGCCACGAACGCCCCAACGATGGCGAATCCAGCCGTGTTGATGTTGAATCCCTGGACGAACTTGAAGAAGGGGTCATTCAGATTCGCCTCTTGCCCAACGAGGCTGAGGATCTCGATGGTGCCGATGAAGAAGGCGACGAAGACCGAGAGACCGGTGATGGTCAGGTTGTAGAAGACCTTGCGGATGGGCTTCGCGAACGCCCAGTCATAGGCGAAGTTCATGAAGCAGCCGTCAAGTGCGTCGAACAGGCTCATCCCGGCGGCGAAAAGGATCGGCAGCGACAAGATCGCGTAAAAGGGCAGGCCGCCGGCCACGGCGGTCCCGGCGAGGACGAGAAGGCCAACCTCGGTGGCGGTGTCGAACCCGAGACCGAAAAGGATGCCGACCGGATAGATCTTCCATGGCGTGTCGATCCGCTTCGCGTAGCCGCCGAAGAACCGGTTCATCAGGCCGCGGTTGTTCAATTGCCGCTCGAGCTCGTCGTTGTCGTATCGCCCGGACTTCATCTCCCTGTAGACCTTCACGATGCCGATCATCACGATCAGGTTGAGCGCAGCTATCAGGTACAGAAAGCCGCCCGACACGGAGGTCCCGACGACGTTGGTGGTCTTGTGGAGAGCCGACGAGTTGTTGCCCACCTGAGCATCGAGGGCCCGGATGCCGAAGTTCAGGAACACGGCAAGCACGAACACGACGGTCGAGTGCCCAAGAGAAAAGAAGAACCCAACGCTGAGGGGCCGCTTGCCGTCGTTGACGAGCTTCCTCGTCGTGTTGTCGATCGCGGCTATGTGGTCGGCGTCGAACGCGTGCCGCATGCCGAGCGTGTACGCCAGGACCCCGGTTCCGAACCCGAAGAGACCGGTCTTCGAGATGTGGAAGTGGTGCCCGACCGCTGCGGCCAACAGTCCCCAGCCGACGACATTCAGCGAGACGATCGCAAGCGCCATCCCTCCGACCCGGAGCCACTCCTGCGGCGTGAGACCGTTGCGAAGCTTGGCCAGCCGGGATTGGGGGATGGTTTCGTAGACGATGGAGTCGGTCACTCGGGGTCTTTCCTTTGGAGTCGCTCCCTGATGGAAATCTAACCCAATTGCGACTGAGGCGCAGTAAGACCCGGCATTGACGTGCATATATGCGCATGTAAACATGCCTACATGGGAGAGCCGAACCATCCCGCCATAAGCAGCCCGCTCTCCCAGGCGGCCGCGCAAGAGGTCGCCCGCGTGATGGCGGTTCTCTCGACGGCGAGTCGCGTTCGGATCCTCGCCCGCCTCCGCGCCGGGTCGTGCTCGGTTGGCGAACTCAGCGCCCAGGTGGAGATGGAACAACCCGCCGTCTCGCATCAGCTGCGGGTACTTCGGGACCTCGGATTCGTCGTCGGGACCCGCAATGGTCGACACGTGGTCTATGGCCTCTATGACTCCCACGTCGCCGCCCTGCTCGACGAGGCCCTTCGCCACATCGATCACGTGTCTGGTGACGGTCGGGGTCACCGACCAACCGGAGCAGCTTCTCGGATACCGACATGAAAGGAAAGCAAGTGAACACTGAGCATGAGCACCAAGAGCCACACGACCATGAGCACCCCCATGACGACCATGCCCACGCGCACCCCCACGACAGCCATGAGCACGAGCACGTCACCCACGAGCACCCTCACGGAGACGATGGACACGCGCACGAGCACGTCCATGAGGTCAGCCTGGAGGACCACCACGAACACGACCACCAGTAGGAACCGACCTCATTCCTTCGACGGACAGACCAACGCACCACCGTCCGTCGAAGGAATGGTCGAGCGACTTTGCAGCCGACTCGGAGACCAAACGAAGCCGAATGGAACCACGTGATCATCCAGATCGCGATGGCACGCTCGTTACGATGACGCCGTGAGCGCGCCAGGCGACGAGCCGGTCCTGGATCTACCCGAGGACCCCAACACGGTGGAGGGTGCCCTCGCCCTGGTGCGCAAACACGGTGGGCGGGTCACCTCGTCGCGCCGGTTCCTCCTGCGGGTCCTGTTCGAGGTCGAGGGGCACCACACGGCCGAGGAGCTCGCCACGGCCGTCCAGCTCCAAGCCCCCGACATTCACATATCGACGATCTACCGCAACCTCGACGAACTGGAACGCCTGGGGGTGATCGTCCACTCCCATCTCGGCCATGGCCCGGCGACCTACCACCTGGCCGCCGGAGCGCATGGCCACCTTGTCTGTGAGGAGTGTGGCGCCACGATCGAGGCACCGACGGAGCTCTTCGCAGGCCTGTCCCGGACCGCCCGATCGCGTTTCGGTTTTGACGTCAATCCCCACCACTTCGCGGTGCTCGGGCGCTGTGAGGCTTGCCGCGGCTAGCGAGCCGCAGAGGCCCCCGGTGCGGATCGATCAGCTGCTCCGCCGAAGGGGCGCGAGCATGGGCGGGTGCCGGCCCGTGGGGTGCTCTTAGATTGGCGCGGGACCCTTGTACGCGATCCCGACGATACCTGGTGGGTTCGCCACGGCTTGGCCCGGCTTGGGCGTGAAACGCCCGACGACCTGGTCACCCCGATAGTCGCCCGCCTCCAGGCAGCACTCGAGCTGCCCGAGGTGGTTCGTGCTCAGCGCGATGCGGATTGCTCAGCAGATCGGCATCGCGCGGCCACGATGCTCTGGTTTGCCGAGGCTGGATTGGACCCAGATCTTGCCGAATCTCTCTACGAGTTCGATCTCGAACCCGAAGCTCACACCTTCTACGACGACGTGCCCGGGACGCTCGAGGTTCTGAGGGAGCGAGGCATCGGCGTTGCCGTTGTCAGCGACGTCCACTTCGATCTTCGTCCCGAATTCGCGCTGGCCGGCCTCGAGCAGCTGATCGACCACTTCGTGCTCTCGTTTGAGCACGGAATACAGAAGCCCGATCCCCGGATCTTCTCGATGGCCCTCGATGCCCTCGGGCTGTCTCCATCCGAAGCGCTCATGGTGGGAGATCGTCCCAGCCGAGACGGCGGAGCGGTGACCGCCGGCATCGCCACGCTGTTGCTTCCGCGCGAAAGAGCTCCCGGTGCCCTAGGGGCTGTCCTCGCGCTAGCCGGTTCCTGACGGCAGCATCGTGCTTGACCAGCACCGACGCACACCTCGATCCGGTACCCTCGCCGACGGGGCGACCGCTCGTCGCACCAACGAGGATCGGGGACACGGCATGGCAGAACAGACTGGAGCGGTCCAGCTTCGCTCCCTGGTGAAGTCGGACGGCACGCTGGAACTTTCGCTCGCCGACGTCGAGATCCCCAGTCCTCGCCCCAATGAGGTGCTCATTCGGGTCGAGGCATCTCCCATCAACCCGTCGGACCTCGGACTCCTCTTCGGCGGCGCAGACATGGAGACGGCCAAGGCATCGGGCACCGTCGACCGGCCAGTTGTTCGGGCAACGGTTCCCGAAGCGGCGATGCGGGGCCTCGGCGGCCGGGCGGACAGCTCGCTTCCGGTGGGCAACGAAGGTGCCGGCACCGTTGTCGACGCCGGTTCGTCGGATGCGGCGCAAGCCCTCGTCGGCAAGACGGTCGCGGCTGCGGGGGGCGCCATGTACTCGCAGTACCGATGTGTCGACGCCTCGCTCTGCCTGGCCCTTCCCGACGGGACAACCGCTTCGGAGGGGGCATCGAGCTTCGTCAACCCGCTGACGGCGCTCGGCATGGTGGAGACAAGGCGGGCCGAGGGCCACACCGCATTGGTCCACACGGCGGCCGCATCCAACCTCGGCCAGATGCTCAACAGGCTCTGCATCGCCGATGGCGTGCAACTGGTCAACATCGTCCGCAGACCCGAGCAGGAGGAGCTCCTGCGGGCCGCCGGCGCCACTTATGTCTGCGACTCGAGCTCGCCGACGTTCATGGCGGACCTGATCGAAGCGCTGACCGCGACATCGGCCACCATCGCCTTCGACGCCACCGGGGGCGGCCGCCTGGCCGGCCACATCCTCACCGGCATGGAGGTGGCTGCGACGGCCTCGGCCGGCGAATACAGCCGGTACGGATCGACCACCCACAAGCAGGTCTACATCTACGGAGGTCTCGATCGGGGCCCGACCGAGTTCAACCGCAACTTCGGCATGGCCTGGGGAATCGGAGGCTGGCTTCTGACCCCGTTCCTCCAGAAGGTGGCCCCCGAGACCTTCTCGCGGCTTCGTGAGCGGGTCGCGGCAGAATTGAAAACGACCTTCGCCAGCTCGTATACGAAGGAGGTCTCCTTGGCCGAAGCCCTTCAGCTCGACGCCATCTCCATCTACGGGAAGCAGGCGACGGGTGAGAAGTTCCTGATCAATCCGAACAAGGGCGTGCCGTCCTAGCCGGACTGCGGGGGCTCAGCTCGAGAAGTTGGGCATGGCCGCCCGAGGGTTGACCGAGCGACCCTTCGGCTCTTCCCACTCCTCTTGTCGGCCGAGCGCCGTCATGTCCAAGAAGGAGTACGCCCCACCGAGCATCTCGGTCCCCCGCGCGAACACCGAGTAGGTGTGAAAGATCTCGTCTCCCTCCCGCAGGAAGGTGCTGTAGCCGGGTTGCTCGGAGGATCCGTCCCCGAGCCACCCCATCCCGTTTTCCACCAGCTCGGGCAGCGTCCGGTAGTTCCACATGATCGGGGCGATCGACCCGTCGATCGTCACGTGGAAGTCGTAGTTGAAGTCACTGCCGAGCGATGAGAACCATGGGAACGTCCAGCCCTTGGCCTTCTTGTACCGCTCGATCTTCTCGATCGGCGCCCGAGAAACAGCGACGAAGTTGGTCTCACGAACCCGCAGATGGTCGATGAGTCCTTGCGAGAGCTCGTCTGCGGCGGCCGAGCAGCTCGGGCAGCCCTCGTCCCAGTCGGGATCGAACATGAAGTGCTGCACGATGAGCTGACTTTGCCCATCGAAGAGATCGACAAAGTCCACGTCCCGAGTGGGGCCGTGGAAGACATAGCGCTTCTCGACCTTCACCATGGGGAGCTCGCGACGCTTCGTGCTCAGTGAGTCGCGCGCCCTGGTCATCTCCTTTTCGTCTGCGAGAAGGGCCTTGCGGGCGGCCAGCCACTCGTCGTTCGATACGACCTTCGGGAGACTCATGCTTCCCCTTTCAACTCACTGCGTTCGGACCCCTCGCGGCGAGGGTCCGCAAGTCGAGTCGGGACCGACCTCCCTGACCCGGTTCCTGCTTACCACTCAGATAGCCGGACGAACCAAGAAATCGATGAGCCCATCCATATAAACCCCCTGGTCGTCGTACGTGGTCATGTGGCTGCCATCGGGACAGCGGGCTCCCAACTCGCTCGGTCCCTGCATCGGGACGTACACCGCCTGGTTGATCCGCTCGCGCGGCTAACCCACCCGGCGCTCGCGGCCTTCCCAGTACGGCTCGCGCAGCTCGCGCTTTAGAACCTTGCCGGATGGGTTCCGGGGCAGGACATCGATGAAGTCGACCGACGTAGGGCACTTGAAGTGGGCGATCCGCTCCCGAGCGAACGCGATGATCTCTGCGGGGTCGGCATTGGCCCCTGGCCTCAGCACCACCACGGCCTTCGTCGTCTCGCCCCACCTTGGATCGGGCACTCCGATAACCGCGACATCGGCGATAGCTGGGTGTGCCGACAGGACGTTCTCGACCTCGGCCGGATAGACGTTCTCCCCACCCGAGACGATCATGTCCTTCACCCGATCGGTGAGGAAGAGATAGCCATCTTCGTCGAGGTAGCCGGCATCACCCGTTCTTAGCCAGCCGTCGTGCAGGACGGTTTCGGCGGTGGCTTGGTCGTTGTTCCAGTAACCCTTCATGTTCTGCCTCGACCGGGTCCACAGCTCTCCGACCTCCCCGGTCGGCCGGTCCCCGCCGGTTTCGGGATCGACGAGGCGGATCTCGACCCAGTCGAACGGTTTGCCTGCCGACCGGAGCAGGTGCGAACGCGGACCATCGGGGTCGTGGTCTTCCGGGCGGAGCTGGGTGATCGCGCCCGTAGTCTCGGTCAATCCGTACACCTGGAAGAAGTCACAGCCGAAGGTCTGCATGGCCGCCTTCAGGGTCTCGTCGGTGATCGGTGATGCTCCATAGATGATGGAGCGGAGCGACGAGTAGTCCCCCTCCGACGCCCCGGGCACCGCGGACATGAATGCCAGCATCGCGGGCACGAAGAACGCGTTGGTCACCCGGTGTTGGCACAGAGCCTCGAGGGCTCGGGCCGGATCGAAGTCGCGCAGGAGAATCGTGTTGCAACCGAGCGCCATGCCGATCAGCGCGTATCCGGCCCCCCCGATATGGAACGTTGGGAGCACCACCAGGTTGATCGAGATCTCGTTGATCCCGAACATGGACTCACCGGCTGCGTTCAGACTCTCGACGTTGGCATTGGAGAGCATCGCTCCCTTGGGTAACCCGGTGGTCCCCGAGGTATACAGCTGGAACGCCACCTCGTCGGGCTCCGCCACATGGCCGGGGTCCACCGGTTGGTGGCCAGCCAGCCATTTTTCGTAGGGCAAGGCCCCGGGCACCTCGACCGATCCGAGCACTGCGTAGGTGCATCGAGTCGTTCGACCTGCCTGTAGCTCGCCAACCACCCCGGTGAAGTCCTCGCCGGCCACGAGCACCTTGGCTCCGGCATCGTCCGCGATGAATTGGATCTCGGCCGACTTCAGGCGCCAGTTGATCGCGACGGTGACCGCGCCGACCTTGGCGGCCCCGAACAGAAGCTCGAAATACTCGGGCGTGTTTTTTCCGACAAAGGCGACGCGGTCCCCCGCGCTCACGCCCAGCCCGACGAGGGCGTCGGCGACCAAGCTCGATCGCTCGTCGAGACGACCCCACGTCGTGACCTCGCTGCCGTACGTGATCGCCGGTGACGCCGGCCGATCTCTTCCGTGTGTGCGGACCACCTCGGCCAGACCCCAGTGCGAGATCCCCATGTTCCCCCAAACGCTTCGCTCATCCGACGGCACTCCGAGCGCGAGGCGCCGCGTCACTTTTACCACAGGCGCTCGACACGAACTCGATCGATGACGCGTGTCTTTGCCGATGGGGTCGGTCTAATCGGCAAGGACAGCTCGCGCACGGTAGGAGCGGTTGCCGGCACTTCCTCCGGAATGCGTTGAAAGCGATGTGGGATAGCGTCCATCCGAACCCCGGTCGACCGACGTGACGGCTGGTTGTGCGCCAACGTCGGGTCCAGGGCGAAGCGAAGAGGGAGCCGGACATGCCAGACGCGCCGAGCGACCCGCGGATCGACCGGGTCCTCACTCGGCTCGTCGAACAGGGAGTCGTCTCGTCGGCAGACGGGGCGACCGTCGTCGAGCTGTCGGGTGGAGTTTCAGCCGATGTGTTCGCCCTCACCGTCGGCGGCCGACATCTCGTCGTGAAGTGGGCGCTCCCACGACTTAGGGTGGCCCAGGAGTGGCTCTCATCGCCGTCCCGGATCGTCGTCGAGGCGGACGCGACGAGCTACGCGCGAACCGTCCGACCCGAGAACGCTCCCGAGATCGTCGACGTTGACGACCTGAACCTCGTGATTGTGATGACCGCGGCGGCGGCCGAGATGGGTAACTGGAAGTCCGCATTGCTGGACGGGATCGTCGACCCGGATGTGGGTCCATCCCTCGGCTCCGCTCTGGCGGACTGGCATTCGGTGAGCAGCTCCGATCCCGACGCGTTTCGCCGATTCGGCGACCGCCGCTACTTTGTCGAGCTACGGGTCGCGCCGTTCTTTCAAAGAGTCGGTGAGGTCCACCGAGATCTCGAGCCGGTGATCGACCGGGTCGTCGATCGGATGACGGAGCGGTCGATCTGCCTCGTCCACGGAGACTTCTCTCCGAAGAACGTGCTGGTGAGCGAGGGCTCGTTCTGGGTTCTCGACTGGGAGATCGCACACATTGGCGATCCAACCTTCGATCTGGCGTTCCTGGTATCGCACCTCGTGTGCAAGGCGATCCACCGGCCCGCCGACGCGCACCTCTACGAGGCCTGCGCACGGTCGTTCCTCGACACGTACGCCGAGCGATCGACCCTCGACGCGGAACACCACGACCTGGTGCCGCAGACCGCCTGCCTGCTGCTCGCCCGCGTCGACGGCAAGTCCCCCGTCGACTACTTCGACGCCGGGCAGGCCAAGCGGGCCCGGTCGCTCGGCACGCGTTTGCTGGCCGACGGAGCCACCGACCTCGCCGCCCTGTGGCACTACCCCCCGTAAAGGTTGACTGTCAAGCTCATTGACTAACTAACGAGGGGCGCATAGCCTTCCCGCATGCCCCGAAATCCCCCGCCCGACGACGTCGTGATCCCGGCCCTGCTCCGAGGCGCCCGAGGCAGCTACGTGCAGTCGATCCGGGTCGAGCTCGCCGCTGGTGGGTTCGACGACCTGCCCCGCAACGGCGCCTTCGTCTTGGGCGGCATGGCCAACCACGACGGGTCAGCGGTCGACATGATCCGGGGCCTCGGGGTGACCAAGCAGGCGGCCAGCCAGTTGATCGACACCCTCGTGCTGCGTGGGTACCTAGGGCGCGACGTCAACCCGGACGACCGCCGCCGGATGACGATCGAGCTGACCGAGAGGGGGAGGGCCGCCGCAGTCGCGATCGAAGCCGGGACGAGGGCCATCGATGCGCAGCTATCCGAGATGATCACACCGGCCCAGATGGCGGGCCTCCGGGCTGGGCTCGCCGCACTCGCCGAGATCAAGGAGAGAGCAGAGGACGACGCATGAGCCAGGTCCGATTCAAGAGCTTCAGCCCGATCCTCCCGGTCACGGACCTGCGCCGGGCGCTCCATCACTATGCGTCGCTCGGATTCGAGGTTCATTCCTACGAGGGTGGCGAGCAGTACGGGTTCGCCGATCGCGACGACGTCGGACTGCACTTTGTCGAGATCTCGGACCATGTTCACGAGGACGGCAGCACCCACGAGCACGAAGCGCACACCGCGATGACGTACCTCTATGTCGACGACGCCGATGCGCTAGCGACCGAATGGCGGGCCCCCGGAATCGCCGGGATGACGCGGCT
>Ga0182024_10018140_pt1 | contig 13135 bp, 10 predicted proteins | sample P32metaG_FD_120480 | JGI IMG/M metagenome (GOLD analysis project Ga0182024, IMG submission 120480) | Permafrost microbial communities from Stordalen Mire, Sweden - P3-2 metaG (Illumina Assembly) | ecosystem: Environmental > Terrestrial > Soil > Wetlands > Permafrost | place: Sweden: Stordalen...
CATCAGCCTGCCCGAACATCTCCGGTTCAACCGCGAATGTAGTGTAGACTCGGCGGTAGCCTGAACTGATTCCGCACGACTTAAGTGATCTTTGGCCTCATCCGTGACGAACTTGGGCTAGCGCCGCGGGACCCTACCTCGATTGTTCGGATCCTATATATCCGGCTTCGGCGACTTTCAGCCGCTCGGGCTAGGCTTCCGAAACCACCGGCAGCTTCGCGGCATCCCAAGCGGCGAGGCCGCCGGCCATCTCGATTAGATTGGTGATTCCATGTTGGTGCAGGATGCTGGCGGCGATGGAGGAGCGGTAGCCCCCGGCGCAATGAACGGCGATGCGGCGGTCGCGTGGCATTTCAGCGATACGGTCTTGGAGATGGTTGAGTGGAACGTTCACGCTGCCATCGATATGTTTCGTCACCCACTCGCGCGGATTTCTGATATCCAGCAACAGTGGCGGATCGGCGCCCGCTAACTCCTCCGCCACCATCGGGGCGCTGATGCGCTCGGTCGGCCACACCAAGTCCGGCCGCCCAGCAAGCGCTTCCATGCCTCCACTCATGTAGCCTTTTGCGTGATCGAAACCGATACGGCCAAGACGCATGGCAGCCTCCTGTTCGCGTCCAGGCTCGGCAATAATCACGATGGGCCTGATGCGGTCGAGGACCGTGCCCGCCCAGGTGGCGTATTGGCCGCCGAGCCCTATATTGATACTGCCGGCGAGGTGACCCTTGGCATACTCGGCTGGATCGCGGACGTCGAGGATCTGAGCGCCCGCATCCCCCATCCGAAGGACTTCGGCGAGATCGATGGGATGCAGAGCCTGTTCGAGATTGCTGTCCAGAATGGCGCGCTCGCGGGTGTTGAGAATAGCGTCGTACGTGAAGTACGCGGGAGCGTCGGGTTGATCCGCGGTGACGAGGCGAATAAATTCCTCTTTCGACATGGGCTGTAGGGCGTAATTCAATCGCCGTTGATCTCCCAGCGAAGAAACCGTGTCGGACGAAAGCTTCTTTCCGCAGAGCGAGCCGGCGCCGTGAGCCGGATAGACGAGCGTCTCGTCAGGAAGCGTCAGCAGTTTGTTGTGCAGCGAGCCGTAAAGATGGGCGCCGAGGTCGCTGGCACTCCATCCAAGCGACGCGCGCAGGTCGGGGCGGCCAACGTCCCCGATGAACAGCGTATCGCCCGTCAGGACGGCGTGAGGTTTTGCCGGGTCGTTCTGGCGATCGAAGACCAGGATCGAGATCGACTCGATGGTGTGGCCGGGGGTCTCAAGCACTTGCAGGCCCAGCCCCGGGAACTCGAGCTTATCGCGGTCCTTCATCGCCACGAAGGTGTATTCCGCCTGGGCGCGGGAGCCGAGATGGATGGTTGCGCCGCATCGGTCGCGAAGTTCCAGATGGCCGGCGACAAAGTCGGCGTGGAAATGAGTGAGAAAGACGTGGCGGATTTGGAGGCCCAACTTCTCGGCGTCGGTCAAGTACTGATGAATGTCGCGTTGGGGGTCGACGATGATCGCGGTCGAACTGGCCTCGTCTCCCAGCAGATAGGAGGCGTGGGCGAGGCAGCCCAGATAATACTGTTTCAAAATCATGGAGGCTTCTACAGTCTAGCGTCTCGTTCGTGGCGCACCGGTTATCCGCTTGGCCGTCTCACGCGCAAATCACGGAAGCGGCGCAGGCGGCGAACGCTGGTCGCAGCGCGGGGCTGGCCGCGAGCAGCCCCAGCATCCGCCATCGCGAGATCATGGCCAGTATTATATCCCTCCATCCGAATCCATGAGCCGGCAGCACTCCCGCGCCATCTGCTGCTCCTCTTCGGCCTTGACCACCAGGACCTTTAGCGAATCGAGGAAGCCGAGTTGTCCGCACACCCGCTCCCGGAGCGGCGCGCAGTTCTCTCCCACGCCTCCAGTAAAGACAATGGCGTCGAGGCCGCCCAGCACCGCCAGCATCGCGCCGACCTCCCGGCACAGGCGATGCGCGTACATGTCGAAGGCCAGTTTCGCCCGCGCATTGCCCGCGGCGATGGCCGCCAGAATCTCGCGCATATCTCCCGAGAGGCCGGAAATTCCCTTCAAGCCGGACTCCTTATTGAAGACGCGGTCGAGATCGTCGGCTGCGGAAATGGCAGGTCGTAGACCTGCCCCACTGCGCAGCAGATACACAGCGATGCCCGGATCGATCGATCCGCAACGCGAGCCCATCATCAAGCCGTCTGCCGGCGTAAATCCCATGGTGGTGTCCACGCTCTTGCCGCCGCGCACGGCTGCGAGCGAACACCCATTTCCCAGATGGCAGGTGATCAGCCGCAGGGATTCGAGCGACCGGCCCAGCAGTTCCGCTGCGCGCCGCGCCGCGTGAGCATGGCTGATGCCGTGAAACCCGAAACGGCGAATCCCCAGCTCAACCCACTCATACGGTCCCGGATAGACATACGCTGCCGGCTCCATCGTCGCGTGAAACGCGGTGTCGAACACAGCGATCTGGCGGGTGCTTCGATCGCCCAGCAGGCCATCCATGGTTTCGATGGCCGCCAGCTCCAGGCGATTGTGCGACGGCGCGAACTCGGCTTGTGCCGCGATGGCGGCGCGAACCTCGGGAGTCAGCCACGTGGTCTGCCGGTGCGCGATCCCGCCATGAACGATGCGATGCGCCACCGCGTCAAGCTCCCGCGGCGAGCCGGCCATGCGCCACAAAGGATCAAGCCACCGCGGCAGCGCGTCCTTTAACTGATCCGGCGAACTCACCGGCCCCTGCGCGCTCCAGCTCTCCGCCACGCGTTCCGGCGAATCCGCCTCCCCGGACACCTCAGTGAGCGAGCACTTGACGCTGCTCGATCCGACGTTAATGGCCAGAATCCGCATTTGCTCCCGGCCACTGCCAATTCTTGATCTCGGGCATGTCGTCGCCGTAGCGGCAGATGTACAGCCTATGCTCGATCAACTTGTCGCGGAACGCCTGCTTCTGATGCGCCGCCACGTTTTGCAAACGCGGCACGCGGTCGATTACGTCCATGGCCAGATGATAGCGATCCAGCTCATTGCGGACGGTCATGTCGAACGGCGTCGTGGTGGTGCCTTCCTCCTTGTACCCGCGCACGTGCATATTCTCGTGGTTCTTGCGCCTGTACGCCAGCCGGTGAATCAGCCATGGATAGCCGTGAAACGCGAACACCACCGGCTTATTTGTGGTGAACATCGAGTCGAAGTCGAAGTCCGGCAAGCCGTGCGGATGCTCGGTCGGCGGTTGCAGCGTCATCAGGTCCACCACGTTCACCACGCGAATCTTCAGATCCGGCAGATTCCGGCGCAGCAGGTCCACGGCCGCCATGGTCTCCAGCGTGGGCACGTCGCCGCAGCAGGCCATGACCACGTCCGGTTCGCCTCCCTGATCGTTGCTGGCCCAGCTCCAGACGCCGATCCCCGCCGTGCAATGCCGGATCGCCCCGTCCATATTGAGCCACACCGGCTCGAAATTCTTGCCCGCAACGATCACGTTTACATAGTGCCGGCTGCGCAGGCAGTGATCCGCCACCGACAACAGGCAATTCGCGTCCGGAGGCAGATACACGCGCACCACTTCCGCCTTTTTGTTCACCACGTGATCCAGGAATCCCGGGTCCTGGTGGCTGAACCCGTTGTGATCCTGCCGCCACACGTGCGATGTCAGCAGGTAATTCAGCGACGCGATCTCACGCCGCCATGGAATCGTGCGCGTGACCTTCAGCCACTTGGCGTGCTGGTTGAACATGGAATCGACAATATGGACGAAGGCCTCATAGCAGGAGAAAAAGCCGTGCCGGCCGGTGAGCAGATAGCCTTCCAGCCAGCCCTGGCACTGGTGCTCGCTCAACACTTCCATGACGCGCCCGGTCGCGGAGACGTGATCGTCGGTGGGGATGACCTCGGCGGTGGAAGTCCGGTCCGTGACCTCGAACACCGCGCCCAAGCGGTTCGAATTGGTTTCATCCGGGCCGAAGATGCGAAAGTTGCTCGATTCCGCGTTCAGCTTCAGGACGTCGCGCAGCATGCTTCCCAGCACGCGCGCGGCTTCCGCCTGGACCGCGCCCGGGCGCGGAGCTTCAACCGCGTATTCGCGGAAATCCGGCATGTGCAGATCCCGCAACAGCAGCCCGCCGTTCGAGTGCGCGTTCGCGCTCATGCGCCGTTGGCCTTTGGGCGCCAGTTCGGTGATCCCGGCAACCGGCCGTCCCAAATCGTCGAACAGTTCCTCCGGGCGATAGCTCTTCATCCAGGCTTCAAGCTGCTGGATGTGGGCCGGCTTGGCCGCGAAATCCTCCAACGGAACCTGGTGCGCCCGAAACGTGCCTTCCACTTGCACTCCGTCCACGAGTTTCGGGCCGGTCCAACCCTTGGGTGTGCGCAACACGATCATGGGCCAGCGCCGGCGCTTGGTGAATCCATGCTCGCGCGCGTCTTTTTGAATGTCGCGGATCTCCTCGATCACCGTTTCCATCGCCGCCGCCAGCCACTGGTGCACCTCCGCCGGATCGTCGCCCTCGACAAAGTACGCCTGGTAGCCGTAGCCCGCGAACAGGCTCGCGACCTCCTTCTCGGGAATGCGGGCCAGCACCGTCGGGCCGGCGATTTTATAGCCGTTCAGGTGCAGAATCGGCAGCACCGCGCCGTCGCGCGCGGGGTCCAGGAATTTGTTAGAGTGCCAGCTTGTAGCCATCGGCCCAGTCTCGGCTTCGCCGTCGCCGACCACGCAGCAGGCGATCAGGTCCGGATTGTCGAACACGGCTCCATAAGCGTGCGCCAGCGCGTAGCCCAGCTCGCCGCCTTCATGAATCGACCCCGGAGTTTCCGGAGCCACGTGGCTGGGAATGCCTCCCGGAAAGGAAAACTGAGTGAACAGCCGCCGCATGCCTTCGGCGTCGCGGGTAATGCTGGGATAGACCTCGGTGTAGGTTCCCTCCAGCCAGGTATTCGCCACCACGCCCGGCCCGCCGTGCCCCGGCCCGCACACGAACAGCATATTGAGCCCAAGCTTTTCAATCACGCGGTTGCAGTGCGCGTAAATCAGGTTTAGTCCAGGAGTGGTGCCCCAGTGTCCCAGGAGGCGCGGCTTGATGTGCTCGAGGCGCAGCGGCTCGACCAGCAGCGGATTGTCGTAGAGATAAATCTGTCCGACCGACAGATAATTCGCCGCCCGCCAGTACGCATCGATCTTGCGGACTTCATCGGAAGAGAGAAGATCCATTCTAAACTCGATGCTACACGAGTTCTATGGCCCGGTATGAGCGGCGCGCTAAGAGGAGTGCCTTGAGAACGTTGGGTCGGAAGGATGCTTTGGGGGACTTGACTCCAGTAATGAGTTGGAGTCCCTAAGTTCATGGAGATTGCGGACGCCATCAAGAGGAACCTCGATACAACATCGAGCGAACTTGCAGGGGTGGAAAAGAAGATTAGCGATTTGGGCACGAGACGCGACATTCTGGCCAAGAAAAAAGCCACTCTCCAAGACGCCTACGAAATATATGCTGGGAAGCCCGCAGCTTCCATTCAGGGCACGGCCACCGTTACCGGCAACCTCGCCGAACTTGTTGCGTCGGCCCAAACGGACTTTTCTCTCTCTTACCATAGCGCAAGCAAGCGCAAGCAATCGAACGAACGTTCCGTGAGAACGATAACAAGTGGATGACTACGGGCGAATTAGAGACCGCGTCAAGGAGCCTGGAAGAAGCAATGGCTACAACGCGATTGATATGACGTTGAGAGAACGAAAACAGGTTTTTGAAAAGCGGAAGGAACCAGGGAAGAACCGGAATCAATTCCGGCTTAAGTGATAAAAGTTTATGGGGGTGGAAGGTTCCCCCACGGGTCCCACGGGTGAAGAGACTGAGATGAAGCTGCCGACTGATCTTTCAGGCCAAGATCTGGTGACGGCTCATCGGCGCGCGAATTTCTTGATCGTCCGGCAGCGGGGCAGCCACATCATCCTTCGGCGGGAGCATCCGCGTGCTCGTGTGGTTGTGCCGGATCACAAGGCGATTCGACCTGGCGCTCTCAAGCAGATCCTGAATGAGGCGGGCCTGATGATCGAGGAACTGATTGGGTTGCTTTAGCGGGCGCTCATGGTGAGTTCGATGAATTCTCTTCCGGACTCGGTCGGCACAGGATCGCCAGCCTCGATGCAGTCTTCGATGTACAACTCAGCAGCCTCACGAATGTTAACAAGTGCTTCTTCGCGGGAATCGCCTTGGGAGACGCAGCCGGGCAGCACGATCACAACGTATCCGCCGTCGGATTCCTGATCGAGAATGACTGTGTACTTCATAGCGCTGGTTTTAGGTTGTTTTAGGTTATCGTGCCGTTAGCTGGCCTAGCAAGCGCTTGGGGCGGGGCTGGGCGGGGCATATGACGCCATTCAGGGTTGATTTCTTGGAGCGGGAGATGGGACTCGAACCCACGACGTCCAGCTTGGGAAAATGGGCCATGTTTTTTTCAGTAACATAATGCGCTCGGCGTTGATTCAAGGTAATCAAAAACGCCAACAAAACAAGGGTCCGTTTCGGCCGGTGTGCTAATGGAGGGTTTTTGGAGGGTCCGGGACTGGTGCAATCTGTCCTCTCTGCTTGATGCCGGCCTTCGGCGGCATTTGTCAATATAGTTCCACTATGGAACGGTATTGACAGCACCTCAATTGCGCAGACGGTGAGGATCGGGCGACGGTTGCTTCCAAGCTTGTATGGATATACAATGGGCTAGGTATATCTTTTATGCAGGTTTCCAAATGGGGCAACAGTTTGGCCGTGCGTCTTCCAGCTGTCGTTGTCGAAGCGCTCGATCTCAAAGAGGGAGACGAAATCGAGATTTCCATCGCAGGCAAACGCGACTTCAAGGTGGCCCGTGACCGGTCCAAAGAGAGGGCGCTCGAGCAACTCCGTCAAATGAAGTGGTCCTTCCCTCCTGATTTCAAATTCAATCGCGAAGAGATCAATGAACGATAAGCCGTTCTTTGATACCAACGTCATCCTATACGCCTTCAGCCAAGACGATACGCGCGGTCAGGTGGCCGAAACTCTGCTGGCAGCGGGAGGAGCACTATCGGTCCAGGTACTTAACGAGTTCGTTGCTGTGGCGCGGCGCAAGCTTGATAAGAGCTGGGAGGAAGTTCGCCGCGCCCTCGACATACTTCGCGTCTTTTGTCCAGCGCCTGTGCCTCTTACGGTTGAGACCCACGAGCGAGCCGTACACATTGCCGAGCGATACGGGTATTCAAGTTTTGATTCACTCATCATCGCGGCTGCGCTCTATGTTGGTGCCGACACACTTTACTCGGAGGACATGCGAGACGGCCACGCAATCGATGGGCTTACAATTCGCAATCCATTTTCGGGCTAACGCGATGAGGTGGGGAATTTCGATTGCGGTGATTCGGGCGATGCGGGACTGAATGGCCGTTGTCATTCGTGGTGGGCGATAGTTCGCTTCGGTTGAACTGCGGATTGTGCCGCGAACGCGGGGGTGCGTACATTCGACCAGACGCTTGACCTGGTGCGCTTTCAGAAGGCGGATGAACTCCTTTGCCGGGCGGGTGGAGTGACCGATGCTCATGACAATCAGCTTCGTTGGTGACCGCCCCATCCGTCCCCGATGCAAGCTCGCCCTTCGTCGATTCTCAAATCATTCGCTCCATTAAAGGCTAACGTCACGGAGCCACACCCCTTTCGGTGGTGGCGATGGCGTACGTTTCTCCGGCGTCATTCACCAGCGCAGAGACGATAACTGACACCTGTAAAGTTCGCCCATCTTTCGCGATTCGTTGTTGGCGCTGCGGCTCCAGGACGCCGGCCTTGCACTGTTGCCGGACAATGGCCAGCGCCTGTTCCCGCTCGCCTTCCGGCATCAGCTCCCGAATATTCATGGCCAACGCCTCAGCTTCGCTCCATCCGTACATCCTTTCCGCCCCGGGGTTCCAGGCCACAATGCGACCCGTCATGTCCTGCACCAGGATGGCATCGCGCGCGTCGCGAACCACCACGGCCAGGCGTCGCAGGGCTTCGGAATCCCGCAACGCCGCCTGCGCCTTTTTCATGATGGAAATCTCCGTAAACGTGATGACTGCGCCCTCAATCACGTTTTCCAGGGTCCTGTAAGGCCGGACGCGCAGCAGGTACCACTCTCCGGTATTGGTCTGCACTTCCAGTTCTTTCGGAACCAGGCTTTCCAACACCTCCCTAATGTCCGCTGCCAGATGGTCATAGCCCACCAGATTGGAGCGGATTTGGTCCACCGGACGACCTACATCGGACTCGATCAGGTTGATCAGCGCTGAGACGGTGGGAGTGAAGCGAAGAATGCGCAGCAGATGGTCCACAAAAATGGTGCCGATGCCGGTGCCGCTCAGCAGATTTTTCATGTCGTTGTTGGAGCGCGATAAGTCGACCACTTTGGCTTGTAGTTCGCTGTTGACCGTGGCCAGCTCCTCATTGACCGATTGCAATTCTTCTCTGGAGGTCTCCAGTTCCTCGTTGGTGGATTGCATCTCCTCGTTGACCGACTGCATTTCCTCATGGGCGGAGCGGAGCTCTTCATTGGAGGTCTCCAACTCTTCGTTAGTCGTCTGCAGGTATTCCTCCTTGGCCCGCAACTCCTGCTTCAGCCTCACAATATAGGCGTCGAGATCCGTGCTGAGCGCTGCCGCGCCTTCTGCGGTATCCAGGGCAGCCTCGATGGACTGCTTGGGGTCCGCTGCCAGCTCCTCCTCCAGAATGACCAGAAACAGGCCACGCGGTATGGCTCCTTCCGGGTCCGTGGGCACTGGAAAGACGGTCAGATTGACGGTCGTAAAATCGCCGTCGTTTTTCACCCTCAAACCGGGGTGGCGCGTTAGAATTCCCAGTGAGACAGCGCGGTGCAGAGCGATCGTCAAATCGCCGCGCAATCCTTCGCGGGCCATCCTGAAGATATTCAAGCTGGCCTCGCCTGGGGTTGGTTCCAGGTACCGGCCGGTACGACCCAGCAAGTAAAGGATGTCGCCGCGTTCGTTGACCAGCGCGCCAACCGGGGAGTAGTGCTCCAGGAGCGCGCGTTCAGCAATCTGGTGCAGCGGAAGTTTGTTGTCGCCGAGCGTGCCGATTCCCACCCGCCGCGCGATTTCGTTTCCCGGCGGGCGCTCGAACAATCCCGGAATGCCCAGGCGGTGGGGGCCGAAATCATGTGCTTTACGCTGAAAGATCCTTGCCTTGCGCTCGATCGGCGTAAAGAGGTTCACAAAGTCTCCCACACTCTCAGAGGAGCCCAGCACAAGCATACCGCCCGGGTTCAAAGCGTAATGAAACAAGGGCATGAGCTTTTTTTGCAGCTCAGCGCCCATATAGATCAAGAGATTGCGGCAGCTGATCAGATCGAGTTTCGAGAAGGGCGGGTTTTTGATGAGGTCGTGTTCGGAAAAAATGAGCATGTCGCGGATGGTCTTGTGGATGCGGTAGGCACTGCCATCCGGTTGCTCCTGATCGAAAAAGTGGGCTAGTCGCTCCGGCGAGACGTCAGCGATGATGCTGGAGGGGTAAACGCCAGCTCGGGCGTGATCGATGGCTTCGCGATCGATATCGGTGGCGAAGATTTGTACTTTGAAACTCTCTTTCCGGTCCTCCATGCGTTCCCGAAGCAGCATGGCGATGGAATAGGCTTCCTCGCCGGTGGAACAGCCGGGGACCCAGACACGAATAACCGCGCTTGCCGCCTTGCCGGCGAAAAGTTGGGGGATGACCTGTTTCTGAACCTCCTCGAAAATTTCGGAATCCCGGAAGAAACTGGTGACGCCGATCAGGAGTTCGCGAAAAAGTGCGTCCGCTTCGCCCCGGGTGAGCTGCATATAGCGGAGATAGTCTTCTAGCCCATCGATCTGGTGGACGGCCATACGCCGCTCGACGCGGCGTATGATGGTGCTCCGTTTGTATTGGGAAAAATCATGACCAGTCTGGGAGCGGAGCAGGAGAAAGATTTTTTCCAGCCCGTCAGGTTGCTGTGCGGCCTGCGATGAGACCGGAACGTGGTAAGCCCCAAACGCGTGGGCGACGTAGGCGAGGAGTTTGGCGGGCATCTCGTTTGCAGGTAGCACAAAATCCACCATACCTGTGGCAATCGCGCTGCGGGGCATGCCGTCGTACTCGGTGGATTCGGGTGTCTGCGCCATTACCATGCCGCCCTCGCCCTTCACTGCCCTGACGCCAAGGGCGCCGTCACTGCCAGTGCCGGAGAGCACGATGCAGATGGCGCGGTCGTGCTGGTCCTGGGCCAAAGAGCGGAAGAAAAAATCGATGGGGAGCCGGATACCACGGGCCAAGGTGGGTTCCAGCAGTTGCAACGCGCCGTTCACAAGCGCCATATCGCGATTGGGCGGGATGATGTAAGCACAGTTAGGCTCGATCACCATTCCGTCCTGCACCTCAAAGACCTGCATCCTGGTATAGCGCTGGATCAACTCGGAAAGGATGCTCTTGTGGTCCCGGGCCAGATGTTGCACCAAGACAAAGGCCATGCCAGGATCCTCCTCGGGCATGGCGGAGAAAAAAGCTTCGAACGCCGACAGCCCCCCGGCAGACGCGCCGATGCCCACGATCGGGAATCCGGCGCCCTGTTGCTCGGGTGGTTCCGCGACTCGCTCTGGATTGACTGTTTCGCCCGGCACTTTCGCGGTGGGCTTTGTTTCGGCCATGATCCCATTCCCTCGATTTCCGCTGGCTTGCCTTCTTATGAACCTAGTCTAGTCTTGTGATAGGTGAATCGAGCCGGATGAGGCGCATCATGTTCCAGAGTCGAGCCGTCCGGCAAACTTGATTATAGAGCGCCAGAATCCTCGGATCATCATGTTGCGCACCAGCATCCTCAGACGATGCGCGGCCCGTTCTGAGCAGATGTGTCCCACTCTCTTCGTTCATATCTTGTGCGCCGACAGCAGGGGAAGATTGTCTAGCAGTTCATGGGCCGAACCAGCGGCGCTCCGGGTGCGCCCGTGATAGAGTGGTTGCTTACCGCCAGTCTCGGAAGGACACGCTCGAACGTGGATCTCCCGGCAGCCGGCTTCCTGGATCGACGGGGCAAGGAGAAGCGCGTTGTGAACTCCACGGCCTCTCGGCCACAATCCGCCCGCTGGCTCGCGGAGAATGGCCCGAAGGAACTCGAGTCACTGTTCCGCGCGATCGTTTTCCACCCTTCCGCGCCGATTCTGATTACAGACGATGATCGTCGTTACCGGGAAGCCAGTACCGGGGCCAGCAAACTCCTGGGTTTGCCGCGCCAAGAAATCATCGGTCGCAGCTTGGATGATTTTGCAGTACCCGCCCTAAAGCCGATGATTTCCGAGCGCTGGCAGGCTTTTCTCGAAGAGGGCGAGCAGGCAGGCACTCTTCAGTTACTGGGTCTGGACGGAACCGTGCGGGATGTCGAGTACACAGCGAAAGGGAACGTGTTGCCGGTCCGCCACCTCTTGTTGTTAAGTGACAAGACCAAGGCCGAGGCGGGCAAAGACCGGAATCCGCTCCCGTCTTCGGTGCAGGACTATGCGCTTTTCCTGTTGGATGTGGACGGGCAGATTGCGGCCTGGTATGCGGGTGCGGAACGCATTTACGGCTTCACGCGCGGGGAGACTCTGGGCCGGCACCTGTCGGTTCTCTATCCCAGCGAAGACGCGTTCGGCAAGCTGCAGGAACAATTAAAAAGAGCCTCTAGCGAAGGCCATGTGGGCGATGAAGTCTGGCAAGTGAAAAAGAACGGGTCGCGATTCTGGGCCAACGTTATCACAGTGGCCCTGAAAGACGAGAATGGAGACTTGCGGGGCTTTGCGGGCGTGGTGCGCGATTTTAGCGACCGCCGCCAAAGGGATGAGAAGTTGCGGCGCAGCCGGGGACGCGTGCGCGGGATGCAGGGGGAGTCGACCATTGCCGGCGTCGTTTCCGGAGAGTTTGACCGCATTCCCGAGGCGAACGACACGTTTCTGGAACTCGTAGGCTACAGCCGTGAGGATCTGCTCGCCGGACGGCTGGTATGGTCCGATCTCACGCCAAGGGAATACGTGGCCTCGGATGAATTTGCACACGAAGAAGGCTTGCGCTTCGGGGCTTGCACGCCCTTCGAAAAAGAATTGATCAGGAAGGACGGCACTCGGGTCCCCGTCGTTGTGACTACGGCCGTCCTGAAATTATCCCCCTTCCGTTGGATCACGTTCGTCACCGACCTCCGCGAGCGAGACCGGCAAGAGAAGATCGACCTGGAAGCCGTCCAGGGCCAGCGCAACTTCGAGGAGATTGTAGGAACCAGCACGGCCATGAAGCGGGTCATGGGACAGGTGGAAGTGGTTGCGCCGACTGATGCGACGGTGTTGATCCTGGGCGAAACCGGCACGGGCAAGGAATTGATCGCGCGCGCCATTCATAGAATCAGTCCCCGCAGGGATCGTCCTTTCATCTCCTTGAACTGCGCCGCGATTCCCACCGGGCTGCTCGAAAGCGAATTGTTTGGTTACGAGCGAGGAGCCTTTACCGGGGCCTTGGGGCAAAAGATCGGCCGCTTTGAAATGGCGCATGGCGGGACTCTGTTTCTGGATGAGGTGGGCGACATTCCCCTGGATCTTCAGCCCAAGCTGCTCCGGGCTTTGCAGGAGAAGTCCTTCGAGAGACTGGGCGGCACCAAAACCATTCCCATCGACGTCCGGCTGGTGGCGGCAACCAACCGGAATCTGACCAAGATGATGGGGGATAAACTCTTCCGCAGCGACCTGTATTACCGGTTGAAGGTGTTCCCCATTATTACACCACCGTTGCGGGATCATCCCGAAGACATCCCCGAACTCGCCCGGCACTTCATCAGGAAGTACGCCGCGAAAATGGATCGGATAATTGATAGCATCCCGTCCGAGACGATCAAAGCCTTGGAGAGCTGGTCATGGCCCGGCAATGTACGCGAATTGGAGAACTTCATCGAGCGGTCCGTGATCCTGTCGCGAGGTTCCAGCCTACGCGCGCCCCTGTCGGAATTGCGGGCTGATACTCCGGAAGCCGACGGCGACTCTACGCTCGATCATATGGAACGAAATCACATCCTGCACGTTTTCCGGGAAACCGGCGGCGTGATCAGCGTTGCGGCCGACCGTCTCGGCATACCACGGAC
>Ga0182024_10018141_pt1 | contig 13132 bp, 12 predicted proteins | sample P32metaG_FD_120480 | JGI IMG/M metagenome (GOLD analysis project Ga0182024, IMG submission 120480) | Permafrost microbial communities from Stordalen Mire, Sweden - P3-2 metaG (Illumina Assembly) | ecosystem: Environmental > Terrestrial > Soil > Wetlands > Permafrost | place: Sweden: Stordalen...
ATTGTGTAATTGAAAATCCGGCAGCATCGGAGGGTTTTCAAATTACCCAATTACAAAATTACTCAATTACCCAATTCCTTCGAGCTGTTCGAATGTCGGCCCCAGCTTCTCCAGCGCATTTACTTTCTCGTCTTCGGCCAGTTCCAGCAGCAGGGGCGGAGTTTGGGGAGCCGATCGCAGCAGTTCCATGGCTTCTTTCCAGTCGATGGTTCCCTGCCCCGGCCACAGATGCGAATCTTTATCTTTCGCATTGTCATGAACGTGGGTCGAGCGAATGTGATTCCGCAAAATTTCGAATCCCGCGCGCACCGAGCCTTCCAGGTGCGCGTGTCCGAAGTCGAAACAGACACCGACATCGTCGAAGTGTGCGTCCCGGATCAGTTCCACCAGCCGGTCGGGCGTCGAGAGTTCGTTAGGAATGTTTTCCAGCAGAATGCGCACGCCCAGCGGTTTGGCAAATGCCCGCAGGTGTTCGACGGAGGTCATCGCCGCCTCGAACTTCTTCTCGCTGAAACTCTCATTCGGCGTTCCCAGATGCTGCACCAAAAAGCGGAATGGAATCTGCTCGGCAATCTCGAGAGCGCGCTTGATCTCGTCCATGGCCTCGATTCGCGCAGCGCGGTCAATGGAGGCTACATTGATCGGCGGAGCGCCGGCCCGGCCCCACTCGTAGTCGGAGTACAGCGGAGAGTGGACCGAATTGAGCGGAATGCCGCTGCCGCGGAACCAGTCGGCAATTTCTTTGACGTGCGCCTTGCGGTTGGCGTAATCGATGTGCTGGCGCGCCGCAAAAATCTCGACTGCCTGCACACCGCTGCGAGCGAGTCCGTCAAGAATGCCGGGGTGCAGCCGCTCTTTTACGAACAGATAGGTGGAAACTGCTCTCTGCATATGCGTTCTCGTAAGAAATCGTTGATTGCTGATTGAAACCCAAACCCTTCAGCTTGATTCAATCAACAATCAGCAATCAACAATCAACAATGCCTTTCTAGTACCCCACAGCTCTTCCGCCGTCCCGCACATCGCTGGCGCCCAACCGTTCTCCGGTTTTGGCATCGACCGCGATGCACTCCGCGTCACTCCAGTACGGCGCGACATTCGTCCCATAGTGCAGCCCAATCTCAACGTCGTATCCCATGTGCTGCAGCGCGTTCACCGTGTCGGGCGAAAACCATTTTTCTACGTTCACCACGTCGGGCATCCATTGATTGTGAAAGCGGGGCGCGTTCACCGCTTCCTGAATATTCATTCCGTAGTCCACCACACCCATTAAAACATTGGCCACGGTCGTGATGATCTTGGAACTGCCCGGCGAACCCAGCACCATCACAGTCCTGCCATCGCGCACCACAATCGTCGGAGTCATCGAGGACAGCGGCCGCTTCCCTGGCCCAATCGCATTCGTGCTGCTCTGAATCAGGCCGTCGCCGTTGGGCACGCCCGGCTTGGAGGAAAAATCGTCCATCTCATCGTTAAGCAAAAAGCCCAGGCCGTCGGCGGTGACCCGCGATCCGAACCAATCGTTGATCGTCGTAGTCACCGCGACTGCGTTGCCATCCGCGTCCATCACGGAATAGTGCGTCGTATGGTTGGACTCGTGCGGCGCCATCGCCGGCGGATGCCCGGCGGCATACTGTTCCAGTTCGCTGAAAATCGCCGGCCGCTTCAAGTCTTTGCTGGGAGTGGCGTGCGCGGGATCAATCGTTTCCTGCCAAGCCGCTGCGTATTTTTTATCAATGAGCTGCGCCACCGGGATCTTCGCGAAGTCCGGATCGCCCATAAACTCGGCACGATCGAAAAATGCGCGCCGGAATGCTTCGAGGGTGTAATGCATCGACTGGGCCGACCGGTCGCCCATCTTGCCGAGATCGTAGTTCTCCAGAATATTAAGAATTTCAATCAGCACGGCTCCGCCCGAGGACGGCGGAGGAGCGCTGATTACTTCATACCCACGATACGTCCCGCGCACCGGCTCGCGCTCTTTCACTTCATAATGCGCCAGATCGTCGGCGGTGATCAGACCTCCGCCCTTCTGCATGGCGGCAGCCAGTTCCCGCCCCAGAGAGCCGTGATAGAAATCGTCCGGCTTCTCGGCAATCCGCTCCAGCGTTCGCGCCAGGTCGGGCTGGCGGAAAACCTCTCCCGGCTTGTAGTAATCGCCGTTGCGCTGAAACACCCGTTGCGATTCGGGAAACTCGGCCAGATGCCGGTCGTGCATATCCGCGGCCTCTTCCCAGCTCAGCGCATATCCCTCGCGCGCCAAGTGAATCGCCGGAGCCATCACTTGTTTGAGCTTCAGCTTGCCGTATTTCTGCTCGGCATAGACCATGCCCGCCACTGACCCCGGCACGCCGATCGCCTTGTAACCAATATCGCTGGCGCCGGGGATCACGTTGCCCTGCGCGTCCAGATACATGTCGCGGGTCGCGGCCGCGGGAGCCTTTTCGCGGTAGTCGAGAAAGTGCGCCTTGCCATCGGCCATGCGAATGAGCATGAATCCGCCGCCGCCAATATTTCCCGCCGCAGGATGCACCACGGCCAGTGCGAATCCTGTGGCCACGGCGGCGTCGACGGCATTGCCGCCTGACTGCATGATCTCTACGCCGACATGAGACGCAAGTTCGTGCACGCTTACCACGATCGCATGCGCGGCGTGAACCGGGTGCGTGGAGGCCGTGGCGAGAGACACAGCGCCCACCGCGAGAAATACCAAAATCAATAATTTATATGGAGATCGCATTCAGGTTGCAGACTCGACGTTTAAGCGCGAACTCTGAGGCTAGCCGACGGCGGTAAGCGGAGTCAAATCAGAGGAGTACGGCTAGGAGTGATTTTCGCCAATCTCAATTCTTGGGCGTCATCTGACTGGAGCCGTTCTTCAGGCGGAGGGAAGGATCTTGCGTGCAGACCGACTAACGCTTTCTTTCACGCCCTCGTAATCCAGCAGTTCTCTTCTTCGCCGCTTTCCTCCTGCCTCCATTGCTCCGAGATCGCGCCTTTCCAGGCGCCTTGGCGGCCGCCATCTCATACGATTGCCGGATCAGATCCTGCCACTCATCCCCGCGCAGCGCGTCCAGCCGGTCCAGGATCACCCACTTGTAGCGCCCCACATACGGCGCGGGACCAATGTCCTCCCGCTCCACCAATTCGGCAAAGGTTTCCGGAACGCATTTGAAGCATAGCTTCTGGGGAACGGCAGTCAGAGCAAGCGTGACAAAGATTTTCCCGCGAATCTTGAAGCAGAGGTCGTCCCCCCACTGCAGGTTCTCAGTCGCCTCCGGAAAGGCCAGACAATACTCGCGAATTTCATCCACATTCATTTCCGTCTCTTTGAATCCCGACTCATTATCTCCGAATCAAAAACCACAAGGAGATTGGAATGCAAACCCGACAGCTTGGCAACTCAGATCTGCGCATCACTCCCGTCGGCTACGGCGCCTGGGCCATTGGCGGCTCGGGCTGGCAATTCGCCTGGGGACATCAGGATGATAACGACTCCATCGCCGCGATTCACCGCGCGCTCGAACTGGGGGTGAACTGGATCGACACCGCTGCCGTGTATGGTCTGGGACATTCCGAGGAAATCGTGGCCCGCGCGCTCAAAGGCTGGTCCGGCGCGCGCCCCTATATTTTCACCAAGTGCGGCCTGCGCTGGGACGCCAGCGGCCAAGTTCAAAAAGTTCTCCGCGCCGACTCGATCCGGGCCGAAGTGGAATACAGCCTGCGCCGCCTTGGCGTCGACGTGATTGATCTTTACCAGATTCATTGGCCGCCCGATCCCGACTCCCCCGTGCTCGAAGAGGGCTGGGCCACGATGTCGAATCTGAAGCGCGAAGGCAAAGTGCGCTGGATCGGAGTCTCCAACTTCAACCTCCAGCAACTGGGCCGGGCGATTGCGATTGCGCCCGTCACGTCGCTGCAACCGCCGTATTCGCTGCTCCATCGCCAGGTCGAAAACGACATTCTTCCTCACTGCAAGAGCGATGGAATCGGAGTGATCGTTTACTCGCCCATGGCGTCCGGCTTACTGACCGGAGCAATGACCCGCGAACGGATCGCCAATCTACCGAAAGACGATTGGCGCAAGGGACATCCCGACTTCACCGAGCCGAATCTCTCCCGCAATCTTGCGCTGGTCGACCGTTTGAAGGAGATCGCGCGCCTTCGAGGGCGCTCCGCGGGCGAGGTTGCAGTCGCGTGGACGCTGCATAATCCGGCTGTCACCGGAGCGATTGTTGGGGCTCGCAACGCCCATCAGGCCGAAGGAGTGATGCGCGCTGGCGAGTTGCGTCTGACGGAGGAAGAGGTTCGCGAGATCGAAGCGGGCTTTGTGGCCGAGACAGCCGCCTAAAACCGCTGCTCCGGAGCCCAGGCTTCTCTCCGCTTACGGAGGCCTGCCGCGTGCGTCCAATCGTCGGGGATTTTCGGTGATCTGATATATTCCCGCCACGCAAGGAGATCGTGCGCATGAACATTCACGGTATTGCTCCACTGTTACAGGTCTTCGACATGCCGACCGCGATTCATTTCTACCGCGACGTGTTGGGATTCAAAGTCACCGCGACGTCCGAACCCGGGGACGACTGCAACTGGGCGGGCCTTAAGTTGAATGGCGCGGAGTTGATGCTCAATACCGCCTACGAAGCGGATGAGCGTCCCGTCGCTTCGGATCCCGCGCGGGTGGCTGCGCACGGCGACACCTGCCTGTATTTCGGTTGCGAAGATCTGAATTCCGCTCACCAGTACCTGCGCGCGCATGGAGTCAACGCCAAAGAACCGAAGATCGCGCCCTATGGCATGAAGCAGCTATACTTCAGCGATCCCGACGGTTACGGCCTCTGCTTGCAATGGCCGGCCACGCAGCAGACCCATGATTCCTGGGTGGCCGCGTACGGCCTCGAACCTAAAACAATCGCGTAGCTTGTGTGGCGCGGGCACCCTCGCCACACGTCAATCTGCCTACGCCGCCAGTTGCTTGATCACAGTGACCTTGCTGTACGCCACGCGAAAGCCCAGCCGCTCCGCGTTGCGCTGCGAGGTTGTGCTACCCTGCGTGACCACCACGGCGTACTCGCACCCGGCCTCGACCGCGGCCGCCATGCGGGCGCGCAGCAGGGCCGTCTGCAGTCCGCGTCCGCGAAATTCGGCCAGCGTGCCCGCGCCGCACAGGGCAAAGACCCTGTGCTCCGGGATGACCAGCCCCGTGCCGCACGCCACCAGCCTGCCCTCGGCGCTGGCCACGAACGCCAGCGCCCGCTCCATCTGGTAGAAAGGCGCGATCAGTCCGCGAAAAGCCTCCGGGGGACCGTGGGGAAAGAATGCACTCTCCACGATCGCGCCCGCGGCGTCAGCTTCCTCGAGCCGGCTGCGACGAATGTCGCATCCCGACGGATGCGGCGGCAACTTTTCCTCCGCATCCAGCTTCCGGTACAGCACATTATTCAACTCCGCGATCGCATACCCACGCTCCTTGAACATCTCAAAGACCGTCGCTTCGTGCATGGGACACAAATCCACTTGCGAGGGAGCCTTGTGGGCGCGGTAAAACGGCACCACGCGATTCAGATCCTCGGCGGTGAACGGACGGTCGAGCCCCACCCCGGTCGCCCGTCCAATCGGCGAACCCAGCCCGGCAAAGATCATGTGCCCGCCGCAAATTTCTTCCTCCGCCGCCCCAATCTCGGGCCGCGTCTTCTGAAACGTTCGCGCGTACAACACCTGCGGCATCTCCTCGACCGATTCGAGACGGCGAGCGAGGGCCTTATCCACGAATTGCATGTGAGAATCCTTTCTGGTTGGAGACGGCACAAGGCAGAGACCGAAAGAAGCAGCGCAGCGCACACACCTGCGCGCGCGCCTCGCGCTCAACGTCACAACCCGCAGATTAAAGGACGGCGGTCATAGGCAGGACGACAGATTACTCCGTCCAACTAATTCCGTTCAAGCAAATTGTCGAGTCCCCGCCGGACACGCTCCCTCAAGCCAGCGCGCGGCCCCCTCCAAATAAATGTTTCCGAGGCCCAGCTGCCGGTGGGACAATCACCCCATGTTTAGCTTCCGGCTTGCTCTGCTTCCTCTGCTAATCTGCGCCTGGCAACCGATCGCGAACGCCGCGTCCGGGCCGCTGACTCTTCACTATACGATTTCTTCCAACGGCCAAGTCGCAGGAAGTGAGGTTGATACCTATCTTCCAGATGACCGCGTCGAGAGCGCGTTCGAGTTCAATGACCGCGGCCGCGGCCCCAAGATTTCCGCCATCTACCTGCTCGATTCCAACGGATTACCGCTTCGCGTGGATGAAACCGGCAACGATTACCTGAAAGCGCCCGTCGATGAACATTTCGAAATCAAAAATGGCGTTGCTCAGTGGAAGAGCACGTCCGAGGAAGGCCATGCTCCCGCGGGGGCCTTTTACGTCAGCAATAACGGCGCCGCGGCCGAGTTGGCCTTTCTGATCGCGGCTCTGCAGAGAGCCCACGGAGGACCGGTCCACCTGCTTCCCGCCGGCGAAGCTCGGCTCGAGCGCTTGACTGACGTCACTGTCGAAGATCACGGACAGAAGCTGCACGTGACCGACTTCGCGATCACAGGACTTTCCTTCGAGCCGCAGACACTCTGGCTCGACGACGAGCAGCGTTTTTTCGCCATTCCCGGTACCTGGTTCGCCTTTCTGCGAGAAGGCTGGGAGAAGACGAATGACCAGCTTTATGCGCTCGATCTCAAGCTGCGCGACGAACGATACGCACGCCTGGCGAAAGATTTGGCGAAGCATCCAGAGCATCCCGTCGCCATCGAACATGTGCGAGTGTTCGATTCTGAGCAGGCCATCGTGCGTGAAGATCAAACGGTGGTCGTGGCCGGCCAGCGTTTCGCCACAGTCGGCCCCGCAAGTTCTGTGCATGTGCCAGCGGACGCCGAACGCATCGACGGAACTGGCAAGACGATTCTCCCCGGCCTATTCGATATGCATGTGCACGCCCAGGCTCTCGACGGCATCCTGAACATCGCCAGCGGGGTGACCAGCGTCCGCGATATGGGGAACGACATCGATCAACTGCAGCATCTTCAGGACCAGTGGCAGAACGGCACGGCCATCGGCCCGCGCGTGTGGAAGTCTGGGTTCATCGATGGCCACGGTCCGTTTCAGGCTCCCACTGGCTTATACGCCGACACCTTGCCCGAAGCCGAGGCCGCCGTGAACCGCTATGCCGATCTCGGCTACGTTCAGATCAAGCTCTACAGCTCGCTCAATCCTGACTTCGTGCCCGCTATCGCTAAACTCGCCCACTCTCGCGGACTGCGCGTGAGCGGCCACATTCCCAACGGCATCACTGCCTCGCAGTTTGTCGAAGACGGTGCCGATGAGATTCAGCACATTAACTTCATCTTCTTGAATTTCTTCGCGTCGCAAGTCAAGGACACGCGCACGCCAGAGCGCTTCACTGCCGTCGGCGCCAACGCTGCCAAACTCGATCTGCAATCCAAGCCGGTGAATGATTTCATCGAACTTCTGCTCAATCACCACACCACCGTGGACGTAACGTTGGGCACATTTGAGGGAATGTTCACTGGACGCCCCGGGCATGCGTCCCCAGATTTGGTGCCGGTTCTGAAGCGCCTTCCTGCGCAAGTGCAACGTAGCGCGTACAGTGGCAGCCTCCCCGTGACCGCCGAAAACGACCAGCTTTACAAAGACTCCTATCGCGCCATGCTGGCCATGACCAAGCGCATGTACGACGCCGGCATCCCAATCCTGGCGGGCACCGACGGCACCGCCGGAATCATGTTGCATCGCGAGTTGGAATTGGAGGTCCAGGCCGGCATTCCGCCTGCGAAGTCGCTGCAGATTGCGACCTTCAACGCGGCCAGGCTTTTGAAGCAGGAGAAAGAGTTGGGCTCGATTGCCGAAGGCAAGCGGGCGGACTTCCTATTGGTGGACGGCAATCCCGCGGAGCACATCAGCGACATCCGCCGCTGCCGCGTTGTAATGAAGAATGGCACTCTCTACAACAGCGGAGACTTGTACGCCGCCGTCGGCATACAACCAGCAGAATAGCGAAAAGGGAAACCTGAAAGCTGACGGCTGAGAGCTGACAGCTGTTCTCCTCACACCTGCTGCCGCGCCTCTCCCAGCGATACGCTCACATCCATCTTTTTCTTGTTGCGGTAGATGGTAATCTTCACCGTATCGCCGGCGCGATGATTGTTCATCGTCTGCGAAAGATCCTGCTCGTCTTCCACTTTTTGATCGTCAATGGCCACGATCAGGTCGCCCCCGAGCATGATGGCAGTATTCCCCAGGTAAGCGCGCTCTGTGCCGGCGTGAAGCCCCGCCTGATCCGCCGATCCGCCCGGAGTCACTTGAATAATGAGCAATCCGTAGTCGATCGGCAATCCGATTTCATCCGCCAGTTCGGGGCTGATCGGAATCGTGCGCACGCCCAGCGCGGGACGCCGCACCCGCCCCAGTGTCATCAGATCATTCAGCACGGCCTTCGCGGTATTGATGGGAATGGCAAAGCCAATGCCCGCATTCTGCCCGACACTGGAAAGAATCATGGTATTGATGCCGATCACTTCTCCGTGCCAGTTCATGAGCGGCCCGCCTGAGTTGCCGGGATTGATTGCCGCATCGGTCTGAATGGCTTCGTCAATCATCGCGCCGTTCGGCTCGCGCACCGCTCGGATCGAACTCACAATTCCGCGCGTCATCGTCCCCGCCAGGCCAAACGGATTGCCAATCGCATACACCTTCTGCCCGACCTGCAGATTGCGCGAATCGCCCAGCACCGCCGGAACCAGCTCCGGCGCCTTGATCTGGATCACCGCCAGATCGTGCGGCGGATCGGTGCCCACCACCGTCGCTTTGTACTTCTTGCGGTTGTGCATCGTAACTTCCACTTGCCGCGCGTCGGCGATCACGTGATAGTTCGTCAGGATGTGTCCCTCCTTGTCGATCACGAATCCCGAACCTTGTCCCTCCTGCGGCACCAACCCGTAGAAAAAATCGAACGCCATGGCGCGCGAGGTGACATTCACCACCGACGGAATATTTCTCTTGTAGACGGAAATATTGTTCTGCTCTTCGCCGTCGAGCGTTTCATTGGGCGCCGCCTCCGTAATTTCCACCTGCGCGGGATGGCTTAGCCAACTCGTGGGATGCAATCCTCCCGCCTGCGAGTTCGACCGCCACGTCGTGAAATAGAAGAACGCGCCGGCCAGGGCCAGCGCCAAGATTAAGGGCCGTAGGACTTTCATAATTTCAAACCATCCGAAGGTAAGTACGATGTGGGAGAGTAAAAAGGTCCCTCAATTGATTCTAAACAATGCCCCGCGACTAAGCACCCTGCCCCTTGGTGGGAAAAAGGGTTCAGGACTTCCCCTGGGCACGCAGCTTTTCCCACACCTGGCGTGCCTGCTCGCGGGTCTGATCGAGGGAGCCGGAGTTGTCAATCACGTGGTCCGCGGCTTTGATTTTTTCTTCGTCGGGGAGTTGCGCGGCCATGCGTCGCACGACCTCTTTACGCGCGGTCTCGAGCTCAATCTTTTGTCGCGCGGCAAAACGGGCGACGCGCTGCTCCTCATTGCACGTCACCACAATCAGGCGATCGAAATGCCCGCGCGCTCCCGCCTCAAGAATCAGCGCCGCCTCGACGATAGCGACCGCATGCGGGTCCTGCCGGCCCATCTCCTGCATCCACGCGTCCTGGCTGCGGATGACCACGGGATGCACGATGCGGTTGAGTTCCTCGATTCTCGACGCGCGCTTGCCTTCTGCATGAGAGGCCGAACCAAATGCGGCCTCCGCCAGCTTGGCGCGATTGACGCTGCCATCGCGGTTGAGAATCTCGCGGCCAAAGTGTCGCACCACTTCGTTATAAACCGCTTCGCCCGGCTGCATCAGCGAATGCGCAATCCGGTCCGCTTGCACGAGATGCGCGCCCAGCGCCACAAACATCTCCCCCACAACGGTCTTGCCCGCTGCGATGCCCCCGGTGAGTCCAACTTTCAGCATGAAAGCTCCAGGACAGAAGCAAGAAAGAATTCAACGCCGAGATCGCAGAGCTCGCCGAGAAGAAATGAGAGAAAAAGGTTTCTCGGCGGCCTCGGCGATCTCGGCGGTGAATTGATCTTCAAGCGCGCGACCGCTCCGGCATATGCTTTCCCCGCCGCATCTTCGCCGCCTTTACCGTGTTGAACATCAGCATCGCGATGGTCAGCGGGCCCACCCCGCCAGGCACGGGCGTAAGGGCTCCTGCAATCTGCGCGACTTCGGGATGCACGTCGCCCATCAGCGTTGACCCTTTCTTGCGGAAATCCTCTTCTCTTTTCGCATTGCCGGCAAAAAAGCGCTGGAATTCCGCCGCATCGGTAACGCTATTCATACCTACATCGATCACCGTCGCGCCCGGCTTCACGAACTCCCGGGTAATCATCCCAGCGCGCCCGATCGCGGCCACCAGAATGTCGGCGCGCCGGCACACGCCCGGCAGGTCGTGCGTTTTCGAATGGCACACGGTCACCGTGGCGTTCGCATTCAGCAGCAGCATGGCCGCGGGTTTGCCCACAATGTCACTGCGTCCGATTACTACAGCTTCGCGCCCGGCCATGGCAATTTTGCTGCGCTTCAGGATCTCGAGGACGCCGGCCGGCGTGCATGGAACCAGCCCAGGACGCTGCGTGGAGAGGAAGCCGACGTTCACCGGATGAAATCCATCGACATCCTTGGCCGGGTCGACCGCCATCAGCAATTTCTTCGCATCGACGTGGGCAGGCAGCGGCAACTGGACCAGGATCCCGTCGACATCGTCGCGCCGGTTCAGTTCTTCGATCAGCGCGAGCAGTTCGGCAGTCGTAGCAGATTCGGACGGGGTGAGCTTTTCGCTGAAGACTCCCACTTCTTCACAAGCTTTGACTTTGCCGCGCACATAAATTTCGGACGCCGGGTTGTGTCCGACGAGGACGACCGCCAGCCCCGGACGCACTCCCGCAGCGGCCATGGTTTTCACTTCCGCAGCAGCTTCGCTGCGAATCTCTTGCGCGATTTTGCTTCCGTCGAGAATGATGGCTGGCATGAGTTTGGGCTTCCGGCGCCCGGCTTCGGGCTTCCGGCTCTAAAATCTTACACCGCCGAGCCCGCCGAGTGCGCCAAGGATTCGAACTCACCACAGAGTCACAGAGACACCGAAGAAAGCCTTGGCTGATTTTCTCTGCGGCTCTGGCTCTGGGGTGAAAAAGTTTTGCCCCAGCAGCGCTCTACGCTCCATGTCGTACAATGCACAAGTCATGATTGCCAAAGAACTACTGGAAATTCTGGTTTGTCCGGTTTGCAAGCAGGCGCTCGAGTACCGCCGGAGCCCGGAGAGCTTGAAATGCAAGCAATGTCACCGCGTCTATGCGGTGAAGGACGACATCCCCATCATGCTGATCGATGAAGCCACCGTCGAGCCTTAGTGGCCGCCGGAAGCATCGTGCGGAGAGGAATTGTTGATTTCTGATTGCTGATTGAAAGCCTGAGGCTGGACCGCGCCGGGTTTCCAATCATCAATCAACAATTAACAATCAGCAATTTCCCTTTAGCGAACCCGCCAGGGCGAGCGCTCTGGCCAATGACTCATCGCCTCTTCCGCCCAAGCCGTGGATTTGCCGGTATGACACGAAGTGCACGGACTCGGGATCCCATACTTATCCGTCGCCGCCGGCGAGATGAACCGGAAGGTATGAGCATGAACAAGTGCGCCCGGAACGCCTTCGCTCTCGATGGCTGGCATGTGACAGGCAACGCACTGGCTTCCGGAGCTGCCATCTTTAGTGGTGCGTGTGTTCTTCGAGCGCGGCGGTGTGTGGGCCGTTCGCAGACGATGGTCCGTGACAATCCAGACAGATCTGGTTTGCGGGCTTTCTGAGTTGAGCATAGTTCTCCGTGCCATGCAAGTCATGGCACGAAGGCCAAAACGCCTTCCCACGCCGAAGGCGTGGTGGTAGCGCGGAAGCCTCGCCGGATCAGCAGGGCGCCGCAGGAAGCTCCGACGACGACGATCACGAGCAGTGCTAGAAGAAATGTCTTCAAGGTTTTCATGCTGGTTCAGTTTCTATCGTATGACGGGCGGGCTTCCCAGTTCTTCCTTTAGGTGCGGAAGCTTCCAACCTCCGTTGCATCGTCCATCCTATGTCAGGACTCGCCCTTACTGCCCCCGCCCGGTGAAAGAGCGAATCGTTATTCTTGATTCTTGTTCACCCGCTTTACAGAAACTCGTTCCGAAAACGACACATTGTGTCAGTCTTGAGATTACTTTGGGTACGAAAGACACGTCGGCGAGCCGCGACCGCCCGCTCGTGTTGTCCGCAACTTTCGCCATCTACACGGGTTAAATCTATCAATCGGGGTTTGGGGACCGTACAGGAAAGACTGCATAACTTCGGCAAAAGAATTGCATGCAACTTCCACAAGTGCCGATGACTCTAATACGGCAAGAAGGCAATAGGTCGGAGTCGGAGGTGATGACGGCCATGAATGACAAGTCGATGAATGATAAAGACAGATTCACGATGACCGAGCTAGCGGCACTCAGGAACGATCTGCTCCAGGGTGGCATGATCGACTCCTTCGAGGCAGCAGAACTGCTGCAGGTGTTTCTAATGGGCCGGGGTTATGGGGTTTCGCCCAAGGCAGCGCTCGACGCGGCTGGCCGCGTCGAAATGGCGGGCTGTGCCATGCCCGTCCTTATGCATGAGTTAGAGAACTTGGCAATGGTGATGTAACAGCAGTACGTGACGCGGGCCGGTGAACCCGCGGCGCAAAGTGAGACTCGGGCAGCGGTGGGGTGAGAAACCCGCACCCCTGAGCGAGAAGGCATAACAGTGAGGGCAAGTTCTTTGATATCGACATGCTGGATCGTCCATCGAAACAAGATCGGACGACCAGTTCCAAATAAGGACAGCCGGGCAAACCAGCCCGGCTGTGTTGTTTTTGGGTCGATTTAAGCGTTACCGAGCGAGCAAAAAGGGGGCTGGCCCACCTTATGCAGCCATCATCACAACTTGAGCTGCCCCACCCTTCGCGAAGGGTGGGGGCAGCCTCCCGTCGTGGCGGCACAAAGGTGGGCCAGCTCCTCCAAAGCTTTGCTCATCA
>Ga0182024_10018142_pt1 | contig 13132 bp, 10 predicted proteins | sample P32metaG_FD_120480 | JGI IMG/M metagenome (GOLD analysis project Ga0182024, IMG submission 120480) | Permafrost microbial communities from Stordalen Mire, Sweden - P3-2 metaG (Illumina Assembly) | ecosystem: Environmental > Terrestrial > Soil > Wetlands > Permafrost | place: Sweden: Stordalen...
CTAGGCCACTCGCTCCTGAAGCTGCGCGGGCAGGTCGCAAAGGTGCGGCAACGACGGGATCACCGACCCAACGCGGACGCTGAGGCTGGCTGACGCAACGGCGAACTCGACAGCGGACAACACGTCGAGCCCACGCGCCAACGCTGTCGCAAGTGCTCCCGTAAAAGCGTCACCCGCTCCTGTTGTGTCGACCACGGTCGGCGCAACAACGGCAGGGACATGGCGACGCGTCGCCCCGTCGTCCACCATTGCCCCGTCGGCGCCGAGCGTAAGGACGATGTGGGCCCTGGTCCGCTGGCGGAGCCGGTCGACCAAATGCTCAGCCTCGGTCCCCACCGCGCTCTCCGTTATGTGTTCTGCTTCCGAACGGTTCGGCACGATGATGTCTACGCCACGTATGACATCGTCGGGCAGCGCTACCGCCGGTGCCGGGTTGAGCAGGGCGAGCGTCCCGGCCTGTTTGGCCAGGGTGAGGGCGCGGGCTGCGACGGGCACCGGGACCTCGAGCGAAACGGCGCAGACCTGGGCGGCGGCAATCTGGGCCGCGAACGCTTCAACATCCCCAACGGCCAGTTCGCTCAACGCACCCATCCCGACGACGATCTGGTTTTCCCCGGCCGTCTCAACCACAATCGAACCCATCATCGTGGCGAGCCGCCCGGTTATCACGTTGCGGGCGTCGACCCCTTCGTCTTGCCAGAGCGAACGCCCCATGGCACCAAAGGCGTCGGGCCCGACAGCTGTCAACAACGCCACCTCCGCACCCAGGCGTCGGGCGGCGACGGCCTGGTTGGAGCCCTTGCCACCGTGGTCGACGACGATCGAGTCGGCCAGTACCGTCTCGCCGGGCCCCGGTGCTCGGCCGACCCCGAAGATCAGGGCCACGCCGTAGCCTCCGACGACGGCCACTGAAGCTTGCTTGGCGCCGCTCACTTGACTGCCCCTGCCACGAGCCCTCGGACTATGTGCCGTTCGGCCAGGATGATCACAATTAGTGGGGGGATGCAGGCAAGTAGGCCAAAGGCCAGCAATTGGCCCCACAAAGTCTGGCCTGCTTGGCCGATGTAGGTGTACAGGGCGACGGTGACCGTGTACTGGCCGGGGTTGTTGAGAAGGACCAGTGGGTTAAGGAAATCGCACCACGAGATGAGGAACACCACCAAAACGACGCTCGTCATGCCCGGCCTGATTAGGGGGATAACGACCCGACGGAGGACGCCCCACTCACCGGCGCCATCGATGCGGGCCGCCTCCTCTATTTCATAGGGCACCTGGCGCACGAATGCAGTCAGGACCCAAATCCCGAAAGCAGAGGTTGGGATGGTCTCGGCGAGCGATACGCCGACCAAAGTATTTATCAAGTGGAGGCGGTGCAGTATGAGGAACAGCGGGATTATGACGACAATGCCACCCACCACCTGCGCAAGCCTGGCCCATCCCCGCACGAGCGCAGTGAACCAGGTCTGCCTGCGGGCCAATACGAACGCCGCCGGCACCGCCACAGCTACCGTGAACGCGATTGTCATCAAGGCGATGAAGATGCTGTTGCGCGCTGCGGTGAAGAACGAGATCCCCTCCGTGTTGGAATTGACAAAAAGGAGCTGATGAAAGTTCGTCAGGGTGGCGTGCTTGGGGAACAGGTGGGCGAAACCGGAATAGATCTCGCTCTGAGATTTCAAGGCGCCAGAGAGCAGGTAGACCAAGGGATAGAGGGCGAAACCGACGAAGCACAGGGAACCGACCAGGATCACGATCCGGTTACCAAGTGAGCGCTTGCGCCGAATCCGCGGCGGAGGCGCAGACGGGAGGCGAGACCGGGCTGCACTGCGGGGCAGTCGTTCCGCCTCTACGGCAACCATTTGCGCCCCTCCCCAACCGCTACGCCGTTCCCTACCGACAACGATGAGGCGCTCACCCTTTGCGGTCCTCTCGGAGGGAGAGGTAGCGGCTGACCCCGAACGCTGCCACAATCGCGACCAGTATCAGGTCGCCCGTGGCCGCCGCTCGTCCCATCAGCCCGTTACTGAGGTTTTCGTAGGCGTACACGGTAGGGATCAGCACGCCAGCGCTCGCCAAGTCGCCGCCTCCCTGGCCGAACAGGGCCAGGTACATCTCGAAGGCCAACATCTGTGCCGCAAACGAAAGCGGGACAATGGCCGCCAATGCTCCCCTCGTTCCGGGGAAAGTGATGTGCCAGAACCGCCGCGCCCACCCGGCGCCGTCTACGGTTGCCGCCTCCAGCTGCTCTGCATCTATGCCCTGCATCGCGGCGAGCAGGAAAAGCGTGGCAAAGGGCAAGGCCATCCAGATAGCCGGGATGGCTATCCACATCCAGCGGAAATTGGCGTCCGGCAGGAACTGCGGGGTTTTGACCAGCCCCAGCCGCACCAGCCAACCGTCAACAGAGCCCACGCTCGGGTCGTAGAGGTAACCGAAGAGCTCACCTACGACCACTGCCGGCACCGCCATCGGCAGCAGCGCGATGGTACGCACGACCCGTCGCAGACGGAAGTCCATGTTGAGAAGCGATGCCTGCAAATAGGCAAGGACGTAGGTAATCGCGACCACAGCGCCGGCGATCTCCAGGATCAGCACCGCTCCGCCACGGAACAGCGGGTCGTCGATGATGCTGCGGAAGTTGGTGAAGCCGATGAAGTGGGTCTTGACGATACCGAAAACGCCCCCGACCCGCTCGTTGGTAAACCCGACCCAGATGCCGGTGACGATCGGGTAGCCGCCCAGCAGGATGGCTACGATCGTCACCGGCAAGAGCATCGCCCTGGCCGCACGGTTGCGCGAGCGAGACCGGCGCCGGGGGGGCGCCGATGGCGCGCTTACGCGCTCTGGTGCGGCGACGACGCTTACGGCCAAGCTATGCGCCGGCGGCCAATTGAACGGCCTCGGTGCCTTCGGAGTTCACTGTGGAAGCAAACTGGGCGTAGGAAATCTTGCCCTCGAAGTACTTGAACATATTGGGGTCCCAGGCTGTCCCCAACATGGGCAACCAACCCGGGCAGAACGGCTGGCCCTGGAGGTCGGGGCTCTCGGCAAGAGCAAAGTTCCAATAGTCGGTGGTCCCTACGGACTGCTTCAGCAGCGACACAGCCTCAGTGTTGGGAGGTACCTGGCCGGAAGCCCCGCAGATCTTGGCCACATTGGAGGGCTTGCCCCACCACTGAAGGAACTCTGCAGCCGCCTCCTTGTTCTTGGAGACCGAGGGGATGCTCAGCGTCTGGGCCGCCCCTGTCCCCAAGTTGGCCTTGGTGCCCTTCACAAATGGCATGCACGCCCAGTCGAGGGTAGCCCCACCCTTATCGGAGCCGATATCGGACCGGGCCCACGCGCCTCGCAGCAACATGGCGGAATGGCCGGCAGCAAAGTTGGCCACGACGTCGGTATTGAAGATGCTGGCGGTGGCGACGCCGTCGGCAAAAAGCGAACGGCAGAACTCGATCGCGGATTTTGTCCCAGGGTCGTTGACGTTTATCGAGTAGCTGCCGTCTTTTGCGACTATGGGGTCGGCGCCGACCTCCCAGGCGAGCCCATTTTTGAACAGGATCTCAGATGAGGCCCAGTCGGCCGAAACGCCCCAAACCCCGTTCTTGGGGTCGTTGAGCTTTTTGGCGTTCGCCAGGAGCTCTGCCCAGGTCCAAGGGTTGGCCTGTGTCGCCGGAGTTATCCCGGCCTTGGTGAACAGGTCGGGGCGGTAGTAAACAAGGGGCGTCTCGGTCTCGAACGGCAGACCGGCAACCCCGTTCGCAGTGGTGAGCACGCTTAGTGTCCCGGGGACGACGTTGGCCCAGGTGCTGGCCGGCAGCAGGTCCTTCAGGTTGGTCAGCAGCCCGTTTTCGGCCCAAGGGACCAAACCGGCGTCGTAGTACTGGAAGAGGTCCGGTACGTCACCGCTGGAGAAGTCGGCCGTCATCTTGCTGCCGATGGCACCCCAACCGGACTGGACGTACTGCACGTATATCGTCTTGCTCTGGGCATTGAACTCATTGATGACCTCGCGAACAGCGGCTAGTTCGCTCGGGATAAAGAACAGCCCTACCAAGGAGATAGTCGTCTTCTTGGTGGATGCATACCTCATGGGCAAGCTGACTGCTGCCTGGCCGAGGCTGCTGCCCAGAACCGGCAGGGCAACGGCCGCTCCAGCGGCGAGCACTCCCCCCTTGAGCAGGGCGCGCCGGCTTATCTTGTTAGTGGCTTGTTCGCTCAACTTGTTGCTTCTCCCTTCCTATTTGTCGGACTCCAGCGGTTCGTTGGAGCGATTCGTTGTGGGCCAATTGGATAACGCCGGCTTCTGTAATCGGTTTCAGGAATCCATACCAGATATCGATTGCAGTGACGCTACCGGCGCTATTGCGCTTGTGTCAATGCGCGTTGCTTAGACCTCCATTTCTGCCAGGGTGAGCCCTCGCGCCGGGATGCAGGCGGCCAGGGCGTGGTACCAGGTGGCTAGTGAAGCGACGTCGTCGCGACGCTTGCGGTAGGTCCTGTCCTCGTGCCAACCGAGGTCCTGGACCGTGACCCTCAAGCCGTCGTCGAAGGCGATGGGATCCAAGACATGCCAGCGGTACATACCAAATCGTTGCTGTGAGAGGTACAGGCCGTCGGGCCGGATGACCTGGTTCAGGCCCAGGAAAGGGGTGGAGTAGGGCGTGTACCCCTCACCTTTGACGTCGAAGTTCCATGCCCCACCGAAATAGTCCTCTGTCCCAGTGCTACAGATGGTCGGGAACTCCCGGTCGTCGTCGAGGAAGAACTTCATCTCACCCTCTCCCCACCATCCCGGGGAGTTGACCCCGACTGCCATATAAGTGCCGCAATAAAGCCCTGGCCCCGATGGGCAGTCCAAAAGCTCATGAAGGCCTTCTTCGCTCACGGGGTTGTCGCGCCGCCAGCGGGCGTGGAAGTAACCCGCGTCCGCGGCAACTTCCTGCTCGGAGTAGTCCACCTGGTAGTAGAGGGTCAGGTCCTTGGCGCTCAGGTTCTCCAGCGTCAGGCGAGCTTTCGTCTTGAACGGCATCTGCCAGTATGAGTTCATCCCTCGGTGCGGCGCCACAACGATCGGCACGGAGGAAACAGGGCTGAAAGAGGCCCACCCGTTGCAGAAGAAATCGCCGAGCGGCACCTCGACAGCGGGCACATCGTTGCCGTCCCAGTACATGCGGAGCACCGCTTCCCGGCCGTGCGCCGTGGTGGTCAGCCATATGTGCTTGATAATGCCCGGGCAAGTTATATCGGCCAATTCCGCCACTGAGCCGGGCCTGACAACGATGCTCGGTGAGATTTTCCAGCCCGGCCCAAGCGCACGCGCGGGCGCTGCACCGGTGCCTTCAACCGCCCGCGCCGCCTGGCCCTTGGCACCGGTAGGGTTTTCGGGGGTAACGGCCCTGCTACGGCCGTGGTGGGAACTCCCGACGTTCCATAGGTCAGCTAGCACTCGGCCTCCCCAACATGGCGTGCGCGCCCTTCTCGGTCATACTCGCTCAACCGGCTGCCCAGTGGGTTGCAGCTCGTACTCGCCGGGACCGATCAGGCCCGGGCCCGCTGGGGTGAAGAGCAACCCGCGGGCACGCACGCGCTCGACGTGCACATTCCCACCGAGCACTTGCAAACGTGGGGGGGCGCCGCTTTCGTTGCCGGCAAGCTCGACAGTGCCCCATGCTCCGCCTGTAGACCAAAACCAGCGGCCGCCCTCGTCGCCCGCCGGGTCGAAAGCCATGCTCCCGTCCCTGCCGTCGTAGTCGAAACCGGCCAGGGTGAGGGCCAAGCCCCAGCTGGCGAGAGCCCGGCCGTAGTGGTGGCCGCACTCCGCCTCGTCAAAGGGGTTGCGGCGACGGCCTGAGAAGCGTTCTCGCACGGCAGCGGCGACGTCTTCTGCGAGGCTGAGCTCGCCGGCTTGGGCGCACCCGATAGCGAACACGTACTCGAGGCCGGTAAAGGCTTCGCACCAGTAGGGCATCGGGTGTTCGGGCAGCCCGTTGGGGTACGACAGCACCATGTGGCCGCGCTCGCCAGCCACCACGTAGGTCCGCATGTAGTTGGTCAAATTTCCGAAATCCTCGACATAGTTGAGGCGGTGAACGGAGGAAAGAGCGGTCTTCGAGTGAGCTTGGTCGTAGACAGGCGCAAGCCCGACCAGCCGGGCATAGGTGTCGCCTACGAGCTGGTCGACTTCGCAGCCGTCGCCGACCTGGAACTCGGGGTCGTCGGCGTTCTCCGCCCCCATGTTCCGGTCCCGCAACTTGGCAGGCACGGCCGAAAAGTCTCGCGGCGGTATTACCCGCTGTTGGTAGTACGAGCCATTGAACAACTGCTCCTCCGTCGCCGCGGTGCCAGTCGCGAAAAGCTTCAGGCAAGTGCTGGCAAACTCCGGGTCGCCAACGGCTGTGGCCATCTCCGCGGCAGCTTCCAGGGCGGCTAGGTACCACGACTGCACCATCGGGTTGGGGCCGTAATACTCGACGTCCATGGTGTTGTGCTGTGGGCCCTCTGCGAGGCCGTCCCGGTCGCCGTCCCACCCGCCTTCAATCCAGGCGAACTCCACGGAGCGCCGGCACGATGGCCACAAGCGCTCCAGCCAGGCGTTGTCGCCCGACAGGCGCCACTCCCGGTACAACTTGACGACGCACCCGAACTGGCCATCGGCCGCGGTGTGAGCCCATTCGCCAGCACGGTCCAAGGGGACCAGGGTGCGAAAGCTCATCGCCCCGTCCTGCGCCGTGGCGTACAGGTACTCGATCTCCCGCATCCGCCGTGCCAGCGCACCCCACATGAACGGGGTGGCCAGGTCGTAGTTCCACACATGGGTACATGAGCCGAAACAGCTACCGACGTCGTCCATGCAGCCCTCCCACGCCAATGGGTCGCCGTCGGCGTCGCGAAAGAACGTTTGGCTGCGCAGAGTGCTGAGGTTGAACAGTGCCGCCTCTTTGACCGGGGCCGGGAGGTCGGTCGACCAAAAACCGTTGACGAACTGTTCGGTGAGCCGGCGCAGCTCGCTTAGCCGTGCCGCTTGGCGAGCAACGACGTCCCAGGCGTCGCTGTACGACGTGGCGTAGAAGTTGCCAATGATCTCCGGCCCACTGATGCCGCGCGGCCCGTTGCGAGGCGGGGCCCAGGAGCGCCGGTTCGGGAAGTGCCAACCCATCAGGAACACCATCTCGGCGCGCCCACGGGGAGGCAGCGTCTTTCGCGCCCCGACCGTACCGGCGACGGCAGAGCCGAAGGTCGGAGCCGGCCCCTCCCGGCCGACACCGAAGACCCCCTCGTCCGGCATCCCGTTGGCCATGAAGCCCCGCCACATGGCCGAAATGCCCTGGTTCCACTTGCCGAGGCCCCAAGTTGGCCCCGTCCAAGACCCTTCGCCGAGCGCGGCCAAGGCGATTGAGCCCCACTCCTCCGCCTCGGGGTCAAGGGACTGGTCCGACAGGAAGTACCCTTCGACACCCCCTTCGGACCGTCGCTCGGCGACCGGACGGCTGGGCAGGCCGGCTCGGCGCGACGCATGCCCCGTGAGGGCTTCGCAGGAGAACATGACGCTGCAATCGAGGGGCTCGTCGCTATCGGACTCGAGGACCACCGTGATGATGGCGATAGGAAGCCCGCTCACTTCCTCGTCCCCAGGCACGAGCGGGTTGAACACCTCCACGGAAGCACGGACCGGCACATGTTGGTCGCTGAGCACGGCCCGGCCAAATGGGTAAGTGGCCTCATAGCGACAATCGCGGAACCGGGGTAGCCCGGCAACAGGGGCCGGAGAGCCCTGTTCACCCTCGACTTCTTCGTCGAAAAGTACCCCCTCGAGCACACGGGCTACCGGTTCGCCTCCCGCCCCTCGGCACCAAAGGCTGAGGAAGGTTAGGGCTGACGACAGCCCTTTGGAGGGGTGGTTTTCCAGCTCCCAGTCACGGAACTGCCCGCGACCACCGAAACCAACCGTGCCGGTCCCGATGCCCCCGACGGGGAGCGAAATCCGGGCCCTGTCATCGTGACCGTAGGTCCGTGCGACCAGCCAGCTCATGTCGTGTCGCCCGGGGCGGTCAGGTGGTGCACGGGATCTCCTTGACGAACTGCTCCAGATAGGACCGGCACTGCTCATGTCCGTAGACAATAGGGTACAAGCGGGGGAGGCTAGCTGGACCGCATAGGTGCTGTCAAGGACGTCCGGCTCCCCGGCTGCTATCAGGGACGGGCCGGGTCAGTGGCGCAAAAGGAGCGAGGTGACACGGAGAAGTTTGCTGTTGATCCAGATATCGGAGTACTCGATCGCCCGGCCATCACGGAGGTAGGTCACCTGCTCGAGGTACTGGACCGGAGCCCCCTTCTTGAGCCCGAGCGCCAGGGAAACTTCGTCCGTCGCACCTTCAGCACTGAAGGTCCGCCGGCCCGACCCGATCCGCAAACCAAAGCGCTGCTCCAGGGCACCGAACAGGCTCATCGAAGCGAAGTCGACCTTTTCCAGGCCGGGTGCGAGATCCAGGCGGACGTAATTATGGAGCAGGACTAAAGGGCCTTTGACAGTCGAGCGCAGCCGCGCCAAGCGAAGGACGGCCTGACCGGGGACTACGTCCAAGAGGCTAGCTATCGGCTTGGGCGCTTCCATGACGGCGAGGTCGAGGACGGTCGTGGTGGTAAGGATGCCTTGGGCAGCGAGATCCTCAGACAGGGTGCTGAGTTTTTGTGCGATCGCCGGTTCGATGACCGTCGAGATCACGAATGTGCCTCGGCCCACCACCTGCCTGAGCGCGCCCTCCCCGATCAAGGTCTCGAGGGCTCGTCGCAGGGTGCCACGGCTGACGCCAAGTTGTTTAGCTAAGTCAGGCTCGGGGGGTAGCCGGTAATTTGGCGGCCACTGCCCCGAGACGATCCGTTCCCGGATGCTGTGCGAGATTTGCGAATGAAGAGACACGGCCACATCCCGCTGGGGTGGTTGTACCGCGTTAGCGGTGTGCGAGGGGCTCTTCACCGGTGCCATGTTAGGGGCCCGCTGTGCGGCGGGTACGGAGCGACGCGCCGGCACCTCGTCCGTCGGCCTGGCAGTGCCAGCACGGGCCCCTCCAGCTCGGGCCCAGCCAGCCGATAGTTCTCTCATGCCTGGTTACTACGGCAGGCGGTCACGCTTGGGGAGCAAACGGCACGGGCGCGCGGCCATCGTCTACTTCGCCGTCCTGACCGCCCTCGCGCTGCTGTTCGCTGCCGCCGGGCCTTCGACGACGGCAACCATGACGGCGGAGCCTGCGAGCGCGGCAGCAGTACCGGGTGCGTCCTTGAGCGAGCTGAGTGCTGCGCCAGGTTCTAGGGTCACAGTGTCCGGGAGCGGCTTCCAACCGGGGAGCGCCGTGAGGATGGAGATCGCTAGCAAGCCGACCGGTGCGAGCGCTGCACCGGTGGTCGGTGCGACGGGCGATGTCAAGGCGTCTCTAGAGGTGCCAGCGGGCTCGCGGCCGGGTTGGGACGACGTGGTCCTGCGAGGGGTCGGCCCGGAGGGCCATGTGCTGGTGGAGGAGCTGGCCCTGCAGGTCACCGAGTAGGTGACCTGCTAGCGGAGCACCCTTAGCGGGCGGGCAGGAGGCTCAGGTCGGCGCGGCTGATCAGCGCGGTGGCCAAGGCCCACTCCGCCAGGTACGCGAGGGCGTTGTCCCCCAGGAGGTTGGGCACGCCGGCGTTGGTGAGGCGCGTCCGCAGGTACTCCACCCTCTTCACAAGCGTCGTGCGGGGCCAGTCCAGGCGCGCAGCTGCGTCGGCGTAGCTCTTGGGGTGCGGGTCGTAGCGGGGGAACGGTTCGAGGTAACCGGAGAACAGCGACACGAGCGCCAACTTGTCCGCCGGGGTGATCGAGACGTCAGCGGCGGCCCGGGTGGGGTTGCCGTCGGTCTGTGGCCCGGTGGCGGGACCATGCCGGAGGCCGTCCAGAGCGCCTTCGGGCAAATCGACGGTGAGGGCGTGGCGCCTGGTCGCGCCTTCGACGACCACCGTGATCGGGGCCGTTAGCGCAATGCGCCGGCCGGGCGGCAGCACGGTCCGTATGCCTACGTCGTCGACAACCTCGAGCGGTCGGACGGTGCTCTTGTTCACCAGCCACCAAATCCCGGCGTCGGCCTCGAGCGACCCGGCTATCCGCGAGATCCCGAGGTCCGAGGGGTCGAGGCAGAGGTTGGTCCGCTGCGAACGGCCAAAAGTGAACGCTTCACCCGTAGCGACGTCGAAGCGCTCCTTGCCGAGGCCGATCGTGAGACTGGTCTTGCCCTCTGCCACAACAGGCAAGGTACAGCAGGCTCAGCCCGCACGCTGCCCAGTACCCTGTAACGCCATGAGCAACGCGTACAACGCGCAGGAGATCGAGAGCCGCTGGCAGGCCCGCTGGGCGGCGGAGCACGCCTATGAGGTCGACAACGACGACCCGCGGCCCAGCTCCTACGTGCTGTGCATGTACCCATACCCGAGCGGCCCCGCTCACCAGGGCCATGTACGCAATTACACCTTCGGCGACCTGAACGTTCGCTGGCGCACGATGCAGGGCTATGCGGTGCTGAGCCCGATCGGCTTCGACAGCTTCGGGCTCCCCGCCGAGAATGCTGCGATCAAGTCGGGTGTGCACCCGCGGCTGTTCACCGACGCCCGTATCGCGGAACTGTCGAGCTCGCTGAAACGGCTCGGCGCAAGCTATGACTGGCGGCGCGTCGTGAAGAGCCACGACCCGACGTACATGCGGTTCAACCAGGTCATCTTTCTCCGCTTCCTGGAGGCCGGGCTCGCCTACCGCAAAAAGGCCCCCGTCAACTGGTGCCCCGGTTGCAACACGGTCCTGGCCAACGAGCAGGTGCGCGCCGACGGGACCTGCGAGCGCAGCGGCGACCTCGTCGTAAAAAGGGACCTGGAACAGTGGTTCTTCCGGATCACCTCTTACGCCGACGACATGCTGGCCGCCCTCGAGGGCCTCGAGTGGCCAGAGCGCGTCAAGACGATGCAGCGCAACTGGATCGGCCGCTCGGAGGGCGCCCAGTTCGAGATGGCAATCGCCGGCTCGTCAGAACGGATAGAGGTCTTCACCACGCGGCCGGATACTTCGTTCGGTATGACCTTTGTGGTGCTCGCGCCCGAACACCCCCTAGTCGAGTCGATCGTTACCCCGGACCGTCGAGAAGACGTCACGGCCTTTGTCGAGCGCGTCCGCCAGGAACCCGACATCGAGCGCCAGTCGACCGAGATCTCCTTGGAAAAGCGCGGCATTTTCACGGGGGCCTACGCGGTCAACCCGTTCAACGGCAAAGAGGTCCCGGTGTACCTGGCCGACTACGTCCTGATGGGGTACGGGACCGGCGCGATCATGGCTGTGCCCGCAGAGGACCACAGGGACTGGGATTTCGCAACCGCGTACGGGTTGCCGAAACTCCGCACGGTGCAACCGCCCGAGGGTTGGGAGGGCACCGCCTATACCGGCGATGGCCCGAGGATAAACAGCGAGTGGCTGGACGGCATCGTAGAGACGGCCGAAGCCAAGGAAAAGGCGATCTCGTGGCTCGAGGATCAGGGCCTGGGGAAACGGACCGTGCAGTACCGCCTGCGCGACTGGCTGCTGTCGCGCCAGCGGTACTGGGGTTGCCCAATACCTGTCGTCTACTGCCCTGACCATGGGATAGTGCCGGTGCCCGAAACTGAGCTGCCCGTCCTGCTGCCAGACGATGTCGAGTTCCTGCCTACCGGCGAATCCCCGTTGCGCAGCGACGCAGCTTTCCTCTGGACGACGTGCCCGATCTGCGGCAAGCCCGCCGAACGTGAGACCGACACGATGGACACCTTCGTGGATTCATCGTGGTATTTCCTCCGATTTTGCGACCCATGGACGACCGAGGCCGCTATCGACGACAAGGCCGCTGAGCGTTGGATGCCGGTCGACCAATACATCGGCGGCATCGAGCACGCCATCTTGCACCTAATGTACGCACGCTTCTACACGCGGGCCTTGGGCGACGTCGGCCTGTCGCCCAAACAGCTCAAGGAACCTTTCAAGCGGCTGTTCACGCAGGGCATGATCCGCATGGACGGGACAAAGATGTCGAAGTCCAAAGGCAACTTGATCGCGCCGGAGATGTACTACGACTCCGTGGGCGCTGACGCGCTCCGAATTTTCCACCTCTTCGTCGGGCCGCCCCAGGACGACTTCGACTGGACCGATCAGACCGACGAAGTCATAGAGGGCTGCCGCCACTTCCTCGACCGCGTCTGGCGGTTGGCGACGCGCGAAGCGGACGGGTCGCAGGGCACGGACCGCGACCCGTCTACTGACGACAAAGATGTCGTGAAAGCCACTCACCGTTTGATCGAAAAGGTGACCCACGACTTCGAGCGCTGGTCCTACAACACGGCCGTGGCAGCCCTGCGGGAGCACACCAACGTCCTGTACCGCTACACGCAGTCCGCGGCAGGAGCCCGGCGGGCGACCCTGGACGAGGCGGTCGATACGATGCTGTTGCTGCTCGCCCCGGTCGCGCCCCATCTGAGCGCGGAGCTGTGGGAACGCCGCCATGGCGAGAGCGCAAGGGTGCACGCGGAGCGCTGGCCCATCGCCGACCCCGCGATGCTGACCGAAGAGCGAGTGACCCTTATCGTGCAAGTGAACGGCAAAGTGAGGGAGCGCATCGAGATCTCCCCCGCTGCTACGACCGAGGAATGTGTCGCGGCCGCGCTCGCCTCCCCCAAGGTGGCGAGCCAGCTGCAAGGCCGCGAACCCCAGCGCGTGATCGCTCGGCCGCCTAACCTCGTCAACGTCGTGATCTGAAGCCAAACGCGTAGTTACGAACGGCGTCAGCAAGACGAGGACGTAGACGATGCTCTCGCCGGACAGGGCGAGGCACCCCGGAGTGTTACGTTTCTCCAAGAGGGTGCTCGATGAAGTTGGAATGGTGCGCCCGCTGCCAGCGCGTGACTGCCATGGCTCGCCGACGGCTCTCGGTCAAGGCCACTGCCGTCAAGACCTCCGCCGTCGACCGCCGAGCGCTTCCGCCAAGCGAACGAGCGCGTCGGCAGCACGCTCTTCGTAGCTGCGTTGTGACTCGTGCGGCGTGCCAACTGCATCTGCGTCTTCACTGAGTAACTCGGCCTCGACCCGCATCAGCGCCCGGTA
>Ga0182024_10018143_pt1 | contig 13131 bp, 13 predicted proteins | sample P32metaG_FD_120480 | JGI IMG/M metagenome (GOLD analysis project Ga0182024, IMG submission 120480) | Permafrost microbial communities from Stordalen Mire, Sweden - P3-2 metaG (Illumina Assembly) | ecosystem: Environmental > Terrestrial > Soil > Wetlands > Permafrost | place: Sweden: Stordalen...
CAGCGCTTGCATCCGTTAATTCGGTTGCCAGATAGGCCGGTTATGGGGGCCGCTATGATAGCGGATTCACCCCCTACGGCGCAGGCCATGGCCCAATACTTCGAGCTGCACAGCCAGAACCCGCAACTGCGACTGATCCGCCGCGCGGCCGAGATCGTGCGCAGCGGCGGGGTCATCGCCTATCCGACCGACTCGTGCTATGCGCTCGGCTGCCACATCGGCGATGCGGCCGCGCTCGAGCGTCTGCGACGCATTCGCGGCGCCGACCGGCATCATCATTTCACGCTGGTGTGCCGCGACCTGAGCGAGATCGGGCGCTACGCGCGTATCGAGACCTGGCAGTTCCGGCTGCTCAAAGCCGCCACGCCCGGACCGTTCACGTTCCTGTTGCCGGCGACGCGCGAAACGCCGCGGCGGCTGCAGCACCCCAAGCGCCGCACCATCGGCATCCGGGTGCCCGACCACCCGGTACCGAAGATGCTGCTGACCGAGCTCGGTGAGCCACTGATGAGCTCGACACTGCTGCTGCCCGGCGATGAACTGCCGCTGACCGATGGCGATCAGATCCGTGCACGACTCGAGCATCAACTCGATGCGATCCTGGACGGCGGACATTGCGGCATCGAACCGACCACGGTGGTGGATCTGGCGGTGTCGCCGCCGGTGCTGGTGCGTGCCGGCAAGGGCAAGCTGGCCGGGGTCGGCTGGGAAGTGCTCGGGAACCCCGTATAATCAACTCTGTTCCACCAGAGGCCCGCCGCCCGCGCGGGGATCCACCGCCAGGATGAGTGCCGTCCCTCAAGGCAAGCGTGTGCTATCCGGCATGCGCCCCACCGGAGCGCTGCATCTGGGGAATTACCACGGCGCACTTCGCAACTGGGTCGAGCTGCAGTATCAGTACGAGTGCTACTTCTTCATTGCCGACTGGCACGCGCTGACCACCGGTTACGAGGACACCGCCGGCCTGCCCCAGGCGGTTCACGAAGTCATGATCGACTGGCTGGCCGCCGGCCTCAATCCGGGTGTCGCCACGCTGTTCGTGCAATCGCAGGTGCCCGAGCACGCCGAGCTGCATCTGCTGCTGTCGATGATCACGCCGCTGAGCTGGCTGGAGCGCGTGCCCACCTACAAGGATCAGCAGGAACAGCTCAAGGAAAAGGACCTGGCGACCTACGGCTTTCTCGGCTATCCGCTGCTGCAGAGCGCCGACATCCTGCTGTATCGGCCGGCGTTCGTGCCGGTGGGCGAGGACCAGGTGGCGCACGTGGAAGTCACGCGCGAGATCGCGCGCCGCTTCAATCATCTGTACGGCCGCGAGCAGGACTTCGAGCAGAAGGCGGAGCGGGCGATCAAGGAGCTCGGTGGCCGCAACATCACGCTCTATCGGCAACTGCGGCGCCGCTTCCAGGAATCCGGCGACCAGGCGGCGCTGGAGCGGGCGCGGGCACTGGTGGAGAGCAACACCCGCGTCACGGTGGCCGATCGCGATCGCCTGTTCGGCTATCTGGAGGGTTCCTACCTCAGCATCCTGCCCGAGCCGCAGGTGCTGCTGACGGCGAGCCCCAGGGTGCCGGGCCTCGACGGCCGCAAGATGTCCAAGTCCTATGGCAACACCATCCTGCTGCGCGAGGAGCCTGATTCAGTCGCCGCCAAGCTCAAGACCATGCAGACCGATCCGGCCCGGGTGCGACGTACCGATCCGGGCGACCCGCAGAAGTGCCCGGTGTGGGATCTGCACAAGCTGTATTCGGACGAGCCCACGCGGCAGTGGGTCGATCAGGGCTGCCGCACCGCCGGCATCGGCTGCCTCGATTGCAAGCAGCCGCTGATCGAGCGCATCGTCGAGGAGGTCACCGGCATGCGCAAGCGGGCGCAGGAATTCCAGGAAAATCCCGACATGGTCGCCACGATCCTGACCGAAGGCGGGGAGAAGGCGCGCGCCGCGGCACGCTCCACGCTCGATGAGGTGCGTCGCGCGATGCATTTGCGGCCGTAATGATTTATAAGCCCTTACGATGGTGAAGCCGGATCTGAAGATCGTGGTGTCCAACCCGCCGCCGGCGGCGGCGCCGGTGCCGCTGTCGCCGGAGCAGGTCGAGATGCCGTTCGCCGTGGTCAACGGCGAGCGCATGACCCAGCTGCCGCGCGATCTGTACATACCGCCGCAGGCGCTGGAGATATTCCTCGAGGCGTTCGAGGGACCGCTCGACCTGCTGCTGTATCTGATCCGGCGCCAGAACGTCGACATCCTCAATATTCCGATCGCCGAGATCACGCGCCAGTACATCCAGTACATCGAGCTGATGCAGGATCTGCAGCTCGAGCTGGCCGGCGAGTATCTGGTGATGGCGGCCACGCTGGCCGAGATCAAGTCGCGCATGCTGTTGCCGCGCCCGCCCGGGGAGGGCGACAGCGGCGAGGAGGATCCGCGCGCCGAGCTGGTGCGCCGGCTGCAGGAGTATGAGCGCTTCAAGCGCGCGGCGGCCGATATCGACGCGATGCCGCGGCTGGAGCGCGACGTTTGGCAGGCGAGTGCCGAGCTGCACGACCGACCGCTGCCACGCAGCCTGCCGCAGGTGACGCTGCAGGAAATGCTGCTGGCGTTCAAGGAAGTCGCGGTGCGTGCAGCCATGTTCGCGCACCATCATGTGCGGCGCGAGCCGTTGTCGGTGCGCGAGCGCATGAGCAACATACTGGCGGCGCTGGAGCACGGCAGTTTTCTGGAGTTCGGCCGCCTGTTCACGCCCGAAGAGGGCCGCGCCGGGGTGACGGTGAGCTTCATCGCGATCCTCGAGCTGATGCGCGAGGGTCTGATCGAGATCATGCAGACCGAAGCCTACGCGCCACTGCACGTGCGCGCGGCGGCGGCAAACCGTACACTGCATCTGGTCGCCGACAATACGCAGCCCGACGCTGGCGCAGCCGCAGGCGCTGAGGCTGACGGGGATGACAGCGGAGTGTTGGAATGAGCGCAAGCGAAATCAGAAACATCGTTGAAGCCGCGCTGCTGGCAGCCGGAAAATCGCTTACGTTCAGTGAATTATCGCAGCTATTTGACGAACAGGATCGCCCGGAACCGGCGGCAATCCGCACCGCGCTCGCGTCGCTGGCCGAGGACTACGCCGGGCGGCCGATCGAACTGAAGGAGACCGGCGCCGGCTGGCGGGTGCAGGTGCGCCGCGCTTATGCGGCGACCGTGGCGCGGTTGTGGCCGGAGCGGCCGCAGCGCTATTCGCGCGCGCTGCTCGAGACGCTGGCGCTGATCGCCTATCGGCAGCCGATCACGCGCGCCGAGATCGAGTCGGTGCGCGGCGTTGCGGTCAATCCAAACATCACCAAGACGCTGCTCGAGCGGCAGTGGATCCGCGTGGTCGGGCATCGCGACTTGCCGGGGCGGCCGGAGCTGCTCGGCACCACGCGTGAATTCCTCGAGTACTTCGGGCTCAGGAGCCTGGATGAGCTGCCGCCGCTGACCGCGCTGCATTCGCTCGGCGAGCTCGATCCGCAGCTCGATCTGCCGGTGGCCGGCGAGGCACTGGCGAGCGCCGTGGCTGACACCGGCGACGAGGAAAGCAGCGACGCTGAGGCCGGCGAGGTCGACGAGTTTGACGCGGCGGCAGCGGCCAGTTCGGGCATGCTCGCCTCGCCGCCCGACGATTCGCGCTAGGGGATACTTAATTGCCGGCCGCGGGCCCAGCCGAGCGCCTGCAGAAGGTGCTATCGCAGCTCGGGCTCGGCTCGCGACGCGAAGCCGAAGCCTGGATCCGTGCCGGGCGGGTGACGGTCAACGGCAAAGCCGCGGTGCTCGGCATGCGTGTCGCCGGCGACGATCAGCTCAAGCTCGACGGCCGCCTGATCCGCCGTCAGATCAGCAAGGATGTCCCGGTATTCCTGGTGCATCGCTCGCCCGGCGAGCCGCTGCTGCCGCCGCGCAGCATCGCCGCCAGCCCCGGCGGCGGGGTGGCTGCCAGCGCGAACGATATCGACACGGGTGCGGCCGGCGCTGCGCCCCCGGGTGCCAGCATTGCCGAACGATTGCCGCGTCGCGCCGGGCGGCGCTTCATCAGTGTCAGTCCGATGCCGACCGTCGATGGCGGACTGGAGCTGCTGACCGCCGATGGGGCACTGGCGATGCGCCTGCAGCGCGCGGTGCATGCGCAGCCGATGGAATTCAGCCTGCGCATACGCGGTGAGTTGTCGGCCGAGCAGCAGCAAGCCATCCGTGCGGGCATGCTCGACCGTGGCGCAGCGGTGCGGGTGCTCGAGCTCGAGTCCACCGGCGGCGAGGGCAGCAATCGCTGGTACCGGTTACTGGCCGCGGGTGCCAGCGGCAACGACATCCGCCAGCTCATCGAGCGCCAGGCGGTCACGCTGGTGCGCATGCTGCGCACGCGCGTGGGCACGCTGGCGCTGCCGCGCACGCTGGCGCGCAGTCATTGGCGCGCGCTCGAGGGCGCGGAAGTCACCGCTTTGCTTGGCAGTCCAGGCTCTGGCCGTTGACGCCGCGGCTGGCCGCGCCGAGCAGCCACAGATACGGCTGCACGATGTCCTCGGGGTTAGCCAGTCGGCTGATGTCTTCCGCCGGATAGGCCTGGCGCCGCAGGCGAGTGCGCACCGGGCCGGGATTGATCGCGTTGACGCGCGGATTGCCGGCGTGTTCCAGTTCATCGGCCAGCACGCGGCTCAGGGCTTCGAGGCCGAACTTCGACACCGCGTAGGCGCCCCAATAGGCACTGGCGTGGCGGCCGGCGCCACTACTGGTGAATACGATCGAGGAGTCCTGCGAGCCGCGCAGCAGTGGCAACAGCACCTGGGTCAGCGCAAACGCCGCCGTCAGATTGACGTGCAGCACCCGGCACCAGGTCGGCACGTCGTAATGCTCGATCGGTGCCAGCGCACCCAGTATGCCGGCGTTGTGTAACAGTCCATCGAGCCTGCCATAACGCTGCTGCAGTGCTGCGGCGAGCGCATCGTAGTCGCGGGCGATGGCCTGCTCCAGGTCCAGCGGCGCAATGCTCGCTTCGGCGCGCTTCAAGGCCGCAATCTGCGCATGCACGGCCTCGAGCTTGTGCACTGAGCGGCCGATCAGCACCAGCTCGGCGCCGTGCGCCGCCGCCGCCAATGCGACCGCGCGGCCGATGCCATCACCGGCCCCGGTAATGGCGATCACGCGACCGCGCAATGCGTCGGGCGCCGCCCGGTAGCGCTGATGGTCCGGAAGGCCGGAGGCGGTGGCGGCGGCAGGTTCGGTCATAGCGCTCATCTGTGTCAGTCGATCCGAAAGCGGCCGCGCGCGGCGCGGCGCGCGGCGTTCCAGGCGACGATATTGTCGGCGAAAGCATCCAGCAACGCGCCGCTTTTGCCCTGCGGGTGCTGCAACCGGCGCCGCGCCTGCCGGGCGGCCAGCGCAATCCACACCAGCAGCGGCGTGAGCCGCGGCTGCAGCGCTCGGTCGATCCCGCGGGCCTGCTGTCGCAGCGCGTCGAGCGCGCTGTGTGCCGCGCTTGCAGTGGCCGATGTAGCCGCAGGCTGCAGGCGGCCGCCGGCGAAACGTTCGAGTTCGCAGGCGTGCTGCCCCAGATCGTGCAGCGCGCGTTGCACAGGCGCTGCCGGTGGCGACGCTTCCTGCGCGCCGCGCAGCGCGGCCTCCGCCAGCTCGAACACGGTGCGCTGCAAGTTTGCGCCCGCTTGGGCGGCAAGGGTTTCGGTCGCCAGATCCATGGCGGCCGCGTCGACCAGCGGCTGCAGCATCAGGTGACGGCCGCCAGGCTCACGCAGCAGCGCGCGCAGCCACGGATGCTGCGGCTCGCCGCGCCGGTAACGCTCGCTCTCCGCGCGCCACCAGTCGAGCCGCAGATGCGCCACCGAGTGATCGAGGCCGCGGCCGGCCCCGGCGCTGATCTCATCGGCCAGCGCCAGCAGCGTGCTCAGCGCCGGCCGAGCCGCTGCCGGACAGTACAGCAGCGCAAAGTAGCGCGGCGAGCCGGTTGCCGGCGGCGGCGGCAGAGGCAGCGCCAGCGGCGCGAGCAGGCTCGCCGGCTCGCTCACGGTGCGGTGCCGCCGTCAGCCGGTGGTTCGCGCACCAGGCGTTCGATCGGCTCAGTGCCCGGGATCGGCTCGCCGGTGGCGGCGCCGAGTTCGGTGAAACGCCGCGCCCCGGGCAGCACCTGGCGCTCCAGCGAACCCACGGCGCTGTTGTAGGCATCGACCGCGCCGCTGAGCGAACGGCCGGTACGGGCCAGGTGGCCGACGAAGCTCGACAGGCGCTTGTGCAGCTCCTGTCCCAGGTCGCGGATCAGCGCGGCGTTTTCGGCCACCGCGGACTGGCGCCAGCCATAGGCGACGGCCTTGAGCAGCGCGATCAGCGTGGACGGGGTGGCGACGATGACGCCGGTACGCAGCGCGTGCTCGAGCAGCTCGGGCCGCTCGGCCAGAGCGCTGCTCAGGAACTGATCGCCCGGCAGAAACAGCACCACGAATTCGGGACTGTGTTCGAACTGCGCCCAATAGGCCTTGGAGGCCAGTTCGCGCACCCGCGCTTCGACCTGCTGCGCGTGGCGGGCCAGCGCCAGCGAGCGCAGTTCCTCGGTCGGGGCGTCGATCGCATCCAGATAGCCTTCCAGCGGCGTCTTGGCGTCTACCACCAGCCTGCGCCCCTCGGGCATGTTCACCACCAGGTCCGGGCGCAGCATGCCGCCGGCGTCGCCAACGCTCGGCTGCTCGGTGAAGTCGCAATGCCCGGACAGGCCGGCGAGTTCCACCACCCGCCGCAGCGTCAGCTCGCCCCAGCGGCCGCGCACTTCCGGGCGGCGCAGCGCGGTCACGAGATTGCCGGTCTCACGCTGCAGTGCCGAGCTTCCCTGTGCCAGTGTCTCGATCTGCGTGCGCAGACTGACGAATGCTTCGCGACGCTCGCGCTCCATCGCCGCCACCTGGGCCTCGGTTTTCTCGAGTGCAGTGCGGATCGGATCCACCAGTGCCTGGAAGGCCTGCTCGCGCTCGCGCCAGGTGCCCTGGATGCTGGCCTGCTCGCGGCCGAAGGTCTCGCGCGCGAGTTTGAGGAACATATCGGCGTTATCGCGCAGCGCCGCCGAGGCGAACTCCTGCACGCTGGCACGCAGCCGTGCCTCGCTGTCGGCCAGTTGCCGCGCCGTGCGACGCGACAGCAAGCGCGATGCGGCCAGGGCCACGACCAGACCGAGCAACAGCCCAGCCAATACCGCCAGCAGCATCTGCGCCGAGGCCATCGCTGCAACGCCCGCTCAGGCTCGCGCCTGCGGCGCGCACCGAGGCACGCCGCGCGCCAGCCCTACCCAGGCGAGCAGCTCGTGCGGCGCCTCGATCCAGGCCGTGACCGGCCAAGCCTTGACGTCATCGTGCGCGCTGATGTAGCCGAAGCTGGCACCGAGCGCCACCATGTTGGCGGCGCGCGCGGCCTGCATGTCGCGCAGCGCATCGCCGAGGTACAGGCAGCGCGCCGGCTCGATCTGCAGTTGGCGCGCCGCGGTCAGCAGCGGCAGCGGGTCGGGCTTGCGCACCGGCAGGCTGTCGCCGGACAGCACGCAGGCGGCGCGCTGGTACAGTCCCAGCTGCTGCATCAGCGGCTCGGTCAGCCAGCGCGGCTTGTTGGTGATCACGCCCCAGGGAATGCGATGCGCATCGAGCTGCGCCAGGACGTCTTCAAAGCCGGGAAACAGTCGCGTGTCCACCACGAGGCCGGCGCGATAAAGATCCAGAAAGCGAGCGCGCAGCGCCTCGAACTGCGCCGCGTCGGCGTCGGGAAAGCCCAGATGCACTACCGCGTTGGCGCCGTTGGAGACGTGCGGCCGGATACGCTCGAAGGCGAGCGGCGCCTGCTGCTGCTCGTCGAGCAGCGCATTGAGCGCGCGCGCCATGTCCGGGGCGGTATCGAGCAGCGTACCGTCCAGGTCGAGCAGCACGGCCGCCAGCGGCGTGTCCGGGATCACGCCGGGTCGACCTCGCGCCGGAAATGCGCCAGGTAATTCACGCTGGCGTCGGCCGTGAGCCGCGCGGTGTTGCTGAACGGGTTGTAGTCGAGGCCGCCGATATCGCACAGCGCCAGATGCTCGGCGCGCGCCAGGCGCGCGAGCTCCGCCGGTCGCAGCAGCCGCGCATATTCGTGCGTGCCGCGCGGAATCAGACGCAGCAGGTATTCGGCGCCCACGATCGCCAGCAGGAATGAGCGCAGATTTCGATTGATGGTGGAGATGAACAAATCGCCGCCCGGCCGCAGCAGCGTGGCGATGGCCGCCAGCAGCGCCGCCGGGCTGGGCACGTGCTCGATCAGCTCCATGCAGGTGATCACGTCGAACGCCGCGGTGGTCTGCGCGGCGAATTGTTCCGCCGAGCACAGGTGATAGTCGATCTGCAGCTGGCTCTCATGCGCATGCAGGCGCGCCACCTCGATCATCGCCGGCGCCATGTCGAGCGCACTGACGTGAGCGCCATGCCGCGTGAGGGCTTCGGCGAGCAGCCCGCCGCCGCAGCCGATGTCGAGCACCCGCCGCTGCGATAGCGCACTGCGCTGCGCGACGTAAGCCACACGCGGCGCATTGAGCGCGTGCAACGGCTTGAATGCGCCGCGCGGATCCCAGAATTCATGCGCCAGCGCATCGAATTTTCGGATTTCGGTGTCCATCGGCGCCGCCGTGGCCGTGCTGTTCATGCGGCCAGTATAGCCGCGCGGGCGCGTGCGGCGGGTGCTTTGCGCGTGCCCTGCCGGCGCCGCCGCGGCACTGGCTGCAATGGTGCGCGCGGCGCAGTAACAGCGGCGCCAAGGTGGCGCTTTATGCTATGATTTACAGCTTAATAATCAACGCGCGAAGACATGCAAGAGTGACCGATATAGCCCGCGAAATCGTGCCCGTCAGCCTCGAAGAGGAGATGCGCAAGTCCTATCTCGACTATGCGATGAGCGTCATTGTTGGACGCGCGCTGCCGGACGTGCGCGACGGCCTGAAGCCGGTGCATCGGCGCGTGCTGCACGCGATGCGCGAGCTCGGCAACGACTATAACAGGGCCTACAAGAAGTCGGCGCGCGTGGTCGGCGACGTCATCGGCAAGTATCACCCGCACGGCGATGTTGCGGTCTACGACACCATCGTGCGCATGGCGCAGCCGTTCTCGATGCGCTACCTGCTGGTCGATGGCCAGGGCAATTTCGGCTCGGTGGACGGCGATGCGCCGGCCGCGATGCGCTACACCGAAGTTCGCATGTCGAAGCTGGCGCACGAGCTGCTGGCCGACATCGACAAGGAAACGGTCGACTTCGTTCCCAATTACGACGAGTCCGAGCACGAGCCGTCGGTGATGCCGACGCGCATTCCAAACCTGCTGGTCAACGGCTCCTCCGGCATCGCGGTCGGCATGGCGACCAACATTCCGCCGCACAACCTGATTGAAATCACCAACGCGCTGCTGGCTCTGATCGACGATCCGACGCTGACGCTGGCTGGACTGATGCAGCACGTGCCTGGTCCGGATTTTCCGACCGCCGGCATCATCAACGGCGCACAGGAGATCGTCACTGCGTACAAGACCGGCCGCGGCCGGCTGTCGGTGCGCGCGCGCGCGCATTTCGAGGAATTCAACGATCGCGGCGGCCAGGCGATCATCGTCACCGAACTGCCGTACCAGGTGAACAAGGCGCGCCTGCTGGAACGCATCGCCGAGCTGGTGCGCAACAAGCAGATCGACGGCATCTCGGAGCTGCGCGATGAGTCCGACAAGGATGGCATGCGGGTGGTGATCGAGCTCAAGCGCGGCGAGGTCGCCGAGATCGTGCTCAACAATCTGTACGCCCAGACGCCGATGGAAACGGTGTTCGGCATCAACATGGTGGCGCTGCTCGACGGCCAGCCGAAGCTGATGTCGCTGCGCGAGATGCTCGATGCGTTTCTGCGCCACCGGCGTGAAGTGGTCACGCGGCGCACGATCTTCGAGCTGCGCCGTGCGCGCGAGCGGGCGCACATCCTCGAGGGCCTGGCGGTGGCGCTGGCCAATATCGACGCCGTGATCGCGCTCATCAAGGCCTCGGCGTCGCCGGCCGAGGCGCGCGCGGCGATGATCGCGCGCAGCTGGCCGCCCGGCGCGGTGTCGGAGATGCTGAAACGCAGCGGCGCGACATCGACCCGGCCCGACGGGTTGTCGACCGAGCTGGGGCTGAGCGGCGATGTCTATCGATTGAGCGAGGCGCAGGCGCAGGCGATCCTCGACATGCGCCTGCACCGTCTCACCGGACTGGAGCAGGGCAAGATCGTGGAGGAATTCCAGGCCCTGCTGGGGGAGATCGGCGAGCTGTCGGACATCCTGGCGCTGCCGGCGCGCCTGACGGAAGTGGTACGCAGCGAGATCATCCAGATTCGGGAAGAGTTTGGCGATCCGCGCCGCACCGAGATCAGCCGCGATCACCTCGACCTGAGCACCGAGGACCTGATCGAGCCGCAGGATGTCGCGGTCACGCTGTCGCACGCCGGCTATGCCAAGGCGCAGCCAGTGTCCGACTACCAGGCGCAGCGGCGCGGCGGTCGCGGCAAGTCCGCCACCGCGGTCAAGGACGAGGACTTCATCGAGAAGTTCTTCGTCGCCCATACCCACGACACGCTGCTGTGTTTTTCCAACCGCGGCAAGATCTACTGGCTGCGGGTGTTCGAACTGCCGCAAGGCGGCCGCGGTTCGCGCGGCAAGCCGATCGTGAATCTGCTGCCGCTCGAGGAAGGCGAGAAGATCAGCGCGGTGCTGCCGGTCAAGCAGTTCGACGAGCAGCATTTCGTCTTCATGGCGACCAGCAGCGGCACGGTCAAGAAGACGCCGCTGAGCGCGTTTTCCCGCCCGCGTCCCAGCGGCATCATCGCGCTTGACCTGCGCGGCGACGATCACCTGGTGGGCGTAGCGCTCACCGATGCCACGCGCGAGATCATGCTGGTCACCAGCGGCGGCAAGGCGATTCGCTTCCACGAGGAGGAGGTGCGGCCGATGGGCCGCGAGGCGGCCGGCGTACGCGGCGTCAAGCTCGGCGAGGGTCAGCGCGTGATCGCGCTGCTGGTGCTGGGCGAAGGCTATGTGCTGACGGCCTCGGAGAATGGCTACGGCAAGCTCACCTCGCTCGAGGATTTTCCCGGACACGGTCGCGGCGCCCAGGGCGTGATCGCGCTGCAGACCACCTATCGCAACGGTGCCACGGTGGCGGCGCTGCAGGTGCAGCCGGGCGATGAGCTGATGCTGATCAGTTCGACCGGCACGCTGGTGCGCACACCGGTGGCCGACATCTCGGTGGTGGGGCGCAACACCCAGGGGGTGCGGCTGATACGGCTGGGTGAGGCGGAGCGCCTGACCGGCATCGAGCGCGTGGCGGGACTCGAAGCCGGCGATGAGACCTCGGCGATCGACGGCGAGGGTAGTGACGACAACTCGGACGGTCGCGCGAGCGGCGATGGCTCGCCGATCGGCGACGGCGGCAGCGACGAAGTCAGTCCGCTGTAGTTCGGCGCGACACCTGGAATCCAAGGCGCCGGGCATCGCTCTGCTAGAATCCCGTGCTCGGCTGAAGCCTGTTCCCAGATGAGAGGTTGCGTGCGCGTATTCAATTTTGCAGCCGGTCCGGCGGCGCTGCCGCTGGAGGTGCTGGAGCAGGCGCGGGATGAGATGACCGACTGGCGCGGCAGCGGCATGTCGGTGATGGAAATCAGTCATCGCAGCCGGGCGTTCATGGCGGTCGCCACCGAGGCGGAGGCGGATCTGCGCGAGTTGCTGGGAATTCCGCCCGGCTACAAGGTGCTGTTCATGTAGGGCGGGGCGACCGGACAATTCGCCGCAATCCCGATGAACCTGGCCCAGTCCGACAGCAGCGTCGACTATCTCAACACCGGCGCCTGGTCGAGGAAGGCCCTGGGCGAGGCCAGGCGCTACTGCCAGGTGAATGTCGCGGCCGATGCGGCGGCGTCGAACTACACCGGCGTGCCGCCGCGCAGCGAATGGAAGCTCACCCCGGGAGCGGCGTATCTGCACTACACACCGAACGAGACCATCGGCGGGGTCGAGTTTGCGTTCGTGCCGCAGGTCGATGCGCCGCTGGTCGCCGACATGTCCTCGACCATTCTGTCGCGTCCGATCGATGTCAGCCGTTTTGGTCTGATCTACGCCGGCGCGCAAAAGAACATCGGGCCCTCGGGCCTGTGCGTGGTGATCGTGCGCGAGGAGCTGATCGGCCGCGCGCGCCACGGCACGCCCAGCATCTGGGACTACAAGGCGGTGGCCGATGATGGCTCGATGCTCAACACACCGCCGACTTTTGCCTGGTACTTCGCCGGGCTGGTGTTCAAGTGGCTCAAGAAGCACGGCGGACTTGCCGCGGCAGCCGAGCGCAATCGGGCCAAGGCCGAGCTGCTGTATCGGACCATCGACGGCTGCGGCTTTTATCGCAACCCCGTGGAGCCGGCGTGCCGCTCCTGGATGAACGTTCCGTTCATTCTCTCGACCCCGGCGCTGGACAATAATTTCCTGGCCGAGGCCGCCGCCGCGGGCCTGAAGAATCTTGCAGGCCACCGCTCGGTCGGCGGTATGCGCGCCAGTCTCTACAACGCGACCTCGATCGATGCGGTCCGGGCGCTGAGCGAATTCATGCTCGAATTCGCGCGTCGGCACGGCTAAAGCGCAGGCGGCGCCTACCATGGGATATCGGATTCTGACTCTGAACCACATCAGCGTGCGCGGGCTCGAGCGCCTGCCGCGTGATCGCTATGAACTGGCCTCCGAGATCGGTCACCCGCACGCGGTGTTGCTGCGCTCGGCCGACATGCACGGCATGAATATCCCCGCATCGGTGCTGGCGGTGGCCCGTGCCGGTGCCGGCACCAACAACATTCCGGTGGCGGCACTCAGCAAGCGCGGCGTGGCGGTGTTCAACGCCCCGGGCGCCAACGCCAACGCGGTCAAGGAGCTGGTGCTGGCGGCATTGTTCCTGGCGGCGCGCAACATCTGCCAGGCCTGGGCCTATGCGCGCGAGCTCGAAGGCGATGACGGCAGCCTCGATGAGGCGGTGGAGAAGGGCAAGAAGAATTTTGTCGGCTTCGAATTGCCCGGACGCACGCTCGGCGTGGTCGGCCTGGGCGC
>Ga0182024_10018144_pt1 | contig 13131 bp, 20 predicted proteins | sample P32metaG_FD_120480 | JGI IMG/M metagenome (GOLD analysis project Ga0182024, IMG submission 120480) | Permafrost microbial communities from Stordalen Mire, Sweden - P3-2 metaG (Illumina Assembly) | ecosystem: Environmental > Terrestrial > Soil > Wetlands > Permafrost | place: Sweden: Stordalen...
AAGCCGGTAGCACCGTTCAGGTGAAGTCCGGCAGCCCTCAGATGACTGTGAAGTCATTACAAGGGACCGATGCAATTTGTGTTTGGTTTGAGGGCGGCAAAAAGAAGGAAGCTAAATTCGCTTTGGTGACGCTTGTGCATGATAATGCCGAGACGCGCGCCAAGGCATATAAAGAGCTTTCGCGGCGGAGTGCGGCGACCAAACGACGACGCATCTAGCTTATGGCGTCACATGCGGCGGCTTAACCCTATCCTTAACGATTGCTTGCCGCTCGCGCCCGGGGCGGGCAAAGAAAAAGGCGAGTCGCCTGGACAGCGCCCGCCTTTTCACTTCCTACCCGAATGAGCGGCATCGACCGAAGGCGATGCACGCCCCGAATAATCGGGGGATTGCAGCGACCCTACCACCATCATTCTAAGCCAGCGTTCCTGGAAACGAGCAATTTTTAACGAATGCTCGCTACGCTTGCCGGCATGAGTGTCACCAAGCTGCTCACCGAGGCCAAGCGTGCCATCGCGGCCGGTGAAAGCCATCTGCGCAAGGCTGCTGAGCTTATCGCCAAGGCGCGAACTGCTGGCGCGACCCAACGGCAAATCGCTGAGCGTGTGGGAAAGTCTCAGTCCTGGATTAGTCAACTCTTGGCGTGGCGCAAGGGTGGCTACAAGGGCGGCGCATTCGAGCGGTCGCACAAGGCGCGAGCGATTAGCCAGGCTAATCAATCAAAGGTCACATCGCGCCGGCCAATGACGACTGAGGAAGCGGAAGCGATGCGCGCTCGCGCCGTCGCCGTCGCGGCAATGTTCGGTGCGGAGTCGAAACGCATTCCAGACGCCGCACGCAAGGAATTGCTCGCCGCTCTTGCCATGCTGGCAAAGAGCCGCGACACAGCGGCCGTCCTGGTCGAGCGGCAACGCGCCCGCCTCAATCTGTCATGGCATGAACTGTTGGTCGCCGCCGAACATGAAAACGAAAGCCCGCTTCGCGTCGCGACCGCTGCATAATCAGTCCGCGTCGCTCGTCGCATTCGATAATCCGGCCATCATGGCGGGACGAACGATCTATCCCGGCACAGTGCGGCCGGCGCGTAGCAGTGATCGCTGGGCGCTGAAACGCGGCGAGCATCAAAGAAAGATCGGCGGTGAGATTTTCAAAGGTCGCTGGAAAGGCTTTCCCGCGTACACGCTCAGCTTAGAGGAACGCGCGACCTGTCCGACTAGCTGCGATCACTGGCGCTCTTGCTTCGGCAACAAGATGCGGTGGGCGGATCGAGTCGAGGCTGGCGCCGATCTTGAATGGCGATTGGAGCGCGAGGTTGCGCTTCTCGACATTGACCATCCTAGGGGCTTTGTTGTTCGGCTTCACGTGCTCGGCGATTTCTACAGCGTTCGCTACGTCGAGCTTTGGCGGAAGCTCTTAGGTCGTCATCCGGCCTTGAACGTATACGGCTACAGCGCCCGGCATGACAAAGGTGATCCGGTAGCCGCCGCGCTGGCGTCGCTCGCCGCCGATGCCGGTTGGGGTCGTTTCGCGATGCGCTTCTCTAACGCGCCGCGCTCAACGCGCTCAACGGTGAGTGTCGAGCATCCATACCAAGCGCCACGCGACGCCATCGTGTGCCCGGAGCAAATCGGCCGCACCGAGTCGTGCTCAACGTGCGGGCTGTGTTGGCAGTCGGAAAGGCGGATCGCCTTTGTGCAACATTAGACAGGGGATTTCGGGAACGCGCGGAGGCACCCGACTTTCGATATTTTGTTTTTTGGAAGTGAGCGGGTGCGTATGGGCGCATTGCGGTCACCGCTTTGGCGGGGCACATGATCAACGACCCGGCAAGTCGCCATGGTGTGACCGTCCTGATTGCCCTCCCGGCCCTGCCATGGTCACCGTGGCTAATGAGCCTCATCACCGGCCGCGCTGGCGTGCTCGCGCTCGATCCTCGATGAGGTGCGGCTCGATCACCGCGCCACGGGCCGCGCCAGCGCCCAACGAAATTTTAACACTAACGACTGTCCAATTCACCAATTAGGCCGTTCGGTGTCACGTTCGTCCGTCTAGCGTTATGGAATATCAATTGTGGTCGTCCAAAGTGGCTGCGGGAGTGGGGCTTATAGGGTGAACGAAATTAAGGCCTGTGTCCGTGATCAGGATCACGCGAATTCACAAGTTGGATTGCGGTTAACGAGGCCACAATCGGGGTCCCTGGGCGGACCCTTAACCTTGATGAGACGACAGTCGTTAGGGTTACGGGCCGGTGGTCGGGTTATCACTAAAACGGAAAGTCTTAACCCTGATGAGACGACAATCGTTAGGGTTAAGGATCGGCGGTCGGCCCACTATGGCCAACAGACTGCGGTCACTGCGGTCGTCTTATGGTCGCGGTCACTGCGGTCGTCTTATGGTTCAAATCGGGGTCGCGCGCGCGTGCGAATGCGAAGCGGTAACGGTCAACACGGCCCGGTGAGGCAGTGATTTCAACGAGGCGCACGGCAAGCGCACAGATGAGCGAGGGTCGTTTTATACTCGAAAAGCTCTAATTTGGACTGCGAAAAGTTCGATTGCACAACCACCGGGAGGCAGAAAAATGTGACGTAGCTGTTCGGTGCAAAAGTGCTACGTCACATGGTCTACGTCACCGTAATACATTGATATATATAGTTTCTTTAGAGTTGTGACGTAGTGACGTAGTGACGTAGCTGTTAGGATTTATAGGTGTAATACAGAAAGAGAGAAACTTGAGTTTTCGTCACGTAGTACGTCACATCTTACCGTCGAGAATACAACGGGCCGCACGGGTCTAATCCATGCCGCTCCCGCCACCGCTGTCGTCGCGCTTCGACGGCTTCCACGCCTTGAAGCGCCGGGGGAATTGAGCTTCGCTCGCCGCGAGAGCGGCGCGCGCCCTGTCGTGCTTTGATCGCCTCCAAACGGCGAAGCATCGCAGGTGTCATCTGTCGGGGTGCGGTCATTGTTCACTCTCGCCCGGCCGTGTGATCGGCAAGCGCGCATGCCATCGCTCGTCGCCGCTGATAGGTCCGCACGCTGATACGCTGTTCAGCAGCAGCTTGGCGCTGCGTCATTCGCACAACCGGCCGTGCGGGCTTGCCAAGCCGATACCACGTGCTGCGGCTCATGCCGACACGTCCCCAAGGGCGTCTCGATTTAGTGCCACGTGACACCTTTTCGGGACTGCTTTCGCCACGAAACCATAGCTGTTTTCGATCCTGCAAATGCTCTGGTAACGGTCGCCCGCGCTTATGCCAGCCGCTCGCGTGCGACATGCGGTCGAATTGCCAGCCCGCCGCTTTGAGACTGACTCCGCTTTCACTTTTCAAGATGTAGGTTTGCACTCGATCATAGCCGAGCACGACTGCCGCTCGCGCGCAGGCACCATAGAGAAACGATGCGGCGTTCTTGGTGCCATCCGTGGCGAGCCGCGTAACCTCTACCCAACGGTCTTGGCACTGACCGCCCAACGGTCGCCCGACAACAGCAACACCGACCAAGCACCCGTCACACATCGCGCCAAGCGAAAACCGATGCCATGGAATACGGCCGTGGTGCCGATGCCATCGCCCGATGAAAGCGTTAGCATCGGCAAGTTCGACATGGACTAGCTTCACGGCGTAGTCACTCCTCCTCAAAGTCGGATTTCGGCGACTTGCCTTGCGCGAGATAATGGCGACCACGATCCGCCGGACCTAGAGCTTCCAATTCCTTCACATGCTTGGCCCATGCGGCGGGCAAGCTTCCCTTGGCATTGACTGCCCAAAGATTGACTCGCGTTCCGCTCCGACCATCAAGACGACATTCGCCAAGCCATACGCCGTCGCATTCGTCCTTCACAAATTCCCGGATGATCGCGTAACTACCGCTGCGGCGGATGCCGTGCGGCAGACCGGCAATCATGTCGTCTAAGGTGACCAGCACATCATTCGGCGGATGCTCATGAAGCCACGTCTTAAGATCGTCGCGGCCTGCTACCATCATTGTCGCTTTGCTGACCGTTGGGGGCGCCGGACCTTGTATCGGATATGCTTTCGCTAGATCGCGGTGTTCAAGCTCCCATTTGATTGCCGCCAGCGCGGCCGGGTCGCTCAGAGTGGCGTACAGCGGCCCGTAGTAAGCCGCGCCGAGTGCGTGAACCTTGGCAGGTGTCTCGATCACTGCATAACGGCGGTCGTCGTTGTCGAGTGGATAATCGCCCTTATTGCTCATGAAGCCGAAGGCCAGCACGTTCTCCGTTTTGAACGCGCGGATGTGCTTGTCATGAACGGTGATGTCCTTTTGTGTTATCCAAGGGTGCAGGGTGTGCTTTACCTCCTTGGTCGCGAGACTCCGAATTTCCTCGACCACGACAAGTTTGGTCCGCATTGCCCATCCGGTGAAGCCGCTCGCGAGAATGTCTTGCGTCAACACTTGGCAATTAAGCTCGCCTAGCAGACGCTTGAAAGCATCAAACATGAAGCTCTTGCCGGTGCCGGGCACTTTGCCCCAAAGGAATAGAGCGTGCATCGGCTTTTTCTCTTGCGCTTGCAACACGCCAGCAAACCAATCCAGCATTTTCGCCCGGTCGCCGTCGTCGGGGACCAAAAACTTGCAATGCGCATTCCATAATGTCGTGTCGCCTTCGACGGCGACAATCGGCGACGCTCGCCATGTGTTGTAGTCGCGGCCGACCCATTCTGGTTCGTTCGGGCGAAAGACTTGGCGGTCGAATTTCTCGACAAGGTCTTTCTTGTGTAGTTGCTTGCTGATTGACGCGGTGTCCGTCCATGAACTAAACGCGGCGTCGAATTGCTGCATATCCCATTGCATCGATGTGTCGGCGCGTTTGACAAAAAGTTTTATGCCGGTGACCCATACCCAACGGTCGCGCAAGTCCGCGATTGACGTTATCGGATCATCGTCGCGCCTCACGACGTATTCCAATGGCGCGAGCTTACGATTGCCCAGCGGCCGACTCACGGTTGCCTCGACAGCGGCCGGGGATGCCTTAAGCAATTCCTTGAAGGCTTGATAGGCGCGGAAACGGGTGTCCTTGTCTTTCACGTCGGCATAATCGAGCGGCTCGCCGAAATCATTGGACAGGTCCGGATTGTTTTTGATGGCTCGATCAAAGCCCGTGCCGTATTCGGCCGCCACTTGCTTCGCAATCTTGCGAAGCTCATCGACGGGATTTTTGCGTTCACTCATGGGGACCTACCTGACTAATGCAACGACCGGCACGCGATAGCGCAATCAATTTCGGCACGCTTAAGCGCGTACCATGCCTCGACCACATCGCGGCCCGTGGCGCGCTCCGTTGAATTCAGGGACTCGAAATTTTCTCGCGCCTCCTCGACCATGCGGCGGCAATAGCTCTTACGCGCCTTCTTGTTCGGATCACGAAAGCGGCGCATGGCGGCGTCGGCCGCTTCGGCGCGCTCCTCGTATTCGTCAAGGGATGATTGGAGGGTGACACAGTAGGCGTGCCGCGTGGCCTTGTATGCTCGCCAGTGCAAGTCGGTGTCGAAAGGGTCCGGCGAGAGGCGCCACGCCGCATATGCGGCATCGATTGCCCGCGCCTGTATGGCGTTGACATTTTGGCCGCTCGCGAGTAATTGTGTGGCTTGAACTGCCATGGTCTTGGTGCCCTAACACCCTGATCCGAAGAGCCTCCGTTGGTCGCGGAGGCTTTTCACATTTAAGCCTGTAGCTCTAACAGGTTTTGACGAAAAAGCAATGTCTAACCCATTGAGTCCATTTCCTTTTTCGCGTAAATAGAATGTTTAGGTTGTAACAACTTTTTGGTGCTCAGCCATTTTAAGCCCCGTGGAGCGGCCTTCCGTGGCCGGGGCATAAACCCCCTCGAATTCGTCTACCATCGCCCTTGGCGGCCACGGCATCGTGGTTCATGCGCCTTTAGGAGCTTCGGGCTTCCCGGCTCAACCTTGCGCATTCGCAACAGACGGATTGGTTCACATATCGAAGCCCCGGATGACCATGGCGGCACGGTCTGCCCTGATAGATTTTGCGTCCGGCCTTCAATGCGTCGGCTCGCGCTGCGCTGGGCGGTCGGCCGCACCGACCGCCGGTCGCCGTGTGACCCCGGGTTCGCTTAATCTGATACGGAACGAAAACCGGCGCAGGCGCCAACGGGTCGGGTTCAATCAACGCGGGCGGCACTGGTAACCGCGCGGCGATATACGCGGCCCTCAGTTTTGCAGCTTCCCTTGCAATGCCATCCTTGCGTCTTTCCGCCCTGGCCTCCGCTCCGCCGTGCCACGGCGCAATCAAATTGGTCGGGCCTAAAATGTCGCTCACAGCATTCCCGCTCTTTCTTTCCGCAGCCGGTTGAGTAGAAGGCGGGTCCGCACCAATTTGACGGTCCGCGCCCTTGCCCGTTCCGGGTCCGTCGCCTTTACCTCCCTGACGCGACGTTCCAGACGCCTAACCTCGCCTTCCTCGTGCTCGATCAGGATGTCGAGGCGGCGCGCTGCGGAATGCGTCACGCCGTATTGTACGGGTCCATTTTCCATTACCAGTATCGAATTCCTGTCTCTGTGATTTCCGGCTTCCCTCCGCGTCTTTCGTCGAGGCTGTAAGACTTGGTTGCCATGACAAACCGCCCGGTTTGCGGAGGCCCCTGTTCGCGATCTTCACCGTCAAGACGCGGAGCGCGCACGAAAGCATAACTTGGTCGAGGCGGGGGCGCAGACGGATGCGACTGCGGAGGTGCTGGCGGATCGGGCAGCATGACCGGCGTCATGATGGTTCGCGTATTGATAGCTTTGCCTTCCGCCGCCCGTCGCGTTTTAAGGTCCGCTAGTTTCTCTTCAAGGTCGGCGCGGATCGGCGGCACGCGCAACGCACGCGTTTCGCGGCCATGCTCCTTGGCTGTGCGGTAGTGCTCATGAAACCATCCGAGATTTTCATTCCACATAACGCACCACGGCGATGAAGGATCGGGCACCGATCCGAATTCGGATGCCGCATCGCTGTCATTCAACCATGAGAATACGATTTTGGATTTAGGAGCGCAGCCGATAGCGGATGACGCCTCGACCGTGCTCGCGCCGTCAGCGATCAGGTCGAGAAAATTCACAAGCGTTTCAGTGCACAGTATCGTCACGTTTTTGACCCTCGAATAAGCGACCCCGGACCGTGGCCGGTTGTCCCGCAAAGGACCGGGGACGTTCCGGGGTCTAGATCAGGCGCGGACCTGACCATTCGTTATCTTTTTGATCTTCGCCAATGCTCCATAACGAAAATGCGCCAAAGTAATTTTAGGATGCGCATTCATTTTCCCAAGGCGGGGATCGTAGGTTTCGGCGCGACCACGGGCGCGGGGACATCGCCGCGACGGGGATCACGATTGATGAAGCCAGCCCGCGCTGCTTCCTGTTTGGAATAGGCACCGCGTCGATTAAGCGTGTGAGCACGCGAGCGCAGAAACGTGTCGCCGTCACCGCCCTGGCTGTACATTCGCTCACGGTCCACATAAGCAATCTCGCCACGCGGCATGGTCGCGACCGGCGTCAACCGATAGGTGCCCTTGCGAGCTTCGCGATCACGCTGCGATTGGGCGCGGAATTCCGCGGCCACTTGCTCAGGGCTTTGGCGATTTGGGTCATGCCGCTGCCACGCCTGCTTCGCAGCTTCAAGCGCCTCTCTGGCGCTGCGGTGTTCGGCTTGCAGCCGGTTGCGTGCGCCGACAAGATCACCTTGACGCTTGTACGCCCCGTTCAAGCGCACCTGTGCCGATGGCCCGGCGGGGCCGCTGGCGCCATGGCCTGCGGCTGCTACCTTCGCCACGGGCGCGGCTTGAACGGGCATCGTCACCGTTTCCGGCGACCATGTATCGCGGAGGTCGTGATCGTGATTCTCCGGTAAGTCGGGCAGCAATTGGTGCCCTAGCTTATGACCATCTGGATTTTCGGTCATGACCAGCGGAGGCTTAGGCGCCGTCGCGAAGCTCGCTTGAATTTCGGAGAATACCTCACCGTCCGTTAGAGGTTCGCCGGTGTCAAAGTCCAAGAAGAAGTCGTCCGGCAGATGCGACTTGACGGCGGCTGGCGTTACCGACTCATGAGCCTTGAAGCAATCCGCGATTGCGGCCTTTAGCAGTTGTTGGCGTTCGTCCATGATAGCCTCCGTTTGAATTAAGCCCGGCCGGGCCGCCGCTAGTCCCCTCTTAGAACCACAGTGCCCGGCCGGGCCGTTTCCGCCGGGGAGAGACAGGTCTGGCAGACACCATTCCTCCCGGCGAAAGAGCCGTCGCGTTTAGGCGCGACGGTTTCTAAGTCTCTCCGCCTCAACCATCGTCAAGGCGTCTTCAATCTCCGCGACCGTGGCGTACTTGCATAAGCTCTGCGGATGCGGATCGGTCTTTAGGTGCTGCGATTGCAAATAAAGATCGCCGCCGCGTGTCACGTCCGCGCCTAAATGTCGGTTGACGTGGCAGCCGCAAAGTTCGGCGCGCTTTTGCAACCAAATAAGTTCAATGTCCGGCGTTTCCATTACAGCCCCGCGCGTCGCCGTTGTGTTTCTCGGCCTTGCGCTTTGGCAAGGTCGTTAAAAGTTTGCTTTGGCACGATCAATTGAAGCGCCGCAATCTCCGCTGCCGTTTCGGCGATTGCCTTTTCATTGGTGACGATGGCCGCCGCTGCCGCGTCGAGTGCCAGAGAAGCAATGCGGATGTCAGAGATAAGTGCGCGGCCGGTGTCATCGAGACTTGCAAGAGCTTCATCACTTGGCGCGGAGAATCTCCCGCCGCTATCGATTGGATTAAAGTAAGCCATGTTTTTCGCTCCCGTTGTTTCGCTTTCTGTGCGGCATTTTTGGTCATGCCCTTTTGACTGCGGAAGTATCGCCTCTTGCTTGGCGAGCAGCGAAGCAGTAGTGGATTCTTTCTTATCGCAGCCACGGGTAACGCTCCGTTGCCGTGGCGTCTAAAATCTCCGCCATTCTCTCCGCCATGTTGCTGCCGTCGCGTGCCAGATAAAATTGCGGAAAACCGTCGCTCCATGGAATGACCATGCAAAGCGCAAGCTCGTTTAGGCGCTTGGCGTCTGCCGATAGTCCGTCGAATTTCTCAATTCGTGTAGTTTTCCAAGCCATGCGATTGCCGCTGCCTCCGCACTCACAAATATTTCTGCGCCTTCATGGTCACCGTGCGCGGCGAAGGCATCCCGCATTTTGCGGTAGTGGGCAATTTGCATTTCCCAAAACCACGGGTCCATTAGTTCGGCGCTTTCGGGTCCGGCGCTTTGGTCGCGAGCGTTTTGCCCTGTGTTGCAGCTTCGATACTCCGCATGTGTGGAACATCCATGCGTGCCGGACCGCTGCCGGGAATCAGACGCGGAGTTGTGTTCGGTGGCAGGTTGCGATTGGACGAACGGCCCGTAAATGGCCCCGCCTCCGCTGGCCGCAACACCGGATTGCGTAGGTCTACCAGCTTACGCATGGCAACCCGTTCCGCCACCGTGTTAGTGTAGCGAGCCGAGGTTTTTTGAAATTGCCCGTTGCCGCCGCGCTTGTCTGAGCCGTGCCCCTTTGCGTCTTTCATGACTTACCCCCACCTTTGACCGCGACGGCAAGCATGTCTCGACCGTGCTGCACTTTGTCGGCATGTGTCTCGACGCCTTCATTCGTGCGGCTGCGCATTCCGGGTGACGGCGGAACGATCTTCCCGGCTTTGCCGCCACCGTCAGAAAAACCATATGCGCTCGCCAGCGGTGCGGCTGCGCTTGATGCTGCGATAGTCTCGCCGCCGTCGTTGATCGCTGCTACGCCGTGCCCTTGTCCCCCGATGCCCGCCGCGTTCGTCTGCAAGCGTGACATCGCGTCGTGATAGGGCACACTTTTTTGCGTCTTAGGTTTGCCACCGACACGCGGATCAATCGGGCCATTGTTGACGCGATCAGCGCGGGCGGCTTGTTCAATGCCGCGCGTGACATTCTCGTCGTGCTCGATTTGCCGCCCCTGCGAATGGCTCATGTGTGAAAACTTGCTCATTTCATTCCCCTCCCAAAAACTTCTTGCGCCAAGTCGGTGCTGGCGGTTCATCTTCCGGCGTGGCCGAACTTATCCATATCAACCCCCTCGTTCGGGCCGCACGGCTAGTGCGGGCTTCGTCGGACGTTTCGTCACCGAACCTTTGGCAATTGTGCGTTGTGCCTGTAATTTCAGTTCGGCGCGGTGCCGGTTGAATGAATTGGACTCGCCTGTGCCGATCCACGCGGGCGCGTTATTGCGTTTTCCAAGCCGAGCATCGTGAACGCCGAATCTGCTAACCGTCGCGGCGGTCGCCTTGCTACCACTCACATGGCCGCGCCGGACGCCGTGTTCGTCAAAAATCGGGACGGCGCCGGGCGGTAGTGCGCCAACCTTGACTACCTTCGGCTTACGGTCTGGCGCGTCGTGTTGTCTGCTCATTGGAGCGGCCTTCCGTTGATTTGTGATCCGGCGGCCTTGGCTAAGCCGGTGCACGCGGTTGTGCCGATTGCTTTGATCTTCGCTTCGATCAATTCATATTTTTTGGGATCGGTGTCGGGCAATCGCCACGGGTTGTTGTCGTTGCCCCGGTCGCCGTTTTTATCCTTCGGCGTCTCGCCCGCTAAAAGCTTATTGAGCGCGGCGAGTGTCTCGCCCTCCTCCGCTTTCGACTTTCCTTTGTGGAGTTCTGAAAATAAAATTGATTTTGACGTGACGTTTCCTGCCTTCGCTTGTGCGATCAGGTCCGGCGACAGTGCGGCCGTGCCGTGCTCGCCCTCTGCGGTCTTGGGCAACAGGAAAGAATAGGTCTTGCCGAAAAAATCCTTCACCTGCGGATCGTCCAATGCGACAAGCTTTCCGCCCGGGCCTCTGAATTTCAAACCGTCATCGTCCATCTTCAAATACTTTTTCGAGACTTTGCGGAGCGCCTTGGCTTCCTGCTTGCCGCAACCCAACGTGCCGCGCGCAAACGCGATGGTTTGCTTTCTCTTTTCGGCACGCATGGTCTCTTTCGCCGCGCGCTTGATGGCCTTTTCGTTGTCGGTTTCAATGGTCATGACTTGTTGCTCCCTAATTCTCGTAACGCGTCTTCGATTTCAGACCGCAACAGATAGGTGCGCCGCCCGATTTTCACGACCTTGAAGATGTTTTGCCGGATCATGCGCCGTAACAGCCGCTCACTGAGCGGCGGATCGAATGCCAAAGCGGCGGCGCGGGGCGAATATGCGATTGGATTGCTCATGCGAATTCCATGGTTCGCCACGCGCAAAATGCGCGGCGGGTTCAAGCTCGTTATCTGACTTTGGGGGACTTTCGCGGGAAGCGCCGTGCCATTTAGGGCCGCGTGCGCATAATCGCGAGATTGACTGTGCTTATATTCGATTTCAGATACCCGGGCAACCCGGCATTGCACCCCCCGGGTTTTGCCCCCGTGATACGAGAACCATGGGGTTGCGCGGGCAAAGAAAAATCCCGGAAAACCGGGCGCTTCTCGACCTTCGGCCGGTCATGAGGCAAAGCAAAAAAGCCCGGCATTGCTGCCGGGCCATTTCCCTATCTCACTTTTAGGTGCCCCGAGCCATTGCGCCCCGGGGCTTTCTCGACTTTTTGTTGATAAGGCTCGCGGCGTTCAAAGTCTGCCGTCTCGTCGCCGACGTGCGATCAGCCGAGCGGCGCGCACCGGGTCAATAGGTCGCCGAGGGATGCCCCGCGTGAGCGAGTGATCGCCCGTCGCTAGGTCGTGCGTCGTAATATCCGCTATGGTCCGCGCGGGACTGTTCGTGACCCATCTCATTGCTGCCGAAGCTGCGGTAGTATCTCAATCCCGTTCCCATGACTTCTTTACAAGCGCCGCGATTGTCGTAAAAAGCTCTGCGTTCTGTTCGATCATCTCCCTATCGACCGCGATCTTGATCGTTTTCGTTTTGCGAACATAAGTGATGTTTTGTGCATCAAGCAGTCCGGTAGCCTCATCCTGCAAGGACTTTGCCATACGAAATGTGAGCAGAGATTTATTGGTGCGTCTATGAAGCCACATATAATTGGAACCGCCGACAGTGATTGCAACGTAATACTTGAGATAATTAAGGACCGGCTCGCCAAAGACGCTCTTTGTGACGTTTAACAACGCGTCTGCGGCGTCGAGAGTCCACTTGGCCTTCTTGGCCCAATCTTCGCGAGTGTACGTTCTGTCCTCAACAAGTGATGTTCCGTCGTCAATCTCTTCATAGGTGTCAAGAACCTTCGTGAAGGATATGCTTTTCTTGCCGTTGGCGATCAGCATGGACACTTGCACTGCGATGATCGGGATTGAGTGACTCAACAGATGAATGACGTTGAAGAACCGACGATTGATGTGCTCAGCTACCAAAACCGCAAAGTGTTGCCGCTGCGGCCACTTGCGTTTCTCATTGTCCCAATACTCAATCGTTCGGATTATGTGCGTCTCGTCGGTTTCGCCTAGCATAACTTCGACTTCGTACATCGAGTCGTCTTCCGGGTCTTTCAAGAGAATATCGAGACGCCCGCCGGATGATTGTTGCCTCTCTTTCGCTATGGTCTCCAATTCTCCAAGTCCAAGACAACTCGGGTTGTCGGAAATCTGATTTTGTAGCCAATATTCATCCAGCCCCGTTTCTCGGATCGAGGTGTGCTGAGCGATTTCTATTTCTGTTTCGCGCTTTAGCTCGTCCATTTTCTAACCTCTTGCGGTATCACTTTTTCCCGCCTTGGCGTTTCTGTCCTTCCTCAACTCCGCGCTGAATACCGAATTGGAAGGCCGTTTTGCCAGTGGGGATTGTTGTCATAGTGGGAACTTGGGGGATGGTGACGTTGCTACTCCCCATCACCGATTTATACCCGTCGATGAAGCCATTTTTAAACTCGTCTTGATTGCTCATAATGCTACCTCGCTGCGGGGTACGTGCTATTCGTCTGTAACTGGTTTCGGCCGGGAATGCTCCGCCACAATCCTAATGGGCCGCCCCCTGAAAAAACCGCCTGAATGCCTGAAAACGCCCCGGCTAAGTCATTGATTTTATTGTAGTGGCGGAGAGGGAGGGATTCGAACCCCCGATACGGTTGCCCGTATGCCGCATTTCGAGTGCGGTGCATTCGACCACTCTGCCACCTCTCCGAATTAAGAAGGCTTGAGCGTCG
>Ga0182024_10018145_pt1 | contig 13131 bp, 11 predicted proteins | sample P32metaG_FD_120480 | JGI IMG/M metagenome (GOLD analysis project Ga0182024, IMG submission 120480) | Permafrost microbial communities from Stordalen Mire, Sweden - P3-2 metaG (Illumina Assembly) | ecosystem: Environmental > Terrestrial > Soil > Wetlands > Permafrost | place: Sweden: Stordalen...
GCCCATCAACAGAAGCAACCTGATTTTGCTCTGCCAATCTCTCTTCAAAGCAATCAACAAGTTACATCGTCAAAAAGCAAGTTAATCCGCTAATTTGGACAGCTCTGAAGTTCAGCCGTCCCTACGGGACTCGATTGCGAGATGGTCGTTCTCGCGCAGACTCTAAAGCCCTCATCGGCCTGGACTGTTGCTGCACGCCTTCAGCCGTGCCGTAAATGGCAAGCACGCGTCCAGATCTGTGCCCTACCACGTTCCATGTGGCTCCGAGAGCCCATCTCATACCGGGGAAGAATCACTGCGGTCTTTTTGCGACCTGAGACCGCGGCCGCATGGGTCGACGAGGAGGTAGCCGTCTCCGCGGATGGTTACCAATCGGGATGGGCGAGCCGGATCCGGCTCTATCTTGGTGCGCAGACGCCGTATGTAGACATCCACCACCCGGTTGTCCTCAACTGTTCTGTCATTCCGCCACAGGTCGGCCGTCAACTTATCGCGGCTGATTGTTTGGCCTGAATGCTGCATGAAATAAACGACAAGATTGAATTCGGTGGCGGTAAGAGTAATCGCTTTGCTGTCAACCGAGACCTCGCGGGCATCTAGATCCACGAAAAGAGGACCCAGACAAAGCGTTCGGTGCGGTTCCGCTCTCTTACCCGGATTTCGCAACACGGCATTGACTCGCGCGATAAGCTCACGAGTGCTGAAAGGCTTAGTGATGTAATCGTCAGCACCCAACTCGAGCGCCCGGACCTTGTCGCTCTCTGCGGCTCGTGCAGACAGCATGATCTTCCGTATGCCCTGCGTGGACCTATGCTTTTCGAGTAAGCGCAGGAGGTCCGTTCCATCCTTGTCGGGCAACATGCCGTCCAGCAAAATCAAAATCGGAAGCTGCTCGATCGCCGCCTCCGATACTCCCCGTGCGGCATCAAAGATCCTTGTTTGGAAACCACTACGCGTCAAGACGTGAGAAACGAGGGAGGCAACGTCTCGATCGTCTTCCACAATGAATACTAGCCCGGAGGTGCTTTGTTCTCGAATTGTCAAATGAGTCCTGTTGTCCTCCGCAGGTTTGTCTGTCGCATACGGCTGCCTCTGACCTCGACGCAAGCTTCCCACCGCGTCCTGGATAGTTTATATAAAAACGAGGCATTCTCCAGTTCGCTGGCTCAGACAGAGAGGCGGCTGCCCCCATGGCACTTGTCAGGAACTTGTAAGGTTTCTACCAGGAACTCCACTTCTATACTTCTTATGGGTCATTCCTATTATAGGGAGTGTGGATGCTTGCTATCGGGCCGGCGCTGCGGGTCGTCGTTCATCTGAATGCGGATGTGAGCTCCACTCATGAATTTCTCCATAACGACATTCTCGCTTTTCTTTATGAGAACGGGGTTGCTGGAGCCACCGTCTTCCGACCTGAGGCCGGCTTCGGCTATCACCATCGCCTCCACACCAAAGGCGCATCTGGCAGCGAAGGGCAGCACCTGCCGATCCGTTTGGAGTTTATCGACCAGCGCGAAGTTATAGAACGGATCATGCCTGAGCTCCTTCGTCTGGTGACAGATGGGATGGTGGAAGCGCAGGAGACCACGGTCCTGAAAGTGGCTCATCCTGACAGAGAACCCCGATGAACCTGTGGACCTTTCGCATCTCATCTACTTTGGGATTGTTCTTTTGCATAGCCCTTCCGTTGGCGGCACAGGCTGCGCACGACCAGCCGGCAGTGTCTGGTCCCGTAAATGGGCCCACTCTATCCCTGGCCGATGCAGAGGCGCACGCGCTAAGGAACCAGCCACGCCTAGCCGCTGAAGACTTGCGTGCCCAAGCGACAGGTAAACGCGTTCAGCAGAGCCGGTTTTCCTACTTCCCTCAGTTGATCGGCAACCTGACCGCGGTGCAGTCAAATGGCGATAGCGCCGTCGCCGCGGGGGCGGTCACCACTTCCAGCATCTCCACACGCACGGCGGGTGGTATCACTCTTACGCAGCTGGTGACAGATTTCGGACGGACTAGAGAACTTGTGCACTCCTCGAAGCTCACAGCTCAAGCTTCCCTCCAGCATGCAGAGGATGTGAAGCAGCAGGTATTGCGAGACGTGGACGAATCCTATTTTGCTACGGAGGCGGCCGAGAGCGTGCTTGGAACCGCTAAAGCCGTTCTTGATTTCAGACAGATTTCTCTTCGGCAACTAAGTGCATTAGCACAGAGCCAGCTCAGGTCAACGCTCGACGTTCAGTTTGCACAAGTACTTGTCTCGGAAGCCCAAATGGCAGTCGTGCGAGCAGACAGCAGCGTTCAAGAGGCCCGTGCGCAACTGGCCGCCGCCATGGGTGAAGACGATGTTCCTAATTATGTTCTGGCCGAGCAACCGCAGCCGCCTTTGCTTGAAGACGACGTCTCAGTCTTCATTCGTGAAGCGATGGCCACACGGCCCGATCTGAAAAGCCTGCAGCTACAGGCAAAAGCCGCACAGCAGTACGCGAATTCGGAAAGCAAACTGAACTACCCAACGATCAACCTGCTCGGCACGGCCGGCACAGTGCCCGAACGCGACCATACTCTGCAGCAAAATTACGGAGCAGTCGGAGTCAATATCAGCGTCCCACTCTTCAACGGCGGTCTTTATTCCGCGCGAGCAGCAGAAGCGAAGCTGCGCGCACAGGCCGCCGACCGGGATGTACGCGATCTGTCGCTCCTGATCGCGCGTGATGTGCGCACAAATTGGGCACGGGCGAAGGACGCCTATCTCCAGATCCAGGTGGCACAGAACCTGGTGGACCAGACAGGTGTCGCATTGCGGCTGGCGCAAGCCCGCTACGATGCCGGCCTGGGCAGCATCGTCGAGCTCAACCAGGCCGAGCTAAGCCAGACCTCTGCTTTGATCGAGGCGGCTAGTGCGCGCTTCCACTATCTCAGCGCAAGGGCCGCGCTCAACTACAGCCTGGGTACCCGGCCATAGGCCAGAGAGGGGGGGTAACCGGACATGAGCTTATCGAATAGCCGATGGAGGCTATGGGTCGTTCTCTCTCCCGCGCTCATTTGGCCGCTGTCGGCCTGCTCCCATAGTGCCGTTTCTGAGGGTGCGCCCGCAGTGTCCGTCGTTCCGGCGGCAAGGGCTGTCGATGTCGACCTGCGCAACAATGTCACCCTTACCGCCGAGTTCGAGCCCTATTACGAGGTGGATGTCATGGCCAAAGAGGCCGGATACATCCGGCAGATGCTTGTCGACATCGGGGATCGAGTGAAGCAAGGGCAATTGCTTGCCACGCTGGAGATTCCCGAGCTGCAAGCGGACCTAACGAAATCGAAGTCTGATTTGCAAACGGCGAACGCCGAGAGAGCCGTCGCGCGGGGCGACTTGCAACGGGCAGAGGCCGCCGCACAGATTGCCCAACTTTCGTACAAGCGCATTCTGGATGTTTCCAAAAAGGAGCCCGGCCTGGTTCCGCTACAGGAGGTTGATGTGGCCCACTCGCACAACCTCGAGGCAGACGCGCAGGTGAGCGCCGCGCAGCAGCACGTCCAGGCCGCCGAAAGCCGCTACCAGAGTGCCGTCGCTGGGCTAGCGCATGAAACTGCCCTGGTTGCGTATACCAGGATCGTTGCCCCATTCAGCGGCGTTGTCACTCAGCGCTACGCCAGTGAGGGCTCGATGATTCAAGCTGGTATTGCATCCCAAACGCAGGCAATGCCTGTCGTAAAGGTCTCTCAGAACAACCCGCTGCGCCTGATGTTTCCGGTGCCGGAGGACGATGTGTCCTCCGTACACCAGGGTCAACACGTCACAATCGATGTACCTGCGTTAAACCGCACCTTCGATGGGACGGTAACTCGCTTTGCCGATAGGCTACAGACGTCGACGCGAACGATGACCACGGAAGTCGATGTGAAAAACCCTCAACTGAGTCTGATTCCCGGGATGTACGCACAGGTAATCCTCCGAACAGCAGAGGCTAAGAGTGCCACCGCGGTTCCACCGGACGCCGTCGATGGCGCCGGAGACAACCAGAGACTCTTTCTTGTTGACGGCGGTGTTGTAAGAATCCACAAAGTTCAGACCGGAATACAGTCGCCGCAGTTTGTCCAGATTCTCTCCGGGGTGGAGGTTGGCGACATTGTGATCACCGGCCGCCATTCCGATCTCCACGAAGGGCAAAAGGTGCAGCCCCGCTTGACCAACCCCGAAGCGGCTGGGCCGCCCTCGTAAACGGAAAGGAGCTGCATGTCAGGCTTTGCCATCCGCACCCCTTACCTGATCATTGTTGCCTGCCTCATGGTTTTCGTGCTGGGCGTTAGCAGTGTTGCGCGTATGCCTGTCGATATGTTTCCTGCGATGAACGTGCCCGTAGTGATCGTGGCGACTTTCTATTCGGGGATGCCTCCCGAGCAGATCGAAGGCAACATTACTTATCATCTGGAGCGCTTCTTCACCTTAGCCAGTGGCATCGATCACATGGAGTCGCGTTCGCTCGACGGTGTAAGTATCATTCGCGTTTACTTCCAACCTGATACGAACGCCGATATCGATGCTGCGACCATCGCGAACCTTGCCGTATCCGATATGAAGGATTTGCCTCCGGGAACGTTTCCCCCCGTGGTGCTCAAGTCCGACGCCTCTAGCCTGCCCGTCTGCCTGGTTACGATGAATGGCCCTGGCATGACCGATGGAGCGCTCAAAGACATTGCGCAAAACTTTGTGCGCAATCAACTGGCGGGCGTGCCAGGCGCCTCGATCCCGCAACCTTTCGGTGGTCCCTGGCGGCAGATACAGCTATACGTCGACCCGTACAAACTGGAAGCGCGGCAAATGAGCCCGATGGACGTGGTGCGGGCGATGAACCAAGCCAACCTCATCATGCCTGCGGGTGACGTACAGATCGGCAATCTGGACTATGACATCTACTCCAATGCGCAGTTTAACTTGAAAAGCGCTAGCCAATACCCGCTCAAAATGAACGGGGAAAATCCGGTGCTGATGTCGGACATTGGTCAACTAAAGGACGCCCACGCACGGCAATATAACGTCGTCCATGTGAATGGGCAGCGCTCGGTTTACTTGCCGGTACTTAAACAGGGAGGAAATTCAAATACCATCACCGTCGTCTCCGGCATTCGAACGGCACTGCAGCACTTGGTCGATGTGCCGTCGGAAATGCGGTCGACAGTAGTATTCGATCAGTCCCGATTTGTCCGTACCGCAATCGAGACGTTACTTCACGAAGGCGGAATCGGACTCTTTCTCACCTGCCTGATGATCTTGATCTTTCTCGGAAGCTTGCGTGCTACGCTGGCGGTTTTCTTCTCCATTCCCTTGTCAGTCCTGGCAACGTTTATGGTGCTGCAGTGGAATGGTTCGTCGGTCAATAGCATGGTCCTCGGTGGCCTTGCGCTGGCCCTATCGCGGCTTATCGATAACTCCGTGGTAGTGCTGGAGAACATCTATCGTCACCTTGAGATAGGGAGCCGCCGGTGGTTGCCGCCGAGAATGGAGGAAGAGAAGTGGCGCTACCGGTACTTGCTTCGACGCTTACCACTGCCATCGTCTTCTTTCCCGTGACGCTACTTTCGGGTGTCAGCAAGTTCCTCTTCTCGACCATGGCGCTGGCCGTCGTCGTCGCACTCTTCGCCTCCTACATCATCGCGATGACCGTTGTACCGTTGTATTGCTCCAGGTACCTCAAGCTGAATCATCCTGAAGGGTTCGACGAGTCACACGCGGGTGAAGCGCGGACCTTGGGGGGCGGGAAAACTGGCTTTGCGGCACGCTTTAACGCCGGCTTCAACGCCCGCTTCGAGAAAATGCTATCGCGCTACGAAGCGTGGGTGCAGATCGTGCTTCGGCGGCCGGCAAAGATGTTGATCGTCTTCGCAGTGGCTTTTGTCGCGAGCCTGGGTCTTTATGGGCTGTTGGGATTCTCCTATTTTCCGCAAACCGACGCCGGCCAGTTCGTCATTAACGTCAAGGCGCCGTCGGGAACCAAGCTTTCCGTGACCGAGCAAGAAGTGGCCAAGGCTGAGGCACTCATTAAAGATGTTGTGCATCCATCCGACCTTGCCATCATTGTCGATAATATTGGCGTCGATAATGGCTTCTCGGCCGTCTATACTCCGAATGCCGCCATGCATACCGGCTTCATCCAGGTCGGCCTAACGCCCGGCCACAGCGTTGGCAGCTACGAATATATTGCGCGTATCAAGCGGCGTCTCTCGAACGAAATGCCGCAGCTGAGCGCATACTTCTCGACCGGCAGCCTGGTCGATGCAGTCGTAAACATGGGAGCGCCGGCGCCGATAGACATCCAGATCAGTGGAGCTAATCTACAGAATGACAATCAAGTTGCCCAGGCCCTTGCAGCCACCCTGCGCTCCTCGAGCGACGTGGCCGATGTCTTCATGCCACAGGATCTGGACTATCCGTCGTTGCGCGTTGACGTCGACCGCCTCCATGCAGCAAAGCTCGGCTTGACGGAAAAGGAAGTGTTGTCAAATGTGATTACGTCGCTGACTTCCAATCAGATGATCGCACCCAACGTATGGATCGATCCCAGGAACGGCAACAACTACTTCTTAACTGTGCAGTATCCCGAAGCCCAGATCCGCACGGTACAGGATCTCGAAGCGATCCCGCTTCATGCCGAGGGCGCAATACAGCCGACCCGGCTGGACATGGTTGCGAAGATCCAGCAGATTCAGGCTCCGACGGAAGTGGATCACTACCAGATCCGCCGAAAGCTGGATATCTACGTCCGCCCTGCAACGGAAGATCTCGGCAAGACGGCCGATCTGGTGCGCAAGGTGATTGCAAAGCAGCACATTCCTGCAGGCATTAATGTCACGGTACGCGGCAGCGCAGAAGCGATGAGCGAATCCTTCAAAAGCTTCGCCATCGGGCTGATTCTGTCCATTATCCTGCTTTACCTTGTATTGGTCGCGCAATTCCGCTCTTTCATTGATCCATTCATCATTCTGCTTGCCCTGCCCCCTGGCATAACCGGGGTGCTGCTCATGCTTGGGCTCACAGGGACAACGATGAACGTTATGTCGCTCATGGGTGTCGTCATGCTTGCTGGCATTGCCATGTCAAACAGCATCCTCATAGTACAGTTTGCTCACCATTTGATGAGTGAGGGCCGGCACGTAGCGGAGGCGATCATTGAGTCCTGCCGGGTACGCTTGCGGCCCATCCTGATGACCTCGCTCGCCACTGTGATTGGTCTGCTCCCAATGGCTTTGAAGATGGGTGAGGGCAGCGAATCGTATGCTCCACTGGCACGAGCCCTGGTAGGCGGCCTTGTCGTTTCCACCGCTTTGACCGTGTTTCTGGTTCCTGCCGGGTTCTTCCTAATCTACGCCCGGAAAACGAAACAGGCATAAAGGGTCATGCCTTCGGAACCTTCCCAGCAGCTAGTCAGCGAGGTTACTGCACCTGGAGCAGCGCGGCACTTCCAGCGTAAAGCTGAATTGTGTGGTGGGTCGACTCGAGACGGAATGTACCGTCGCCCTTTGCTGACAGGCGAACGCTAACAAAGCCATAAAGGCCGCAGGCATCGGGGGAGAAGATAGCTACCGATTGCTCGGTCTGCGTTCCCTTGCAACCGAAGCCCCCAGGAAGGAGGCGCGCGAAGACTCCCTGCTTCTTGTTGTAGCCAACAATATCGTCTTCGGATCCAGCCGTTACGCGTTTGCCGACTGGGGAGTAGTGCCCTCCGCCGACAAGCACCATCATACCTGGCGAGTCGGTTTCGTCCATGCGCTGTGGCGTGAGCGCTTCCCCTACCGTCTGGGCGCTCGCCAATGCGCGCACCGAAGTGGCCACCGGGCTAGAGACGCCCTTGTCCAGTATCTGGTCGATCTGGATCGAAAGATACGACGCTTGTTGGCTGGCGTACGGCGTTTCGTCAAACTTGAATGCACGGGCTTCGACAACATGCGCCGTGACCAGGGTTCCTTTGGGGAGTTGCTCCCCGTTGGGCAGCAAGACCACCTGCATGGTTTTGGCTGTCACGACATCCCCGGCTTTTGCCTTTGCGGAATCTACTGTATGGGTGAAGATGACAGGGATGGTGGTCTGGGCCGGCAGCGTAATCGCACGGCACGCCGGAGCCAACACTGCGCAGCCAAGTAGGGCAACACTAAGGGAGAAACGATTGCTCATTGTAGTGGATCTCCTTAACGCCATCACAATGGGATTTGAGCATTCATCCGCCTTACAGGAGACTGACGTTTTCCTGACATTTTCCTGACATTTCGGACCGCCTCGTGTGGCTCGGCTGCGAAACAAGTACATTTTTAGGCAGGGTCCCGGGGGACCTGGTGAGAGCGGCCTTTGAATATTTTGCTGGTGGAAGACGAACGCAAGCTGGCTGAGGCAATCGCAGAGGGGCTGCAAGGAGAGGGCCACGTGGTCACACCTTCGCCAACTGGAGAACAGGCACTCTCCTCGATGCTCCATCACCACTTCGACCTCATCCTTCTCGACGTGATGCTTCCTGCACGAAGCGGCCTCGAAGTCCTTGGCGATATACGTAGAGCAGGCCTCAAAACACCCGTTCTGATTCTCACTTCCCGCGACTCGATCGAGGACCGGGTACAGGGGCTTGACGCCGGAGCCGACGATTACCTGGTAAAGCCCTTCGCGTTTCCTGAACTGCTTGCCCGCGTTCGGGCGCTGATGCGACGCAATCTTCCAGCACCTTCGTCCTCCCTCCAGATAGCGGACCTGAGTCTCGAGATGGAAGGGCGTACGGCCATGCGAGCGGGTAAGAAACTTGAATTGACTGCGCGGGAGTTCGATCTTCTCGAATACCTTCTCGTGAATCGCGGCATCGTCGTCTCGCGGGAAATGCTCGCCCGGGAAGTCTGGAAGCAGGTCGTGCGCTACACAACGTTGGATAACGTGATCGACGTGCAGATTACAAGGCTCCGGCGCAAGCTCGACGGCGAGTTCCAGAAGAAGCTATTGCATACCGTGCGCGGGGTAGGTTTTGTGCTCCGGGAAAATGAACCGTAATGGTGCGATATAGCAATTTGCGCCATCGCCTGACGCTTTGGTATGTGAGCGTCTTTGGCTTGGTGCTGCTGCTATTCATCGGCGGAGCGACATTGCTGGAATATGGGCAACTCAGCAGTCGCCTGTTTCACGCGGCGGTACAGGATGTTGAAACAGCAGAGGGACTGCTTGCCTTCGCGCCCGACGGGCGTTTGGAACTCCACGAGGAGTACCATAACAACCCCGAACACATCTTGTGGCTCGACCGGTACATGGAGGTGCTTGGACTCTTTCGAAAACCTTAAGCGCTTTACCGCCGACGCATCCCACGAACTAAGGACACCGCTTACTTCGATCCGAAGCGTCGGAGAAGTAGGTCTCCAGCGGCAACACACGACCGACGAATATCGTGACATCATCGGCAGCATGTTGGAAGAGGTAACTCGACTCACTGAGATGGTCGATGGCCTTCTTTCTATCTCTAGGGCCGATGCAGGCCAAATCACACTCCACAAAACGACTTTTCCGGCTCTAGACCTTGCCAGGGAAGTCGTCGGCCTTCTTGGCCTCCTCGCTGAAGAGAAGGGACAACACATCCAGCTGGACGGGGACGCAAATCTGCTCGTATACGCAGACCGCATGGTGCTGCAGCGAGGACTGGCGAATATTGTGGAGAACGCCATCAAGTATTCTCTGGCGGCAACCCGGATTTCAATCGAAGTCAAGGGTTCGGAGATAGCCGGCGATTGCGTTGAAATCTCAGTCGAAGACAGTGGGGAGCCTATCCCCGAGGACTCCCGGCAAAAGGTCTTCGAACGATTTTTCAGACTCGATGCGTCTCGCTCGCGCGAGGCTGGAGGGAGTGGCCTCGGTCTGGCCATCGCGAAGTGGGCCGTCGAGGCCAATAGAGGAAGGGTCAGCCTTCGCGCGGGGCTTGATGGGGGCAATTGCTTCGTGATCCGCCTTCCTGCGGTTCCGCTCGATCCGAACGATGGCCTGGAGCGAGGGAGCCTTGCATAACCCCGAACACCAAACCCGTCACCTGATTGTCTTCTGCCTTGCACGCCGTCGCGCTCGCCACTAGCCCCAGCGATTCCGAAGGAAGCGCAATTCTAACCAACCAGCTTCGCCCTTCGTCGAGGCGAACCAACTTACTCTTGTCGTATCCGGCATCGAGTACCGCGGCACGCCAGCCCCGAGAGGAACATTTTTTACTCGGGGCGCATCACTTCCTCTAGTACCTCTTTGCCCGCCGCCGATAAACGGTTGGAACGAAATATTTGAAAAGGAGGCTCAATTCATGAGAAATACCCTTAAGGCACTCACCACCCTGGTGGTGTCCGTGGTTGTGACGTCCGGTATGGCACAGACTGCGGCCAGCTCCGGAGACATTTCCAAAGGGAGCCATTACGCAAGGCAGTCGAGTAAAAAGCCTTCCATCGAAAAGCAGATTAAAGATATGCATGATCAGCTACGCGCTGAGATGCAGTCGCAAATCGACCAGTTGAAGCTGCAGCTCAGCAACAGCATTGCTCAATTGCAGGAGGCCCAACAGCACGCGGCAGCAGCCAATGCTGCAGCTGCGCAAGCGCAACTGCAAGCGCAACAGCAAGCGCAACAGCAACAACAGCAGACCGCGGACAACATTACCGCCGTCTCGAACCTCCAGGGCGCAATAACAAAGCTCGAGACCTCGAGTTCCGGACTGGAGACCCAGGTCCGGCAAGTCGAGAAAACAGCGCTGGATAACCAAACGGCGATGGAACAACCGGCCGCCATTCGTTACAAGGGCGTGACGATCATACCCGGCGGCTTTTTAGCTGGTGAGACTGTCTGGCGTCAGAAAACATTGAATGCCGATATGTATACCAACTGGAATGGGCAACCGTATCCAGGCTCGGCCGAGGCGCACATGAGCGAATTTGTTCCGAGTGCGAGACAGTCTCGTCTATCGTTTCTCTTAAGTGGGAAACCATCGGCCACCACGCTCAATGGGTTCTTTGAGGGAGATTTCCTGTCGGCGGGGACGACGTCGAACAACTTGCAAAGCAATAGCTATACTCTACGAGTTCGACAAGCGTGGGCACAGGTGGCAACTGAGAAGAATATTTTCACCGGCGGCCAGATGTGGACCCTGTTGACGGAAGACAGGAAGGGCGGGACACCCGGGCTTGAAGCTCTGCCCTTGTTTTTCGACGGCAATCTCCATGTTGGATTCACGTACGCTCGCCAGTTGGCGTTCCGATACCAGCGCATCTTCTCACCGGCGGTCACTCTCGCTGCATCGCTCGAAAATTCTCAATATCAGTTCAGCGCCAGTAACGCCCCAAGCAATTTCTTCTTTGGAGAACCGGGGTCCGCTGCTGGATTGTTCAATTCAGCAGCAAACTATACCAACCAGGTTGCGCCTGATGTCATTGTCAAGGCGGCCTTCGATCCCGGATACGGTCATTACGAAGTTGGAGGTATCCTTCGCTTCTTCCGCGACCGCTACTATCCCAACCCTCTAGCAGCCACAGGGGCCCAAAACGATACCAAGACCGGTGGTGGACTTAGCCTGAGCGCTCGCTTCCCGGTCACCCGGAAAGCCGACTTCGGGGTTCATTTGGTCGCTGGCGATGGTACTGGCCGCTACGGTGCGTCAATCCTTCCCGACATAACTGTGCACCCGAATGGGACACTTGAACCGATAAGGAATGCGCAGGGAATTCTCTCCCTTGAGCTTCATCCAACCAAGCGATTCGACATCTTCGGCTATGCGGGTACTGAGTACGCCCAGCGTACCTACTACGTAGGTTCAGAGGGAAAACTGGTTGGATACGCACCTCCGACTGGGTCTAACACTGGTTGTTTTGTCGAGGCGGTGCCTACCGCCGGGACTGGGTACGCTCCGGGCTCCGGTTCCTGCCTCGGTGCAACGCGTGACCTTGTTCAAGGATCCATCGGATGGCTATTTCGTCCCTACACTGGGCCTTACGGCCGCCTCCAATACGGCGCCGCTTACAGCTACATCGTCCGAAATTCCTGGACCGGGGTCGGGGGTGCCCCTGAGGCTCCAAACAACTATCTCTACACGAGTTTTCGTTATTATCTTCCTTAGAGCTGAGTACCCTCGCACTAAAAAAGGAACAACGCCACCTATCCCCTCTAGTTCGGCTTGTCGGAGGTTTGGAACCGTCAGTTGTGAAATGCGTCGGGGTGATCGGGGTGACACCTATTTCCCCAACGCGCCACTCTGCTCTCCGCAGACGTGGGGCATTTGCATTAGGCGTTACTCCGAAGTCTGTCCCTCGGAAGTCGAGCCAATCCAGTACCGGCCGGGCTCTCGAATCCCTCCCCAGATTACGAAGCGCACGAAAAGGCGTTTGTCGCGAGCCTAAAACAAGCTCACTGCACGGTTCAGATTTCCAGCGGTGATGATGTTCTTCAGTGTGATGCTGTAACGCCACACGCTTTCGTCGCGCACGGCCCCGAGATTATATCTGCCATACTCCACACTCAAGCCGCAACAGCTACGGACGTCCAGGCCCACGGACCAGAAAACCGCTTTGCCGGCTCTCCGAGTGAGCTGGGAGACTGATATACGGAACGTAGAGTGTTGGGACGTTCCACAGCCGGAAGATTCCATTAGTCGCGCTCGCATTCTTCTCGTTCAATGTGAATTTCCCTGCGCTCCACATCCAATCGGGGCGAGGTAGCTGACATGAGGTGACCCATCCGTCCAGGACCCTATACTTGCGCGGGCCATCCTGAATTACCTCACGTCCCTTGAATACAAACGCATCCGATCCGTCGGCCGGGCTGGAGGCCTCTCTGGAGAGATGCAGACCTAGAGTTCCCTCCACGTTGTAAAAACGGCCCCTCTTGTGCGCACCAGCAGTCGCGAACCAGAAGTGTGGTCTGGTACGAAGGCTTCGTAGCCCTTGACATTGGTAAAGAATAGTTGATATCAACATATTGCTTCAAAAACACCATGACTCAAGCGCCACATCGCAGGAGAGATCTATGAAGCCAAAGATATTCAGAACGATCGCATCCAGAAGCTTGGTACTGGCTCTCTTGCTCAGCACGGGGGCGCAAGCACAGGACACCAAAGCACCGTATCCGAACGCGGCCCCTCTTGATCAATACCTGATGGAGCGAAA
>Ga0182024_10018146_pt1 | contig 13130 bp, 6 predicted proteins | sample P32metaG_FD_120480 | JGI IMG/M metagenome (GOLD analysis project Ga0182024, IMG submission 120480) | Permafrost microbial communities from Stordalen Mire, Sweden - P3-2 metaG (Illumina Assembly) | ecosystem: Environmental > Terrestrial > Soil > Wetlands > Permafrost | place: Sweden: Stordalen...
GATGAGATCAAGGCGGCGTACGATGCGCAGGCCGATCCGCGGTATGGCGCGGCGCGGCTTTGGATCGACGCCATCATCGATCCTGCGAAGACGAGAGAGGTCCTGATCACCGCGCTGGAGGCTTGCGCCCTGAATCCCGATGTGCCCCCGTTCAATCCGGGCGTCCTGCAGACGTAAACTTTTGAGACAGCAGAGCAAGGGCTCGCATCTGACCTGAGGGAGCGAAGAGATGAACGTTGAAGCTGAGTCCATGCAGAGCCTGTACCCGTTTGTGCTGACGGAGGAGCAGGAGCATCTCCGGCGGGAGATTCGCGAGTTCGCCATGCGCGAGATCGCGCCGAACGTTGCGGCCTGGGATGAGTCGAGCGAGTTTCCCGTGGCGGCAATTAAGAAGCTGGGTACGATGGGCCTGTTGGGGGTGATCGTTCCGCAGGAGTATGGCGGCGCGGGCCTTGGCTATGTGGACTACGCGCTGGCGATCGAGGAACTCTCGGCCGTGGACGGGTCGATCGGACTCACGATGGCGGCGCACAACTCGCTGGGGACGAACCATATCTTCCTCGCCGGCAATGAGGAGCAAAGGAAGAAGTATCTGCCGCGGCTTGCGAGCGGCGAATGGCTGGCGGCGTGGGCGCTCACCGAGCCGGGATCGGGATCGGATGCCGGCGGCGCGCGTACTTCCGCGGTGAAGAAGGGTGACCGCTATGTATTGAATGGCAACAAGACTTTCATCACCAACGGACGGTATGCCGAAGTCGCGGTGGTGATCGCAGTAACCGATAAGAGCAGGACGACGCACAAGCTCTCGGCGTTCATCGTGGAGAAGGGCACGCCGGGATTCCGCGCGGGAAAGAAGGAGGACAAGCTGGGTCTGCGGGCGAGCGATACCAGCGAATTGATCTTCGAGGACTGCGAGATTCCGGCGGAGAATATGCTTGGCGCGGAAGGTGAAGGCTTTATCGATGCGATGCGCGTGCTTGATGGCGGCCGAATCTCGATCGCTGCGTTGTCGCTTGGCATCGGACGAGGCGCGCTGGATGCGGCGCTGAAGTACGTGAAGGAGCGGCGCCAGTTTGGCAAGGCCATCGCGGAGTTCCAGGGCATTCAATGGAAGCTCGCGGACATGGCGACAGAGTTGGATGCTGCGCGGCTGCTGACCCAGCGCGCCGCCGTGCTGAAGGATGCGGGACGCAAGGTGACGCGAGAGTCGTCGATGGCGAAGCTATTTGCCAGCGAAGTAGCTGTGCATATCTGCAATGAGGCAGTGCAGTTGTTCGGCGGTTACGGATTCATCAAGGATTACCCGGTGGAGAAGTTCTATCGCGACGTGAAGCTGTGTACGATTGGCGAGGGCACGAGCGAGATTCAGCGCATGGTGATCGCGCGCGAAATACTGAAGGTTCATCCTTCCCGCGGTTGACGGCCACAGTAGATTGAGAAAGTGCGATGGGTGATTTGGTCAAGATCGTCGAGTGTCCGCGAGATGCCTGGCAAGGATTGCCGGTGGTTATTCCTGCAGGGGTGAAGGCTGAATATCTGCGCCGGCTTGTAGCTGCGGGGTTCACGCATATCGACGCGGTCAGCTTCGTCTCGCCTGCTGCCGTTCCGCAGACCGCGGACTCCGAACAGGTGCTGGAGTCGCTGATGCCCTCACAGGATGTGGAGATCATCGGCATCGTGGTGAACGAGAAGGGCGCGCAGCGGGCCATTCAAACTGAGGCAGTGCAGACGCTGGGATTTCCGTATTCCATCTCTGCCACGTTTCTCGAACGCAATCAGCGTCAAACTCCTGAGGAAGCGCTGGATGCGCTGAACGCAATCGGAACACTGGCATATGGAGCAGGGTTGGACATGGTCGCCTATCTCTCCATGGCGTTCGGAAATCCGTACGGCGATCCGTGGAGCATCGAGGAGGTCGTGGGCGCGTGCGAGTTGTTGACCGACTCCGGCGTGGAGCAGATATCGCTGGCGGACACGGTCGGTCTGGCTACGCCTGAGCGCATTGCCGAAACTTTATCGGTTGTGCGCGCTGCATACAGCCACATTGAGATCGGCGTGCATCTGCATGCACGGCGAGATGATGCAGCGGGGCGAATTCGTGCGGCGTACGAAGCTGGCTGCCGGCGGTTCGACTCGGCAATCGGCGGCCTCGGCGGATGCCCGTTTGCACAGGATCTGCTGGTGGGCAACATTCCCACGGAGATATTGATCGCGGTGCTGGCGGAGTGCGGCGCCGAAGTGCCCACACTCGGTCCGCTCGACGACCTGATGCGGGCGAGCACAGAGATTGCGAAACGTTTCGCAGCGGTCGCGAACTAGCGACGCGAAGGTTGGAGGACAAGATGAAGTACTCAACGATCGTGGTTGCGGACGAACCTCCGATACGGACGATTACGCTGAATCGGCCTGAACGCCGCAATGCGATGACGCCCGAGATGCAGAGTGAGCTGATCGCCGCGATGGAAGACGCATCAGCCGGCGACGTCCGCGTTCTCGTGTTCGCCGGCGCGGGCGACGCGTTTTGCTCGGGGCTCGATCTCTCCGTGCTGCACGCGATGAAGGACACAGGCGCGACTGAGTATCGGGCCGATGCGGCGCGAGTTGCTCGACTCTTCCGCACGCTATACGAGTTGCCGATCCCTACCATCGCGGCGGTGCGCGGCGCGGCGATCGCCGGCGGAACGGGACTGGCTACGATCTGCGACTTTACCCTGGCCACACCGGCGGCGAAGTTCGGATTCACCGAGGCGCGGATCGGATTCGTACCCGCGCTGGTGTCCGCTTTTCTTGCGCTGCAGATTGGGGACAAGCGAAGCCGGGACTTGTTGTTGACCGCCCGCATCTTCGATGCGACGGAGGCACTGCGCCTCGGTCTGGTGAATGAGGTGGTAGCTGCCGAAGAACTGGCGCAGCGTGTTCAAGCGCTAGCGGCCAGCCTGGTGATGAACAGTCCGCAGGCGCTTGCGGCGACCAAGCGCCTTCTGGCCGCACAGAATAAAGCCTGGCTGGACGCCGCGATTGAAGCTGCGCTGGAGGCGAACTCTCAGGCCCGCGAGACGGCGGACTTTGGCGAAGGCGTTGCGGCGTTTCTCGGAAAGCGCAAACCTGTCTGGAAGAAGTAGACGAATCACGGTAGCAGAAGAAAGCGAATAGAGAGACTTCTGAGCCTGCGACTCAGAATGACGACGGGTGAAGAATGTCAGATGTTGAAGCAGAGCGAACCCTCTGTTTTCTGCGCGACGTCGGCACGCGTTACTCCGTCCGCAAGCTCGACAACTTCAAAGCCCGATGGCGTTACGTCGAGGACGCAGAGGTCCGTGATGACGCGATGGACGACGCCCTTCCCGGTCAATGGCAGCGAGCACTCGTGCAGTAGCTTTACGCTGCCATCCGGCGTCGTGTGTTCCATCACGACCACGACGCGGCGGACGCCGGAGACGAGATCCATCGCGCCGCCCATCCCTTTCACGCGCTTTCCTGGAATCATCCAGTTGGCCAGGTCGCCGCGTTCCGAGACCTGCATCGCGCCCAGGATTGCAAGGTCGATGTGACCGCCGCGAATCATTGCGAAGGAGTCCGCGCTGGAGAACGTGGATGCGCCGGGCACAAACGTGATCGTCTCTTTGCCGGCGTTGATCAAGTCGGCATCGACCTCAGTTGCGCGCGGAAAGGGTCCCATGCCGAGCAGCCCGTTCTCCGACTGCAGCGTCACCGTCATGCCCGCCGGAATGAAGTTCGCGACCAGCGTAGGGATGCCGATGCCGAGGTTGACGTAGAAGCCGTCCTGCAACTCCTTTGCCGCGCGCGCGGCCAACTGAGGACGCGTCCAAGCCACAGGCTACTCCTCTCGCAGGGTGCGCTTTTCGATTCGCTTTTCAGGGTGAGGATTGTGCACCAGCCGCTGCACGTAGATCCCCGGCGTGTGAATCTCGTCCGGATCGAGTTCGCCGGGTTGGACGATGATCTCCGCCTCCGCGATCGTAATCTTCCCGCATGCGGCGGCGTGCGGATTGAAGTTTCGCGCCGTGCGCCGGTAGATCAGATTGCCATGGAGATCGGCCTTCCACGCCTTCACCAGCGCCAGATCCGCGTGGATGCCGCGCTCCAGGATGTAGGTCGCGCCATCGAAGTCCTTGTGCTCCTTGCCTTCGGCCACCAGCGTTCCGACGCCTGTCCGGGTGTAGAAGCCGGGAATTCCCGCGCCTCCTGCGCGCATGCGTTCGGCGAGCGTGCCTTGCGGGCAGAACTCGACTTCGAGTTCGCCGTCGAGAAACTGGCGTTCAAACTGGTTGTTCTCCCCGACGTAGCTGGAGATCATCTTCTTCACCTGCCGCGTTTGCAGCAGCAGCCCAAGTCCCCAATCGTCGACGCCGGCGTTGTTGCTGGCGATGGTCAGGTTGCGCACGCCGGTGTCGCGCAGGGCGAGGATGAGCGCCTCGGGAATCCCGCACAGGCCGAATCCTCCGATGGCCAGCAACATGCCATCGCGCACGATGCCGTTCAGGGCGGTGCGCGCGTCCGGCCACAGCTTGGTCAGAGCAGAGCCGCTGGCTGGCCGAGGTTCCACTAGGTCCACGCCCCCGTTGCTGAGATGTGCGCCGAAGTAATCCTAATCCAAAGACATCGCGGACACCTTGCCGGGGTACCCCCCACCCCCCCAGGGTATGATGTTGGCGAGAAGTCTTTTGTTTTGAGTGGCATGGAGGAAGGCTCGCGCTCCAAACCTATCGAAACAAAAGACTTGTCGCTAAAATAGTCAATCGCAAAGGCTTAGGCGCGAAGGAAAACTAAGGAAATGGGCCGGTCAAGATGCGCGCTGGTATTTTTTCTTTGCAACTACTTTAAGTATACAGGATTGACCGGGGTGATTAGCCCAACTATTTTTCTCGGCTAAGTGGTTGATGGACTGTTGGTTACGGGGAAAAGTGGAGGGTTGGGGGCTTGACATTCGATTTTGCTGAGGTTCTTGGCGAAGTTATTTTTCGGAGAACTGGCGAGGGACGCCGGGGGTCTGATTCTGACTTCAGGAAGTCAGGCGAGACTCCGGTATCGCGGTCTTCTTTGCGAAGCCAAGGTCAGACCACTTTACAGAACGATTCGGGTCGGCTATATTCTCGTCGCACCAACTTCACAGATTCTGGCGTTCTTTGGATCCTTCCGGGATGCGTGTGCTTCCAGCATCGGGAGAGTCCCAACTCACGCATCAGGAAAGAAGTCCTGCCTCATGGCCACCCATCTCGCTTCGCTTGCAGCCCAGGTTCGCTCTCGTCTCCAACGTATCGACTTGATTGCACGCGGTGGTTCGAAGGTCCGTCCACGGATCGCTCTGGCGGTTGCCTGTTTTGTTGCTATGGCGGCGTCGGCGCAGGCACAGGCGCCGATCGCTCTTCCCAATACGATCAGCACGTTCGCGGGCGGGGGAACTTTGCCTGCGAGTGGTGCGGTCTGCGCGGCGGGCAGTTCCTACACGGCGACCGATGCGTATGGAGACGGTTGTCCAGCCAACCTGGTGGGCCTGGGTACGAGCCAGTGGGGTATGGGGATCGACGAGTTCGGCAACATATTCTGGCTCGACAACATAAACAAGGTCGTCCACAAGATTGACGCCAGAAGCGGCATCATGACCAAGGTTGCCGGCGGGATATCGAGTCATAGCTGCAGCGGACAGAGTTCTCCCTACGGAGACAACTGCGTTGCCGCGCTGAACTTTGGCGGCTTCAACGCGCGCGGCCTGACGGTGGATCCATGGGGCAACGTTGTCATCTCCGACTACGGAGATGGCCTGGTCCACATCGTATGCAACGCGGTTTCGCCACTCTGCACGCCGGCACAGATAGGCTACGCGGAACTCGCCGCGGGCTATGTTGCGAACGCCACGACGGCTGGAGGAAACGTAAGCGGAACGACCGCGGGGACAGCCGGCGACGGTACCCCGGGCGTCTCCTCCGTCAGCACCACGGGGGTGAACGGGCCGCGCGGCGCGGCAGCCGACGTTTACGGCAATGTGTACATTGCGGACACAGGCAACGGCCGCTATCGCGTAGTGCTGGGGCCGGCGAGCTACGAGGGCGTGACCAATCCGCTGACCGCGGCGATCGAGACGGACAACAGCTACTCTACCGCCGTTGCCGGAGATATCTACCCCATCGAGGGCGGCTTCACGGCCATCGCCAAAGGCAACTTCTGCAATGGGTCCAGCGGAGTAGTATCTCTGGATGCCTACGGCGATGGATGCCCGTTCTTCAACACCTCCGGCTCGGGCGGCACCAGCAATCTCTATGGGGTGACGATCGATGCGGCGGGCGATGCGATCTTCCCGGACTCCGCGCTGAAGATGGTGCGGGTGTTATACGTTGGCGGATCGCAGATGGCGGCGCTGATCAAGCTGGAAAACCCAACCCTTACATCCCCGGTGATTGGTTCGGTCTACGCGATCGCAGGCGGGGGGACGTCCGGCATCACCACCACGCCTGCGCTGGCTACGTCCGAGATATGGAACTCCGCTCCGAACAGCGTCACGCTGGACGCGGGCGGCAACATCTACGTGGGTGACATTGCGACCGGCGAAGTGATGTTCATCGATATCAACACCGGCTACGCGCATGTCCTGTTCACGAAGTCGGGAACGCCGTGCGCCGCGAAGACCGACAGCATTGGCGACGGCTGCCCGGTGACACAAGCCACCTTCGGCGGCGAGACGTATATCCTGCCGATCGCCATGGACAATCTGGGCAATCTGTTCTTCGCCGATGGGACGAATTTTCGTATTCGCAAAGTTTCGGCAAGCAGCCTGATGCCGCTGACGGTTGCCGGCAGTGCGACGCAGACGATCCTGATGCACGAGCCCGCGGGCGTCACCGGCATCACGGCGGCGCTGACTGTGCCGTCGCCCGATGTCGCGGTCGGCGTGGGGACGTGCACGACCAATCACGACACTACCCTGGACTGCCCGATCACGGCCACACTGATGCCGACGGCTCCGAGTGTTCGGTCGACTGCACTGGCGGTGACGCCGAGCGGATCGTCCACTACTCCGACGATCTTTCCCATGGCTGGACTGGCGACGGGTTCCGCGCTGGTGACCGATGGGGTGACGTCGAGTTCGAGCGGCAGCGTTCTTCCCACGGCCACGCTGGGTTCGCTGACGCCGCTTACGGTTGCGGTGGACGGCTCCAACAACGTCTACTCGGTGAATAGCTCGAACCTGGACTTCAGCGTGGGCCTGGCGGGGAGCACCACGGCAACGTTGCTTACTTCCACCGCGCCTACGGGAGTGTCGCAGATCGCGGTCGATAGCCAGGGCGATATCTACGCGGTTGGCCCGGGCGCGACGGCGATCGCCAAACTCACCGTCACCGCGGCGCAGGCTTCGTCGAGCGTGCCGCCGAGCTACAGCGCCGGCAGCGTGAGTTACACGCCGCCGGCGATGCCAGCGAAGCCGCAGGGCATCGTGGTGGATGGCAATAACAATATCTATGTCTCGGATGGAAACAACGGGGCGGTCTACAAGATCAGCCAGGCATCGAGCACTCAGCCCCTGGTGACAGTCGCCAGCGGATTTACGAATCCGACGCTGCTTGCGCTGGACAACTCCGACAACCTCTACGTCTACGACACGGGCAAGGTCTACAAGATCACCTACCTCGGCGTGCAGACGACGGTAGCGAGTGTGACTGCGACTGGGCTAGCGACCGATGCCGCGGGCGATGTCTACGTGCAGACGGCCTCCGGCGTGACCGAATATCCGGTGAGTGGGCCGGCGTCTGTATCCGTGTATGGCGGCGGCGCCTCGCCCAACGGAATCGCGGTGGATGGCAGCGGCAATCTGTACCTCTCGGATGCGGGGAACGCCGGCATTCTCGAAGTGCTGCGGACGGCGGTTTCGTATAACTTCGGCACCGGCTCAACCTCGTCGCCGACCTTGACCGGAACGCTGACCGATGTGGGCAACCAGGCGGTCACGGGATCGAATACCGTAACCAATACGACGAACTTCGCCGTGGTTGCGGGCGGCAGCAATGGCTGCAGCTTCTCGTCCAGCATTCTCGGCGCGCAGGCGATCGGCAATGCTTGTACGTTCTCGGCAACATTCGTGGGCAATGGTGCCGGCACGGTCAGCGATGTGCTGACCTATCTGCCCGCATCGACGGTTGGCAGTTTGGCGATGACAGGCACGTTGCAGGGTGTCGCGATCGGAACGACCACGACGATCAGTGGCCAGACACCGCTCAACCCGTCGTATAGTCCCAGCAGCACTGAGGTCAGCTTTACTGTAACGGTGGCCCCGGTCTCCGGGGGGACCGCGCCGTCGGGAACGATTGCCGTAACTGTGGATTCGACGATTACGTACCCCACTCTGACCGCAAGCGGAACCAATGGAGTTGCAATCGTCAACGTTTCGGGATTGACCGCGGGCAGCCATACGATCTCGGCAATCTATTCGACGAATGGCAGCTTTACCGGCTCGAACTCCGGTGCTCCGACCGGCTTCGGCATAGCGCAGGACGCGCCGATCGCGGCGTGGACTCCGGGTACGACATCGCTGCAGTACAGCGCGCCGGTCGGCACCTCGGTGCTGAACGCAACGGCAACCTTCAACAGCGCGACCGTACCGGGCTCCTTCGTCTACTCGGCGAATGGCACTGAGATCAATCCGGCGTCCTACCTTGCGGTTGGAACCTACACGCTCAACGCGACGTTCTACCCGATCGACACTGTGGATTACACCTCGGCTACGGTTGCGGGCGGCACGCTTACGGTGAACCAGGCCTCGACGACGGCGACGGTGGGAGCCACGCAGAACCTGGTTGCGTCCGACGGCACGGGCAATTTCACCAGCGTGCAGCCGGCGATCGACGCCCTGGGCGCGAGCGGCGGATCGGTCTACATCAAGCCGGGGACTTACACCGGCTTCCTCACGGTGGTGCAGCCGAATGTCGCTCTGCGTGGTCTCGGAGGCGATCCTACGCAGGTTATCCTGACCCATGAAGCGGGTGCGTTCGGCTCGACTTATCCCTATACCGGCGAATTCACCGCTGCCAATGAGAGTAACGGAGATCAGCTTTCGACTGGCAGCACCATTTCCACCGGCGACGCGGGATCGTCGACGCTCTACGTTGCACGGGGAATTAACACCGCGGTGAGTGCGTCAACGACGACACCGATCAATTTCTACGCTGAAAACCTCTCGCTGATCAACGGTTACAACACCGACACCACAACCACGACCACAACCTACGAACCTACGAAGAACGGCACCTGCACAGTGACTGCGGGTCCGCCGGAGACCTATTCCTATCTGTATAACAACGGATTTCAGTGTGCATCGCAGGCACTCGCCATCTGGATCGAGTCCGATCAGGCGGTGATGAATAACGTCTACACGGCCAGCCTGCAGGACACGATCTACGCCGGAGCGATCAGCGCCAGCGGCGCCAATCCCGCACGTCAATACTGGTTCCGCGGCAAGGTCACGGGTGACGTCGACTTCATGTTCGGCGACGCGGCTGCCGTATTCGATCACACCAGCATCTACAGCGCATATCACGGGACTGCGGCGACCGGCGAAGTGACGATCGAGGCCCAGAACAAGGCCGCCCAGACCGGCGGAGCAGCCGACTACCTGAGCGGTTACATCATGGACGGCGATGTGTTCACGTCGCAAAGCCCGGGCATGACCAGCCTGTACTTCGGTCGCCCCTACGGCACCTACTCGACCTGGGTGATGCTGAATTCGTACATCGATCAGGTGAACGCGACTGGATACACCACTGGTCTTGGGCCTTCGCTCACGGATCCGACTTACGTCGAATACAACGACCAGCCCTACACCGATCCGACTACAGGCTCGGCGGACTCGAACGGGGTCATCTACCTCGGCTCGGGTGGCAGCAGCGGATCTGGCGTCGCCGGCACACGCGAGAATAGCTCGGACAATCCGGGCACACTCGAAGTGGCCAGCGGCGGCTTCCAGACCAACTACCCAACGCTCGCGAATACTACGCTGTCGCCGGCGGAGGCGCAGCAGTATTATCCGTTGGCGTTCCTTGGGACCACCGTGCCAACCTCGCAGTACAACACCATCACCAACTGGAATCCGACCGCAGCGCTTGCGGCAAACGTCAATGGGTTCGTGCCGCCGGGAACTTCGTCGACTATCGTTTCCGGCTCAAGCATCACTCTGCTGATGCGTCCGCAGACGCCGGGGCTGGGCGCTGTCGCAAGCGGAACGTATACCGTCCCGACGGGGACGTATACGCTGACTGACTCATTCAATGGCGGTACGTCGATCACTCTCGCCTCGGGCACGCTGGATGCCTCGGGCGAGGCTTACTTCACCTCCAGCACGCTCACCGCGGGGACACACAGCCTCACCTGGACCTATGGCGGAGACTCCAACTTCTCCGGCTCCACGTCGACCTCGGCATACGTGCTGACGGTCAGCGGAGGCGCGACCGTCGCTACAACCACGACGCTGGGCGCTACGGTGAACCCCATCACCTACGGCCAGACGGCCTCGATTACGGCGACCGTGACCCCGGCCTCGGGATCGACCAGCCCCACCGGCACGGTTAACCTCAACATCGATGGCACAGTCACCCAGAGCGCCGCGCTGTCGAGTGGCACGGCGAGCTTCCTCGTCTCCGGTCTCGGTGCGGGAGCCCATGTTGTCTCCGCGACCTACATCGGGGCTCCGGCGTTCGCGCCTTCGGCTACCTCGGCGAACCTGTCGCTCACAGTGAATCAGGCAGCTCTCACGGTGACGGCGGCATGCGTCAACCGGACGTTCGGCCAGGTGAACTCGTGCAGCGCGCAGGTCACCGGCGGGTACCAGTACTCCGACTCGGCGGCGAACGTGTTTACGGCTGTCCCTACGGGCACAACGACGGCGGCACGCAATTCGCCCGCGGGCGGCTATAGCGCGACTCCGGTGTACACCGCGACTCCGTTCGGTGGCGCCAACTACTCTATCGCTCCGGTCAACGGCAGTTTCACCATCTCAGGCGGCGCGGCGCAGAGCATCATTTTTGCTCCGCTTCCGAACTTCGCCCAGGGTGCGAGCTATCAGCTCACCGCGCGAGCGACGTCGGGACTTCCGGTCAGCTACTCGGTTACAAGCGGCAACGCCTCAGTAACCGGCAGCACGTTGACGGTCACCGGCACGGGACCGGTGACTGTGCAGGCATCGCAGAGTACGGACCCCAGCGGCGATTACGCAGCGGCGACTCCAGTCTCGGGGAGCTTTACCGCCCAATGACAGCCCACACCGATCCTCCTCAAGTCCGCAACCGCAGCTTCGCCGGAAAACCGATGCACCGCGCAATGGAGATTCATCACATGTGCAGCTCTCGAATCAAACGAACGCAGTTCCTGCCGGTTCCAACTCTCGCGGCCTGTCTCTTCACCCTGGGCCTCGCGACTCTGTTTGCCGGCTGCGGCAGCGGCGCTGGCAACAGCGATATTGCCGGTACCCAGAAGGCTATTCGCGTCTCCGGCGTTGTGCACGGCGGCCAGCAACCCGTGGCACAGTCGACGATCCAGTTGTACACGGTTGGCACCACCGGCCTGAAATCGGCATCGACTGCGCTGATTGGTTCCACCGTGCAAACCGATAGCGGCGGCAACTTCAACATCACCGGTGCTTATAACTGCACCGGTGCGACCCAGGTCTACATCGTCGCCACGGGCGGCGACTCCGGCAGCGGAACGAATAGTTCGATTGCGCTGGCTGCGGCGCTGGGGCCGTGCAGTTCGTTGAACTCCGGCACGTACATCGTTATCAACGAAGTCACCACCATCGCGGCCGCGTATGCTCTTGCGCCGTTCGCCTCGGACTTTGCGCATGTCGGCGCGACCGGTTCGAATCCCGCGGGCCTGGTCGACGCCTTCGTCAACGCGGCGTTGCTGGCGAATACCTCCGTCGGCTCGGCTGGCGGACCGAGTCTGCCGCTCGGCGTGACGGTCCCACTCGCCGAGATCGACACGCTGGCGGACATCGTTGCATCGTGCATCAATACTGTCGGCGCTTCCAGCGGGCCCTGCACCTCTCTGTTCACTGCGACGGGAGCCGCCGACACCTTCACTGCAGCGCTCGCCATTGCGAAGAATCCGGGAGCGAGCGCAATCACCGGCTTGTATACACTCTCTGTCCCGACTGCGCCATTTCAGCCAACACTGACGGGAAGCGCCGCGCCGAATGATTACACCATCGCGATCAGCGCCACGGGCAACGGAAGCCTCGCAACGCCGTATGGAATCGCCATTGACGCGGCGGGCAACGCTTGGGTGACCAACGAGACGGGCTCGGCCGTCTCGGAGCTATCGGCCAGCGGCAGTCTGCTCGCATCGCCCACTGCGACGGGACTCGCCGGTGCGCAGGGAATTGCAGTCGATCGCAGCGGGAACGTCTGGGTGGCAAACACCGCGGGCGATTCAGTCATCAAATTCACGCTCACGGGCGGGACCGTAACCGGGACGAGTTCCTTCACCGCCGGCGGCATCGCCGCACCGTCTGCGATCGCGCTGGATTCGGCCGGCAATGCTTTCGTGGCCAACTTCAACGGCAACTCCGTCAGCGGCCTGAACTCCGCGGGCGTCGCGCTCGGCGGCTCTCCCTTCACCGGCAGCAGCAACAACATCACGGTGCCCAGCAGCATTGCGGTCGGCCCCACCGGAGCGGTTTACGTAACCAGTGGCAACGGCTCCATCATCAATCTCAGCAACGCCGGCGCGTTTGTGGCCACGCTGAACGATGGAACGTTGCAGGGGCCTGTTGGAGTCGCGGTCGACCCCGCCGGCCGCATCCTCGCAACCGGCTTTACCACCGGCACGAGCGTTGGCGGAGCGCTCAGTCAATTCGCTTCGGACGGCACGCCGGCAGCAGGCAGCCCCGTGACCTCCGGCATCTCGACCCCCGCCGGAGTCGCTAGCGACGGAATGTCGATCTGGGTGGCCAACAGCACCGCCAGCGGGGCGCTGGCTCAGTTCAGCTACAGTTCGACTACACCGCTGTCTCCCGTCGCCGGCTTCGGCTCGCTCTCGAACCCCATTGGCGTTGCCGTCGATTCCTCCGGCTCAGTATGGACCGCGAACTCGGGCAGCAATACCGTCTCGAAGTTCATCGGCATCGC
>Ga0182024_10018147_pt1 | contig 13130 bp, 9 predicted proteins | sample P32metaG_FD_120480 | JGI IMG/M metagenome (GOLD analysis project Ga0182024, IMG submission 120480) | Permafrost microbial communities from Stordalen Mire, Sweden - P3-2 metaG (Illumina Assembly) | ecosystem: Environmental > Terrestrial > Soil > Wetlands > Permafrost | place: Sweden: Stordalen...
ATCGCCACAACCCATGTAGAAAACCGACGAAAACTCCCGATGCTCGTTTTGGAATCACCCCTCGATTATCGAGGAAATCTGCTGGATTTTGCCCGCGTTCAGCCCATTATGGGATGGCTGTGTTTACACGTCCCAACTTGAATTTGGTGCGGACACTTCAGGCGGGGAAAGTTTCATTACTACACCTGGCCCTGTGAGTGGCTGGCCGAACGGCCACTGGAATATGGTAACTATTACTCGTGTGGGTGCCAATATGCCACTTCTTTACATTAATGGTAGGATAATGGCGACCGAAGGAAGTTTTATTAATCCAGATTCCAGCACGAACAGTCTCATATTTGGCACCGGTGCAGGTGGGAATGTGAGCCAGACTCTTGACGGCCATATCTGGCAGCCTCAAATTTGGAGCACCGCTTTATCATCAGCTAATATTGCCAATCTTTATTGCAACCAGATGTCGGGCATTCCATGGCCATGAGGATTTTTATGAGTATCGTGTAAGTTTCCTCTTAAAGTATGAAGAACCCAGTTCCAATTCTTCTTTTAGGTTTGCTGCTCTTGGCCGCGCCAGAGGCGGTGCAAGCCCAATTCGCTTGCATGACAAATTCCGACAATACTCTTACCATCACAAATTATACGGGGTCCGGTGGCGCTGTCGCCATTCCAACCAATATTAACGGTCTGACCGTCACCGGTATCGGCGGCGACGCGTTTTACTTTAATACCAACCTAACCGGCGTGACGATTCCCAACAGCGTCACCAGCATTGGCGGTTTTGCGTTCGATGCATGCCGGAACCTTACCAGCGTCACAATCCCCGGCAGCACCACCAGCATTGGCGATTTTGCGTTCTATCAATGCTTCAGTCTGGCCAGCGTCACCATTCCTGGGGCTGTCACGAACTTCGGTTCGGGGGTATTCGGTCGCTGTACAAGTCTGACAAATGTGACAATCTCCAGCGGCCTCACCGATACAGGGCCTGGGACGTTCGACGGCTGCACCAGCCTGATCAGCGTCACGATTCCCGCCAGCGTTACCAATATCGAGGACTCATTCGAGAACTGCGGCCTGACCAGCTTTGCTATTCCCGCCAGCGTTACCAGCATCGGTGAGTATGCATTCTATGGATGCGCCAATCTGGCGAATGTAATCATTCCGAACAGTCTTACCAGCATCAATGAATTCGCGTTTGGTTACGATCCCTTGGCCAGCGTCGTGATCCCAAGTAGTGTCACCAACATCGAATACGCTGCTTTTGTTTACTGTGCGAGCCTGACCAACGTCACGATTCCCAGCAGCGTTACCAGCATCGGGGATTATGCATTCTTTGGTTGCCAGACCCTGACCAATGCCACCATCGCTAATGGCGTCCCCAGCATCGCATACGCGATGTTTGATTATAGCACCAACCTGACCAGCGTCTTCTTCCAAGGCAATGCTCCCACTGTTACTGGCGATCCAGAGGATGGGTCGGTGTTCTATGATGACAATAACGTGACGGTCTATTATTTGCCTGGCACCACCGGCTGGAGCAACACTTATCAAGGCGTTCCGGCTGTGTTGTGGAACCCGCAGATCCAAGCCAACGGCGCGAACTTTGGGGTGAAGAATGGCCAATTTGGGTTCAACATTACCGGCACGGCCAACATCCCCATCGCGGTGCAAGCCTGCACCAGTCTGGCCAATCCCGTTTGGATGTCGCTAACGAACGGCAATCTCACCAACGGCCTGTTCTATTTCAGCGAACCTTTCCAGGCCAACACCGCCGCCCGCTACTACCGCATCAGTTCGCCCTGACTTGGGAAAAGCTGAAATGTGAAAGCAGAAAGCTGAAAACGGAGAGCGGCAACGGGAAAGGGTCGCCCTAGGAAATTGGTGTCCATTCATTTTGTTCACCTGATGTTCTTTACAAGGCGCGCGATGCGTTCGCAGGCGGCTTCGATTTGGTCCATCGACGTGGCGAAGCAGCAGCGCAGATGGCCTTCGCCGCTCGGGCCGAAGGCGCTGCCGGGAACGCAGGCGACCTTTTCGCTTTCCAGCAGGCGCACGGCAAATTCCTTCGAAGGCAGTCCGGTGGAGCGGATGCAGGGAAAGGCGTAGAACGAACCGCGCGGCAGATGGCAGGGCAGCCCCATTTGATTGAACGCGCTCACAATAAAATTGCGGCGCAACCGGTATTGTTCCCGCATTCCCACAGTGTCCGTCTCGCCGTGCTGGATGGCTTCGAGCGCGGCTTCCTGGCTGATGCTGCTGGCGCAGAGCATGGAATATTGATGAATGCGCATCATGGCCTCGATGATTTCCGCCGGGCCGCAGGCATAACCGATGCGAAAACCGGTCATGGCGTAAGCCTTGGAAAAACCGTGCAGGAAAATCGTCCGCGCCTTCATCCCGGGCAGCGCGGCGATGCTGGTGTGTTCCCCCTCAAAAGTCAGCTCGGCATAAATTTCGTCCGTCATGACAAGAAGATTGTGGCGGCGCGCCAGCGCGGCGATTTTTTCCAGGGCCGCGCGATCCATCGTTCCACCCGTGGGATTGGTCGGGAAGTTTAGCACGAGCACCTTGCTGCGCGGCGTGATCGCTTTCTCGATGGCTTCCGCCGTGACCGAGAACCCGTCCTCCGCCCGGCACGAAACCGCCACCGGGACGCCGTGCGCCAGGGCAATGCCGGGGGCGTAACTCACATAACACGGTTCATGGTAAATTATTTCGTCACCCGGATTGATAAGCGCGCGGAAAGCCAGATCCATCGCTTCACTGACGCCGACCGCTATGAGAATTTCGCTTTTTGGATCGTAGCAGGCTTGAAAATGTTTTGCCACGCTGGCGGTGATGGCCTCGCGCAGTTTGAGCAATCCGAGATTTGAGGTGTAGGTGGTTTTGCCCCGTTCCAACGCGTAGATGGCCGCCTCGCGAATGTGCCAGGGCGTGGCAAAATCCGGCTCGCCCACCCCCAGCGAGATCACGTCCTTCATGCCCTGGACGATGTCAAAAAAATCGCGGATGCCCGAGCGTGGAATCGCGCGGACATTCCGGGCAATGAATTGGTCCGGGTCAAAATCCACAAAAACTTCCCGCCCGTTGGCGGTCGTCGCGCGCCGCCGGCCTCAAGCCGCGGCCTGGTCGCTTTTGCGCCGCAGAAGCGGTTTGGCTTCGCCCAGAACGGCCGGGCGCGTCACGGTCACGCCGATAATGTCTTCGTTGGTTGGAATGTCATACATGACATCCAGCATCAATTTCTCCAACAAACTGCGCAGGGCGCGCGCGCCTGTTCCCTTCTGGATCGCCTGGGCGGCCAGCTCGCGCAACGCATCGGGTGTAAACTCGAGTTCGACTCCTTCCATGGCCAGGAGCTTGCTGTATTGCTTGGTCAGGGCGTTCTTGGTTTCGGTCAGGATTGAAACCAATTGGTCCTCGGTCAGTTCTTCCAGCACCGTCGTCATCGGCAGGCGGCCCACAAATTCAGGGATGAAACCGAACGAAATCAAATCTTCCGGCTCGACGAACGGCAGCACTTTGTCGCGATTGATGGCGCTGGTGCGCCCGGCCTGTTCGGCGGCGCCGAAGCCCATGACGCGGTGGCCCAGGCGGCGCTGGATGATTTTTTCCAGGCCGACGAACGCCCCGCCGCAAATGAATAAAATGCCCGCCGTGTCCACGCGGATGTATTCCTGCTGCGGATGTTTGCGCCCGCCTTGCGGAGGCACGTTGCAAACCGTCCCTTCCAAAATCTTGAGCAGCGCCTGTTGCACGCCCTCGCCGGAAACGTCGCGCGTGATTGAAACATTTTCCGTCTTGCGCGCGATCTTGTCGATTTCATCAATATAGACGATGCCCATTTGCGCGCGTTTGACGTCATAGTCGGCGTTTTGCAGCAGGCGCAAAATAATATTCTCCACGTCTTCGCCGACGTAGCCGGCCTCGGTCAGAGTGGTCGCGTCGGCGATGGCGAATGGAACATCGAGAACTTTGGCCAGGGTGCGGGCAAGGAGCGTCTTGCCCGAACCGGTGGGGCCGATGAGCAGGATGTTGCTTTTTTCGATCTCGACTTCAACATGACGGGCCGCATCCAGATCGTCAGCAGCGCGCCGGGAGACATTGACGGGTGGATCTTGCAACAGCCGCTTGAAATGATTATGCACCGCGACGGCCAGTGTCTTCTTGGCATGGTCCTGCCCGACGCAGTGCCGGTCCAGGTGCCGTTTGATGTCGTTGGGCTTGGGCACGCTGAACTTGGGAATGGTCTTCTTGCTCTCGGCCGAAAGCTCCTTGTCCAGGACGCTTTTGCAAAGGGTGATGCAATTGTCGCAGATGTAAACGCCGGGACCGGCGATGAGTTTTTTGACTTCTGCGTGGGACTTGCCGCAAAAACTGCAAAGAGTTATGTTGGTTGGACGCGCCATGGTTTTCCTCAGGGAATTTGTTCAGGCGGTTTTTGGTCCGCCAAACCGGGAATTTCCTTGCGGGACTTGACCACTTCGTCCACCAAGCCATAGCTTTTGGCCTCATCGGAAGTCATAAAGTTATCCCGGTCGCAATCCTTCTCGACCTGCTCGATCGGCTTGCCGGTGTGTTTGGAGATGATGGAATTGAGGCGCTTTTTGAGGCGCAACATGTATTTGACACGAATTTCGACATCGCTGGCCTGGCCTTCGGCGCCGCCGAGCACCTGATGAATCATGATATTGGCGTTGGGCAGCGCATAACGTTTGCCCTTGGTTCCGCCGCACAACAGCACGGCCCCCATGCTGGCCGCCTGGCCGATGCAGTACGTATTCACGTCGCACGTCATGAACTGCATCGTGTCATAAATGGCCAGCCCGGCCGTGACGCTGCCGCCCGGCGAATTGATGTAGAGATGAATGTCCTTTTTCGGGTCGGTCATTTGCAGGAAGAGGAGCTGGGCGATGATGACGTTGGCCACCATGTCATCCACCGGCGTTCCGAGGAAGACGATGCGGTCCACCAGCAGGCGTGAATAAATGTCATACCCGCGCTCGCCGCGGCCCGTTTGCTCGACCACCATTGGCACTAGAAAATTTTCCATAGAAATACTCACTGAACTGATGGGCCAACCTACTGGAAGGGGGGCAGTGCGTCAAGTAGCGGTTGGATGTTTTTCGCAAGCCGTGGGTCTTCCAGAGTTGGCGTTCAGATGCGGAGAAAAATCTTGCGGCGATACAATGCGTACAGTCCCAGCCAAAAGAGAAGGAGTACGATGGTCCCATGAAGCAGCGGCGTGTATGGACTGGAAGAGGTCGGAGGAAAATCCCATCCAAAATGGCGGCTCACGCGATCCAGAACGGTGTCGAAAATGTTGGCCACGCAGTAGGCGGCGATGGAATTGCTGCCAATGACCATCAGCGGAAATGCCCAGCGCTTGCACCCAAGGATTTCAATGACGGCGTAAAAGCCAGCAAGATACAGAAAGCACCAGCCGCCGCTATACAATGTCCAACTAGGCGTCCAAATTCGTTTGACGATCGGACAGATTCCCCAGTACCCGGCCAGAAGGCTGAGAGTCAGGAAAAGCGCTCCGGCCAAGATGAACCACTTCACTTTGGCCCCGGGAGGCCGCTGATCGCGGAGAATATTGCCGGCGATCAAGCCAAGGATCATCGTCCCGAGCGTTGGAATAAAAGCGAGAGTCGTGTAGCCGCCCTTGTTGTAAAGAAACGGCCGGGAGCGGGGAAAGAGATTCAAAAACCATTTGTCGAACGCCCATGCCAGATTGCTGTTCTTGTTCCAATGCGCGGCAAAGCCGGACATCAAATGCGGCCAGTCAGAAGGAACGCCGACGCTGGCATAATCAAAATTCGAAGGCACAGGATAAAGGGCGAACGCAGCCCAGTATCCCAGCAAAATCGCGCCGAACGCCAGCCAAAAGTCGCGCGCCGGGCGGAAACCCAAAACGAAAAGAAAACCGTAACCCATGCCGATTTGGGAAAGGGTGTCCTCGAATGTCCAATTGACATGCCCGGCATTAATCGAGCGCAACACCACGCCGAGCAAGATCAAAACAAGGGCGCGGCCCAATGCATGGGCGGTCATGCGCAGGCGCGATTGGCCTCGGGCGGCGCGGCTGGCCAGGGAAAACGGCAGCACGGCCCCAACCAAAAAAGAGAAGGACGGCTGGATCATATCATGCAGGGAACAACCGATCCATTCGGCATGACTTTGTTGATGACAGAGAAATTTCCAGAAGGCGCTGTGCGGGCGGGCCGATGCCACCGCGCAGAATTCAAGCGCTTCGGCCATCATTAGGAACATGACCCATCCGCGCCAGGCGTCGAGTGAAACCAGACGGAGAGCGGGAACGGGACGAGGTTCAGGCGACGGCGGGGGTGTTGTCATGAGCCTGGCCGGACTGTCCCGAGACTTCGGAGGGAGACGCCGGGGCGTGCCACGGCACCTCGAAAATCCGGACGCGGTCGCGGAAACCTTTCACGACGCGGGCCGGCAACTCGACACAGGTTTTACCCAACTCCGGATCGTCGCGTTGCAGCGCGAGATAAGTGCCCTCGCCAATGATGATGCGGCCGTGGCCGGAAATGCCCTCCAGGCGGCTGGCCAGGTTCACTTCCCGGCCGAAAACAGTATAGTTGACAATATGCGCCTCCGAACCCATGAAACCGGCCAGGACCATGCCGGTGTTAATGCCGGTGCCCATGGAAAGGACGGGCAGACGGGAAAGCATCGGCTGCCCGGTGGTCAGGCGCTCGAAGTTCTCCCGATCGCGCCGTTTGTTTTCTTCTTCGCGCTGGACGTTGAGGGCATGCAAGGCCCGTTGGGCCTCCATGGCGCAGCGCACCGCGTCCACGGCATGTCGGGAATTGGCCAGCGGAGCGCCCCAAAAAGCCATGACGCAATCGCCAATATACTTGTCAAGCGTGCCGTTGTGTTTCTTGACACAGTCGGCAATGGTGCCGAGGTAAAGGCTGACCGTCTGCATGACCTGCCGGGCTTGTTCGTCAAAATAATCCTCGGCCAGTTCGGCGCTTAGCTCATTGCGGCTGACAAATTCCGTGCTTTCGGCCTGGGCGGCATCCGTCAATTCTGTGAAGCCTCGAATGTCGGCAAAAGAAACGGTAATCTGCCGCCGTTCGCCGGCCAGGGAATCGAGGGAAATGGCCTTGGCGCCAAGCACTTTATTGACGACTTCGGGCGAAACGAGGCGGGAAAAAAGGGATTTGATTCGTTTTTTCTCCGATTGTTCCATCGTCACGCGATAGGTGATCGCGGCGAGATGGGTCATGAGCCCGGCGCAAACTATCGGCAAAACAATGGGCAGCCAAATGCGCCAACGAACGAAGAGGACTACCGCCACTCCCACATAAAGAGTCGCGACCAGAATCATCAGAATGGAACCCGTGATTGGGCGGTTGGGCACCCACGTTATCCATGCGGAAATCACGCCGATCAGGACAATGAGCAGCAAACTGAGAGCCCGCGGGGTGGGAGTAATGAACCGTCCGGAGATTACGGAATTAGCCACGTTCCAGTGCTTGCTGACCAAATAGGTAAGGTTTTCCAAAGGTGTCGCACCCATATCGGCCAGATCATTGCCGGTGGCGGTTGACCCAATAACGACCAATTTATCGCGCCAATGATTCGGCACTGGATGTCCAGTGGCGCGTTCCCCCGGCGCCCTAAGGAGGTCATCAAAGGGTCCTTCAGTCAAATTCTTAGCGTTCAGTCCCATGGACCAATCGATGTAGTAGTAACCGTGGGAATCCACGGGGATCACCCGGGTCAAGCCGTGCTCGCCATGTAGTACGATGCGTCCATGTGCCAGATCGATTTCAGGATGGTCCAAGTCGAGCTTTAGTTGGGACGCTGCCAAAACAATACCCATGCTCCAGACTTGAACTGGTTTGTAGGGCAGAAAGTTGGAAGGCATTCCAGGCGGAAGCGGATCGAAGAAATTCGTAGTATCGATCATTCCTTGCGCGTCGGTGGGGAAGACGATGGGATCCTCTGCTCTAACCTTGCGGTAAAAGATGATCTTCCCGGCTTCCACCTTGGTTTTAGACAGGTCGATTTCGTAAGTCGCCGCCACCTGCTTGATGATCCAGTACCAGTCTTTATACTCCGTGACGGCTTGGTCGCGGCGCAAAACACCGTCGAAATCCTTGTCCGCAGCCATGCTGGCTGTGCGCCAAGCGTTAGTTCTGAAAAGGGGGTCCGGGAGCACGTCGTCTTTTGCCGCCAGAATGACATGTCCAGCATTGGTTAATTGCCGGGCAAAATAATCGTCCGATCCCATGGATGAACCATCAGGCAACCTGACCTCGGGTTGGTCGGGCCTTTTCTCGGCAAAAAGGACATCGAAAGCCACCGCCTTGGCTCCCTGCTTGGATAATTCCTCCAAGGCCCGCCCATACACCTGCCTTGGCCAATACAAGCCAAATTGATATCCAAAATCGCCATTGTTAACTGCCGCGATGGTGTTGTCGCTGATGTCAACCAAGCCGAGATTGGTCGCGTCATTGACGGAATGACTGGCATAGTCGTGAGCCAGCCGCACACGCCAGTCATAGGTCATCCACTCCACACGTTGAAGGGGACGGTTGTTGAAAATCTCCAGAAGGCACACGCCTAATATAACCGGTGCGGCAATGAGACAAATCGGCGATTTAAGAAAATTCAGGCGCACTCGGTGAAGTTAAGCAAAACGCCCGCAGCAACACAAGCTGCTCCGGGCGGAAAAATCAAATCAGCCGGCATCGAACCGTCGGCCGGTTTATGAAGCCGGCTGGCCCTGCGGCTGTCCAGCGTTGAAGGGAGTGGTGGAGTTGGGAGTGCCAGTACCAGGCCCCGTACCCGACCCGCCGGTGCGGTTGCCAGTGTCGAAAGTAAAGTTGAGGTTTAGCCCCTCGTTCTGAAAAATCTGAAGATCTGCGGTGTTCATCGGTTGGAGAGTGATCTTGTCGCTTAGAATCACACTGTTTTTAGAGGTCAGATCATAGGTTTGCGGCTGGCCATTTTCATGGTGGAAGGGGGCAACCACCATCCGACCATCGACGCAATCGAATGTGTCCACGGTATGGAATGGGTCTATAAGATGCACCTGCCAGTGACACATGGTGCCGCGAATGCCGGCCACGCCGCGCGGCGTCGTGACTTCATAAGTGGAACTGGCTGAAAGCTTTTTTATAACGGCAAGAACGCCGCCCTCCTGCAGTTTTAACATCGTCGTGGTGTCTCCTTCGCGGGGGGTGCCGACGTAGGACATGGTTTGGATTTGCATGGTTGTGCCGCTGTCAATGCGGACGGCCGACGCCAAACCGTTGACGCTCATATCAATCACGCCATCAGCGCCGGTTCTTAGGCTGGCTCCGGCGGAGAATTTCATGTTGGGCTTTAAGGGCAGCCAGTTGCCAGTCTTGCCATCCATGTAAAGTACCGTGCCATGAACGCTCCGGATGGTTGCTTTGCCTTCTTTGTGGCCCTCTTCGGCAGCATGAAGAACGGCGACGCCAGCCCAGGCCAGCACCAGCGCGCATGCAAATAGGACTTGAGTTTTTTTCATAAGATTCTCGCGATTTACTAGGGATAAACTAACCATTTTTCCAAAAAAGTCAAATGAATATTCTTCCAATTACATGTCCGGAAAACAGCGCGAAAATGCCTGGCCGCCTCATTGTTTATAGAGCCCATAGGGGTTGGTTATCTTCTGGTTAAGCCGGTAGAGCGACTCAGCCGCCATCTCATTCCATTTCAGGTCCAGTGAACGTTGGAACCAGCGTTGTGCTGCGGAATAGTCGCCCAATTCGACGCAATGACGGCCGAAATAGTAGGCCACGTGGGTGTTGTTGGGATCCAGCTTTTCCGCCAGGTCAAAATAGGCGCTGGCCCGGTTGGTTTCCCCAATCCAGTCCAGGCACGTCCCATAGCGCATGGGGACAAAAGCATCCAAGGGGTTTGAGGCCATGCTTTTGGCGTACCATTTCATGGCTTCCTTCGCCAGGTCTTCGTAGCCGGGATCGCCGTCCAGGCTGGTTAAGCGAAAATATTCGCCCAAGTTATAAGAGTTTTCAAAATTGGACGGCTCCGCTGCATAAGCCTTCTCAAGGCCGACCAGACGGTCCTTGTCGGAGGCCCATTCATCCGCAGCCCGCCGCAGCCAAAATGTTTCGGTGCCGCGGCGCAGCCCCTGGCTTCCCAGCCAGACCATGGCCGCGGCCATCGTGATAGTCAGCAATATTTTCCCCAGGCGGCGGGGATTTATCCAAAAGCGTTCAGTGGCAAAGCGCGCATACCCGCTGATCAGCGCCATTAACGTGACGGCAATGACGGCGTTGGCTGGAACGTGCATGTTAAAATCCACCGCGGAATGAAAAAGGATGGCCAGAACCCCCATCCCCGCACCCAGAAGAAACGCCGACTTGTCACTTTTTTGCGATCCACCGATTTCCAAGTCGGCCTGGCGCAAGACCAGCCAGGTTTTCAGAGCACCATAATAAAGCAATGCGCAAACTGCCGCGATGATGGCCATCCCGGTCACGCCCCAGTCAGATAAAGTATTCAGGTAATCGTTATGGGCGTAAACCGGACGTATTTGCACCGCTGGCGGCCGGTAGCGGGCAAATTCCGAGTCAAAGTGCCCCGGGCCCCCGCCCCACAACGGATGCTCCTTAAAGTTGTGAATGGCGGCAGTCCAATAATCGGCGCGAACATCCACCAGCTGGCCGCTCTTGAATGCTTCGTCAAAGCGTTTCTGCGCCGAGCCAAATTCCATGGCGAAAGCAATGCCCAGGACAGTGAGCACAACCAATACGACCAGGGCCGGGAGCCCGTAACCCCGCTGAAAAAGCAGCACCAAACAAAAGATAACCAAAGTTGCGCCCGTGGCCAGAATGCCGCCGCGAGAAAGGGACACCCCTACGCCAGCCAGCATAGCCAGCGCGGAGTAGGCGAACAAAACCTTTAGGGTGGGCTTGAAGCGGCTTATGAAAGTGTAGGACACCGCCAACGGAATCGTCATTCCCAAAAGTCCTGCCAGGTGATTGGGGTTGATATAAGTGCCGCTCCCGCGGCCAATGAATTGCTCCCGGCGCGCGATGCCCCAGATGTGCGAAGATTTCGTGGCAAACTGGAACACCGCATCGAATGACAAGACCAGTCCCAGCGCGATCAGGCAAAGGGTGATGACGGTGGCCGATTCGCGCCGATTGAGATTGTTGATAATGACAAAGAAGAGCGAGGCATAAACAATGACTTCGATCAATTCCCGCCGTGCTATGTATTCAATCTGCACCAGGCGGCAGCGAACCAGCGCGTACAGCAGAAAGGCCAACACCGCCCAGCAGATAGGCGGCCAAAGCAGCCGGCAGGGCCGTTGCACCCAGAGGCGCACAGCCCACAAGCCCAGCGCCAGGATGGTCAGCCCTTGAATGACCAAAAACGCCGGAGCGGGAATGCCGCCGAAAGCCAGTGGCCCCCAAAGCACAATCGCCACCACCACTCCGAGAATGGCCCTCTCGCAAAAGATATCAAGCTTTTGGCAGGTCCGGCCTTGCGCCGGCGCCTCCGCATTGGCTTGTTGAACAGAAGGCAAGACCGATAATCAGCTCAGAAACTCCCGCGGGTCTGTGATGTGGCCGGTCAGCGCGCTGGCCGCCACGGTGGCGGGCGAAGCCAAAAACACTTGCGACTCTTTATGGCCCATCCGACCGGGGAAGTTTCGATTGGTCGCGCTAATGCACTTCATGGGCGCGTTCATGCGCCCGAAGGTGTCCACCGGGCCGCCCAGGCACGCGGCGCATCCGGCATTCTCCGTCATCTGCACGCCGGCGTCAGTTAGAATTTGCCAGATCGTCCGGTCGCCCCAGCGGGCCGTTTGCAAATCATGCACGATTTCAGGGGTGGCCGGGACGCCGAATGTATCAATAACAACTTTCTTGCCGCGCAAAACCCGGGCAAACTCGACGAAATCACTCGTCTTGCCCCCGGTGCAGGAACCGACGTAGGCCCGGTCCAGTTTTGTGCTGGTCATTTCTCGGGCCAGCTTGCGCTGGCCGGGGTCGGGATGGCAGGCGACGATGGGTTCGAGAGCAGATAGATCGACGGTCAACTCGTAAACAAATTTTTCCTTCTTGTCCCGCTCGACGGGCTGATACGTCCCCTTGGTGCCGTTGAGTTTGCAGCGCTGGTCCACGGCCGCCTTGGTCTGGTCGTCGAATTCAAAAATCCCGTTCTTGCCCCCGGCTTCAATGGCCATGTTGGCAATGGTCATGCGATCATCCATTGTCAAATACTCGATGCCCGAGCCGTCGAACTGCATGGCTCGGTAGGTCGCGCCATCAAAACCAATCTCGCCGATGCAATGCAGGATGATGTCCTTGGCCATGACGCCGGGTTGCAACTGGCCTTCCAGGCGGAAATGCATCGTCTCCGGAACTTTCAAAAGCAATTTGCCCGTGCCCATGACGAAGCCGGCGTCCGTGTTGCCGATGCCCGTGGCAAATTCGTTAAAAGCCCCGGCCATGCAGGTGTGGGAATCAGTGCCAAAAAGAATTTCGCCCGGACGGGTATGGCCCTTTTGCGGCAGAGCCGTGTGGCAAACCCCGGCGTAATGCGACCCATACTGCCGTTGCAACGCGCCCTTGCTCGGATCGAATTTCCATTTTCCGTTCGCGTCATCGATGACGTCGTAAAAATAAGGCAAATTCTGCTCGCGCACGAACTCACGCAAAATATCCACATTGCGATTGGATTTGGAGTCAGCGGTAAAAATGTAGTGATCGGGAATGATGACCACCTTGTTGGCGTCCCAAACTTTGGCTTTTTCGCCGAACTCGCGTTTAAAAACGCCGATAGTGCCCGGCCCGCAAACATCGTGGGTCATCAGGATATCGGTTTGGACCCAAATATTGTCGCCCGCCTCGACCATTTTTTTGCCTGCCGCCCGGGCCATAATTTTTTCGGTTAACGTCATAAGACAGGCTACAAGCTAGTCGACCCCGGGCGTGACCGCAAGCGTTCTGATCCACCAACCGGATTCAGGGGTGTGTGACCGGAAAGTAACTTTCCGTGTATCAGGCAACGGCTCGGATTTTGAGGCGGTTGGATTCATGGAGCCGATCCCAGCATTGGTCCCAGCGATGACCTTGAAGGGCGCAGCGTAA
>Ga0182024_10018149_pt1 | contig 13129 bp, 11 predicted proteins | sample P32metaG_FD_120480 | JGI IMG/M metagenome (GOLD analysis project Ga0182024, IMG submission 120480) | Permafrost microbial communities from Stordalen Mire, Sweden - P3-2 metaG (Illumina Assembly) | ecosystem: Environmental > Terrestrial > Soil > Wetlands > Permafrost | place: Sweden: Stordalen...
ATGTATTACGTGGGCAAGCCGCCGGTGCTCGGTCAGCGGCTGGCCGATATCTGCAAGGAGGCGATGTGGCGCGCCATCGAGCTGGTGAAACCAGGGGCGCACCTCGGTGACATCGGTCACGCGATCCAGACACGCGCCGAGGCCGAGGGCTTCTCGGTGGTGCGTGAATACTGCGGCCATGGCATCGGCCGCGTGTACCACGAAGATCCGCAGATCCTGCATTATGGTGAACCCGACTCCGGGCTCGAGATCCGCGCCGGCATGGTGTTCACGATCGAGCCGATGATCAACGCCGGTAAGCGCCACGTGCGGGTGCTGCCGGACGGCTGGACCGTCGTCACCAAGGATCATTCGCTGTCGGCGCAATGGGAGCATATGGTACTGGTCACTCCGAACGGACATGAAGTACTGACCCTGAGCCCGCGCGCGGCGCATTGATCGCGCGCCGCTGACCGACTCGTTCACTGACCAGCGAGAGCAACGCCATGGCGGTTTCCGATCCCTCGGTGCTGGAGGACGCCCCACCCGAGGCGCCGGCGCCGCTCGACTGGCCGCTGCTCAACCGTCTGCCCGCAGTACTCGCCGAAAGCCAGGGCGCCGCCGAGAGTTGCCGCGCGCTGCTGCGCCAGGCGCAGGAAGAACTGCGCGTGCGCTTCGTCGAGGAGGAGCCGGTTGAGGCGCTGGTCAAGTCGCGCGCTCGGTTCACCGATCTGCTGCTGCGCACACTCTGGCAGCAACGCCTGCAGTCCGACCTGGCCGGACGCCTGGCGCTGGTGGCGGTCGGCGGCTACGGGCGCGCCGAGCTGCATCCCTGTTCCGACGTCGACATCCTGGTGCTGGTGCCGGCGCCGCTGGCCGAAAACGATCGCGCCAGCGTCGAGCAGCTGGTGGCCTTCCTGTGGGACATCGGGCTCGAGGTCGGGCACAGCGTGCGTACCGTGGCCGAGTGCGCCGAGGAAAGTGCCGCCGATGTCGGCGTCATGACCACGCTGATGGAGTCGCGGCGCGTGGCCGGTTCGGCCGAGCTGCTGGCGGCCATGCGGGTGGCGCTGGCTCCCGACCGCATCTGGCCGGTGCGCGAATTCTTCGAGGCCAAGGTGCGCGAGCAACAGGAGCGGCGCCTCAAGGCCAACGACACCGCCTACAACCTCGAGCCGAACGTCAAGACCGGTCCAGGCGGACTGCGCGACATTCACACCATTGCCTGGGTGGCAAAGCGTCACTTCGGCGCCGAGACGCTCGATGAGCTGGTGACCCTGGGTTTTCTGACCCCCTCGGAACTGCGGCGGCTGAAGCAGGCACAGGCGTTCCTGTGGAAGGTGCGTTTCGGCCTGCACGTGCAGACCGGCCGGCACGAGGACCGGCTGCTGTTCGACTATCAGATCAAGCTTGCGCACAGCTTCGGCTACGAGGATTCCTCCTATACGCTGGCAGTAGAGCAGCTCATGCAGCGCTACTACCGCACTGTCATGGACGTGGCGCTGCTCAACGAGCTGCTGCTGCAGTTGTTCCGCGAGGCGATCCTGAGCGATCGGGGGCCACCGTTGCCGCTCAACCCGCGCTTCCAGGTGCGCAACGAGTATCTCGAGGCGGTCAACGAGGATGTGTTTGCGCGCTGGCCTTCGGCGCTGCTCGAGCTGTTCGTGCTGCTGCAGCAGAATCCGCATATTCGCGGCGTGCGCGCCGGCACCATTCGCGCGGTAGCACGCAATCTGTGGCTCATCGACGAGGAATTCCGTCAGAATCCGCGCAATCACCGGCTGTTTCTCGATGTGCTGCGCGCGCCGCGCGGGGTCACGCACGAACTGCGGCGCATGAACGACTATGGGGTGCTGGGCCGATATATTCCGGCCTTCGGCCGGGTGGTCGGCCGCATGCAGTACGACCTGTTTCACGCCTACACGGTCGACGCGCATACGCTGTTCGTGGTCAGCAACCTGCGGCGCCTGGCGATCAGCGAATTCAATCACGAGCTGCCATTGGTCTCGGCCATCATGCAGCAATTGCCAAAGCCGGAGATCGTCTATCTGGGGGCGTTGTTCCACGATATCGCCAAGGGTCGCGGCGGCGATCATTCCGATCTCGGCGCGGTCGATGCCGAGGCCTTCTGCCTCGAGCAGGGACTGTCGCGCTACGATGCCCGGCTGGTAGCGTGGCTGGTGAAGAACCATCTGCTGCTGTCGGTTACCGCACAGAAGCAGGACATCGGCGATCCACAAGTGGTGAGTGAGTTTGCCCGCAAGGTGGGAGATGAGACCCACCTCGATTATCTGTACGTGCTCACCTGCGCCGACGTGCGCGGCACCAACCCGAAGCTGTGGAATTCCTGGAAGGCGGCGCTGTTTCACGAGTTCTACGAGCGCGTCAAGCGCGCGCTGCGCCGGGGACTGGAAACACCGGTCGATCAGGACGAGCTGATCCGCGAACATCAGGACAGTGCCCGCACGCTGCTGCGCGGCGCGGGTCTGCTGCCGCATGCCATCGAGCGCGCCTGGGCGCGTTTGCCGACGGTCTATTTCCTGCGTCACTCCTCCGACGAAATCGTGCGCCACACGCGCGCCCTGGCTGCCGCGGGCGAAGCCAACGAGGATGAGGCGCTGGTATCGGTCGATCCGCAGAGCGAACTCGGCACCACCGCGGTGATGATCTACGCTCCGCACCGCCGTCACGGCTTTGCGCGCGCCACCGCGGTGCTCGATCAACTCGGGCTCAACATTCTCGAGGCGCGCATTACCCCGGTCGGTAACGGCTTTTCGCTCGATTCCTACCACGTACTCGAAGAGGACGGCGGCGCGATCGGCGATGACGAGCGGCGCACCGAGATCGAGCAGGCCTTGTGGGGCTCGTTGCAGCGGCCCGAGGAAGCGCCGCTGGCGGTATCGCGCCGCGCCACGCGGCAGATGCGTGTGTTCAAGACCCCGACCCAGATCTCGATCAGCGTCGATGAGCGCAATCGCCGCTCGGTGCTCGAGCTCACGGCCGCCGACCGTCCTGGCCTGTTGTGCGACGTCGGCAAGGTGCTGTGGGAGGAGCGGGTCGATCTGCACGCCGCCAAGATCAGCACGCTCGGCGAGCGCGCCGAGGACGTGTTCTATGTTACCGACCGCACACTGCAACCCCTGGATGAGGCAGCTGCCGAGCGACTGCGTGCGCGTCTGACCGACGCGCTCGATCAACGCCTGGCATGAACCCCGGCCTGGCGCGGCTGCAGGCGTATCCGTTCGAGCGGCTGCGCGCGCTGCTTGCCGGTGCCGCGCCGCCGCAGCACCTGCCGGCCATCTCGCTGTCGATTGGCGAACCCCGTCATCAGCCACCGCAGTTCGTGCTGGCGGTACTGGCCGATCACATCACGCAGTTCGACAGTTACCCGGCCACCCGCGGCCTGCCGGAGCTGCGCGCGGCGCTGGCGGCGGCCGTGCAACGCCGCTGCCTGCCCGATTGCGCCACCGCCATGATCGATCCCGAGTCCATGGTGCTGCCGGTCAACGGCACGCGCGAGGCGTTGTTCGCGCTGGTGCAGGCGGTGGTCGATCCCGGGCGCCAGCCGCTGGTGGCGATGCCCAATCCCGGCTACCAGATCTATGAAGGCGCCGCGTTGCTGGCGGGCGCCGAGCCTTACTATCTGAATGTCACCGCTGCCAACGGCTACCGGCCCGATCTCGATTCGGTACCCGCGCACGTCTGGGACCGCTGCCAACTGCTGTTTCTTTGCTCGCCCGGCAATCCGAGCGGCACGGTGCTGCCGCTGGAGTATCTGCGCCGGGCGCTCGAGCTCGCCGAGCGCTACGATTTCGTGCTGGCGGCGGACGAGTGCTACGCCGATCTCTATCTCGACGAGGCGCAGCCCTCCCCCAGCTTGTTGCAGGCCGCTGTGGCCGCCGGCAACGACGCGTTCCGCCGCTGCCTGGTGTTTCACAGCCTCTCGAAGCGCTCGAGCCTGCCGGGACTGCGCTCCGGCCTGGTCGCGGGCGATGCCGGGCTGATTGAACGCTTCCTGCTCTATCGCACCTACCATGGCTGCGCCATGCCGCTGCCGACGCAATTCGCCAGCATCGCTGCCTGGAGTGATCAGCAGCACGTGACCGCCAACCGCCAGCTCTATCAGCAGAAATTCGCGCGCGTGTTGCCGATGCTCGCGCCCGTGCTGCCGCTCGAGCGGCCCGATGGTGCCTTCTACCTCTGGGCCGCAATCAACGCTGACGATGCCCGATTCGCGCGGGCGCTGTACGAGCGGGCCCATCTGATCGTCTTGCCCGGCAGTTTCATGGCGCGCGATGCGCATGGTGAGAATCCAGGGCGCGGCCGCGTGCGAATCTCCCTGGTGCCGGAACTCGCGCAATGCATCGAGGCAGCCGAGCGCCTGCGTGCTTTCCTGGCGGGCTAAACCGCTTCCAGGGTCTCGATGAAGGAGCGGTGCCAGCGCGTGATCGAGTTGGTTCGCACCACTTTAAGCATGGCGTCGTGCCGCGTGCGCCGTTCGGCCAGCGGCATTGCCAGCGCCTGCTGCAGCGCCAGCGCCACGGCCCGCCGGTCGTAGGGATTCACCAGCAAGGCATCGACCAGTTCGCGCGCCGCGCCGGCCATGCTCGATAACACCAGTACGCCCGGGTCTTCCGGATCCTGTGCCGCGACGAATTCCTTGGCGACCAGGTTCATGCCATCACGCAGCGGTGTCACCACCGCAACGTTGGCGACGCGCAGGAAGCCGCTGAGGGTCGGGTGCGGGAAATCCTTGTTGAGATAACGCACCGGCGTCCAGTCGGTGTCAGCGTACTGACCGTTGGTCTGACCGGCTGCGTGCTCGAGCGCATCACGGATGTTGGCGTAGGCCGCAACGTTGGTGCGGCTGAGTGGCGCGATCTGGATATAAGCCACCTTGCCGAGCAGTTCCGGACTCGATTCGAGCAAGGTCCGATAGGAGGCGAAGCGCTCCACCAGGCCCTTGCTGTAATCGAGTCGGTCAACGCCCAGCATCAGCTTGCGCCCGAGCAGACCGGCGATCAGGCGTTTGACCTGTTCGTCCTCGCGCGCCGCGACCGCGGCCTGCTCGGCAATCGCCTCGACGTCGACACCGATCGGAAAGACCCCGGTGCGCAGCCGATGCGAGCCGAACTCGATATGATCGCCGGCAATCGTGGCCTCATCGCGAAACACCGAATTGACGGCGGATTGAAAACCCTCCAGATCCTCGGCGGTCTGGAAGCCCACCAGGTCGTATTGGCACAGATCGCGCACCAGTTCGGCGTACACCGGCAGCACCCGCAGCAGGGCGATGTTTGGATAGGGTATGTGCAGGAAGAAGCCCACGCGCGTCTGCACGCCCTGCGCACGCAGCTGGCTGGCGAGCGGTATGAGCTGATAGTCGTGCACCCAGACGGTGTCGTCCGGCTGCAGCAGCGGCTTCAGCGAATTGGCGAAACTGCGATTGATCTCCATGTAGGCTTCGAACTCGAGCGCGTCGTAGCGAAACGCGCCCAGGAAATAGTGGTGCAGCGGCCAGAGCGTCGAATTGCAGAAGCCGTTGTAGTAGAGATCGAACTGCGCGGTCGGCAGCTCGATGGTGACATAGCGGATGCCCTCCTTCTCGATGCTCTCGGGCTCAGCCGCGGGCGAGTCACTGGTCTTGCCGCTCCATCCGAACCACACGCCGCCCGACTGGCGCAGCGCCGCGAGCAGTCCCACGGCCAGCCCGCCTGCGGAAGCGGTATTGCCCGGCACCGTGATGCGATTGGAGACTGCTACCAACCGGCTCACAGTGCATCCTCCCACGGCCGCGACAGGCGCATGGCGCAGTTGACGATGCAGACCATGCTGTAGGTTTGCGGGAAATTGCGGCCGAACTGGCGGAAGCGCGGACAGAAATCGGTGATCGAGATCGCCGCGCCATGCATGTCGGTGAGGGTCGTCTCGAGAATCGCCGTATTGCGCTCGTAGGCCTGGCTGCCGGACACCCGATCGATGAGTTCGATGCCCCAGCGACCCGGCTGCACCGCGGCGTTCGAGCCCGCAAGCAGTTCGCAGAATGCCGGATCGCCGTCCAGCCGCGGCAGACAGGTCCAGACATGCGTGCCATCAGCATCAATCAGCGATGCAACCTGGCAATTGCCGATCAACCCCAGATTGAGACACGCCGCCGCGCGGCCCGCGGTATCCAAGTCAGGCGATCTCGAGCAGCCAGCGCCGCAACTGGTCGGGGTCGGGAAGCGAATAAGTCGCGGCCGTGGGCACGGTCGGGGTCGCGGTCGCGCCGACGCGCACGCTGATGCCGCCGAGCTGGTTGACCAGTTCGAAGGCGTCCTCGTCAGTGACATCGTCGCCGGCGAAGATCGGGCTGCGCCCACGAAATGGCGCCTGCTCCATCAATCGCCGCATGCCCGCACCCTTGGTCAGGTGGCGCGGCCGGATCTCGACCACGCACTTGCCGACCAGCGTTGCGAACGCCGCACCCAGGCCCGCGACCACCAGCTCAGCCACTTTCAGCACCTCGCGGCCGCGTTCGGGGACGGTGCGATAATGCAACGCGACGGCGCAGCGCTTGTCTTCCAGCCACACGCCCGGCAGCGGCGCGATCGCTTCGCGCAGCAAGGGCAACGCCCGTTCGAGTTCCACCGCCAGCGCTTCATCGACGATGACGCGCTCAGCGTTCAGCCGGATCTCGCCGCCGTGCACACCGATCGCCGGCAACTGCAGCGGCTGGAACAGCGCATCGATGCTCTCGATGGTGCGGCCGCTGACGAAGGCGACCGCACCATCGAGCTTCGACGACAGGCGCAGCAGCAGCGGCACCGTTTCCGGCGGCACCACCACGCGCTCGGGTGCCGGTGCGATGTCGACCAGCGTGCCGTCAATATCAAGATAGAGGGCATGGCCGGCGAGGCTGTTATGGATCCGCGGGGTCAGCGACACCGGCTCCTCGGACGCGGGCAACGATTGCATGGTGGGGAACCTAGCGAACCAGATCCAAACGGGGCTATAGGAGGCATTGCGCCCGGCTGTAGTCAGAAGGGCGCCACAGCCGTCAGAATACTCCGACCGCGCTCGAGCATGCCAGCGCCGGCCCGGGAGTGCAGCTATTCATGACGCTTGACGACGCGCAACCATTGATCGAGGCCGCCTACGAGCGGCGGCAGGATTTGTCGGCATCGAACGTCGATCCCGCCACCCGGGATGCCATCGAGAGCGCCATCGAATCGCTCGATTCCGGGGGCAGTCGCGTGGCCGAACCGATCGATGGCGGCTGGCGGGTGCATCCCTGGCTCAAGAAGGCCGTGCTGCTGTACTTCCGCACCCATGACAACGGCGTCATCGATGCCGGTTACGCGCGCTTTTACGACAAGGTACCGCTCAAGTACGCCGGCGCCGACTCGGCCGCATTCGCACAGCAGGGCGTGCGCGTCGTGCCGCATGCGCTGGTGCGTCGTGGCGCCTACGTGGCACCGAATGCGGTGCTGATGCCGAGCTATGTGAATATCGGCGCCCACGTCGGCGCCGGCACCATGGTGGATACCTGGGCAACGGTTGGTTCCTGCGCCCAGATCGGCCGCAACGTGCACCTGTCCGGCGGAGTCGGCATTGGCGGGGTACTCGAACCGCTGCAGGCGGCACCGACCATCATCGAGGATGATTGCTTCATCGGCGCGCGCTCGGAGATCGTCGAGGGCGTGGTGATCGGCGCCGGGTCGGTGATTTCGATGGGGGTATTCATCGGCCAGAGCACGCGCATCTACGAGCGCAGCACCGGCACGATCCATCAGGGCCGAGTGCCCCCGGGCTCAGTGGTGGTCTCCGGCTCGCTGCCTGCGAGCGACGGCAGTCACAGCCTCTACTGCGCCGTGATCGTCAAGCGTGTCGACAGCCAGACACGCGCCAAGACTTCCCTCAACGAACTGCTGCGCGCCGCGGACTGAATCGCACTGACCTCATCTGACGACAGTTTGCGTGGAGAGTGCGCCCTCGCCGCCGCTCGACCAGGCGATCTAGCCGTAACGGCCCGTAATGTAGTCTTCGGTCGCCTTGCGTCCGGGATTGGTAAATATGCGCGAGGTCTCATCGAATTCGATCAGCTCACCCAGGTACATGAAGGCGGTGTAATCGGAGACGCGCGCGGCCTGTTGCATGTTGTGCGTCACGATCAGCACCGTCACCTGCTCGCGCAGCGCCGCAATGAGTTCTTCGATGCGCGCGGTGGCGATCGGGTCGAGCGCGGAGGTTGGCTCGTCGAACAGCAGCATCTCCGGACTGGTGGCCAGCGCGCGCGCGATGCACAGGCGTTGCTGCTGACCGCCCGAGAGCGACAGCGCCGAATTCGACAGGCGATCCTTGACTTCATCCCAGAGCGCCGCGCCGCGCAGCGCCTTCTCTACCTCTTCCTGGATGCGCAGCTGCGAGCGCACACCGCGGATCCGCAGCCCATACGCGACGTTCTCGTAGATCGATTTCGGAAACGGATTGGGCTTCTGAAACACCATGCCAATACGCATACGCACTTCGATCGGATCGACTTCGGGCGCGACCAGGTTGATCGCTTCAGGCTGCAGCATGATGCGTCCTTCGTAGCGCGAGCCCGGCGTCAGATCGTGCATGCGATTGAAACAACGCAGAAACGTGCTCTTGCCACAACCGGAAGGCCCGATCAGCGCAGTGACCTGCTTTTCGCGGATCTCGATATTGAGATCCTTGAGCGCCTGGAACTCGCCGTAATAGAAGCCGAGCGATTCCGCACTAGCCTTGATGGGGGCCTTGAGTGCGGCCGAACGGCGCGATTCGTCCACGGCCAGCTGCAACATGCCGCGTCCGCTCGGACGGATCGGAATGACCCCGGTATCGATGTCGGTCGCGGGCGGGAACCCCGATATCTTCGAGCCCGACGTCATGCGGGTGGCCGTGGTGTCCATGGACGGGTCATACCCCTATTACACTACCAGAAGGCTCAGCGCTGCTTCAGCTGTGCTTCAGCCCTGGGAGGCCTGCAGCTCTTTTTCGATCTCCTCGAGCCTGGTATGGCGCACATCCTTACCATGCACCAGGTAGATCAGGTATTCACAGACGTTCTTGGCGTGATCGCCGATCCGTTCGAGCGAACGCACCACCCACATCACATCGAGTGCGCGGCGGATCGAGCGGGGATCCTCCATCATGAAGGTGATGCTTTGTCGATGGATGGCCTCGTATTCCTCATCGACGGTGCGATCGCGGCGCACCACTTCGAGCGCCAGCCGGGTGTCGAGCCGCGCAAAGGCGTCCAGTGTGTCGTGCACCATCTCGATCACCAGTTCGCCCAGGTTGCGCAACTCGCGGTAGCGGCGGTTGGGGCGCTCGCGCACGGCGAGGCGCGCGCCGATGGCCGCGATCTTCTCGCCCTCATCGCCGATCCGCTCGAGGTCGGTAATGGTCTTGAGAATGGTGATGATCAGCCGCAGGTCCGAGGCGGTAGGGCCGCGCGTGGCGAGAATGCGGCTGCAATCCTCATCGATCGAGCGCTCCAGCTGGTTGATGTGCAACTCCCCCTGCACCACGCGCACGAACACACGCGCGTCCGGCGCGGTGAGTCCGCCGATCGCCTGGATGAGTTGGCGTTCCACCAGCCCGCCCATCTCCAGGACACTGCTGCGCAACCGCTCGAGATCCTCGTTGTAGCGGCTGGAGATGTGGTGGCTGAGTCCCTCGGTGCTCACCCGGCCATGGTATACGGACTTGCATGACAGATTGGTGTCAGCCCTTGCCGATGCGACCCCTAACCCTTATAAGGCGCCAAGCCTTTGGCCGAGAAGGAATTCGATGTCCGCGACGCTGCAGCTGACCCAGGAATTGATCGCCCGCGCCTCCGTGACGCCCGCCGACGAAGGCTGCCAGGAGTTGCTGGCGCAACGGCTGTCGCGCGCCGGATTCGAAGTCGAACGACTGCGCTATGGCAATGTCGAGAATTTCTGGGCCCGGCATGGCCGCGGCGCACCACTGCTGTGTTTCGCCGGGCACACGGATGTCGTCCCGACCGGGCCACTCGAGGAATGGCATTCTGATCCATTCAAGCCGACGATCCGCGACGGCCTGCTCTACGGCCGAGGCGCCGCCGATATGAAAAGCGGTCTGGCGGCCATGGTCACGGCCAGCGAGGATTTCGTCGGCGCACACCCGGAACATCACGGCGCACTGGCATTCCTGATCACCAGCGATGAGGAAGGACCGTCGGTCGACGGCACCAGGCGCGTGGTCGAGACCCTGCGGGAACGCGGCGAGCGCATCGACTGGTGCATCGTTGGCGAGCCGTCGAGTGAGCGCAGCATCGGCGATACCATCAAGATCGGCCGCCGCGGCTCGCTCTCCGGGCGGCTGACTGTACATGGCGTGCAGGGTCATATCGCCTACCCGCAGCTGGCCGAGAATCCCGTGCATCGCTTCGCGCCGGCGCTGGCCGAGCTCGCCAGCCGCGAATGGGACCGGGGCAACGAGCATTTCCAGCCGACCAGCTTCCAGGTCTCGAATCTCACCGCCGGCACTGGCGCTCCCAACGTGATACCCGGGGAGCTCAAAGCGCGCTTCAATCTGCGTTATTCGCCGGTGCAGTCGCTCGAGTCCCTGAAGCGCACCGTCGAAGAGATCCTCGACCGCCACCGGGTACGACACAGCATCGAGTGGTACGTGTCGGGCGAACCGTTCTATACGGCGCCGGGAATGTTATCGACCGCCGTCAGCGAAGCGGTGCGGGCCGTGACCGGCGCGGCGCCCGTGTACTCGACCGGTGGTGGTACCTCGGATGGACGCTTCATCGCGCCGCTCGGAGCCCAGGTGGTGGAACTCGGCGTCATCAACGCCAGCATCCACAAGGTCAACGAATCGGTACGCGTCCAGGATATCGACACATTGCAGGCGATGTACCTGTCATCGCTGCGCAATCTGCTGACCTGAGCCGCGGCTGAAATTGGCGGCAGCGCCGAGCGCGCCGATCCCGACCGCGGCCAGCACTACCCAGCCCGGCATCGATAATCCCAGCAAGCGCCAGCTGACGCGCGCACATTCACCCGACCCGGTCAGCACTTTGCGGATGACATCCGTCAGCGGGAAGATATCGAGCATGTAGGCGAGCGAGGCACCGCAGGCCGGCACGCTGCCCTCGGGCAAATGCTGAATCCAGAGATGACGCGCGGCGATGCCGGCGGTTGCGGTCGCGGCCAGCAGCAGCAGGGCCCCGTAGAGCCGCCCGGCCACCGGCCCCGGGTTTTGCAGCGCCGCCAGCATGAACAGCAAAGCGCAGAGCGCGATGCCGACGCGCTGAAAGATACACAGCGGACAGGGTTCCAGGCCCAGCACCCGCTGCGCATACCAGGCATAGGCCAGCAGCCCCAGGCATACCAGCAGCCCGATCGCGTTAAGCGCGCGTCTGGAGAACAAGCTTGGGTTTCAGCGCTGCTGGGCCGCGCGCTCGGCGAGTTCGCGCTCGACGTTATCGAGCGAGGTATGGCGCACGTCCTTGCCGTGGACCATGTAGATGACGTACTCGCAGATATTCTTGGCGTGATCACCGATGCGCTCGAGTGAGCGCACCACCCACATCACATCCAGACCGCGGCGTATGGTGCGCGGATCTTCCATCATGAAGGTGATGCACTGGCGCTGAATGGCCTCGTACTCTTCATCCACCACGCGATCCTGGCGGCAGGTCTTGAGCGCCGCGTCGGCATCAAGCCGCGCGAATGCATCCAGCGTGTCGTGCATCAGGATCTGCACCGTGCGCCCGAGATGCTTGACTTCGCGATAGCGGTTGGCCGGCCGCTCGACGGTGGCCAGGCGCGCGGCGATGTGGCCGATCTTCTCGCATTCGTCCCCGATGCGCTCCAGATCGGTGATGGTCTTGATGGTCGCGACCAGCATGCGCAGGTCGCCCGCGGCGGGCGAGCGAGTCGCCAGAATGCGGCTGCAATCCTGATCGATCGACACTTCCATGCCGTTGACCTTGTAATCATCCTGGGCGACCGCCCGGCCAAGGGCGCTGTCACCATCCACCAGCGCAGTCAGGCTGCGACCGAGCTGTTCCTCGACGAAGCCGCCCATGGCCAACACCTTGCTGCGGACATGTTCGAGATCCTCGTTGAATCGCTTGGAGGTGTGGTGGGTGAGATCAGCAGCTTCCATGGGGGAGCCTCTCCGGGCAATCGATGCGCCGCGGCGCGGCGCGCTTCAGGCAACAACACACCACACGAATATAGCGCAAGCAGCGGTCGTTGCGCGCGAAACACGTCGCAGCCTGGACGCCTCATGCGGCCCGTTCAACCCGCTCACTCGGGAAGTGACAGGTGAAGTTACTGCCCTGGCCTTCCCGACTCTCGATCGAGAGCTGCGCTCCGTGCCGCTGCAGCACATGTTTGACGATCGCGAGTCCCAGTCCCGAGCCGCCGGTTTCACGACTGCGGCCTCTGTCGACCCGGTAGAAGCGCTCGGTCAGGCGCGGGATGTGATCGGCGGCGATACCGATGCCGGTGTCGACCACGGAAAAATGCCCGCCGTGCTCATCGGTCCACCAGCGCATCTGCAGTGAACCCTCGGGCGGGGTGTACTTGGCGGCGTTATCGACCAGGTTGGCAAAGGCGGACTGAATCAGCTCATCCTCACCCAGCAGCTTTAACTGCGAGTCGGCGTGCATCAGCACCTGTGCCGGGTGCACCGAGCGCGCCAGCACGTCGCGACGCAGCTGCGACATCAGCGCCACTACGTCGATCGGCTGTGACGGCGCCGCGCGATCCGACGCCTCCAGTCGCGACAGGTCCAGCAGATCCTGCACGATGCCGGTCATGCGCAGCGCCTGACGCCGCATTTCCTGCAGCGGCGCGACGATTGCCGGATCGACGCCGGGATCGAGCGTCAGGGTTTCGAGGTATCCGGAGATGACCGTCAACGGCGATCGCAGCTCATGCGAGGCATTGGCGACAAAATCCTTGCGCATATCCTCCAGGCGCGCCTGGCGCGTCACATCCCGCACCAGCGCCAGCAGCTGGCCGGCGCCATAGGGGACGATCTGCATCGACAGGTACTGCTCGACACCGACGCTCGAGCGCAGGATCACCGGCAGGGCGTACTGGCCGCTGCGCAGGTAGCGCACGAACTCGGGCTGGCGCACCAGGTTTTCGATCCGCAG